>CWGY01000043.1_pt1 | contig 67848 bp, 68 predicted proteins | sample 678861 | NCBI WGS metagenome assembly CWGY01 (sample SAMEA3735962, study PRJEB9488) | human gut metagenome | biome: ENVO:mammalia-associated habitat; material: ENVO:feces | place: Malawi | collected 2009-02-27
GTAAACAACGTCATGGCACGCAACAGCTAGGCTGGGGGGTCGCCTCGCCCGGTGCATAAAGAAAAAGGGCCGCCGAGGCGACCCTTGGGCATTGCTGTTTGCTCGAACTTAGGAGCGGGCGAGCTTGCCGGACTTGAGGCACGTGGAGCAGACGTTCATCTTCTGCTTGTGGCCGTTGAGAACGACGGTCACGTGCTGGATGTTCGGACGGAACTTGCGGTTGGTGACGCGGTGCGAGTGGCTGATCGAACGACCGGCGACGGCGTGCTTGCCGCAGATAGCGCAAACCTTAGACATTGTTGTAGACCTCCATGTAAGCGGCGCTCTGATGCGGCCGCCCTCGACACATAGCCGAATCAGAATAACACAGCTCGGAGTGGGTGCAAGAGAATTTATGCGAGATGTTGTGTCCAAGCTGTGAAGGTTCCCCCATGCGATGGGCTTCAGTATAGCCAAGCCAGGCGCGGATATACTGCCTAACACTAGAAGCTAATACTAGAAGGTATTTGGAGGGATCAGATGGAGCACGAACGTACGTCTCCGACAGCGGATAGCTCCCAGGCATCGGCCGAGCTGCACGAGCTTGCTCGCCGCCTCATGAGGCTGGCATGCGAGTTGGGCTCTTTTAAGTCGGCACATGAGGTGAGTGCCTCGGCGAGGGGGCTTCCCGCAATCATGCGCGTGCTCATGGAAGCGGACGGCCCCGTGTCGCCAGGGGAGCTGGCTCGTAGGACCGGCGTTACGGACGCGCGCATCGCGAACGCCCTGCGTGCGCTTGAGCAGCGTGGCTTCATTAGCCGGTGTGCCTCCACCAAGGACCGCCGGCGCGTGGAGGTCTCGTTAACTGAGAGCGGCAGGGAGTCGATTGTCCGGCATGGCGAGGAGGCCGAGTGCTTCATTGTGGGCTATCTGGGAGAGCTGGGTCTTGAGGACGCTCGTGACCTCGTTCGTCTGGTCGGACGAATCCTTGAGGTGATCTCTGCCCGCGCCAAGCAGGGTCGAGACGTCATGCCGCATGTGCCGGAGGCGCTGTTTGCCGATGGCGCCACCCTTGGCGACAAGGCCGGAAAGGAGGACTGACCTTGAGGGTAATCCGACTCTTCAAGAAGCATCTGGTTGCGCTGGCCATCGCGTTTGCCCTACTCGCCGTTCAGGCCAATGCGGAGCTCGCGCTTCCCAGCTACATGAGTGCAATCGTGGACGTGGGCATCCAACAGGGTGGCATTGCGTCTCCGGTGCCGCAGGGCATCAGGGCCCAGTCCCTCGAGGACCTCGAGCTCTTTATGGGCGATGATGACGCCTCGCTCGTGGAGGCGGCGTTTGCGCCCGCTGGCACCGATGGCGTGCGCGCCTACCAGGGGAGTGATGCCGACGCAAAGAAAGGCTCCCAGTTGGCTGACGTCCTTGCGCGGTCGGAGATGATGGCGCTCGCTCTCGAGCGGGGCGCCGATGCGAGCGCGCAGGGAGGGGCGGCGAGCGCGTCGACGTTCGTTGCCGGTGAGTCCTCCGGCGCCTCCTCCACGCTTAGCCTCTATCAGGTGCGCCAAGCCTATGAGGCGGGTCTCGTCTCCAAAGACCAGCTCGTGGCTGCCGCTCAGCAGGCCGCCGACGCCACGGGCTCCTCGGTGACGAGCCAGCTCGCCGTCCAGTACGTGCAGCAGGAGTACGAGGCACAGGGTGTCAATCTCTCTGCCATCCAGGACTCCTACCTCGGCTCTACGGGGGCCACGATGTTTGCGCTCTGCCTTGTGGGCCTTGCCTGCGCGGCTGTGGTGGGCGCCGTCGCGTCCCGCACCGCGGCGACCATCGCCCGCGACCTCAGGCGCGACACCTTCCGGCAGGTCATGTCCTTCTCGCCCGCCGAGGTCAACAGGTTCTCCCAGGCGTCGCTCATCACGCGGTGCACCAATGACATCCAGCAGCTGCAGATGACGGTGACGCTCTTCATGCGCATGGTCCTCTACGCCCCGATCATGGGCGTGGTGGCCGTGACGCGTGTGGTGCAGACGTCCACGGGCCTCGAGTGGACCATCGGCGTGGCGGTCATCGCCGTGTGCGCCGTCGTGGGCTCCCTCATGGGGCTCACCATGCCGCGCTTCAAGCGCATGCAGGGTCTCATCGACCGCGTGAACCTCGTGGCGCGCGAGATGCTCGACGGCCTCATGCCCATCCGTGCCTTTGGCCGCCAGCAGCACGAGCTCGAGCGCTTTGACGAGGCGAGTCGCGAGCTCATGGGCACTCAGCTGTTCACCAACCGGGCCATGAGCTTCATGATGCCGCTCATGATGCTGGTCATGAACTGCGTCACCGTTCTCATCGTGTGGTTTGGCTCCCATGGGGTCAACGAGGGCGTCATGCAGGTGGGCGACATGATGGCGTTCATGAGCTACACGATGCAGATTGTCATGTCGTTCATGATTCTCACGATGGTTGCCGTGATGCTGCCCCGCGCCGAGGTGGCAGCGGAGCGCGTTCAGGAGGTCATCGCCTGCGAGTCGAGCATCAGGGAGCCGAAGCGGCCCCAGCTTCCCGCCCCGGATGCCCCTCGCGGCGAGCTCGTCCTCTCGCACGTAAGCTTCCGCTACCCCGATGCCGACGAAGACGTCATCTCGGACGTTAGCTTCACGACGCGCGCCGGCCAGATGACGGGCATCATCGGCTCCACCGGATCGGGCAAGTCTACGATCGTTCAGCTTGTACCCCGGCTCTATGACGTGTGTGGGGGCTCGGTCTCGCTCGATGGCGTGGACGTGCGCAATTGGCCGCTCTCCGAGCTTCGCGAGCGCATCGGCTACATCCCCCAGCAGGGGCGCCTCTTCTCCGGCACCATCGAGAGCAACCTCAAGTTCGCGGGCGACTCGGTGTCGGACGAGGACATGCGCCGTGCGGCTCGCATCGCCCAGGCGGCCGACTTCGTCGAGGGGCGCGAGGAGGGCTACGAGGCTGCGGTCTCCCAGGGCGGCTCCAATGTGTCCGGCGGCCAGCGCCAACGCCTCGCCATTGCCCGGGCGCTCGCGAAGCGTCCCGAGGTTGTGGTGTTCGACGACTCGTTCTCCGCGCTCGACTACAAGACCGACGCGGCCTTGCGCGAGGCCATCGCCGAGGAGCTCACGGACACGGCTGTCGTAGTGGTTGCCCAGCGCGTGGCAACGATCATGCGCGCCCACGAGATCATCGTGCTGGACGAGGGCCGCGTCGTCGGGCGCGGCACGCATGAGGAGCTTCTGCGCAGCTGCCCGGTATATCTCGAGATTGCGGAGAGCCAGCTCTCGCGTGCCGAGCTTGGCCTTGATCAGGAAGGGGGTGCTCGCTAATGGCAGACCAGAGCAAGTCTGCGCCGCGCCGCGGGCCAATGGCGGGCGGGCCCGTCGGGGGCGTGGTGGAGAAACCCCACGACCTCGTGGGTACGCTCCGTCGCCTGCTTGGCTACATCGGGCGGCACAAGGTTGCCGTGTTGGCGGGCATTTTGTTCGCCATCGGCTCGGTGGTGTTCAACGTCGTGGGGCCCAAGGTGCTGGGGCAGGTCACCACCAAGCTCTACGAGGGGCTGGTGGCCAAGGTCCAAGGCACGGGCGAGGTCGACTTTGTCTGGATTGGGCGCACGCTTGCCATCTTGCTCGGCATTTATCTTGCGAGCTCTTTGTGCAGCCTCATTCAGGGTTGGCTCATGACGGGCGTGACGCAGAAGGTGGTCTACCGCATGCGCCGCGAGATCTCGGACAAGATCGCCCGCGTGCCGCTGAGCTACTTTTCCGAGCACAGCAAGGGCGACGTCCTCAGCCGTATCACCAACGACGTGGACACGCTGGGCCAGTCGCTCAACCAGTCCATCACCCAGCTCATCACGAGCGTTGCGCAGATTGTTGGCATCACCGCGATGATGCTCTCCATATCGCTGTCCCTCACGGGCGTGACGCTGCTGACGCTGCCGGTGTCGGTGGTTGTCGTGGGCATCATGGTGCACTTCTCCCAGAAGTACTTCCGCGAGCAGCAGGAGGTGCTCGGCCGCGTGAACGGCATCGTGGAGGAGGACTTTGCCGGGCAGGGCGTGATCCAGGTCTTCGACCGCTCCGATGCCTCCGTGGAGGAGTTCGAGCGCGAGAATGACCGGCTCTTTACGAGCGGGTGGCGCTCGCAGTTTCTCTCCGGCCTTATGATGCCGCTCATGACGCTCGTGGGTAACCTCGGCTACGTGGGCGTCGTGGTGGTGGGTGCCAGGCTCGCCCTTGCCGGCATGGCAACGCCCGGTGACATCCAGAGCTTCATCCAGTACGTTCGCAACTTCACCCAGCCCATCCAGCAGCTTGCCAACGTGAGCAATACGTTGCAGTCCATGGCGGCGGCAACCGAGCGCGTCTTCGAGTTCCTCGCGGCACCCGAGGAGGATGACCCCGTGGCGCCCCAGCTTCCCGCCGCGCGCGAGGGAAGGGTCGAGTTCGACCACGTGCGCTTTGGCTACGAGGCCACCAAGCCCATCATCCGCGACCTCACGTTCATGGCCGAGCCCGGCCAGACGGTGGCCATCGTTGGCCCCACCGGCGCCGGCAAGACCACACTCATCAAGCTCGCGCAGCGCTTCTACGACGTGGACGCGGGAGCCATCCGCGTAGATGGCGTTGACGTGCGAGACTGGCGGCGCGCGGACCTGAGGGCTGAGTTTGCCATGGTGCTCCAGGACACTTGGCTCTTCAGCGGCTCGATTCGCGAGAACATCCGCTATGGCCGGCCGAACGCCACCGACGAAGAGGTGGAGGCCGCCGCCCGCGCCGCGCGTTGCGACCGCTTCATCCACACCCTGGCCGGCGGCTATGACTTCCAGATCAACGAGGGGGGCACCAACCTCTCCCAGGGGCAGCGCCAGCTCGTGACCATCGCCCGCGCGGTGCTCGCCAACCGACCGGCGCTTATCCTGGACGAGGCCACCTCCAACGTGGACACGCGCACGGAGGAGCTTATCCAGCGTGCCATGGACGAGCTCATGCGGGGCCGCACGAGCTTCGTGATTGCCCACAGGCTCTCTACCATCAAGGCTGCCGACGTGATTTTGGTGCTGCGCGACGGAGACATTGTCGAGCAGGGTACCCACGAGGAGCTGCTCGTCAAGAACGGCTTCTATGCCGAGCTCTACAACAGCCAGTTTGCCGACAACGAGTAAGCGGAACAGGGCATATCCTTGCCTGCGAATACACGGAGCGCATCCGGCCAGCTGTCGGGCACGCCAAAAACGAAGGAGTGCTACATGGCCGATTCATCTGCTTCTGCCCAGAAGCAGATGAAGATCATCCTGTTCGCCGGGTGCCTCGGCGCTGGCAAGACGACGCTGCTCAACCACATCCTTGCCAACGACAAGGGCATCCGCGCCGCCGTGCTTGCGAACGACATCGGCGAGATCGACGCCGGCGCGAGCCTCATCGCCCAGGACGACCTCTCGCAGGTCGACGGCTAGCTCATCCCGACGACGAACGGCTGCCTGTGCTACTCGCACTCGGCATGCTCACGCTCGTGGTCAAGCCACTGCTCTGGGTAAGCCGTGTGCGACGGGTCGTTTGCGCCGCCTCGTCCCCTGCTCCTATTGCCAAAAGACGCGCTCGGCGTTCCCGTGCGCGATAATCTCGAGCTCGGTGACAGCGAGGCCAAAATAAAGCAATTTATATTGAGTCGGTACAAGAAACCCGGGGGTCGGTCTACCGACCCCCGGGTTTCGCGATTTCATAGACCATGTGCGAGCTGGCAGGTTTGGACCAGGTGCGTAGATTACACGTGAGCCGGCGGACGGGACGACACCCGTGGCGAGGATGAGGGTGTGGATGTGACCTGGCAGGAAGTTCCTCGCCCCGATGTGGCGACCCAGGCCACCGACCTCGTTTGAAGGAGCTCCCATGGCACATCCCACTCGTGTTGCGCATGACGGCCTAGAGCTGCCGCGATCGGCTTTGGCACCCATCGCGTAAGGGCCTCGACGTCCTCGCCGTGGTCGGCCATGCCCTCGAGCAGGGCTACCGCCTGATCGACAGTGTCTACAACTATGAGAACTAGGGAGCCGTCGGCGCTGCCATTCGCAACTCCGGCCCTGGCAGCGAAGGCTCAATTTGGCGCGTGTGCGGGCCTGTGACCATTGCAAACGTGTGCACGCCCACGCCTTGAACGTGTAATTATTTTTTTGGCCATTTGTCAAAGACGTATTGGCGAAAGGCAAAAATCCATCCATAACTGTCACCAAAGTGACTAGTTTGTCCTCCACATTATTTCTACAGTAGTGAACCTGGGTTTGGGGTGGTCCCAGCTCAGAGAGGAAGAAGGGTACTTCATGAACAGAAGAGAGAAGGTGCTACTGGGAGCGAGCGTGTACATCGCGGCTCTCTTTGGCGTCATGCCGGCTGCCAATGCCATGCACATTATGGAGGGCTTCCTGCCGGTTCAGTACTGCATCGCGTGGGGCGTCATTAGCCTGCCGTTCGTGGTGGTTGGCTTCCAGTCGATCAAGAAGACACTTGCCAAGAACCGCCGCACGCTCACGCTGCTTGCGCTTGCCGGCGCGTTCGTGTTCGTTATCTCCTCGCTCAAGATTCCCAGCGTCACCGGTTCCAGCTCGCACATGACGGGCACCGGCCTGGGCGCCATGCTCTTCGGCCCCACGGCTACGAGCGTCCTCGGACTCATCGTCCTTATCTTCCAGGCTATCCTGCTCGCGCACGGCGGCCTCACCACGCTCGGCGCCAACTGCTTCTCGATGGCCATCGCCGGCCCGCTTGTCTCCTTTGGCCTGTACAAGGGCCTCTCGAAGACCTCGCTGAACCGCAAGGTCGTCATCTTCATCGCGGCGTTTCTCGGTGACCTGTTCACCTACTGCGTCACGGCGTTCCAGCTCGCGCTTGCGCACAACGAGGCCGTGGGCTTCGGCACCGCCCTCGTCGAGAACCTCGGCGTGTTCGCGGTCACCCAGATCCCACTGGCCGTGGTCGAGGGCATCCTGACCGTCATCATCATGATCGGACTCGAGACCTACGCGAAGCCCGAGCTCAAGGCCATTGGCTACGCAAAGGACGGTGAGTAGCATGACGGATAGCACCTCCACGCACACCCCGGTGCACAAGCCTGAGAAGAAGAGCAACAAGGGCCTCGTTATCGGCCTGCTCATAGTGGCCATTCTCATCGCGTTCGTGCCGCTGTTCGTGCTCGCTCCGCAGGGCATGGAGTTCGGCGGCTCCGATGACAAGGGCGGCCAGCTCGTCGAGCAGACCGACCCCACCTACGAGGTCTGGGCCACCCCGGTGCTCGAGCAGATTCTGGGCTCCGAGCTTCCCGGCGAGACCGAGAGCTTCCTGTTCTGCGTCCAGACCGGCATCGGCGTGGGCATCGTCGCCTTCGTCATGGGCCGGCTCGTCGAGCGCAAGAAGTGGGAAGACGGCAGGGGCAAACCAGACGAGCTCTAGTCAGCTGCCTGCGTATATGGCATGACCGGGCAAGCCGGACGAGTTCAAGCCAGCAGCTGCCTGGTCATGCGACAAGCCCGAGCGTTCGGGCGTTTGAGGGCGGCCGACGGGGTCTGTGCGTCGGCCGCCCTCCCATGTTGAGGAATCCCAAGGAGGCGGGGATATGGAACGGAGCCAAACAGGGGGAGGGCACGCCTGCTGCGAGGCGGACCACGCGAGCTCCCACGACTGCTGCGGGGCGAGCGACGGGCACTCCTACACGCACGGGGACCGCCGCTCCCACACGCACGGGCATCACCATGGCCATGCGCACGGCCACGCCATCGACAACCTCGCCTACCAGAGCAAGCTCCGTTACGTCAACGCCGGGGTCAAGTTCGCGCTCGCCACGCTCACACTCGTCGTGCTGCTCGTGAGCCGCTCCATCTCCGTGGCGCTCGCGTGCGTCGTTACCATGGCGCTGCTCACCATTCGCGCGGGCGGCATTTCCGCACGCCGCTACCGTGGCCTCATGATGGTCCCCCTATTCTTCCTGATCGCCTACGTGCTGGTCATCGGCACGGCCATTCGCCAGACCCCGCTCGAGCTGTTCGCCCTGCGCTTCGGCTCGTGGTATCTCACGGCGAGCTGGTCGACCGTGCACTACGCCGTGCAGCTGTTCTGTACGGCGCTCGGGTGTGTCTCGTGCCTGTACTTCCTGTCGTGCAACACTCCCATGACCGACATCCTCGAGGTGCTGCGCCGCCTGCACCTGCCCCCGCTGTTCATCGAGCTCACGATGCTCATCTACCGCTACATCTTCGTGCTGCTCGATCGTGCCGAGGCCATCCGCACGGCACAGAACTCGCGCCTTGGCAACGTGACCTACAGAAGGGCGCTCCAGACGTTCGGCGACCTGTGCTCCTGCCTGTTCATCCAGGCCATCAAGCGCTCCGAGCGCCTCTTCGACGCCATGGAGGCCCGTGGCTACGACGGCACCATCCGCGTGCTTTCGGAGGAACACCCCGCCCGTCGTCGCGAGGTGGCGTTCGTTGTGGTCTTTGAGATCGCGCTCATTCTCATATCCCTGACCGTGAGGCTCTAGCATGAACAACGACATCATCCTCAAGGCAGAGGACCTGCACTATACCTACGACGATGGCAACACGAACTCGCTCGACGGCCTCTCGCTCGAGGTGAGGCGCGGGAGCCGGCTTGCCTGCATGGGCACGAACGGCTCGGGCAAGTCGACGTTCTTCCTGTGTTGCAACGGTATCCTCGAGCCGTGCTTCGGGTCAATCACGTTCGACGGCAAGCCGCTGGACTACTCGCGCAAGGGGCTTCTCGACCTGCGGCGTCGGGTGGGCATCGTCTTCCAAGACCCCGATGACCAGCTGTTCAGCGCGAGTGTGTACCAGGAGATCTCGTTTGGCCTCATGAACCTGGGCGTCGAGGAGGCCGAGGCGCGTCGGCGCGTCGACGCCATCATCGACGAGATGGAGATCAGGCCCTATGCGAGCAAGCCCACCCACGCGCTCTCGGGCGGCCAGAAGAAGCAGGTCTCCATCGCCGACGTGCTCGTGATGCGTCCCGAGCTCGTGATCCTCGACGAGCCCGCGGCGGCGCTCGACCCTCGTCACACGGCGCTTGTGAACCGTGCCGTGGAGCGCATGACCGCCGACGGCATTACGGTGGTCATGGCGACGCACGACGTCAACTACGCCTTCGAGTGGGCCGACGAGGTGGCGGTGTTCCATGCCGGCCGCGTCGTCGCGCAGGGGTCCACCGAGGAGATCTTCGCCAACGATCAGCTGCTGGCGGAGAACAACCTCGAGAAGCCCGCGGCCTTCGAGCTCTTCGACAGCCTGTGCGAGCGCGGCGTGCTCTCTCGCGAGCTGAGGATTCCCCACACCCTCAAGCAGCTCGAAGGCTACATCGCAGACCTGCACGCGTAGCGGTCGGTATTCTGCGAGTGGCGCCTGCGCCCGCTCCTACGTCCTCGCGCCCCTCGCACGAACCGGCCTTGCCCCTCGCATCCCCTACACGAACCGGCTGAGCCCCTCGCGGCATCCGTCTCCCAATCGGACGGGTGTCGCGTTTTTAGTTTCCGAACTACTTGTTTTGAAACGTGCCTGTGACTAGATTCTGGTTACCAATAACAAAACACTGTGTTCCGGAATGGTCGCAGTGTCTGCGCATGGGAGGTAACCGATGCGTTTGCGCGAGACGCTTGCTTCATGGGTGGACATCGAGCCGGTGGTCACGATTCCCTGTGCCGCGGCTTCTGCGGTGGCACTTGTGGTGAGCCTCGGCGGATGGACCCGCGAGGCCCTTCCGATTGATGTTGCGTGGTTCGCCGTGGTGCTGTGCGGGGTGCCCATCGTTGTCGGCGCCGTGCGCGGGCTCGTGGTCGAGTGCGACGTCACGGCCGACGTGCTGGTGTCGCTCGCGCTCATCGCGTCCCTTGCGGCGGGGGAGGGGGTCGCCGCCGGCGAGGTGGCGCTCATCATGCAAATCGGGTCGATGCTTGAGGACCACACGAGCGAGCGGGCACGCAAGGGCATCGAGGCCCTCATGCGCATGACGCCCCAGACGGCCCGCGTGTTGCGCGAGGGGAGGCAGGTCACCGTTGCCGTCGAGGAGGTGGCCGTGGGCGACGAGGTACTGGTGCTCGCGGGGGAGACGGTGCCCGTCGACGGCGTGGTCGTCGAGGGCCAGACGTCGGTCGACCAGTCGGTCATGACCGGCGAGAGCATTCCGGTCGACAAAGGGGTCGGCGACGAGGTCACGAGCGGTGTGGTCAACCAGCTCGGCCCCTTCACGCTGAGGGCGACGCGCGTCTGCCAGGATAGCGCCCTGGCGCGCATGGTGCGCCTCGCCCGCGAGGCCGACGCCTCCAAGGCGCCGGTCGTGAGCCTCGCGGACCGCTGGGCCGCGTGGCTTGTGGGGGTGGCCCTGGCCTGTGCCTTGGGCGCCTGGGCGCTTACCGGGGAGTTCATTCGCGTCGTCACCGTGCTCGTGGTCTTCTGCCCCTGCGCCTTCGTGCTCGCCACGCCCACGGCCGTCTCGGCGGGCATTGCTAACGCGACGGCCCACGGCGTGCTCGTTCGCAGCGGGGGCGCGCTCGAACGGCTTGCTCGCGTGAGGTGCGTCGCGCTCGACAAGACCGGCACGCTCACGATGGGTCGCCCGCGTGTGATCGCGGTGGCGGCGATGGCGGGTGCGCCCGCCGCGAATGCCAGTGACCTGAGCTTTGGCGAGACGGGGGTGCTCCGCCTGGCCGCGGCGCTCGAGCGGCGCTCGGAGCACCCGTTGGGCAAGGCCGTCGTCGCCTCCTGGGAGGAGCGTGCAAGCGATGCCGATGCTCTGCCGATGCCTGAGCCTACCGGTCTCGAGGTGCTCCCGGGCCGCGGCATCGCCGGGGTCGTCGAGGGTGTCGCCGTCTTGGCGGGCACGGCCGCGCTGCTTGCCGAACGCGGAGTCGATACGGCAAAGGTTGCCGCGTTTGCCGACTCGTGGGCGCGCAAGGGCGCCGCGCTCATCCTGGTTGCGGCCGACGGTGCCTGCGTGGGGGCCCTGGCCCTGGCCGACGAGCTTCGCCCCGAGGCCGCCTGCGCCATGGAGCAGCTACGTGAGCAGGGCGTCGAGCCCGTCTTGCTCACGGGGGACTCGGCGGCGGCTGCCTCGGGCGTGGCCGAGGCCGTGGGGATCACCGACGTGCGAGCGCACCTGCTTCCCGAGGACAAGCTGGCCAACATCCGGCAGCTCGTGGCCGGCGGCCGCCAGGTCTGCATGGTCGGTGACGGCGTGAACGACGCGCTTGCCCTCAGGAGCGCCTCGGCTGGCATCGCGATGGGAGGTATCGGCAGCGACGTTGCGGTCGAGTCGGCAGACGCTGTGCTCGTGAGCGACGACCTCACGCGCGTGCCCTACATCCTCGGCCTCTCGTCGGCGACAATGCGAAAGGTACGGCAGAACATCGCACTCGGCCTTGTCATCAACCTCGTTGCCGTGTGTCTCTCGGTGTCGGGGGCGCTTACGCCTGTGACGGCGGCGTTGTTCCACAACTGCGGCTCAGTGTTCGTGGTGATCAACGCGGCGACCCTCCTGCGCCGGCGCGCCGAGCGTCGCTGACGCACCGGCGCCTAGGGCCGCTGACGCGGTGGCGCTCTCGTGCGCGGACGTACCGCCGTCGCGCCTAGCTTCAACATGTACGGCCAGCTCCCACGTGGGGAGGCGAGCGAGCGGAGTGGCCTGTCCCGACGAGTGGGCGATTTCGGCCTGATTTAGGGACAAACTACTCCACTCGGCTTTTGGAAAGAGGGTCGGCGCGTGTTGCTGGATGTGGGAGCGACAGCGCTTGTTGCGTGCCCTGCTCAGTTTGCCCCGCCCTGGGCCCAGTCGCGCGCTATACTTTAGACATATGTGAGTTCTCATCGGCGGGCGCCGCCCGCGCCAGCCTTACGAGAGGAGCGGCACATGGCCGAACCCATCCCCGGCAACCTCCGGGTCTCCAATGACGTCATCGCCGACCTCGCCGGCTACGCCGCGCTCGAGTGCTATGGCGTGGTGGGCATGGCCTACACCGATGCCCAGGAAAACATCGTCCGCCTGCTCTCGCTTGGCAGCCTGCGCAAGGGCATAGACGTTGCCGTCGAAGACGGCCGCGTTAAGGTCGACCTCCACACCGTGCTCGAGCAGGGCGTCAACATGGCGAGCGTCTCGCGCAACCTCGAGAGCGCCGTGCGCTTTACGCTCAAGGAGCTTGCCGAGATCGAGAACGTCGACGTCACGGTGCACGTCGAGGACCTTCGCACCCACAAGTAAGTGAGAGCCACCCACGCGGCCCGCCAACACCGGGCCGCGTCCGCGTTTCCCGGCTGCGCCGGATGCTCATGTGGCCGTGCGCGGCCCGACGATTTGGAGAGAGTCCCAACAATGATTGCCAATGTGATCCGCTCGTGCTTCCCCGTTGCCGCCAAGGTCGTGGCCGACAAGGCCGAGGACATCAACAAGCTCAACGTCTTTCCCGTGCCCGACGGAGATACCGGCACGAACATGTCGCTCACCCTGGGCACGGTTGTGAAGGAGGTCCAGGCCCTGCCGGCCGGCGCCACCATGGCCGACGTTGCCAAGGCAATCACGCACGGCTCACTCATGGGCGCGCGCGGCAACTCGGGCGTCATCACGAGCCAGATCCTCCGCGGCATGGCCGAGGGCCTCGTTGACGCGCACGAGCCCGTCACCACGGCCGACATTGCCGCTGCCTTCCGCAACAGCGTGAAGGTGGCCTTCAAGGCCGTTCGCAAGCCGGTCGAGGGCACGATACTCACCGTCATCCGCGATGTCTCTGCCCGCGCGGACAAGTGCGAGAAGGAGAAGCTGTCGGTCTCCGAGATGCTCGAGGCGCTTGTCGTGGAGGCCTACGAGTCTGTGGCGCGCACGCCGGATTTGCTGCCGGTCCTCAAGGAAAACGGCGTCGTGGACTCAGGCGCCTATGGCTTCGCCACCTTCGTCGAGGCGTTCGTGAACGCGGCGCTGGGCAACGAGGGCAAGCTCACGGACTTCGAGACCTCCGTGGCCACCCCCACCGACGCGCACAACGCGGCCGACTCCCGTGTCCAGATCGAGCTCAACGACGACTGGGAGGGCTCGGAGTTCCGCTACTGCAACGAGTTCCTCTTCAAGGCCGAGAAGCCGTTCGAGCCTGAAGAGGCCCTGAGTTACCTTTCCACGCTCGGTGACTGCGAGCTCGTGGTTGGCTCCTATCCCGACTACAAGGTGCACGTGCACTCCAACGAGCCCAATCGCGTGCTCGAGTACATGCTGCGTTATGGCCAGATTTACGAGGTCTTCATCCACAACATGGACATCGAGGCGCACGACCGCACGGCCAAGATTGCTGCCGACCAGGCAAAGGACGCGGCGGAGGCCGAGGCCAAGCCCTCCGAGCCCAAGAAGCCTCTCGGCTTCGTGGCCGTTGCCGCCGGTGACGGCGAGGCCGAGATCCTGAAGTCCCTCGGCGTCGATGTGGTGGTCTCCGGCGGCCAGACGATGAACCCGAGCACGGCCGATATCCTCGACGCCGTGGCCCAGACCAATGCCGAGAGCGTCATCGTGCTTCCGGACAACGGCAACATCCGCATGGCGGCCGAGGCCGCGGCCGCCGCGAGCGAGGACGTCAAGGTTGTCGTCGTTCCCACGAAGACCGTCCCGCAGGCCTTTGCCGCCATGTTCGCGGTTGACCCCGAGGCGAGCATCGGGGACAACGCCGAGGCCATGGGCGAGGCCCTGGGCGACATCCGCGACGGCGAGGTCACCCACGCGGTGCGCGACTCCCAGGCCGCCGACGGCAGCCCCATCCACTCCGGTGACATCATGGGCATCGAGGGTGGCGCCATCACGGTTGTCGGCAGCGATGTCGACCAGGTCACGCTCGACCTCATCGCCAAGATGCAGGGCGAGGAGGAGGGTGACACCCTCACCATCCTCGCCGGCGAGGACATGGACGACGAGCACTTCCAGGCCCTCTGCGACAAGATCGAGGCCGCAAACCCCGACCTCGAGCTTGATGCCCACCGTGGTGGCCAGCCTCTCTACCCCGTCATCTTCTCCATCGAGTAGGCACCCGGGGACAGCGTGGGCGCCGTCTCTGGCTCTCTTCCAACCATAGGCGAGGCCGCCGAGCGCCTCGCCCGCACGAGGGCATGGGACGCCGACGTCTCACGCCTGCGCTACGCGAGCGCCTCCCGATCGGTGGCGCTCGCGCGCATTGGCGTGAGGACGATCCGCGATGCCCTCATGCACGTGCCCCATCGCTACCTCGACTTCACCCGTGTGACCCCCATCGGCCATGCGGACGTGGGAAGCGAGGTCACGGTGGTTGGCACCATTGACAAGGTGACCCTCAAACGGCCTAAGCCACGCATGCAGATCGTTGAGGTGGCGCTGATCGACGCCACGGGAGTGCTCATGTGCGCTTTCTTCAAGCAGCCTTGGCTCGCGGAGCAGCTGCGCGCCGGAGACACCATGGCCGTCTCGGGCAAGGTCTCGTTTGCCTTTGGCTTTCGACAGATGAGGCCGCAGTTTCACGAGGTCATAGCCCAGGTGAAGGACGCCGCCCAGCCACAGGGCTCCTCGAGTGGCGAAGCTTCCCCGCGGGGTGCCTGCGTCACCTATGCGCGCATGCTTCCCGTGCATCCCGTTACCGAGGGCCTGTCTTCCGCCTGGATGCGGCGCATCGAGTCCGCCGCCCTTGCAGACTACGGTGACGCCTGCGACCCCATACCCGCCTCGCTCGTGGCGAATCTGGGGCTCATGACGCTCTCGCGTGCCCTTCGGGAGGCCCACTTCCCCTCGGGCGCGAAGGCGGCCGAGCGGGCGCGTCGAAGACTCGCGTATGACGAGCTGCTTGGGCTGCAGGCGGCGCTGCTCTCTCGCCAGGCCATCGCGCTCGACGGCCTCGAGCCGCATGTGCACGTCGTGGACGGGCCGCGCCTCAAGGCATTGCTCGCGGCGCTCCCGTTCGAGCTCTCCGAGGAGCAGCGCCAGGCCACCGAGGAGATCCTCGCGGACATGGCGGCGGCCCGTCCCATGAACCGCCTGCTTCTTGGCGACGTGGGAACCGGTAAGACGGCCGTTGCCGCGGTTGCGCTCGCCGCCGTGGCGGACTCGGGCTCCCAGGCTGCCGTCATGGCGCCCACCTCGGTGCTCGCGCGCCAGTATGCCGAGAAGCTTGGGCCCCTTTTTGACGAGGCCGGCATCTCCTGGGCGCTCGTGACGGGCGCCACGCCCGCGGCTGAGCGCGCTCGGACCTCCGAAGGCCTTGCCGAAGGCACGGTGTCGGTGCTGTTTGGCACCACGGCCGTGCTTGGCGACGACATACGCTTCTCGGACCTCAGCCTCGTCGTGGTGGACGAGCAGCACCGCTTTGGCGTGGGCCAGCGCGGCGCCCTGCGCTCGAAGGGGCGCGTCGCCGACCAGCTCACCATGACGGCCACGCCCATCCCGCGCACGCTCGCCCTCTCCATCTACGGCGACCTTGCGTGCTCGCGCATCCGTACGAGGCCGCGCGCTGGTGCCGGCATCACGACGAAGCTCATCACACCGGAGAACGCCGACGTGGCCCATACCGCAATCGCGGAGGCCGTGGCCGCGGGGCACCAGGCGTACGTGGTGTGCCCGCTCGTCGATGACGCCGACGACGGCTCCGAGCTCGAGGACGTGCCGGAGGCGGAGCGTGCCACCGCCAAGCCCCACTCGGCACGGGCGACCTTCGAGCGCCTGAGGGGGCGCGTGTTCCCCTCGCTTTCCATTGGCCTCGTTACCGGGCGCATGCCTGCCTCTGAGAAGGATGAGGCAATGGCCGCGTTTCGCTCGGGCGCCACGCGGATACTCGTCTCCACGACGGTCATCGAGGTGGGCGTTGACGTGCCCAACGCCACCGTGATGATGATTTGGGACGCCGACCGCTTTGGCCTGGCAGCCCTCCATCAGCTTCGCGGCCGAGTGGGCCGCGGCGACGTGGCGGGAACCGTCTTTCTCGTGAGCGCCGCCCGCGGGACGAGCCCTGCCAAGCGCCGCCTCGAGGCCCTCGAACGCATCTCCGACGGCTTGGAGCTCGCCGAGATGGACCTTAGGCTCAGGCACGAGGGCGAGGTGCTTGGCTTACGGCAGTTTGGCGGCGTCACGCTGCGCCTCGTTGACCTTACGGCAGACGCGGACCTGGTCGAGGCCGCCCATGAGGACGCGCTTGGCCTCGTGAGCGCCGACCCTGCGCTCTCCGCGCCCGAGCACAAGGCGCTTGCCCGAGTGGTGCGCAGGCGCTTCGGAAGCTTTTTTGATGGCGAGCGCTCTCGCTAGGCGTATTGCTTGTGCGACAATGACGCACCGGAATGAGGGCGGGCTTGCCTGTCTGTGAGGTCAAGGGGGACAGCATGAGAATCGTTGGAGGGGAGTGGCGCGGACACCCCATCGAGGCGCCGGACGGGCGCGACGTCACGCGTCCCACGACGGACCGCGTGCGCGAGGCCGTGTCCTCCATGCTGCTCTCCGCCCGCGGGCTCTCCCTCGAGGGCGCGCGCGTCCTCGACGCCTATGCCGGCTCTGGGGCCCTTGGCCTCGAGATGCTGAGCCGCGGCGCTGCCTGGTGCACCTTCGTTGACATGGACCGCTCGGCCCAGGCACGCGTCAGGAGAAACGCCACCGCGCTCGGTGCCGCACCCGCAAGCTTCGCAATTGGCAGGGGAGACGTCGAGCGCATGGTTGGCTCCGGCAGGCTTGCGGGCGCTCCGTTCGACATCGCCCTGCTCGACCCGCCGTATGCAACCGACGCAGCCCGCGTCTCCGCGCTCGTGGAGGGGCTTGCCGCCAAGGGGCTCCTTGCGGCCGGCGCCCTCGTGCTCTACGAGCGAAGCTCGTCTGCCCCAACTATCGAGCCCGAGGGCTTCTCCCCGCTCAAGCAAAAGCGCTACGGCATCACGGCCGTCGACCTTCTCCGAATGGACCAAGCGAATGAGTGACAACACGTCTGACAACCTCTCCGGTTGCGCGGAGCGCATCGAGCACGTCGTCGTGCCGGGTACCTTCGATCCCATCACCTACGGGCACATCGACGTCGTGCGCCGTGCGCGTCGCATAGCCGGCAGGGTCACGGTTGCGGTGGCCGCGAGCCTCGGCAAGAACGGCACGGGTCCCGTCTTCTCCATCGACGAGCGCGTGGAGCTCGCCCGTGAGGCCCTGCGCGAGCAGGGGGTCATCGAGGGAGTGGACGTCATGCCGCTTACGGGCCTGCTTGTGGACTTCTGTCGCGAGGTTGGGGCCGGTGCCGTGGTGAAGGGTCTGCGAGCCATGACGGACTTCGAGTACGAGCTCCAGCAGGCAGACCTCAACTTCCGTCTTGCGCCCGACGTCGAGAGCATCTTCGTCATGAGCAACCCCTCCTACGGCTACGTCTCGTCCTCCATCGTCCGCGAGCTCGCGGGCCTGGGCGCAGACGTCTCCATGCTGGTCTCGCCCTGCGTGGTCAAGAAGCTTCATGAACGCTTTGATATGCACGACCGATAGATATGCATGCCTGATAGCTGCGGGTATGGTAGAGTTGAGCGAATAGGGCATCCAAGGTGCCCGTTTCGAGTGATTTGAGGTTCCGTGCGCGCGCCTTGCGTGCGGGGCAAGGTGGAAAGGAGCCTGCGCATGCAGCCGGGTGAGGAGATCGAGAACCTAGTCGCCGAGCTCGAGGACATCGTGGCCGACGGCAAGAAGCCGATCATGGGCGGCGGGCAAATCAACAACCCCCGCATCGTCGACGCCGATGCCGTCTTTGAGCTGCTCGACGAGATTCGCCGCATCTTCCCGGACGAGTTCCAGGGTGCCAGGCGCATCGTCAAGGAGGAGGACGAGATTCTCGCCCGAGCCCACCAGACGGCAGACTCCATCGTGGCCGATGCCCAGCAGCAGGCCATGATTCTTGCGGGCGACCAGGAGGTCGTGCGTCTCGCCAACCAGCAGGCGGACGAGATTCGCGACCAGGCCACGCAGTACGAGCGTGACCTTCGCTATCACATCAACGACTACGCAGAGGGTGTGCTCACGGGCATCGAGGACAACCTCAAGAGCGTCATCGCCCAACTCGAGCGCAGCCGACAGGCACTTGATGACGGCTCGAACAATCGCAGGTAGCCCATGGAGCCGATTCGGATACTGATTGACGAGCGTCTCGAAGGCGCCGGCGCTGCTCTGCCCGTCTCCGGTCACATCGACGAGCCCGGCTACTCCCTGGGCGAGCATGACTTCACGCTCCCGGAGGGCATTGACTACGACCTCGTGCTCACCAACGCCGGCGAGGGCATCCTTGCCTCCGGCATCGTGAGGGCCCACGTCGTAGGCGAGTGCGACCGCTGCCTCGAGGCGGCGGAGTTCGACATCGCCAGCGAGGTGGACGAGTACTTCCTCTTTCAGGCGCCCGCCGAGGAGGACCTTGCGGACGACGAGGACGAGGTCGACTATTCGCTCGTGGGCGAGGACCACACCATCGACCTTGCCGAGCCCATCATGGCTGCCATCCTGATGGAGACGCCGTACGTGGTGCTGTGCCGCGAGGACTGCAAGGGCCTGTGCCCCACCTGCGGAGCCAATCTCAATGAGGGTGATTGCGGCTGTGCCGCCAAGCGGGCCGAGGAGGCCGCCCGTGAGAACCCGTTCGCGGCGCTCGCGGACCTGAAGTTTGATGACGAGGCCGGCGAGTAGGGCTTTCAGCTCGCTTGTTTCTTGGGGGCTGCACACGAAATCCTGTGTCTGTCTGGTGTTGATGTGCAGGTTCGTGCTATAGTCTCCGTTTGTCTGTGAAAGACCGTCCCCGCGCGTGGACGTGAGATTCGTAAGAGAGGTCAACCATGGCAGTACCCAAGCAGAAGAAGGGCCGCGGCGCCACCCACAGCCGCCGTTCCGCCAACAGCAAGCTCGCGACCCCGTCGCGCTCCACGTGCCCGCAGTGTGGTGCCGTCAAGCTTCCGCACCGCGTGTGCCCGAGCTGCGGCTACTACAAGGACCGTCAGGTCATCGTTACCGAGTAGCTCAGAGCTTAGCGTTCTAAGGGCCGGCCTCAAGGGTCGGCCCTTTTGCTATTGAAGGGAGTTTGCGTATGACTCGCATCTGCGTTGATGCCATGGGTGGGGACGAGAAGCCCGAGGTCGTGCTCGAGGGCATCGCCAAGGCACTTGAGGCCGATCCCAACCTCGAGGTCCTCGTCACCGGCAACGAGGACGTCGTGACGCCGTTCTGCGCGAGTCATGCTCGTGCGGAGGCCCTTGTTACCACCGAGGTCATCGGCATGGCCGAACATCCCACCGAGGCGGTGCGCCATAAGCGCAACTCCTCCATCGTCCGAGGCTGCAAGGCGGTGCGCGAGGGAAGGGCAGACGCCTTCTTCTCCGCCGGCTCAACCGGGGCCATCCTCGCCGCCGGAACCCTGGGCGTGGGACGTGTCAAGGGCGTGCAGCGCGCTGCCCTCGCGAGCGCCCTGCCGGGCGTCACGGGGAGGATGACGACCCTGCTCGATCTTGGCGCTAACGCTGACTGCCCCACGGAGATGCTCGTCCAGTTCGCTCGGATGGGCTCGGCCTACGCCCAGGTTGTCCTTGGGGTCGAACGGCCTCGCGTGGCCTTGCTCAACAACGGCACCGAGGACACCAAGGGCTCCGAGGCCACCCTGGCCGCCCATGCGGCGCTCGCCGAGGCATCTGGCATAGACTTTGCCGGCAACTGCGAGGGCCGCGACTTGCTTGCCGGCACGTATGACGTCATCGTCACCGACGGCCTCACGGGAAATGTCGCCCTCAAGACCATGGAGGGCACGGCCAAGTACATTGCCGCCGAACTCAAGGCCGCCGCTCGTAAGAGCAAGCTCGTGGGCGTGGGCGCCCTGCTCGTTAAGCCGGCTTTCAAGCAGATTGCGGGCCTGCTCTCCGGCGACAGGATTGGCGGCGCCGCCCTGCTTGGGCTCAAGTCGCCGGTGCTCGTGGGCCATGGTGCCACCAACCCCGAGGCCATCTGCAGCGGCACCCTCACGGCAGCCACGTGCGTCCGCGAGGACCTGTGTGGAAAGCTTGCCGCGGCAGTGGCGGCGGAGGCGTAGTCAAGGGGGCATTCGTTTTCGCCGGGCCGGGCGGCCGCTCTTCTCGGGGCGGTCCTCCGCTGGGGTGAGGGCATGGGCTCCGCATCCCTCGCCGCGCTTCCCATTCGCTATGGGTACAATGAAAAGATGCGTGCCTAGGTCACGTGGCGTGCAGTGCACGTCGTACATCAACCCATGGAAGGTAGGGGAGTGCGCATGCCCCACGCCGCCGACACCGAGCGGATTTGTCATATAGAGGCCATCACCGACCACAAGTTTAAGAGGCGCGACCTCGCGCTCGCTGCCATAACGCATCCGAGTGCCGTGGAGGGCGAGCCTGTGTGGCACTCGTACGAGCGCCTCGAGTTCCTTGGCGACTCGATCCTTGGCGCCATCGTCGCCACCGACATCTTCGAGCGCTTTCACGACATGGACGAGGGCGAGCTCACGCGCCTCAAGATCTCGCTCGTGAGCGGCAAGACCCTGTCCGTTGTGGCCGAGAAGCTCGGCATCGGCGAGTGCATCATCTTTGGTGAGTCCGAGAAGGGCACGGGCGCCCGCGGCATGCACTCCGCCCTCGAGAACGTCTATGAGTCCGTGCTTGGCGCGCTGTACCTTGACGGCGGCTACGAGGTGGCGCACGAGTTCGTCATGCGCACGCTGGGACCCCACATCTCTCGCGACCTCGCCGAGCATCCGGTGAGCCCCAAGAGCCGCCTGCAGGAGATTACGCAGCGCGAGCTTCGCTGCGGTCCAGAGTATCGTCTCGAGGGCGAGCAGGGCCCCGCGCACAGCCCTACCTTCACCTCCGTGGTCCTCGTGTCCGGGCGCCGCATGGGACGAGGCACCGGCTCCTCCAAGAAGGAGGCGGAGAGCGCCGCCGCGGCAGATGCCATCAAGCGGCTCGCCGAGGAGGGCATTCCGTGTACCTAAAGTCCCTCACGCTGAAGGGCTTCAAGTCTTTCGCGGACCGCACGCACATGGTCTTCGACCCCGGGCTCACCGTTGTGGTGGGCCCCAACGGCTCGGGCAAGTCCAACGTTTCCGACGGCATCCTGTGGGTGCTTGGCGAGCAGAGCGCCAAGATGCTCCGTGGCCAGGCTATGGAGGACGTTATCTTCTCAGGCTCGAGCGCACGCAAGCCCGTCGGCGTGGCCGAGGTCACCCTCGTGCTGGACAACACGGACCGCACGCTTCCGGTGGACTTCTCCGAGGTGGGCATCACCCGGCGCATGTATCGCTCGGGTGAGTCCGAGTACCTCATCAACGGCGCGCCCGCGCGTCTCATGGACATTCAGGACATCCTGCACGACTCGGGTCTTGGCAAGGACACCCACTCGATCATCTCACAGGGCAAGCTCGACGCCATCCTTGCGAGCCGCCCCGAGGAGCGTCGTGGGCTCGTCGAGGAGGCTGCCGGCATCTCCAAGCATCGGCGCCGCAAGGAGCGCTCGCTGCGCAAGCTTGAGGATATGGACAAGAACCTTGTGCGCGCACGTGACGTCGCGCGTGAGATAAACCGACAGCTCAGGCCGCTGGAGCGGCAGGTTGACCGCGCAAAGCGCTTCAACGAGCTCGACTCGCGCCTCTCCGAGCTCACCTGTCAGCTCGCGGTTGACGACGTTCGCCGGCTCCAGGGCCAGTGGGAGGGGCTCCAGGCCAAGGGTCGCGAGGCTGCCTGTGCCATCGAGCTCGCCCAGTTCCGCGTGGACGAGAAGACCGGCGAGCTCGATAAGCTCCAGAGCATGCTCGAGCAGAAGGGCCTGTTCGTGGGCGACCTTGGCGAGCAGCGTCGTCGATGCGCCGATATCCTCGGCAGGCTCGAGAGCGACATGCGCCTGCTCGAGGAAAAGGGCCGCAACATGGTGGACCGTCTCTCCGAGACGCGCATGACCCTCTCGCAGCTCGAGCGGCAGCGCCGCGAGGCGAGCTCGGAGCTCGAGGACGTTGACGGTAGGCTTTCGGACACACGGGTTGCCACGAGCTCGCTCGAGGCCGACGTGGCTCGGCTCGAGCCCGAGGCCAAGGCCGCCACGGCCGCGCGGCGCGAGGCGAGCTCCGAGCAGAACCGCTTGGTTGGCGAGCAGCGTAGCTGCCAGCGCGAGCTGGACACCGCCACGCTCGCGCATGCCAAGCTCAAGGACGAGATCAGCAGCGCCGAGGTCGAGGACCAGATGTTCGCGAGCCGGCTCGAGCAGATTGACGAGCAGGTCGAGACCGCCGAGGCCGCGCTCGCGAGCCGCAGGTCCAGGCTTGAGGAGCTCGAGGCGTCAATTGCCGAGGCCACGAAGGTCGCGGACGCCGCAAAGGCCGACATCGCGACTCGCTCTGCCGGGCACGACGCAGCCCGGGCCGCTCAGCGGGCGGCCGCCCATGCCCTCGACGAGGCGCGTTCGGCGTTTGCCTCGGCCAACGCGACGCTGTCGGCGCTTCGCTCGGTTGACGCCCAACTCCAGGCGGGCTCTGACACGCTCGAGGGCCGCGTGCTCAAGAACTCCGAGCTTTCGAGTCTCGTTCGCTGCCGCCTGGCAGATGTCGTGAGCGCTCCCGCGGAGCTCGACCAGCTGGTGGAGCGGCTCCTCGGCGAGGCGCTCGCGGCTCCCGTGGTGGCTCACGGCGAGGACGTCTCCAAGCTTATGGACTCGGCAGCCTCCCAGCGCAAGGCCTCCGGATCGTTTACCGTGCTCTCTCTTGCCGAGCGCGCTCGCGCGCACGCCACCGGCGCTGGCGAGTCGCTCGCCTCCCGCCTCAGGGTGGCACCCGAGGCCGAGGGCCTCATCGATGCCCTGCTTGGCGACGTCCGCGTTGTCAAGGACGCGGCGGAGGCCGTGCGTGCTCACGAGGCGGAGCCCACGCTTACCTATGTCGCGCCCGGTGGCGTGGTTGCCTACCCAGACGGGCGCACCGTTGCCGGCACCTCGGCCGGGGCTGCCGCCGGCACCCTCGAGCGTAGGCGTCGCATAGCCGATCTTGAGCAGTCCATGCCCGCGCTCGAGCGTGAGGTGCGCGCCGCCCAGGAGGGGGTCGTCTCGGCCTCCGCCGAGGTCGACGCAGCCCAGGCCGCGCTCTCACAGGCGCGCGATGCCTCGGCCAAGGCAGCCGGCGAGATCTCACGCCTCTCTGGCGAGCGCTCTTCTGTGGCCTCTGAGGTGGGCAGGCTCGAGTCCCAGGTGAGCCGTGCGGCAGACGAGCGCACCCAGGTGACGCGCCGACGCGAGGAGGCTGGGCGTAAGGCCGCCGAGGCTCGGCCTCGCCTCGCCGGACTCAAGGAGAAGGCTGACGCCGCGAGGGATCGTCTCGGCGAGCTCACCCGAGAGCTGGACGAGGCGGCGCAACGTCGTCGTGAGGCGTCCCGTGCCGAGGACGAGGCCGCAAAGCGCGCGGCCGATGCCCGTCTCGACCTGGCCACCTCACGCGAGCGCCTCCGTCATCTCGAGGAGCGCTCGAAGGAGCTTTCCCACCGTATCATGGACGTTGACGAGCGCACGAGGGCCGCCGAGGAGAGCACGCGCTCCCTCGAGGTCCTGAGGCTTCGCGTTGACCCCTTGCACGAGCGCTACGACGTAATTCACGAGTGCGCCCTCGAGTGGGCCAAGCGCCTGCGAGACCGCGCGAGCCTCGCCGAGGCAGACTCGGACTCCCTCAAGAAGACCATCAGCGACGCCAAGGGCCAGGTGAGCGCCGCTATGGCTGAGCTCGAGCGCGCCAAGGCCGCGCAAGGCGACCTCAAGGTCGAGAGCGGTAGGCTCGAGGTGCGTGTTGAGCAGGCCATCGCGGCCATTACGGCAGACGGTCGCCACGTGCTGGAAGAGGCGCTCCAGATGCCCGAGCCCGAGGACCGCGAGGCCACCGAGCGCGAGGTTGCCAACCTGCGCAGGCAGATCGAGTCCATCGGCCCTGTGAACCAGGTGGCCATGGACGAGTACACTTCGCTCAAGAAGCGCGCGGACTACATCCACGAGCAGCTGGCAGACCTCGAGAGCGCCCGTGGCGCGCTCACGAAGATCACGGCCGCCATCGACCGCAAAATGCGCCGGCAGTTCCTCGCCACCTTCGAGGCCGTGAATGCGAACTTCATCGAGGTGTTCTCGATGCTCTTTCCGGGCGGCAAGGCCCATCTGGAGATGACCGATCCCGAGCATCCCTCGGAGACGGGTATCGAGGTGGTGGCGCAGCCCAGGGGCAAGCGCATCGCCAAGATGACGCTCATGAGCGGCGGCGAGAAGTCCCTCACGGCCCTTGCGCTGCTCTTTGCCGTCTATCGCACCCGCACCGTGCCCTTCTACCTCTTCGACGAGGTCGAGGCGGCGCTCGACGACTCTAACCTCGACAAGCTGCTCATGGCCATCGACCAGCTCAAGGAGTCCACACAGCTCATCGTCATTTCGCACCAGCGGCGCACCATGGAGCAGGCCGACGTGCTCTACGGCGTCTCCATGCAGGCCGACGGTGTCAGTCATGTCGTATCCCAGCGGCTCGACCGCGCAACAGGAAAGGTGGTCGATGCCTGATGGGGCTCGCTGACCGCTTGAGGAAGGGCCTCGCCAAGTCCCGCGAGGCCATCAACGAGATCTTCTACATGGGCGGCGAGGTCGACGAGCAGTTTTGGGAGGACCTCGAGGACTCGCTCGTCATGGCCGACGTGGGTGCAGAGGTTGCCATGCGCGTAACCGACGAGCTGCGCGAGCTTGCCGCGAAGCAGGGCCTGCGTACGGATCGCCAGATGCGCGAGGCACTGGCCAAGAGTCTTGCGGCCACGTTCCCGGAGGCCAAGCGCGATCCGTTTACCGACCTCCCGAGCTGCGTGCTCTTCGTGGGCATCAACGGCGCCGGCAAGACCACCACGGTGGGCAAGCTCGCGGCCGACGCGCGCGAGCATGGCCGGAGCGTCGTGATCGGCGGCGCCGACACCTTCCGCGCCGCCGCCATCGAGCAGCTCGAGGTCTGGGGCAGGCGCGCGGGCGTAGAGGTTGTGACGCGCGAGCGTGGCGCAGACCCCGCGAGCGTCTGCTACGACGTGGTCGAGAGCGCCGAGAAGTGCGGCTCCAAGCTCGTGCTCATCGACACGGCCGGGCGTCTTCACACCTCGCCCGAGCTCATGCGCGAACTCGCCAAGGTGGTCAACGTGACCCGCAAGCGCGCCACCATGCCGGTCTCAGTGGTGCTTGTGGTCGACGCCACGACGGGCCAGAACGGCCTCGCGCAGGCCCATGAGTTCAACGAGGCGCTTGATGTCGACGGCCTCATCGTGACCAAGCTCGACGGAACGGCGAAGGGCGGCATCGCGCTCGCCATCTCCGAGCAGCTTGGCCTGCCCATCTTTCGCATTGGCATGGGCGAGGGCATCGAGGACTTCCAGACCTTTGACGCACTCGAGTTCTGCCGCGCCCTCGTGGGCGAGAACCTCTAGGGGGATCAGATGTTCAACAACCTTTCCGACCGCCTCACCGACACCTTCGACAAGCTTCGCGGCAAGGGCAGGCTCACCGAGGACGACATCAACGTCGCCATGCGCGAGATTCGCATGGCCCTGCTCGAGGCCGACGTCAACTTCCGTGTGGTCAAGGACTTCGTGGCCACCTGCAAGACTCGCTGCCTTGAGGCCGACGTGCTCGACTCCCTCACGCCGGCCCAGAACGTGGTGAAGGTTGTGCTGGACGAGCTCACCGAGCTCCTGGGCTCCACGGAGAGCAAGCTCGTCTTCATGCAGAACCGCACGCCCAACGTGATCATGCTCGTGGGCCTGCAGGGCTCCGGCAAGACCACTGCCGCGGCCAAGCTTGCCTACATGCTCAAGAAGCAGGGGCGCACGCCCGAACTCGCGGCCTGCGACACGCACCGCCCCGCGGCTGCCGACCAGCTCGAGACCCTCGGCGACGAGATTGGCGTGCCGGTCTATCGCGGCGACGGCACAGACGCCGTGGCCATTGCCCGCGAGGCCGTGAAGGACGCCGTCGACCACCTGCGTGACGTGGTGATCGTGGATACCGCCGGCCGCCTGCAGATAGACGAGCTCATGATGCAGGAGGCCGTCGACATAAAGCGTGCCGTCAAGCCAGACCAGGTGCTCATGGTGGTCGACGCCATGACGGGCCAGGACATCGTGAACGTTGTGTCGGAGTTTGCCGAGCGCACCGACTTCGATGGCGTGATCATGTCCAAGCTTGACGGCGACGCCCGTGGCGGTGGCGCCCTCTCCGTGCGCGCCGTGACCGGCAAGCCCATCAAGTTCGTCTCCATGGGTGAGAAGCCCGACTCGCTCGAGGTCTTCCACCCCGACCGCATGGCCAAGCGCATCCTTGGTATGGGCGACGTTGTGGGCATCATCGAGCAGGCCCAGGCCACGGCCGACGCCGAGCAGGCCGCAGAGGCCGAGCGCATGCTGCGCGAGGGCTTCACGATGGACGACATGCTCACCCAGATGCAGCAGATTCGCAAGATGGGCGGCGTGGGCAAGATCTTGGGCATGCTGCCGGGCGGCGACAAGGCGATGCGCCAGATGGGCGGCGACCAGTCTGAGGAGCAGATGTGCAAGATCGAGGCCATCATCCACTCGATGACCAAGGACGAGCGCGCCCGCCCCAAGACCATCAACGGCATGCGTCGCTCGCGTATCGCCAAGGGTTCCGGACGTTCGGTCCAGGAGGTCAACGCGCTGCTCAAGCAGTGGGGCGAGATGAACAAGATGATGGGCAAGATGCGCGGCATGATGCAAAACATGAACAAGCGGCAGGCCAAGAGGCAGCTGCAAGACATGATGCGCGGGATGGGCATGGGCGGGAAGATGCCCTGGTAATGTTTCGGCGGAGGCCCCGGGGCGCGCCGGTTTCTGGCTCAGGCAGTTCCGAGCTCGCACGAAGGTGACGTTAATCACCTTCGGCTCATGCGGAACCTCGCCAGACCCGACGGCCCCCCGGGGCCTCCTTGCGCTTACGGGTTGCGGCTTCCCGCCCGTGCCGCCGGGGCCGCCAGCTTGTTAATTGCAGAGGTCCCAGAAGGTTACGGCGGTGGCGGCGGCTACGTTGAGGGAATCGACGTTGTGGGCCATGGGGATCTTGATGGTGAGGTCACAGGCCGAGATCGTCTCGTCCGCCAGCCCCTCGCCTTCGGTGCCAAAGACCATGGCGAGTTTCTCGATGTTCCTGAGCTCTGCCTCGCCGAGGGCGTAAGAGTCGTCTCTGAGGGCGAGCGCGGCGCACGCGAAGCCGCGCGCGCGTAGCAGGCCAAGGCCATCTGCGGAGTTGTCCGAGTTGGGCCACGCCTTGAATCTGCCCCAGGGCACCTGGAACACGGTTCCCATGCTGACGCGTACCGCTCGCCTCACGAGCGGGTCGCAGCAGGTGGGGGTGAGCAGCATCGCATCGACGTTGAGTGCGGCTGCGCTTCGCATGGCGGCGCCCACGTTCGTGGCGTCTGTCACGCCCTCGAGCACGGCGATTCTCCTGGCGTCCGGGAGTGCGGCGAGAACTTCCGCCGCCGAGCGCTCTCGGGGCCTCCGCATGGCGCAGAGTACGCCCCGTGTGACGTTGTAGCCAACGAGCTTGGTGATCTCGTCGTGGGGGAGCACGTAAACGCTTGGCGCCTGGCTCGCGTCTGAGACCTCGAGGTGCCCGGCACGCATGGCAACGTCGGCGCCCGTATCGAGTTTGCCGAGGGCCTCTATGAGCTCGGCCTGGCTTTCGAGCTGGCGCTCCTCCAGCAACATCGAAAGCGGCGAGAGACCCGAGTTGAGGGCCACGCGCACGACTTTCTCCGATTCCGCAACAAGCACGCCGGCATCGGGTTCCAGGCGGCTCCTGAGTTGCCGGTCCGTGAGGCCGCGATACGGCAGCAGACGCTCGTCATCCGCTGATTCGACGTGCACGATGGCCATGTGTCCTCCAAGCCTTGTCAAGATTTCGTCAGCCCAATGCTTCGGTTCTTACGCTGGTCGAGTTCCTGTGTTCTAAATGACCCGTTAGCGGTACCATAGCCCAATGCGCACATTGGGCCTGGTCGTCCGCCTACGCATCAGGTCATTAACATAGGAGAATCGCAGTGACCGAACGCAAATCACCAGCTACGGGAGCCCGTCATTACGCGCCCGTCCAGAGCCGTCGCGCTACCCATCGTGAGGAGACCCACGGCGGCAAGCTTGTTGCCGTTGTCATCGTGAGCATCGTCGTGGTGCTCGGGCTCGTCTATGGGGCTGGCGTTGTTGCCTTTAACTTCCTCTTCATGCCCAACACGACGCTTGACGGCCAGAATGTGTCCTGGAAGCTCGCGAGCACTGTGAGCTCTTCCTATGCCGCGAAGGTTGGCACGTACCAGGCCCAGGTGAGCGTCGGAGGCCTCAACTTCGCCGTTCGCGCTTCTGACATTGGCCTCACGTTCGACGAGGCCAGGTACGAGAAGGGTACCATCGGCCAGCAGAGCTCTTGGGAGTGGCCGCTGCGCATCATCGGCTCCCACGAGCTTACGGCCCAGAGCGGCGCCACCTTTGATGCCGACAAGCTGCGTACGCTCATTGAGGACCAGGTCAACACATACAACGAGACGGCCCAGCAGCCCACGAACGCCACGTTCGCGTTCAACAAGGACACGCAGTCTTACGCCGTCGTTCCCGAGAAGGCTGGCACTGCGCTTGAGGTAGACCCCGTTGTTTCTGCGGTGAGCGCAGCGATGGAGGGCCTTCCTGCGCGCATCACCGTTGACGAGTCCACGGCGCTTGTGCAGCCCTCCGTCAGGCAGGATGACGCGAACCTCGCTTTGGCGGTCGACAACGCGAATCGCTTCCTCACCGCTGACATTCCGCTTACCCTTGGTGGCCAGCCTGCCGGTCAGGTGACCCGCGAGCAGATCTCTGGCTGGATCGTTCTCGGTGACGACCTGAATGCCACGCTGGACCAGGACAAGCTTGCGGACTGGGTTGCCAAGAACATCGGATACAAGTTTGATACCATCAACACCACCCGCACGTACACGCGTCCCGATGGCAAGCAGGTCACGGTTGCCAACTCCGGCAAGAACAACTATGGCTGGATTACTGATGAGGCAAAGCTCTGCTCTGATCTCACGGCCGCAATCGAAAGCGGTTCCACCGCATCGCTCGAGATTCCTACGAAGCAGAAGGCCCAAAGCGTTCCTGACGCGGGCGGCAAGGACTGGGGCAATCGCTTCATCGACGTTGACGTGACGGAGCAGCACGTCCGTATGTATGACGACAGCGGCGCCCTCGTCTGGGAGAGTGACTGCGTTACGGGCAACTCCTCCAAGGGCTATGACACTCCGCAAGGCGTCTATCGGCTCAACGACTACCGCGCGAACGGCAACGTGGAGCTTCGCGGCAAGATTGACCCTGCCACCAACGAGCCCGAGTACATCAGTCACGTTGAGTATTGGATGCCTTTCATCGGCAACTCCTGGGCCTTCCACGACGCGGATTGGCGCAGTTCCTTTGGTGGCGCCATCTACCAGACCAATGGTAGCCACGGCTGCATCAACCTCCCGCCTGCCAAGGCCGCGGAGCTCTTCAACCTCTGCAAGGTCGGCGACGTGGTTATCGTTCACGCGTAGCGAGCTGGGTGCGGTCGACGGCCGCGGGCTCGTCGAGAAACTATGTGAGCATTCAGCAGAAGGGCTCAGGCGTAAGCCTGAGCCCTTCTGCTGACGTGACTCTGTTTCACGGCCGGCTCCAGCGGCCAGCCCTTTAGGTCAGAAGCGCTACTCCGAATCCACCGTCGGCAGCTTTGGCGCGAAGCCGTCGTCACGGGTAAACATGTTCATGAACTCTTCTCCCGTGATCGTCTCCTTCTTCTGCAGGTAGTGCGCAATCTCGTGCAGCTTGAAACGGTGGGCCGTGAGGATGTCGACGGCCGTCTGGTGCCCCTCGCTCACGAGGCGCTCTACCTCGGCGTCTATTTCTCGAGCCGTGCCCTCGGAGCACGTAAGCTCGGCGCCGCCGCCAAGGTACTTGTTGCGCTGTTGGCCCAGGGCAACCATGCCAAACTTGTCCGACATGCCGTACTGCGTCACCATGGCGCGCGCGATCTGCGTGGCCTTCTCGATGTCGTTGGAGGCGCCGGTGGTCATCTCGCCAAAGATGAGCTCCTCGGCTGCGCGGCCGCCACAGAGCGTGGCAATCTTCTGCTTGGCCTCGTTGCGCGTGGTGAGGAAGTGCTCGTCCTCCTCAACCTGCATAGTGAAGCCGAGGGCACCCGAGGTGCGCGGCACGATGGTGATCTTCGTGACGGGAGCGGTGCCCTTCTGGGCTGCGGCAACAATGGCGTGGCCGGTCTCGTGGTAGGCCACGACCTCCTTCTCATGTTCTGAGAGGACCGTGGACTTCTTCTTCTCGCCGGCGATGACCACGTCGACGCTCTCGAGCAGGTCCTCCTGCGTCACGCGCTTGCGGCCATTGCGGACGGCCCTGAGCGCGGCCTCGTTGATGATGTTCGCGAGGTCGGCACCGGAGGCGCCCGGCGTGGACTTGGCGACCACCTGCAGGTCGATGCCTGGCTCCATCTTCACGTCGTCGGCGTGAATCTTGAGGATTGCCTCTCGACCGGCGAGGTCGGGAAGCTCAACCGGAATGCGTCGGTCGAAGCGTCCCGGTCGCAGAAGTGCCGGGTCGAGCGTCTCGGGGCGGTTGGTGGCCGCGAGCACCACGATGCCCTTGTGGTTGTCGAAGCCGTCCATCTCTGAGAGCAGCTGGTTGAGCGTCTGCTCGCGCTCGTCGTTAGAGTTGAGCGACATGTCGCGCTTCTTGCCCACGGCGTCGATCTCGTCGATGAAGACGATGCAGGGGGCCTTCTCGTTGGCCTGCTTGAAGAGGTCGCGCACCTTGGCGGCGCCACGGCCCACGAACATCTCCACGAACTCGGAGCCCGAGATCTGGAAGAAGGGGACGCCGGCCTCGCCGGCCACGGCCTTGGCCATGAGGGTCTTGCCGGTTCCCGGAGGGCCCACGAGCAGGGCGCCGCGCGGGCAGCGGGCACCGATCTCGTTGTACTTCTCGGGCTTCTTGAGGAAGCTCACGATTTCCTTGAGGGACTCCTTGGCCTCGTCCTGGCCGGCAACGTCCTTGAACGTGACGCCGGTGTCCTCGCCCTTGACCTCCTTGGCGCTGGACTTGCCGAGACCGCCGCCCATGCCGCCAAAGCCAGAGCCAAAGCTCATGGACGGGCCGTCGTCACCCATCATCTTCTTCATGCGGCGGTTGAGCCACCAGCCGCCGAGGATGGCAATCAGGATGGGCAGGCCATAGACAAGCAGCATGTAGGTCCAGATGCCTGAGCTGCCGTCTTCGATCTTGCCGTCGAGGTTTACGCCGTGCTCGAGCATCTTCTGCACGAGCGACGAGGTGTCGCCGGAGATGGCAGTGGTGCGATATGTGACGTTCTGCTCGTCCTTGAGGGTGAACGTGATGCGTCCGGAGCTCTGGTCGAGCGTGGCGACGTTCACCTTGTCCTCATCCACCATCGTGTTGAGCTCGGTGTACGAGACGTCCTTCACCGTCGCACGCTGGATGCTCGGGTACACCACCGAGTTCAGTGCGACGATGGCCGCGATCGCGATGATCGCGTACATGATCATCGATTGTCGCTTCTTCTTGTTGTCCATGCCGTTTCCTTGCGTCGGGTATCAGTGCTTGCAGCAAGTGCTTGAACGTAGATACCCAAGTTGCTGGGATTATGTCAGGCCGTTGTGCGTCTACGCCGTCTTTCCGCGCTCGGGGAGCTCGCCGGACCGGTACGCGTCGAGAAGCGCCGTGAGCTCGTCGATCTGCTTGCGGATGTGGGCACCGGTGTCGGTGTCGGCAACCATGTAGGGACGCGGGTTCACCTCGAGCTGGTCGTCGTCGGAGTAGATGTCGCCGCGGTCTGCCACCACGTCGCCGATGGCGTCGTAGGGGCGGTGGGCCTTGATGCGCATGCCGTGCGCGTCAACGATGAGGGTGTAGCCCGCGATGCCCGTCTTGGAGTGGTAGGCGCGGCAGAACCCGCCGTCAATCACGAGGCGCTTGCCGCCGCCGCGGATGGGGCTCTCGCCGTTGCTGCTCGCCACCGGCGTGTGCCCGTTGATGATGTGGCAGCCGGGACCGTAGAGCCCAAACTCCGCAAGCACGTGGTCGCAGACCTCGGGGCGGTTCGTGAGATCGAAGTAGGGGTCCTGCTCTTCGACCCAGGTGCTCTTGTCGGCAACGAACGTGCGCTCGAAGGTCTTGATGTTGCGGCCGGAGAGGGGAGAGCTCAGGCCGCACCACAGGTACCACATCCAGTCCAGCAGGCCCTCGGAGCGCTCGTGCCAGGCGCGGCGGGCCAGGCGGTCGCAGGCGTCCAGGTAGGCGCGTCCGGCCAGATGCCGGTTCTCGCCCATGCGCACCGGGCGGAAGCTGCCGTCCTCGCGCATGGGTATGCATCCGTGGAACAGCAGATTGCCGTTGTAGGCGAGGTACATCGATCCCTGCTCGTAGAGGAAGGTCACATGGCGCTGCAGGCGGCGGCTGTTGGTGAAGCTGTCCACGAGGCTGTCCATGACGTGGCGCTCGGCGGGCGTGAGCTCGTAGGGATGGTCGTGGTCGAGCGTGGGGAGGTCCTTGGTCGTCAGGTCGTAGTCCTTGCCGTTGATGTTGACCTTGCCGTGCTCGCCGTGGCTGAGGTCTATGCGCTCGAGCAGAAGGCGATTCGCCATGTCGAACTCGGGGTGGCGCATGATGAGCCGGCCGTGGAGCTTGAACATGATGACGGAGATGGCCTTCTCGGCCGGCGAGAGCACGTCGCCCTTCTTGTACGTCTCCTCGGCAAAGAGTGCCAGCTCGCGCAGGGTGATTCCGTAGGAGCCCTCGAGGATGTTGAGGGTGTCGTAGTGGATGGCGTTGCGCACCACCGTGGCGATGCAAGCCTCTGAGCCGGCGGCGGCGCCCATCCAGCAGATGTCGTGGTTGCCCCACTGGATGTCGAGGGAGTGGTATGCCATCAGGCGGTCCATGATGGCGTCCCCGTGGGGGCCGCGGTCATAGATGTCGCCCACCACGTGCAGGTGGTCCACGGCGAGGCGCTTGATGAGCGCCGAGAGCGAGCGGATGAAGTCACAGACGCTGCCGGTCTCGAGGATGGACTCCACGATGCGCTCATGGTAGACGTGCCGGTCCGTCTGGGCACCGCCGCTTGCGTGGAGGAGCTCGTCGATGATGTAGGCGTAGGCCACGGGCATGGCCTTGCGCACCTTCGAGCGCGTGTAGGCGTCCGAGAGGAAGCGGGCGAGTTCGATGAGCTGCATGAGCGAGGTGCGGTACCAGGTGGGCGTGTCCTGGTGGTTGGACTTCACGCGCTTGAGCTTCTCGTCCGGATAGTAGATGAGGGTGCAGAGCTCGGCCTGCTCGCCGGCGGTGAGCTTGTGACGGAAGACCGCCTTGACGCGCTCGCGGATGACGCCGGAGCAGTTGTTGATGATGTGGTCGAACTGCTGCGAGTCTCCGTGAACATCGGAGATGAAGTGCTCGGTTGCCTTGGGGAGGTTGAGAATCGCCTCAAGGTTGATAACCTCGGTGTAGACGGCCTGGCAGGTCGGGAACTTCTCTGACAGCAGCTCGAGATACTTGGTCTGCTGCTCGTTTCTGAAGACGCTCGACACGTTGGCCTCCCTGTGAGTATGCGGACAGCTGTCTTCGCATGTCTCAAGGGCATGCGTCTCGCCAGCTCTTCTTTTGGCCGCCCCCTGCGACCATGCCGCCGCGTGCGGCTTGTGAGAAAATCCTAGACCCGAGAGGGCCAAGTTAGCTGCGTGCGTTGCGTGGTCACAGATTGACCATGGGTTGATAGTCATCTACGGCCGTCTTCCGAGTGTTACGTGTTGCGCAATTGCGGGCGTTTGCGTCGCAGTTTGGCGGCGTTCGTGCTACCATGCCCAGGAAAGCTGTGATGGGGACGAGTAGCTCGGTCACTGCGGCAAGAGCGATGTGGGGATGGTGGAAGCCCACGGCCGCACCCAGGCGAACATCACCCCGGAGCCGTGGCCCGAACAGGGCTGGGGTGCTTGCGAGCCACGTCTCGCGAAAACCGCCAGCCGCCAGTAGGCGCCACCGGGATTGGTCGCCGTGACGGGCCAGCCGAGTAAGGCGGATCTCCGCTCGCTGGGTGGTTGAACGAGGATGTCTTGCGACCGTGTCACGCACGGCTGCTTTCAGGCGCTTCGTCCCAGCTGTGGGGACGGGCGCTTTTTTCGTGCGCGGACGCTCCGCGCGAAGGCGCTCGGCACGAGGATGCGGGCGCAGGCTCGCGAAAGGAGCGGCACGGAGCCAATGGCTAACGAGTACAAGAAGACGATGAACCTCCCCAAGACGAGCTTCCCCATGCGGGCAAGCCTCGCCACCAGGGAACCCGAGCGCCTCAAGGTCTGGCGCGAGAACAACGTCTATGAGCTGGCGCGCAAGAAGAACGAGGGCCACGACAAGTTCGTCCTGCACGACGGTCCCCCGTATGCGAACGGCCCCATCCACGTGGGCCACGCCATGAACAAGATCTCCAAGGACATCATCAACCGCTACTGGATGATGCAGGGCAGAGATGTCCCGTACGTGCCCGGCTGGGACTGCCACGGCCAGCCCATCGAGCACAAGGTCGAGGAGAAGGTGGGCACCAAGAAGTTCAACGAGATGCCCACGGCCGAGATCCGCGAGATGTGCAACAAGTTCGCCGTCGAGAACATCGAGCTGCAGAAGGCGGGCTTCCGCAGGCTCGGCGTGCTTGGTGACTGGGACCACCCTTATCTCACGCTCTATCATCAGCACGACGCCGCCGACATCGAGGTCTTCAAGAAGATGTTCGATAAGGGCATGGTGTATCGCGGCCGTAAGCCCGTGCACTGGTGCAAGCACTGCCATACCGCCCTCGCCGAGGCCGAGATCGAGTACGGCGACGAGACGAGCCCGTCCATCTACGTGCGCTTCGAGCTCACGAGCAAGCCGGCCGGCCTCGAGTCCTTCGACGGTCCGGTGGACTTCGTGATCTGGACCACCACGCCCTGGACCATGCCGTCCGACCAGGCTGTCTCGCTCAAGCCCGAGGCCGACTACGTGGCCGTGGAGCACGACGGCCGTGCCGAGATCATGCTCGAGCACCTTGCGCCCAAGGTCTGCGAGATCGCGGGGTGGGACTACACGCCGGTCATGGTTGACGGTAAGCCCTACGTGGTGAAGGCCGAGACCTTCGACCACCTGCACTACAAGCAGCCGATCTTTGACGGCGTCGAGGGTGTGGCCCTGCTCGCCGACTACGTTGGCACAGAGGACGGTACCGGTATCGTCCACAACTCGCCCGGCCACGGCGTCGACGACTACTACGTCTGCGCCGCCGAGGGCATGGACATCTGCATGCCGGTCGACGACGACGGTAAGTTCTACGTTGGCGACGAGTTTGGCAAGGGCGGCCCGTTCTCCGGCATGGACACCGACGAGGCCAACCCCAAGATCATCCAGTTCCTCCGCGATAAGGGCACCCTTGTGGCCGAGGTCAAGATCACGCACAGCTACCCGCACTGCTGGCGCTGCCACCAGCCGGTCCTGTTCCGTGCCACCAACCAGTGGTTTGTCTCCATGGACAAGACGAACCTGCGCGGCGAGGCGCTCGACGCCATCGAGCACAAGGTCGCCTGGTACCCCGAGCGTGCGAGCAAGCGCATCCACGCCATGGTGGAGGGGCGTCCTGACTGGTGCATCTCCCGCCAGCGCAACTGGGGCGTGCCCATTCCGAGTTACACCTGCGAGGACTGCGGCGAGACGGTCATGAACGACGCCACGCTCGACGCCGTCATCAAGCTCTTCCACGAGAAGGGCTCCGACGCCTGGTTCACCGACAAGCCCGAGGATTACCTGGGCGACGCCTGCGTGTGCCCCAAGTGCGGTGGCCATCACCTCAAGGCCGACAAGGACATCCTCGACGTGTGGTGGGACTCCGGCGTCTCCTGGAAGGCCGTCTGCGAGTTCCGCGACGAGCTCCACTACCCGGCCGACATGTACCTCGAGGGATCCGACCAGCACCGCGGCTGGTTCCAGAGCTCGCTTCTGACCTCCGTTGGCGCCAACGACATCCCGCCCTACAAGGCGGTCGTCTCCCAGGGCTTCACGCTCGACGGCCAGGGCCGCAAGATGTCCAAGTCGCTCGGCAACGTCATCGACCCGAACAAGGTCTGCGACGAGATGGGGGCCGACATCCTGCGCCTCTGGGTGGCTTCCACGGACACGTCCAACGACGTGGCCATCGACCACGAGATCCTCGCACGCACCTCTGACGCCTACCGACGCTTCCGCAACACCTTCCGCTTCCTGCTGGGCGAGCTCGAGGACCAGTTCGACCCCGAGCGCGACCTCGTGCCGGTTGCGGAGATGGAGCCGTACGACCTGCTCGTGCTCGCGCGCGCCTGCGACATGCACGACAAGGTGTCCGAGGCCTACGCCGGCTACCGCTTCTACCAGGTCTATCGTGCGCTCTATGACTTCGTGGTGACGGAGCTCTCCAACGGCTACCTCAACGCCACCAAGGATCGCATGTACTGCGAGGCCAAGGACTCCAAGGCCCGCAAGAGCGCCCAGACCTGCTGGTACTACCTGCTCGAGATGCTGCTCCGCGACCTCCAGCCGATCCTGTCCTTCACCACGGACGAGGTCATGGCACACCTGCCCGAGAGCGCCCGCGACGGCCAGACCTTCGCTGCGCTGCTCGACTGGTGGAAGAGCCCGCTTGCCAAGGACCAGGTGGCGAAGCTCCTGCCGACCTACAACGCCATGCTCGAGGCGCGCGGCGCGTTTACGAAGGCTTACGAGGAGGCGCTTGGCACCGAGACAATCAGCGAGAAGACCACGCAGGCCGCCCGTTGCGTCCTGACGTTGCCGAGCGACGCCTACGAGCTGCTCGCCAACGACGCCGACCTGCTTGCCGAGGCGCTCGTGTGCTCCGCCGTCGAGGTTCGCGAGGGTGACGAGCTTGCGGCCGAGGTGCTGCCGGCCGAGGGCGAGAAGTGCCCGCGCTGCTGGTATTGGCGCGGCCTTGGCGCCGATGGCCTCTGCCCGCGCTGCCACGAGGCCGTAGCGGCCTGTGGCTGTGAGGAGTAGTGCCTTGTCGCTGCGCGTGCGCATAGCCGGATTTGCTGGGGTCGCCGTCTGCGGCGTCGTGCTTGACCAGGTCACCAAGGCCTGGGCCCGCACGGCGCTGGCGGGCGGCCCCGTCACGGTTGTGCCTGGATACCTTGACCTCGCGCTCGTCAAGAACACCGGGGCCGCCTTCTCGATTGGCTCCGGGGCCACGTGGGTGTTTGCGCTGTTGGCCATCGGCATTGTTGCCGCCTGCACGGTGTGGGTGGTGCGCGAGTGCGAGATGCCCATGGGGCTTGTGTGCTCGCTCGGCGCCGTTGCCGGCGGTGGCGTAGGCAATCTCATCGACCGCGTGGTGGCAGGCGAGGTTACGGACTTCTTTGCGACGACGTTCGCCGACTTTCCGGTCTTCAACGTTGCCGACATCTTTGTGACCTGCGGCGTTGTGCTCGTCATATATCTCTGGTGGCGTTGGGACTCCGAGCGCCAGGCGCAGGACGCCGAGTAATCTGGCGTCGTGGTGCCGGCGCTGGTGGTCGGGCGATTCGGCGCCGCGCGCCTGGCGTTTGATCATTCGCTTCCGTGGCGTTTGACGCTTCATATGTCTGGCTGCTCGGCCGCATCGCGGACGACGCCGGTGTTATCCTGGCCTCGTTACGCATCTGGCGGTCTATCTTCGTACGGCAAAGGTTTCGTTGCATGATTTTGTCGCTTGCCCCTATGGAGGGGATTACGGGCAGCGCGTTTCGCCGGGTGCACGCGGAGTGCTTCGGTGCGCTCGACCGTTATTACACGCCGTTCGTGGCGCCCCCACGCGTCGGCGACGATTTTGGCAAGAAGGCCCTGAAGGAGCTCGAGCCGGCGCGCAATGCTGGCCTTGAGGTCATCCCCCAGCTGCTTGGCAAGAACGCCGACGAGTTCGTGTGGGCGGCGCAGCTCTTGGCCGACATGGGGTATTGCGAGGTGAACCTGAACCTTGGGTGCCCCTCTGGTACGGTATTCAATAAGGGTAAGGGCTCGGGGTTCCTGCGCAACCTCGACGAACTCGATGCGTTTCTCGGCGATATCTGCGACCGGTCTCCCATTCCCGTGTCGGTCAAGACGAGGCTCGGTGTCTCGGATGATGGCGAGTTCGGCGCGGTGCTTGACCTGTATTGCCGCCACCCGCTCGCCGGGCTCATCGTTCACCCGCGCGTGCGCGAGGACTTCTACAAGGGCGCGCCGCGCTGGGAGCCCTATGGCGAGGCCCTTGCCCGGGCGCCCTTCCCAGTGGCCTACAACGGGGACATCTTTGCGCCGGAGGACCTGGAGGCGCTGCTCTCTGCATATCTGGCGACGCGGCATGTGATGGTGGGACGCGGCGTCCTCACCAACCCCGCGTTGCCGCGGCAGCTGCGAGGTGGTGGTCCCATGACGCCCGAGGAGCTCCATGCGTTTCATGACAGGCTGTTCGATGCCTACGAGGCCGAGATTGGCGGCAATGCTGTCTATCGCCTCAAGGAGTGGTGGTCCTACGCCCGGTACGCCTTCGCGGACCCCGTCGCGGTGCATCGAGCGGTGCGGAAGGCGCGCCGCGTCGAAGACTACAGGGCGGCGGCCGAGCAGGTCTTTCGCAGCGAACTGCTTGCTGTCAGGCCATGTTTCCAGGGGTGATGCCGCCCGTCGCCCCTTCGCTGACGCGTGCGCCACAGGCGTCCGCCAATCATGGCGCCACGCGTGAGGAAACCGTCACCGCCCCGTAAGCCTCGGCTCATCGGTCGCGCGTGTCCCCGCTGCACAATGGGGGAGAACGCAGACCCTAGCGAGGACGAGGTGATCGCGATGCCAAGGCCAGTCTTCTTCTCCCACGGAATCCCCAATCTTGTGCCCATCGAGGGAGGGCGCCTCGTTGACGCTCGCGTAGCCGGTCCTGCGGAGGCCCTGCTCCAAGCCTGCCGAGCCACCGGCCTCGACCCGGTGGTCACGTCTGCCTATCGTAGCCCGGTCAGGCAGACGTGGATTCTCGCCTGCAGGGTTGGCGCAAACATGCTGCGGGGTCTCTCGCCTTGTAAAGCTTGGCGAGCCACGTGCCGCTACGTGGCGCTTCCGGGTCGGAGCGAGCACGCCTTGGGCGTCGCGCTCGACATCAGCTGCGGAGACGGTAGCCCGGGAGGTCTCGAGGGGATCCAGGACTGGCTGTTCGAGAATTCGTGGCGGTTTGGGTTCATCTGTCGGTATCCTCCGGGCAAGTCTGCCCTTACGGGCGTGGACTTCGAGCCCTGGCACTACACTTACGCTGGCGTTGACGTTGCAACTGAGCTGCGGCGTACGGGCGAGTGCCTCGAGGAACTCGCGGCCAGGCTTGAGGTGGGTCGTCGGAGGGGTAGGGCGGCAGGACTGAGGCCGTCGTGTCTCTAGCGCACTGACTGTTGCCGCGTCGCACGGCGCGCATGCCGAGGGCTAAGATGGCTTCCAGTTTGAGACCGGCTTTGGAGGGACGACCATGATTGACCTCATTCCCATGCGCAGAAAGCGTCAGGCCCTTAGCGAGGAAGCCTGCATCGAGGTGCTCGAGCGCGGCACGTCCGGCGTGCTCGCGCTCAATGATCTCGAGCTTGGCGCGCCGTACCAGGTGCCGCTCAACTATGGCTACCGCGATGGCAGGCTTACCTTCCACGGGGCTATGACCGGCCATAAGATCGACCTGCTCAAAGCCGATGCTCGTGCCTCGTTCACGGTCATTGGCCAGGATGATATTATCCCCGAGCAATACACCTCGTACTTTCGCAGCGTGGTCTGCACGGGGCGCCTGCGCCAGCTCACGGATCCCGATGAGCGTTTGGAGGAGCTTCTCTTCATGGCCGAGCGCTTCTGGCCCGGTCACGAGGAGAAGGCCCGCGAGGAGATTGCGCCTGCCTTCGACCACACCTTCGTGCTGGTTCTCGACATCGAGACCATGACGGGTAAGGAAGCCGTCGAGCTCGCGCGCAGGCGGCGGGCGGGGGAGCTGTGAGTGGCTGCGCGTTGAATGGCGAGCCTCGTCGTCCTCCGGTTGACTAAGCCCCGGAAAGGTCAACCACCGCTCCATTGCGTCAACCGTACCTTGCCCTTTACCTGTCTCAGGACCGGTCCTCCTGCCACTTCCAGCAAGGAGGAGCCATGAGAAGCACGAGTATCGCCGAGAGCATCGCCGCCGCCATCGTTCGGGAGGCCACGGGGCTCTCCGCGACTGACCGCGACGCCGCCGTCGCCCGCTGCGAGTGGGAGCTGCGCGACCACGGGTCGAGTTGGAACCTGCTGGTCGCCGTTGCCGGGCTCTACGCCGGGTGGGCGACTACCGCCAGGGCCGCGGGCGAGGAGGGCGCAGCGGCGGTCCTCGTCGAGGTCATGCGCATGGTCAACCTGGCCGACGACGCTGAGGAGATCGCCCGCCTCGCGGAGCGGGGCGAGGAGGCTCGCTCCGCCCTCGGTTGGGCGCTCGCGGATGCCGACCCCGTCCCGAGCCTGCGTGTCACGGCGGCCGCGAGGCTGCTCGAGCTCGAAGAGGAAGCTGCCGCCCATAACCAGCTCGAGGTCATTGCGGGCGAGCAGCAGGGAGATAACACCACCCGGCTCGCTTGCCTGCTCTTGGGGGATGAATCCCCTTGGCGCGACGAGTCCCTCGCAGACCGGCGCCTGGCCCTGCTGGGTCGCATGCAGGCCTGACGAGAGGAGGTTCCCATGAGAGAGTACGGGGAGAGGCCGGAAGCACCCTACCGCCGCCCAGCCCTGATGTGGTGGGAACTCCTTGCATACACGCTGATACTCGCGATCGCGCTCGCCCTTAACGCGCTGCAGTTCCCCAAATGGGTCGCCGGCCCCCTCGTCCTTGTGGCACTCGTGGTTCGGGCTGTACGGATAGGGACCGACTGATCCTATTGGTTCGAGTCGCTCGGCCGCTTTCCGAAAGAAGGATAGGGCGATGACCACAATCGGTGCTGAACCATACGGTTGAGAGTCTGCAGTGTGTGCCAACTCGTTTTTCGCATCTCACTGCCGTCTCATGTGGTGCCAGCCACATTGCTACGTATAAAATGGTCCTCATCTGCACCTCGCTGCCCCATTTGCTGGGTATGCGCTCTTCGTCTGCACCTCATTTTGAGTTTGGTCTCTCCTTCAGTTTTCTTTATGCATAGAATAAGCCAACACTGCAGATAAATTGAATTATGAGTGCATATGTTGGAATGCCGTCAATCCGAGCCATATTGAGGTGACGACGAAGGCGCCGAATGCTGGGAATCCGTATTGAGGTGTGTGCATGCGGGTTATAAGACACGTTCCGGGCGGGCATATATCACGCGCGATCCCCTAAGGAGCCAGAAGTTCCCGGTCCTGCGGCGCCACGGATAGGCCAAGGTCTCGGACCAGAAATGTAGCTTGTGTGGTCCGTGCCCGTGAGCCAGAGAGGTTGTCAGTCGTGGTCTCATCGAACAGAAGCCGCGTGGTCGTGGTGGGGTGTGGGAGCGTTGGGTTTGCCGTGGCGAGCCCCATCGTGCAGCAGGGCCTGTGCAACGAGCTCGTGCTCATCAACCACAACCACCAAAAGACCGAGGGCCTCCCCATGGACCTGGCGGACGGCATCGAGTACCTCGGCGGGTTCACGACGATTCGCGCCGGTGACTGGGATGACTGTCGCTGTACTGACATCGTGATTGTGGCTGCGGGCCCAAGGCCCAAGCCCGGCGAGGGTCGCATGCAGGAGCTCGGTGGATGTGGTCCGCGAGCACTGCAAGCTGGTCTCGCGGTATCTGTGAGGCATGGCGACTCCTCGGGGTGAGGGTGGGTCTGACGGAGCGGCGGTTTCGATTTGACTGGGATGAGCGCCGCCTTTTACTCCCGAAGCCATGCAATCATGACGAGCAGCAGGGCCATCAGCGTGAGGGAGACGGAGAAGGAGGTCATGACGCCCGCCGCCGTGCTCTCCATCGACCTCGCGAGCGCGCCGAAGAGTGCCATGCCCACGGCACCGCCCACCTGGCGAAGGGTGTTGAACACGGCGCTCGCGATGCCGGCTTGCGAGGGCTCGCTGTACCTGAGCACCATCCCCGCGAACGTGGGCGTCATGAGCCCGCCACCCGAGCCTGCGACGGCGATCGCCACGGCGACCCCGCCCGCGCTCAGCTGCCCGCCGAGAGCAGGGAACACCGCATAGCCCGCGGAGAGGATCGCGATGCCCACCACGAGGATCCGCCGCGTGGACCAGACGCCGGAGAGCCGGTCGCTCAGCATGTTGGTGATGGAGCACGTGATGGCCGAAGGCTGGAAGACCAGACCGCTTGCCAGCGGGTCGAGGCCGGCGCTCTGCTGCAGGATGAGCGTGGACAGGAAGATCGCGCCGTTCCACGAGAGAATCATCGCGAAGCCCCCGAACACCGCCGCCCGCATGCCGAGCTTGCGGAAGAGTGCGGGCGGCACCATGGGATAGCGGACCCGCCTCTGCGAGAAGGCGAAGGCCACCAGCGCGATGGCGCCGCAAGCGATGAGCGCAGCCGGCACGGGTGCCGTGAAGCCGCGGGAGCCGCCCTCGATGATGCCACCGATGAGGCCGGTGAGGCCCGCGGCGGCGAGCACCTGCCCGGGCACGTCGAAGGGGTGCGCTCGCGGGCGACGGCGCCAGGCGCAGGCAGAGCGTAACTATCGCCAGGCAGAAGGGAATGTTGATTGAGAAGATGAGGCTCCAGTGGATGGGCGCGAGCGCGCCGCCGAGGATGGGGCCCACGGCTGCTGCCAAGGACCCGCCGATGCCCCAGATGGCGAGCGCCCGCGAGCGGTCGGCCTCGCGCGGATACGCCTCGCGGATGACGGACATCGACGAGGGTAGCACGGGCGCCGCGGATACGCCGAGCAGCGTGCGGCCCAGCACGAGCATGCCGGCGCCCACGGCCAGGGCGCAGATGAGCGAGCTCACGGCGAAGCCCGCGGTGCCCGCCATGAAGGCGCGCTTCGCCCCGAAGCGGTCCGAGAGGTTGCCGGCGAGCAGGAGCAGTGCGGCGAACGCCAGCGTGAAGCCATCGACGATCCATTGCTGCGCGGCCATGTTCGCATGGAGCTCCGTGCCGATGGTGGGCAGCGCGACGTTCACGATGAACGTGTCCATGCCGATGAGGAACATGGCGAGGGTGGCAGCGGCGCAGGGGATTATGCTGGCGCGCCGGGCCGGCTGCTCGCCGTGGAGCGCGGCTGCCCGCCGGTGGCCATCGCGGGTCTTTCGGGTGATCGGGTGAGGGAAATCGTGCTCACGTGAATCCTCTCTGGTCGAAGGATTGAAGGGCCGAGGGGTTGCGAAGTGCTGCGAAGGGTTGCGAAGGCTGCCTAGTCGTCGCCTTGAACGCGCGGCGCGCGCGGGCTCCCGCGGCGGTGCCGTAGTTGAAGAGGCCCTCGTCCTCGTCGAGCGCGGCGATCCGTGCCATCTCCTCGTCGGAGAGTCGCCAATCCCAGATGTCGAGGTTCTGCGCCATGCGCGCCTTGGGCCTCGAGGTGATTGATGTCGACCGCTATGACCTTGGACTCTTCAACGAGTGCGCGGAGAAGGCCGGCGTGCTCGTGACATCAGGAGCCTGGTCGGGCCTTCATCCGGGGCTCGTCACCGTGTAGCTCGCGGAGCCGCGCGAGGCGGCGTGTGCGCTGCTCTATCCGCTTGAGCCCGCCGTCTCTGTTCAGGCCTTCATTGACGCCAATAACGCCCTTCTCGAGTGTTCGTAGATGTCAAATTGAAACCGGCGCCTTCGCGTGTTCATTGCCATATCTATGCCACTCGTATTGGGTGGGGCAGTTCATGCTCGAGAGGGTGTTGAAGTCAGCCGCTCGTCAAGGGGAAGATCGCGAAGTACCAAGGTGTGCTCGTTACCTTGGTGCTCGTGACTCTTGGCCTGTCCATCCTCGCGAAGAACTACGTGCTCAAGTGCGGGGCGCATGCGCGTCGCGCACCTCGCCCGGATTCCCGGCTCCGCGTGCCGGGTATAACAATTCCGTCGAAATCGGGGGCGAAACTATGGGGACCATAACGACGAAACGAATCTACGACGAGCCAGGCGATGCGGACGGGGAGCGCATCCTCGTCGACCGGCTGTGGCCCCGTGGCATCTCGAAGGACCGCGCCCGGCTCACTGCGTGGGACAAGGACGTTGCCCCGTCGACGGAGCTGAGGAAATGGTTTGGGCACGACCCCGACCGTTTCGCGGAGTTTTCTGCTCGGTATCGCGACGAGCTCTCGTCCTCATCCGCTGCGGAAGAACTTGCGAGCAGGTGCCGAGATCAACTCGTGCAAGGCCGGAACGTGACGCTGCTCTATGCCGCGAAGGACGCCTCTTGCAACCATGCCGTCGTGCTTGGGGATTGGCTTGCCGAGAAGACGAAAACGGCTTGAGCCCTTGGCGGCTGGGAAAAGCTGAGGTAAGGGCCATGAAGAACGCTCTAGTTCAGATTGCATGGCTGGGAGCATCTTTCATGAAATCGCCTCCGACATCGTTCGGAACATTTCGTTGCTTGACCCGAGCAAGCGATTTGTACCTGGAGAAACGCTCATCATCTTCGATGAGATTCAGGAGCTTCCTGACGTTGCCGCCTCGCTCATGTTCTTCAAGATTGATGGTCGCTTCGATGCCATCTGTTCGGGATTGATGCTGGGGATTGACTACAAGACCATCGAGAGCAACAGCGTCGGCTAAAAGACTGACTATGATATGAGGTCACTCGATTTTGAGGAGTATCTCTGGACTTAGGGCTGCGGCGAGGATGTCGTCAACTCGATGCTCGGGCACATTGTCGAGGCGCGCCCTTTTTCCATGACGGAAGAGTCTGTCTATTCTTGAGCGTTTCTTGAATACTGCGTTCTGGGAGGTATGCTTGCCGTCTTGAGCTCTTTTGTGGAGCGAGGGACATTCGAGGGAACGCTCGCCATGCAGCGTCAGCTGGTCTTGGATTATCAAGAGGACATACGCAAGTATGTTTCGGGTATCGAGCAGATGCGCGTGCTCAACGTGTTCAAGCACATGCCGGTGCAGCTTGCCAAGGAAAACAAGAAGTTCCAGATCTCTAAGGTGGCGAGCGGCGCCAGGTTCAAGGACTACTGGGGCTGCATCGAGTGGCTGGCGAGCGCGGGCGTGGTGAACATGTGCCACTGCCTGCTCGATCCGGAGCTGCCAATCAAAGGCAACTATGACCAGGCGAAGTACAAGCTGTACTTCAGCGACAGCGGCCTTCTCGTGTCCATGCTGGATGACGAGTCGAGCGATGACCTGCGATCAAACAGGAACCTCGACGTGTACAAGGGCGGGCTCTACGAGAACATCGTTGCGGAGGCGCTGGTCAAGCAGGGGTACGACCTGTTCTACTACAAGCGGGAGAACTCCACGCTTGAAGAGGATTTCTTTGTGAGGTCGGGTTCATACCTGGTGCCCATTGAGGTGAAGGCGAAAAACGGCACCGCGAAGTCCATGCGCACCTTGATCTCGTCTGACAAATACCCGGATATCAGCTGGTGGGGTTAAGATTCGCGGAGGAAACGTGGGGAGAGCAACAACGTGCTGACAATTCCGCATTTCCGTGCGTTTTTGCTGCGGAGGTGCTTGGAGCAAAGGCTTTGGTGATGACAAAACGGTCGGGTCGGTTTGTCAGCTGCCCTAGTTTACAAACCGACCGTTGGTATGTATACTGGTCTCCAGGCGATTGGAGGACATATGGCACGTAACGCACATCCCGAGGAGACCGAGCATCGCATCCTCGATTCTGCCCGGAGGCTGTTTGCCGAGAAGGGCTACGAGAAGACGTCCATCCAAGACATCCTGAACGACCTCGGCGACCTCTCCAAGGGCGCCATCTACCACCATTTCAAGTCGAAGGAAGCGATCCTCGACCGGCTGAACAACGACGAGTGGGCCGTTACCGTGCGTCTGCGGGACGAGCTGCTGTGTCGGCGCGACCTGACCGCGCTCGAGAAGCTGCGGGCGCTCATCTTCTCCGTCGTCGAGGACAAGGACCATCTCGGACTCGTCCGTTCCCAGCTGGCTTTGCTCGAGGACCCCGCGTTCTTCACCTCCAACATGCGCTTTTGGTCGACGGAGCTGCCGAAGTCCTTCCGCGCCTTCGTTGACCTGGGGGTTCAGGATGGTTCGATTCCCACGGCGTATCCCGAGGAGGCGGCGCAGCTGCTCGCGCTGCTCTGCAACTACTGGCTCATGCCCTGCTTCTATCCGGCCTCGCATGACGATATGGAGCGGCGCATCCGCTCCTTGGACGCGATGCTGGACGCCATCGATGTGCCGCTGTTCGACGAGGCGCTTATCCAGCGAGCGGTCGAGGGGCTTATGGCTCTGGTGCCGGACGGGCAGGGTTCAGCTGCGTAGGCCGTTTGACGTACGTCGTCCGGGTGGCGGGTCTTTTGTGCCGCCACCCGGTTTCATTTCACCAATATACATACCAACAGCTGGTATGAATAGATATCCAGACGAAATCATGAAGGGAAACTACTATGGAATCCACTGAACAATGCAGGGTCTCGATGTCCTCGGACGGCGCTGCCAATCCCTTGCGCACAAGCAACTTTGCCCTGCTCATCGCGGGTCTCGGCATATCGCTCTTCGCCAACCTCATGCTGCGGTTTTCCATGTCGATGTGGGTGCTTGATGAGACCGGCTCGGCGGCGGCGTTCGCCTCCATTCTCACGGCGAGCATCCTGCCGACGGTCTTGCTCTCGCCCTTGGGCGGAGTGGTGGCGGATCGCACGAATCGTCGAACCGTCATGGTGGCGCTTGACGCGCTTTCCGCCGTAACGGTGCTAGCCTGTGCCGCAGCCTTCGCGGTGACAGGCTTCAACCTGGCGGTGATTGCCACAATGCAGGTAGTCCTAGCCGTGCTCGACGCCATGGAGACCCCGACGGTGCAGGCGGCGCTGCCGCAGATGTTCCGCTCGCACGGCGAGGACGTGATGCGCCGCGCGATGGCGGTGGTGAACGTGGTGAACCAGACGAGCGCGCTCGTGCCGGCCGTGCTCGGCGGCGTGCTCTACGCGGCGGTGGGTGCCATGCCCATGATGGGGATCACGGTCGTGGGCTTCGGCGTAGCGGCTGTCGTGGAATGCTTCATCCGCCTCGGCGCGCCCGAGCGTGAGGACGGTGGTCGGGCCTCTGCCCTGGACGACCTGCGTGCGGCGGGTCGCTTCCTCACGCGCGGGCGTCCCCATGCCCTCCAGCTGGTGCTGCTCTGCGCGGCGCTTAACTTCCTGGTGACGGGATACGCGGAGATCGGGTTCCCCTATATGGTGCGGACCGTGCTGGGATTCGGTTCCGAGGCGTACGGGTTCGCCTACGGCCTCGTTGGCGTGTCGGGCCTGCTCGGCGCGGTCGTAGCCGGGCGAGTTTCGAAGGCGCTCTCCATGCGGCGTTTCCCGGTGACTGTCGCCGCTTTCTCGCTCACCATCTTGCCGCAGGCGCTCGCCATGGCGCTGCCGGCGAGCGCGGGAGTGCGGCTCGCAGTGCTCACGGCGTGTACCTGCGGAACCATGGTGTCCATCACGCTCTCGAACCTGATCGCGGTGCCGGCTATCCAGATGTCCTGCCCGGAGAGCATGACGGGCAAGGTGATGTCGCTCGCACTCTCAGCGAGCATGTGCGCGCAGCCCCTCGGGCAGATCGCGTACGGCTGGGCGTACGGCGCATGGCCTGCGGGCAGGGTGCTGGCGGTGACGTTCGTGCTGACAACGGCCCTGTTGCCGCTGGTCGCGAAGGCAGCGCGACGGTTTTAGATGACAAACCGGTCGGGTTGTTTTGTTATCTTTAACGCTTCTTTAGAACTGGCCTCCATCCTTGGAATCGCAAACAAGGAATCCTACGGACGGAGGCCCCTATGGCATATGTTCTGGAGACGCGCGGGCTCACGAAGCGGTTCGGCCGCGGCGGCCGCGCGCAGGTGGCGGTCGACGGCGTGAGCCTGCACGTGGGGGAGGGGCGCGTGTACGGCCTGCTCGGCCCCAACGGCGCGGGCAAGTCCACCACGCTCAAGATGGTGACGGGGATGCTGCGCCCCACCTCGGGGCAGATCCTGGTCGACGGGCACCCGTGGAGCCGCGACGACCTGTACGCCATCGGCTCGCTCATCGAGCAGCCGCCGCTCTACCCCAACCTCACGGCGCGCGAGAACCTGCTCGTGCGCACCACGTTGCTCGGCATCCCGGAGGGTCGCATCGACGAGGTGCTCGAGACGGTCGACCTTAAAGACACCGGGTCCAAGCGCGCCGGGCGCTTCAGCCTGGGGATGAAGCAGCGGCTCGGCATCGCGATCGCGCTGCTCGCGAGCCCGCGGCTTCTCATCCTTGACGAGCCCACCAACGGGCTCGACCCCATCGGCATCGAGGAACTGCGCGGTCTCATCCGGAGCTTCCCGGCGCGCGGCATCACGGTCATCTTGTCGAGCCACATCCTGGGCGAGGTGGAGCAGACTGCCGACGACATCGGCATCATCGTCGGCGGGCGGCTCGCCTATGAGGCGCCGCTTCAGAGGGGCCAGGACCTCGAGGCCCTGTTCATGGACGTGTGCCGACGGACGGGGGTGGCCGCATGAGCCGGTCTGCTGCTGTGTCCGAGCGCGTCGCGAGGACGGTGCCGCAGGCGGGATCAGCGCGCCGTCCCGGCCTCTTCCGCGCCCTGCGCTCCGAGGCGCTGAAGAGCTCCCACGGGGCTCCGGTCAAGGTCGCCATCGCGCTTGCGTTGCCGTTCCCGTTGCTCTTCGGCCCGCTCTCAGGGCGCTTCGGCGTGAGCGCCGAGCTCTCGTTCTCGGCATGGAACTACTACTACGTGCTTCTCTTGCCCGTGGCGCTCACGCTCATCTCCGCGTGCGTGGCCAACTACGATGCGCGGCTGCGCGGCCACGTGCCGCTCTCCAGCCCGGCTCCGCTCGGGCGGGCCTGGTGGGCGAAGGCGCTCTGGTGCCTCGTGCTCTCGGCGCTCTCGAACGCTTGCGTACTCGCCGTGTACCTCGTGGGCGCCGTCGTGAACCCGGGTGGGCCATCGGTTTCCGCGATGGCGGCCGCTGCGGTGACGAGCGTCATCTCGACTTCGTGGATGGTTCCGGTGACGCTCTTCCTTGTCTGCCGGGTCGGCATGCTCGCCGGCGTGCTGGGTCCGCTTGCGGTACAGATCGGCGGGGGCTTCGCGTGGTCCGCGGTGGGAGGCCTGTGGTGGGCGCTTCCGCCGGCGGCCTCCGTCATCATGCCGAGCGCCTTCTTGCCTGTGCTGCCCACGGCCGAGCCGCTCTCGGCGTCGCCCGAGCTCGCGGCTGCGATTGGGTCCTTCGGGCCTGTTCAGGCGGCGGCGCTCGCGGTTTGCGCGGCGGTGTTCCTCATGCTTACGGTCGTCGGCGCGGTCTGGTTCAGGGGATCGGAGGAACTGTGATGGGAAACGGAAGGCATGTTGCTGCGGGCGCCGGTCGGGTGTCCCGGATGTCGCTCTGGCGCGCCGTGCTCTCGGAGTGCGTTCGGCTCAGGCGCTCGCCGCTGATTGCATTGCACCTGGCGTGCGGCCTTATCGCCGGCATCGCTTGCGGGGCCTACTTCGGTGTGGCGCCGTGGGACCCGCGCCTCGGCTCGGACGCGTTCGTCCAGCTCGTTGGTGCGCTCATGCCCCTCATGGTCGCCGTCGTGTGCGGTCTTGACGTCGACGGTGAGCGCGAGGCGTCCGGCCTTGCCAACCTGCTCGCGGTGCCGTCGAGGCGCATTGCCCTTGCGGCGCGCGTGCTCGTGCTGTGGCTGCTCGGCTTCATCGCCGTGGCGGTGGCGCTCGGTTCGTTCTCGGCGGTGCTCGGGGCCTTCGGGCGCGATGGGTTCTCGGCGGGCGTCTACGCCCGCGCTGCCGCGGGCATGGCGGCGGGCTCGCTCGTGCTCTACGTCGCGTCGGTCTGGCTCGCGCTCGCCCTCGGCAGGAACGCCGCCATCGGGGTCGGCGCGGCGGGCCTCGCCTGCGCCCTCTTCGCCGTGGGTGGCCTCGCGCACGGGCTTGTCACCGGCGAGCTCACCGCGGCCTCTTCAGGCGTGCTCGGCTACGTGCCGTTCGCCTGGGCGGAGCGGTTGGGGTCGCTGCTCGTGGAGCTTGGACTGGCCACGGGCGCGGCACTGCGTGCAGTCATCAGGCAGCTCGAGGTGACCTCTGTCCTTGCCTTGGTGGTCACGGCGATTTGCCTTGTCGTCCTACTCGTCTGGATTGGCTTCTTCGAAGAGGGGAGGAAGGGCGAGTGAGCTCGCGGGGGTGCCTGCCGTTCCGCTCGCCACGCGTCTGCCATCGCTCGATCTCGCACGGGTAACATGAACTAGGATGGAACGAGCAAATCCGCTATTGAGGGGGAGTGTGATGGCCCGCATCCTTGCGGTCGACGATGACCGTTCCATACTTCAGCTGCTCGAGCGGGCTCTCTCCCGCGACGGTCACGTGGTCGAGTGCGCCGACGACCCAACGACGGTCCCCGCGATGGACCTCTCTCGTTACGATCTTATCCTCACGGACGTGATGATGCCCAGGCTCGACGGCTTCGAACTGGTCCGCCTCGTCCGGGGGCGCTTCGACGGGCCCATCATGTTCCTCACCGCCAAGGTCGCCGAGGACGACGCGGTGCTGGGCCTCGGCCTCGGCGCCGACGACTACGTGCGCAAGCCCTTCGGCGTGGCGGAGCTGCGCGCGAAGGTGGTGGCGTCGCTCCGCCGCGAGCGCCGGGTGCGCCGGAGCGTGCTCGACCTCGGACGTGCACGCTTCGACCTCGGGGCGCGCGAGCTCAGCGTGACAGCTCCCGACGGCTCGACCGGCGCGCCCGTTCCCCTCACGCCTACCGAATATGGCATCTGCGAGTTTCTCGCCAAGCATCCCGGTCGCGCCTACGGGCGGTCGCAGATTCGCGAGGCGGTGCGGGGCTGGGGGAGCGAGGCGGATGACGCGGCCGTCTCGGTCCACGTGGGCAAGGCGCGTGCCAAGCTCCGGGCTGCGGGCGTCGACCCCATCGCCACCGTGTGGGGTGTCGGATATAAGTGGGAGGCGGGGAGATGAGCCGTCTTCGCGGTTTGGACGGCCGCATTCGCGTCCCGCTTGCCCTCGTAGTCGGTCGCTACTTCGTCCTCGTCCTGTTCGGGGCGCTGCTGACCGTGGGCGGGCCCTGGGCACTGCTCCTCGGCGCGATGGCGCGCGGCGAGGTGCTCCCGGCGGACTGGGGCTCGACCCATGCGGACGAGACTGTCGGCGGCATCGCTTCGGCGGGTCATCTTGATCCCGACTCGCTCTCCACCGCATACCGCGGGGCGCGGCTTTCGGCCACGGGCGGCGTCCTCTTCTCGGACATGGGGGAGGAGGCACTCGCCAGCGCCCAGACGTCCGTCTCTTCCGCAGTCACCGCCGGTGAGACGTCCGCCCGCCCCGGCCCCGACGTCTCGTCCGGCTCGTACGAGCGGGTGGCGGCCGTGAAGCTCGCCGATGGTACCTGGGCGGCAATCTCCTGGGACATGATGCCCCACTGGGCCGACCGCGCGCGGGACGCGTCCTGGCCGAACCCCCAGGACCTCTGGCTCGCCTCGACCATCATCGGCACGGTTCTCGTGGTCGTTCTCGTCGCCCTGCGCGCCGCCCGCGTGCTCACGCGCAAGATGGAGCCGCTCGTGGCGGCGGCAAATGCCGTTGCCGCCGACGACCTCGACGTGCCCGCCGGCACGAGCGACGTGGCCGAGGTCGACGACGTGCTCGCCGCGATGGAGCGCATGCGCGTCTCGCTGAAGCGGTCCCTCGAGGAGCAGATGGCGTCTGAGGAGACCCGGCGCCAGCGCATGGAGACGCTCGCCCACGAGCTCAAGACCCCGCTCACCCTCATCCAGGGCAACGCCGAGCTCCTTGCCGCAGATCTCGAGGAAGAGCGGCTCCAGGGCGAGCAGGCCGACGAGGCCCGCGCCATCCTCGATGCCACGCATCGGCTCGATGCGGCCCTCATCGACATCATCGCCGCCTGGCGGGAGGATGAGCGGGACCGAACCTGACATTTGTCTGGCGCATTTGTCATCCCACGAGCGGGTGCTGCCCTGTCAATGTTGTCCGAGCATCGGCTGCCCTATCGATGGCAAGGGTAGAATTGATAAAGGCTGAGTTGGAGGTGGGACCATGGCGGTGAGGACGAACGTTCAGAACACGGCAACCCTTGGCAATTCAAATGGCTTCACGGAGTTCCGATTTAGAGACGCTCTCATTCGGTTTCGTGCTCCGTATTCACTTGAGCACTACACCCGCGTGAAGCGATGGGATGCGGGCTATCTCGTTGCCGACGCCAAGTATGCGCACAATGCGGGCGACGAGGAAGAATACATCGATCTCGTGCCGATTCTTAAGGACCTGTATATAGACCCGGATGCGTTCCTCTTTCCCATTAAAAATGTGGAGGTGGCTCATGCCTGACATCGAGACGGTCGCGAGTACATCCGACATGATCGTGAATGGTTATGCCTTTACCCGAGAGGACGATGGACGCATCCGGGCCCTCAATCTCAACTCGCCCACTACGGCATCCGTTTTCGACAGCGAAGGCAACGTTCTCGAGACGAGCATGGACGACATGGAGCTTGGCATTGTGCAGGGCTATTTCCTCAACAACAGGGAGTTCCTTGGGGCGAATTATGCCTAAGTACTTTCAATTCATGGTTGCCGGATACTACCTATATTTCACCTCGTTTTGCATTGTTGAGTGCATGCACGTTCATGCAAGTGACAGCAGGCTGACGGAAGCGGGCTCGGCGAATTTTTTCGTTAGAGCGAACGGAGACACTGAGCTACAGCATCGCGGTATGCTCACTGACCGCGAAATCGGCATCATTCAGAAGTTCATAAAGAAGAACTTTCGCGAGATGTATCTTAAATGGCGTGAGTATAGCCATGAGGGGTTTTACGGAGACGCTATATAGCCTGAGCGATGAAGAGGATCCCGCTCTGGTGTGGAGGCCGGGCGGGTTTTTCTTGCGTCTAGCCTGAGGATGTCATCTCCCTGCCGCCTAGGAGCTGGTCTACGGGTGGCATTTGCCCGTAGTCCGGGCCATCGCACATGGACTGAGTGTTCGTCATCTGGCTCCCGTCCGGGTCCTCTACGCTTCGACTCATGATGAGCCAGGCTGTGGCGACGCTGCTGGTCGCCAGGGCCTCCACGCTTCTCGGGCGGGTTTTGCTGGCTTCAGGGTGAAGCGACTTGCCTTTTATATCCGCTGTCACCCAAAGGTGTCAACCGGCTCAGCGGCACCGGTTCCGTGTCTCTTCTGCGAAAGAATGTCATCGCGTCGTGAGATACGGCGCGGCTGCGGAGATTCACGAGAAGGGAACATGATATGGCTTCTCAGACATTGGAACGTCCGATGGCCACGGCGGGGGAGACCGGATGGACGACAACGATGGCACGGCGCGCTGCGGCAGCGGGCGAGTCCCTAGCCGTATCCACCCGCGGGCTCACCAAGCGCTACGGCGACGCGACGGTCGTGGACGACATGGACCTCGAGGTGCCCGAGGGCGCGGTGTACGGCTTCCTCGGCCCCAACGGGGCGGGCAAGTCAACCACGATGAAGATGCTGCTCGGGCTCGTGCACGCATCAGGCGGCGAGGCCGTCGTGCTCGGGCGGGAGATGACCCCGGCCAACCGCCTCGAGGTGCTGCGCGAAGTGGGCTCGCTCATCGAGGCCCCCAGCTGCTATCCGCACCTCACGGCGCGCGAGAACCTCGAGATCGTGCGGCGGCTGCGCGGGCTGCCCGAGAGCTGCATCGACGAGGCCCTCTCGGTCGTCCGCCTGGACGACGCGAAGACCCAGGGGAAGCTCGTCGGGCACTTCTCCCTCGGCATGAGGCAGCGCCTGGGAATCGCCGTCGCGCTCATGGGCCGCCCGAGGCTGCTGCTCCTGGACGAGCCTACCAACGGCCTCGACCCCTCCGGCATCCACGAGATCCGCCAGCTCGTGCGCGAGATGCCGGGGCGCTTCGGCTGCACGGTCATCGTCTCCAGCCACCTGCTCTCCGAGATCGACCAGATGGCCGATCACGTCGGGATCATCAACAGGGGCCGCATGGTCTGGCAGGGGAGCATGGCCGACCTGCACGCCCGCGCGCGCCGATGGCTGGCGCTGCGCACCACGGACAACGCCGCGGCGGCGGGGGCGCTGCCGGGCGCGGTGGCCGACGGGGAGTGGCTGCGCATCAGGGCCGTGGACGACGCGACCGCCGGGCAGGTGACGCTCGGGCTCGCCAGGCGCGGCATCGGCGTCGTGCGGCTGGAGGAGCGGAGCGAGAGCCTCGAGGACATATTCCTCAAGCTCACGGGGATGGAGGCGACGCTCTGATGGGAACCGCCACCAGCGCCGGCCAGCCCGGCATCGCCGCGTCCGTCGCCCTCGAGTTCGCCAAGGCTCGCCGCAAGCACCTGTGGCTGGCGAGCCTGGGTTTGCTCGCGTTCCAGTTCGCCTGGCTCGTCGCGGGCGCCTCCAACACCGTGAGGCACAACCCGGACTTCGACGGCATCCTCTACATGCTGCCGCAGCTGAACGCCATCGTGCTGCCGCTGCTCTGCGCCATCGTCTCCTCCACCGTCACCGACGTGGAGAACCACGCGAACATGTGGAAGCTGTTGCTCACCATGGAGGACGCCCGGCGCGTGGTCGTGGCCAAGTGGGCGGCGTGCCTCCTGATCCTCGCCGTGGTCGTGGGCGTCCAGATGGCGGGCGTGGCGGCGGTCGCGTACGGGATCGGGTTCCAACAGAACCTGCCGGGGCCGGCCCTGCTCGCCCGCTATGCCCTCTGCACCTTCGCTGTGTGCGCCATGCTCGTCACCATCGTGCAGGCGGTCTGCCTCGCCACGGCGAACCAGTTCGTCCCGATGATCGTGGGCGTGGGCCTCTGCTTTCTGGGGCTCTTCATCGCCTATCTGCCTCCGGTGTTCAGCTGGTTCGTGCCGAGCGCGTACTTCTTCGTGTGTCGCCTCGTCGACGGGGCCTACGACGCCTCGCAGCACATGAGGTTCTGGGCGGCGCCGTTCCCGGCCGCGGGGCTCGCCATCTGCGTCGCTGTGACCATCGCCGCGTTCATCGCCTCCAGGCGCGCCTTCGCCGCCCGCGAGCTGTAGGGAGGTTTGACCATGCTTGCATCCTGCATATCCGCCGAGTTCATCAAGATGCGCCGGGCGCCCGTCTGGGCAGTCTTCGCGGCGCTGCCGGCGGTCTCGGCGCTCATCGGGAGCGCCAACTACGTGGCCAACCTTGACCTCCTCACGCCCGGCTGGGAGAACCTCTGGACCCAGCACACCCTGTTCATCTGCTACTTCTTCCTCCCGGCGCTCATCGGCGCGGGCGCGAGCTACCTGTGGCGGCTCGAGCACATGGGCTCCAACTGGAACGAGCTCATGGTCGCCCCGGTGCCCGCGCGCGACGTGTTCGTCGCCAAGCTCGCGGTCCTCGCCCTCCTGGACCTCGTCGCGTTCGCGGCCATGACGGCGTTCTTCGTCGCGAGCGGCATCGTCCTGCGCGTGCCCGGCGCCTTCCCGGTGGCGTCGTTCGCCGAGCAGGTGGTGCTGGGCTGGATTGGGAGCCTCGCCATCTGCGGCATACAGCTCGTCGTTTCCATGCTCGTGCGCAACTTCGCCGTGCCGGTGGGCGTCGGGCTGGGTGGCGGGATCTTGGGGATCATGGCGGCGATGGGCGGCCTTGGCTACGTCTTCCCGTACGCGCTCATGCAGTCCGGGATGAACAGCAACGCCCTCGTGGTGCTCGACGCGCCGCACATCGCCCAGATCGCCGTGTTGAGCGTCGTCTACGTGGCCTGCTCGGTCGCCTTCGCTTCGGCCTGGCTCCGCACGCGCGACGTCGTCGCGGCGAAGTAGCGCCCGGCGTGCTCGTACAATGTGGTGTCGGGATGTGAGGTGATGGGATTGGACGTGAGGCCATGCGGGCCGGGCCTTTCCGGCGCCGCCGCGCCGTTGGACGCGTGGGACGACGCGCCCCTTCTGCGGCTCGCCGCGCCCGTGCTCTGCGTGGCGTGGGAGGCGGCGATGTTCGCCCGCGTGGTGTTCGCGGGGGCGGACCCCTCGCTGTCGGCGCCCTCGTCCCAGGCCGCCCTGTTCGTCCTCATGGCCGTCGGCTGCGCGGCGCTGTTCCTGCGCTACCGCCTTCCGGTCGTCTCCGTGCTCTTCGAGTCGGTCGTTGGCCTGCTGGCCTCGGTGATGGGCGCGCTCGCGTACGTGTACTTCCTCCCGCTCGTCGCGCTCTACGCCTGCGTGGCCCGCGCGCCCCGGCGCGAGGCGGCCGCGGGCGGCGTCGCCGCCGTTGCGACCGTCGCGCTCTCCGCCGTGGTCGACGGGTTCGCGGGTGCCTCCGCATCGCCCTCCCCCTCGCTTGCGATGTCGCTCGCCGGCATCGGGTACCCGCTCATGCTGGTGCTCGGGGCGGCGCTGCTCTCGCGCTTCCGCTTGCAGCGCCTCCGGGAGGCGGAGGCGGCCGCCCGCGCCGAGGCGGAGCGCGACCGCGCGCTCGCCAAGAGCCGCATCGCCGCCGAGCTGCACGACTCCGTGGGACACGACCTCACAGCCATCGTCGCGCTCTCGGAGGGGCTCGCCGGCGCGACCGGGGACGAGCAGCTCGACCGGGCCATCGCGAGCATCAACGAGCTGGCGCGCTCGGGGCTCGCCGACACGCGCCGCGCCGTGCGGGCGCTGGCGGGCGAGGCGAGGAGCACGGCGGTGCCATCCGCTCTGCCGGGTTCCGCGCCCACCGAGAAGCCGGCCGAGCCGCATCGCTGGGACGAGATCGCCGCTCTTCTTGGGTCCGTCCGCGCCGCCGGCGTCACGGCCGCCCTCACGGAGACGGGCGTGCGCCCGGACGACCCCTCCCAGGCCGGCCTCGCCTTCCGCGTCTGCCGCGAGGGCGTCACGAACGCGCTGCGCCACGCCGCGGGGCTCTCGCGGCTCACGGTCTCGGTGGACCACGGCGGGGATGGCTCTGCCGACGTCGCAATCCGCGACGATGGAACCCCTGGCGAGGGGGCCGGGGGTCCGGGCACCGGCATGGGCCTCTCCCGCCTGCGCAGAGAGGTCGGGGAATCGGGCGGAACCCTCTCCGCCGGTCCGGTCGGCGAGGGCGGCTGGTGCCTCAAGGCGCATCTGCCGTCATTGGTGGGGGCCGGCGAAGGGGAGGGGGAGCCCGATGGCGACGAATAGCGGCATCGCGGGAGCGGCCGCGTCCGCGCGCATCCCCGTCATGATCGTCGACGACCAGCCCGAGACCCGCCTGGGCCTCGCGCTCATGGTGCGGCGCGACCCGGGCCTCGCCATCGTGCTCGAGGCGGAGGACGGCCGTCAGGCCATCGACCGCATCGAGCGGGCCGAGGAGCTCGGGCGCGACCTGCCTCGCGTCGTCCTCATGGACGTGCGCATGCCCGTCCTCGACTGCATCGACGCCACCGCCGCCATCACCCGCCGCTGGCCGAACGTCTATGTGCTCATGCTCACCACCTACGACGAGGACGACTACGCCTTCGGCGGGCTCGAGGCGGGCGCCTCCGGCTTCCTCCTCAAGGACGTCCGCGCGGGCGAGCTCTGCCGCGCCGTCCGCTCGGTGGCCGACGGCGACGCCGTGCTCACGCCCCGCGTCACGCGCGAGGTCCTCGCCCGGAGCGTGCGCGCCTCCGGTCAGGATAAGCGCGCGGCCGAGCTGCGCAGCGCGTTCCGCCGGCTGACCGACCGCGAGCGCGAGGTCTGCGCCCTCGTCGCCGACGGCCTCTCCAACGCCGAGATCGCCGAGCGCCTCACCGTCCAGCCCGCGAGCGCCAAGCGCGCCGTCACGCGTATCCTCGCCAAACTGGGCCTGCGCGACCGCACCCAGATAGCCGTCAAGTGGTACCAGGCCGGGCTGTTAGGTGGCGCTTGAAAGCGAAAGGCGGTGCAGGCGTGAAAGAACGCCCGCGGCAATCGCCGCGGGCGCCCCTCGTCATGGACGACTCTCTTTAGCGGGGTTCGAGCCGTCGCTCCTAGCTCGAGAACGTCACCTCCCCGCCGCCCTGGAGCTGGTCCTCGGGCACCTGATATGCGTTTTCACGAGTGAGTCACCGTCGCCTACCCCTCGCGCGACCCCCGCGACCCCATCCCGCTCCTCCACCACGCCACGGCGAGCTGAGTGCGGTCGCGCAGCCCGAGCTTGGCGAGCACGCGGCTCACGTTCCTCCGGGCGCTCGCGGGCTCCATCACCATGCGCGCGGCGACCTCCTCGTTCGAGAGCCCCTCGGCCACGAGGGACGCCGTCTCGAGCTCGCGGGGCGATAGCGAGGAGAGCGCCTCCAGGAGGCGGACCCGCTCGGGGTCCTCGGCGGCACCTGGGACGGCGCGGGCGACGACCTCCCGCGTCACGCGGGGCGTGAGCACGGCGCCGCCGGCGGCGAGCTCGCGGACGGCCCGGCACAGCTCGCGGGCGGTGGCGTCCTTGAGCAGGAACCCGGCCGCGCCGGCGGCGAGCCCGCCCAGCGCGTAGTCGTCCCTGTCGTAGGTCGTGAGCAAAAGCGTCCGCACGGAGGGGAAGCGCGAGGCGACCTCGCGGGCGAGCGTCACGCCGCCCGTCCCGGGCATGCGCACGTCCGAGACGACGACGTCGGGCAGGGGCTCGCCGGCATCCTTCCGGCGCGCGAGCTCCGCGAGCGCCGCCCCTCCGTCGTCGGCGGTGGCGACCACGGAGAGCCCCGGGTCGCGCCCCACCATCATGGAGAGGCCCATCCTCGCCGAGGCCTGGTCATCGACGACCATCACGCGTATCATCCCGGGCTCCCTCCGCCGTCATCATCGGGGGTCTGCCCCCGCGGGTCCCAGCCCGCGTCGATCGGCCCGCCGCCCGTCTTTTCCTCCGCGTCGGCGACGAGGCCGGCGAGCTCGCGCACCGTCTCGCGGGTCTGCGCGAGCCCCTCGCGCGCCTCCGCGATGATGGCGGCGACCGCCGCGTCGACCCGCTCGTCTCCGGTGCCGCCGCCCAGCCCCTCGCAGAGCGTCACGATGGCGGTGAGCCGCTGGCCCACCGAGTCGTGGAGCGAGGCGGCCATGCGGGCCTGCCGTTCGGCTTGGTCGCGGCGCGCCTCGGCGGCCATGGCGCGCGCCCTGGCCTCCCGGGTGTCGTGCGCGCCGCGCAGGGCCCCGCCCAGGAGGAAGGCTGAGCCCGCGGTGAGCTCGCGTGCCGCGATCTCGGCCACCAGCGCTGCCGGCCCCGCTCCGCCCGCGGCCACGAGGGAGCTCGCCGCCATGGCCGCGAAGGCGAGCGCGAGCCCGGCGAGCGAGCGCGGGAAGGGCGCGTGGCGCCCGGCCGCGAACGTCGCCACGAGGAAGGGGACCACGGCGTAGCTGTCGAGGCCCGTCGCCGTTGCGGCGACGAGGGCGGCCGACTCGAGCGCGAGTGTCCCCAGGGGCAGGGCCGTCCGCCAGAGCAGGGCTGCGGACACGGCCGCCACGGCGAGCGCGAGGGCCGCCGGGCTCGCCGCCCGCTGCACGACGTCGCCTGGTATCGCCAGGGCGATTGACGTCATGATGACGGTCGCCTCCCCGTAGAGCAGGCACGCGAGGGGCGCCGCGAGCAGACGGGGCACGAGGGGCGGCGCGAGGCGCCGCCCGGCTTTGTCGACAATTCTCATTCCCGCACCCCCCTCGGTCTCTCCGTTCGCGCATCCAGTTCTTGTACCCGTCAGAGCAGGCCGCGACCTACCACCTTCCGGTTAGGAGGTGGGAGAGGGGCGCGACCCCAGCCACCACGAGCAGCGCGCAGGCGATGACGACGAGCGTCCACCAAGCGGGTGACAGCACGCAGCCAAGCCACGCCGCCGCCTGTACGCGACCCGTCCAGTCCCCTTCCTCCCGGGTCGCGAGCCACGCGATCGCCACGCCCGGCAGGCACAGGAAGAGGCCGAGCAGGAACGGCCCGAGTTTCGGGTCCCGTCCGTCGCCGCGCGCCGTCCCGGCCTTCGCGCCGGGTTGCGCCGGGTCCTCGGGTGGAAGCGCGCCACCGCCCCGCACTTCGCTGATCGTTTCCGTCCGTCCTCCTTGTTCGTTTCTCGTTTCCCGATGAATCGTTCCGTCGGCGCCTCTGCACCCTACGAGCGCAGGCACGCCGCAGGCGAGGAGTGGACGGCCCCGCGGACCTGCGCCCAGCGCACCGCGAGAAGCACGACCCAGACCACGACACCCGCGGCCAGCGCCTCCGGCAGCGGCGCGTACGCGGCGGGCGCTCCCCAGAACATCCAGGTGAGGGCGAGCGCGGCGAAGGAGGAGCAGGCGATGAGCACGAGCGAGAGCAGCGCGGCGCCCAAGGCGACGAGCGCCGACTGCCATGCGACCGCCGCCGCCACGCCCCGGGGCGTGAGGCCAAGCGTGCGCAGCAGCGCTTGGTGCCTTCCCTCGTCCCTCGCCGAGAGGGCGAGCACGGCGACCGCGGTGGCGAGCGCGAACCCCGCGGCGAGGCCGATCAGCGCGTAGGTGTCCGTTATGTCGAACGAGCCCGAGAACCCCAGGCGCCGCATGACGGCCTCGAGGGTGCGGGCGGTCGTGAGCAGGATGCCCCCTGCCCCGCCCACCGCCGCGGCGAGCGGCACCATGGCCGAGGCGTTGCGCGAGGCGAGCTCGGTCGCCGCCCGCGCCGCGAGCCGGCCGACGGGCGAGCGCACCGCGGCGGGTAGCACGCCGGCGACACGCAGGGCGGCACGGACGCCGCGCGCCCCGAAGGCCACCATCGCCAGCAACGAGAGGAGCCCGGCGAGGGCCACGAGGTTCGCCATGGCCTGGGAGAGCTGCCCGCCCGCTGATTCTGCCGCCGGGAGGCCGGCGAGGGGCGTCGCGAGGGCGCAGGCGACGAGCGCCCACCCGAGGATGGGGTGGCCGCCCCGCCCCCGCCTTCCTGCGCGGCCTCCCCGCAGCGAGTCCACGGGCCTCACCCGTGCGGCGCGCACGGCGGCCGCGACGGAGCCGAGCATGCAGGTCGCGACGCTGAGTGCGAAGGAGAGGGCCCACGCGGCCGGGGAGGCGGAGAACGGCGGAGGCGTGAAGGAGCCGAGGCCGCCGCTGAAGCTCTCCGCCGCCATGCCGTCAAACGCGGGGACGAGCAGGGCGGAGAGCGGCATGGACGCGAGGCTCCCCGCGAGCGAGCCGACCGCCGAGGCGATGCCCACGAGCAGCAGGGCGGCGCGCCCCGCCTGCCCCGGCGTGGCGCCCATGAGCCGCCAGAGCGCGAACGTCGGGCGGCAGCGCTCCACCGTCGCGGCGCCCACCGCCGAGAGCGAGAAGAGGGCAAGCAGTGCCACCTCGGCGTACACGGTGACCGAGACCGCCTGGAACTCGAAGGCGGAGAGCCCCGCCGCGCCGGCGGCCGCGCCGAAGGCTTTCGACGACGTCCAGGCGAACTGGTTCGCGCACACGCCCACGAGGGCGGAGGTCGCGGCGATCACGAGCACGATCGGGACCCAGCTTGCGAGGTCCTCGCGGAATATCCTGAGCGCGTACCTACCCACGGCCGATCGCCCCTTCCCGCGTGCCGGCGAGCACCTGCTCGGGCGTGCAGTGGCCGGCCACGCGCGTCACCAGCCCGTCGCGGACGAACGCCACGCGGTCGGCCGTCGCCGCGGCGTCCACGTCGTGCGTGACCATGACCACGGTCGTGCCGGCGTCTGCCATCTCACGCAGGACGCCCAGGACGAGCGCGGTGTTCCTCGTGTCCAGGGCCCCCGTCGGCTCGTCGGCGAAGAGCACCGCCGGGCGGGAGAGCAGGGCGCGCACCAGGGCGGCGCGCTGCTGCTCGCCGCCGGACAGCCCTCCCGCGGGCGCCTTCGCGCGGTCGGCGAGGCCGAACCGTCCGAGCAGGTCGCGGAGCCTCTCGCGGTCGACACTTCCCCGAGCGAGTGCGATCGGCAGGGTCGCGTTCTCCTCCACCGTGAGGTAGGGGACGAGGTTGTAGCTCTGGAACACGAACGCCGCCGCCTGCCGCAGGAAGCGGGTGCGGGCGCCCTCGCCCATGGCGTACAGGTCGCGGCCCGCGACCAGCACGCGGCCCTCGTCCGGAGCGTCCAGCCCGCTCATGCAGTACAGGAGGCTCGTCTTGCCCGCCCCCGACGGCCCCACGATCGCCGTGAGCCCGCCCGCGGCCGCGAGCGAGCAGCCCCTGAGGACCGGGACGCGCTCCTCTCCCGTGTCGGCCCAGCGCTTGACGCCCTCGGCCCTCACCTCCGCCGCAGCCATGCGCGGCACCCCCTTCCGGGCGGGCGCCCCGCGCCCGCCGACTCGTCCGTTCGACGCCACCCATGGAACCACCGCCCGCGCGCCCCGGGGTCCCGCGCGGGCGCGTTGCCATCTCCAGATGGCAGTCCCGCCCCCGGCCACGGCGGCACCGTATAAACGAGGGATGATGGCTACGCGGCAGCCCTGCTGCCGCGCCTGCGGCCGCGCCTTCAGAAACGAGGAAAGACATGGAACCACTGATTGCGCTCGCGCTCGGCGTCGCGGCGGTCACCCTGCCGACCGGCCTCTCCGTCTCCCGCTCGGCGGCCCGCCGAGTCGCGCCGTGGGCCGTGCCTGCAGGCGTCCTGCTCGCCATGGCGAGCCTCGTCTCCGTGGTAGGTGCCGGTGCCTTGCGCGGCAGGCTGCCTCACGGTACCGTTGACATTGTGTGAAAGGCCCCTGGGTCTTCAGCGGTCGCGGGCGCCTGCGCCCACGGCCGCATTTTCATAACGCGGCCGTGGGCCCATTGCCGGCGGCGCGGGATCTCGACGAGGGGAGACGGATTGGTGGCCAGCGATTCGGACGGGGCGGCGCCCAAGCACTTCCTCACCCCGGAGCAGCAGGTGGCCCACCTCAGGGCGAGGGGCGTGCGCTTCGAGCTTTGCCCGGAGGCCGATGCCACGGACTACCTGCGACGGGGGAACAACTACCTCCGCACGGCCTCGTACCGCAAGCTCTACGACCGCGTCCTCGAGGGGCCGCGGGCCGGGGAGTACTCGAACCTGGACTTCGCCTACCTCGTGGACCTCTCGTCCATAGACAGGAGGCTCCGGGAGGCCTTCCGCGACCTCACCATCGACGTCGAGTACTTCGCCCGCCTCAGGCTCCTCAACCGCGCGGGGGAGGAAGGCGAGGACGGGTACGCCGTGGTGGCGGACTACCTCGCGTCGCTCCCCTCGGACGACCGGCGCCGGGTCCTCTCCGGCCTCAAGCGCCGCGGCTCGGAGGGCGACCTGCACGATACCTACTCGGGCGACCTCATCGCCCACTACGCCGACTCCTACCCAGTGTGGGTGTTCCTCGAGGTGGTCGAGTTCGGCAGGTTCTGCGACCTGTACCTGTTCTGCGCCGGGCGCTGGGGCGACCGCGCGATGCGGCAGGAGCACTACGTCCTCAAGAGCGTGAAGGCCCTGCGCAACGCCTGCTCGCACAACAGCTGCATAGCGAACGGCTTCTGCGCCGCCGGCGGCGAGGCCGAGTACCCGCCCAACGGCATCATCGGCCAGGCGCTCGCCGCGGCGGGCTACAGGAACGGTCGCGGCAGGCGCTCCAAGCTCCGCAACCTGCGGCTCTCCCAGATGACGTCCGCCCTGTGGGCGCTGTGGGAGGGAGTCCACGCGGCGGCGCCACGCCGAGCGCCTCGCCGCCCTGCGCGCCTTCGTCGAGTCCCGTTCACGCTGCTACCGGGGCAACGACGCCCTCGCCTCGTACTTCGCGTTCCTCTGGCGCGTCGTTGACATATTCGCCCCGATTCGGGCATAATGCCTTCAGATGTAAAACCCTCGGGTTTTGTAAGGGCGGGGCCGCATGGCGGTTCCGCCCTAGTTTTTTAGGCTGCCGCCGTACGGGGCGCTGTCGCACCCGAGCGCTGCGGAGGCGTGGGTCATCCGCCCCGAGCCCGCGTCCGCTCCGGGCGTTCCACCGGCTCGTTCGCGCCATGGGCCGCGGCTGCATCCCTGCGATGCCAACAGGGCGTCCGGGTGCCGCCGGTCGGCTAGCGGCTAGCGGCCCGACCGCAAGCGACCCCACCCGAGCAGCTTGTTCACCCGGCGCTGCACATCACCTTCACAGTCCATCCAACCTTCCTTTTCGCTTTCAACCTCAGTCTGCTGCAGGGGCTGCAAGTCCCTAGCCCACGCCAGGGGCCCCAAGCGGATCCGGCAAGGGCAGCGGCCGACTCATCGTCCATGGTCGGGTCTGCCGTCTTCGGCGCCTCGACCACGCCCTGCAGTTTGCTCGCCAGGGACGGGCCGCCTCCATCGGACGGCAGCAACGCGGACACGCCGCCCAAGCACATGGCGTCCACCAGCCCTTTCCCATCCGGACGAGCATACGATCCCCGTCTGTCCGGGTGCGCGCCGCGCGGGGCGATCGCGTGCGCCGACAGGCTCCCCGGGTATGCGAGGGCGGTTCCCGCGGTCGGGGCGGTTCACCGGCGCTTCCGCGCCTCCTCCCCGTGCGCGCCCCTGAACCGCGCGGACGCGCCGCACGGCTCGCCCGGCCACTTCTTCAGGAGGTTCAAGGGCGTGTCGGCCCGCAGGCTTCGCAACCACCTGATGTGGTTCAAGCGGCTGCACGGGGCCGCACGTGTCAGGGACGGGACGTCGCTCATGTGCGGGCAGCTCGGGGACGTGCGCTACGGGAAGACCTGGGAGAAGACGATGGGGCCGCAGTACGAGTTCCATCCGGAGCCGGACGTGCAAACGGCGGGTTAACATAGCCTTGCTTCGAAAGGCCGCGCTTGCGGTCCTCGCCGTATCCATGGGAAAGGTCCGTGTCGTTGATGCAAGTCTCGTCGATCCAGGCGCGGTCGCGCAGGACGATGCTGCCTTGGTGGCCGTCGACGGCCTCGAACGCGCAACGTCTCCGTTCGAACGCCGCGGGGCGCGGGACGCCGCAGTTCGCGGCTCTGCCCTCCAAGGGCATGCCGAACCTCATGAGGCTGATGAAGTCGACCCGGGCGGGCGCCCGGGCACATTCTTTGTTGACTGAAGCCATCATAGCGGCTAGCGGAAGGTGTCATCGAAGGAGAGTGCTAGAAGCACCCGTCGCCTTAACCGTTAGAAACGCCTTCAGAGCCCGGCGCCGGAACGCTCCAAAAGGCGTCAGCGCATCCTCTTGCGCACGAAAAGGGCGGCCGCGACCGCGGCCAGGAAGAGCACCGGCGCGACCCTGACGAAGACCCATTCGAACCCGTGGCAGAGGGTGCCCGCGACGGCAAGCTCGGGATCGCCGAGGTCCCACTGCAGGTACGGGCTCCCCAGCGCGGCCACGCATGCGAACGCCAGCGCGATCGCCGCGCATGTGGCGACGAGGACGCCGCACAGGGCCTTCCTTTCCCGCTGCCGCCTGCGCGCGAGCTGGAGGTTGACGACCTCGAGCCTCTCGGCGATCGCCCCCAGGCCGTCCGCCCCCGGCTCCGAGACGGCCTCCCCGAGCAGGGTCGCAACGGGCGCGTCGAGCGTATCCGACAGCGAGACGAGCATGTCGGAGTCGGGAACAGAGAGCCCGCGCTCCCATTTCGAAACCGTCTGCCGCACCACGTTCAGCTTTATGGCCAGCTCTTCCTGTGAGAGGCCCCGCGATTTCCGGGCCGCGCGGATGTTCTCGTTCAGCACGGGCTCCTCCCTCCCTCTTCGCCGAGCCGATTGTTGCCCGCAACGAGGCGTTGCGGCAAGCAACGGAAAGCGGCATCGGGGCAAAGGCGGGCGAAATCGCATCGAGCTCCCGGGATTCCCTTGCAATCTGTATATGCGCGTATATACTGTGTATATAGGTTATATACTCTATAACCCAAGAGGCGGCGCGTGACGTCCGACGCTTGCCTCCGCTGCAACCGGGGACGCCTGGCTGCGGCAACCCACCCCCGGGACGCCGAGGCGGGAAGCACCGAAAGGATACGAGCCTGTGGACATCATCATATCCAACTCGAGCGGTAAGCCCATATATGAGCAGATCGAGGACCAGATAAAGGCGGCGATACTCTCCGGGGAGCTTTCCGAAGGAGAGCAGCTCCCCTCGATCAGGGGGCTCGCGAACAGCCTGAGAGTTAGCGCGATCACGACCAAGCGCGCCTACACGGACCTTGAAGCCGCCGGCTTCATCGAGACCGTGCAGGGGAAAGGGAGCTTCGTGGCGGGCGGCAACGCCGAGCTCATCAGAGAGGAGCGGCTTCGCGAGGTGGAGGGCCTCATGGTTCGGGCAATCGAGCGCGGCCGCGATATGGGGCTCACGAGCGAAGAGCTCACCGAGATGTTCTCGCTCGGTCTCGAATAACGACACAGGGCGCCCTGCGCTCTTTTGAAAGGACTGAACATGGCATCATCAAGCGGAGCCCTTCGCCTCGTTGAGGCGAAGGGACTGGTCAAGCGGTATCCCGGGTTCTCGCTCCAGGGCGTGAACCTTACGGTGGATGCAGGGGAGATAGTCGGCTTCGTCGGCGCGAACGGTGCAGGGAAGTCGACAACCATCAAGGCCCTTCTGGGGCTGATCCCCGTCGACGGAGGCTCGTCGTCGCTCCTCGGGGTCCCGAGCGAGAAGCTCGCGCAGCCGTGCGGGGCGAGCGTCAAGGAGCAGGTGGGTGTCGTCTTCGATACCGTTTCGCTCCCCGAGCACCTCAGGGTCGCGGATGTCGGCAGGATGCTGTCCCATGCCTACGATGGGTGGGACGGGTCGCTGTTCGGGAAGTACGCGGACGAATTCGGGCTCGACGCTAGAAAGCAGGTCAAGGACCTCTCCCGCGGCATGGGCATGAAGCTCAGCCTGGCATGCGCGCTCTCGCACAGAGCGCAGCTGCTCGTTCTCGACGAGGCGACCGCAGGGCTCGACCCCATGGCGCGCGAAGAGGTCCTCGACATCCTGAGGGGCTTCGTCGCCGAGCCGGGCCGCGGAATCCTCATGTCGAGCCACATCACCTCCGACCTCGAGCGCATAGCAGACCGCATCGTGTGCATCGACGGCGGCAGGGTTCTGTTCGACCTGCCGAAGGACGCCATCACCGACGCCATGGGCGTCGCCCGCTGCCGAAAGTCCGATTTCGAGCGCATCGTCTCCTCGAGCCTCATCCCGAACGACGAGTTCAGATACCTGATGCACGACTACGGCATCGACGTCCTCGTTCCGGATCGCTATGCGTTCTCCCGGGCCATGCCCGAGATTCCCTGCGATCGGATGACAATCGACGACTACCTCGCCCTTGTCCTGAAAGGAGGCGTCCGATAATGAAGCGGGCATACCTTATGGAAATGAACGTCCTGCGCGGCTACGCGACCTCCCTCCTGGCGACCGGCTTTCTCGTCACCGTCCTCGTGGGCGTGGGAATGAAGACCGCCATCGTTGCCCCCGCCGTCCTCACCAGCATGTGCTTCATGATGGGTGCGATCGGCTCCTCCGTCTACGACGACTTGAACGGATGGGGCTCTTATCGCCTCACCCTTCCCGTCTCGAAGCGCGACGTCGTCCTGAGCCGCTATGCCGCCATCGCGACGCTTGGCCTCATCGGCTCGGCGGTCGGCTTCGCCGCATCGCTTGCGGTCATGGGGCTCGCGTCCGCCGTGGAGCTGCCGGGAGGCCTCTCCGAGCTCCTCGCGTTCAGCGGGGAGAGGGTCGCCGGCATGGCCTTCGCCACCGCAGTCTGCGTCCTGATCGGCTCCGCCGTCGCGTCCGTCGTGACGCCGGTGTACTTCAAGTTCGGCCAGACCAAGGCGACCCAGCTTCTGCCAACCGTCACCGTCGGCCTGTTCGTGGTCGCC
>CWGY01000038.1_pt1 | contig 64466 bp, 59 predicted proteins | sample 678861 | NCBI WGS metagenome assembly CWGY01 (sample SAMEA3735962, study PRJEB9488) | human gut metagenome | biome: ENVO:mammalia-associated habitat; material: ENVO:feces | place: Malawi | collected 2009-02-27
CCCGGAAGCCTCACGGCTTCCGGGCCCGTTATTCTGGATGGGACATTCATTTATTTCTCGAGTGATTCACTCGTATTTTGCCGAACGAGATTGCCGTAATTATCTGAATGGCTTATTCGTATTTTACCGAATGCCTATCTCATATTTTTCCGCGTTAGTCCATCTACCTGTGGCTATGCAGAAGCCAGAGCCCGCCCTCTACCGTCGCAGGATGACGCGCAACTCCCCAAGGAGGCGTCCCGGATGCACCGCGACGCCGCGCAGGGCGCGGAACACGAGAAAGCCCGGATACAACCACTTGCGGCCCCGCAACACCGGGTAGTAGCGGCAGCACCACGTATAGCTGGGAAGGAAGCGGCTGCCGAGGTATTCGGCCCGCGCCTCCCCCGCAGACTTACCCTCCTCTGCCAGCTCCTGCAGCCGGTGTGCGACGCGGTTCTCCGTCGTGCCATAGGTGCCGCTGCCCAAGAGGTAGAACCAGAGGCGCTGCTGGTCGTCCGTCAGCCTCGGCGCCTCGCCCTCGCCGCCGAAAACGGCCTGCGCCATGTCGCGCACGAGCCGATCGAACTCCGCGAGGCCCAGCGTCTCGAGCTCGCCCTCGAGGTAGGACCCGGAGAGCTCGTCGCCGAAGTGCCCGAGAAGCACCCACTCGTCGGCGATGAACCGCACGCCGCAGCCGGCGCGGCTGAAGTGCTTGTACGCGTGTGCCAGAAAGTAGAGGTACTCGTCAGCCGGGGAGAACGTGAAGCGCAGCGGGTCGGCCGGGTCCCGCCGGGCGCGGAGCCAGGGGTTCTTGTAGTAGGCGCAGAACTCCGGGATGTCCTCGTCGAGGTCGTCCATAAGGCCACGGTGCATCTCGAAGTTGAACATCGGATCCTTGAAGAAGCAGTCGTCCTTGCTCGCACCGACGTGCTCGCCGCGGTAGCCGAGGCCCTCCATGATCCCAACGATGGCCTCGGTGCCGCGCTCGACCGTCTCCGCGCGCTCGGCCTCGGTGGCACCCTTGATGCGGAAGCCGCGCCCATCCGGCTCCGGCTCGACGAAGCCGTAGAGGATGTCGTTGTCGGACATCGAGCGCAGACCGGGCTGCGGATAGTAGCCGGCGATGAGCACGCCCTTGAGCGGCAGCCACGAGAGACCGTCGGTCTCCATCTGCGCCGTGATGCGCTCGCGCTCCACGTCGAACTGGAGTTGGCGGAGCAGGGTGAGGTCTGCCGCGGAGCCCCAGGACTTGCGCAGCTCCCCGGCGAGAGCCGCACGCGCTGCCTCGCCGAGGCCGGCCCAAGCGATGGCCTCCACGCTGTCGTGCTTGGCGAGCGCGTAGACGTTCTCCCACGTTCCGCCGTCTTGGAGTGCAGGCAGCTCCCCGAGCGGAGCGCCGAGCATGCCCGCCCGCATGAGCTGCGTGAGGGTGAGGCCGGCCGCACGGAGCGCCGGGGTCGCCTCCGAGGCGGTGGAGTATCCCGCCGGAGTCGCATGCTGGGAGGTCCTCGCCTCGTCGTGCTGCTGCTTTGCCGCCATCAGTGGCTCCCCTCTGTTCTGCCACCCAAGTGCAGCTCCTGGTCGCAGAGGGAGACTGCCTGGGGGCGGTGCGTCACGATGAACACGGTCACGTCGCTCATGGAGCGAATCGAGTCGAGCAGGCGGCACTCGGTATCGGCGTCGAGCGCCGAGGTGGACTCGTCGAGCACGAGGATGGGCGCGCCGCTGTAAAGGGCTCGCGCGACGGCGAGCCGCTGCATCTGGCCCTCGGAAAGGCCGTGGCCGTGCTCGCCGAGCATCGTCTCGTAGCCGTGCGGGAGCCGCTCGACGAACTCCGCGGCTGAGGCCGCGCGGCAGGCCTCGCGTACGCGGCCCATGTTGGGCACCGGTCCCCGCTCGGAGAAGGCCACCGCCTCGGCGATGGTGCCCGACATGAGGCCGTTGCCCTGGGGGACGTAGGCGAACATGCCGGCCGGCAGCGTGGACACGTCCACGCTACGGCCGTCCGCGCACGCGAGCGCGACGCGCCCGGACGTCGGGCGGCGAAGGCCCATGAGCAGCATGAGCAGCGTCGACTTGCCCACGCCGCTCGGGCCCGTGACCACGGTGAACGAGCCCTTGGGTACCTCGGCCGAGAAGCGGGCGAGGACGGGAGGGCGGGCGGGGGTGTCGCCTGCGAGCGGCGCGGAGGTGGTGACGGGGACATGCGGGCGAGCACCCTCGGCGTGACGACCGCGGACGGCGTCCGGACGAGTGTCCTCGGCAGGCTGCGCGGGGGTGCCGGAGCCTGCGGCGGCGCGGCCGGCGTACTCAAACGTCACGCCTTCGAACCGTATCGTCTCGAGCGCCGCATACAGGCGAGCGGACCAAGCCTCGCCGACCGGCCCGGCTCCCGTCACGGCGCTCTCCCCCAGTGCCTCCGAACCCCGTGAGGAATCGGCCCCGCCCTCTCCGCGCAGCCACGCGGGAACCTCGCGCGAGGCGGTCTGCGCGCCGGCCTCGGCCTCCATGAGGCGCTCGACGCTCGCGCAGGCGGAGGCAAGGGTGAGGCCGATGCCACTCGCGCTCGCCAGCGGCCCACGGATCTGCCCGACAAGCTGCGTCACCGCCACGAGCGTGCCGGCCGTCACCATTCCCACGAGGATCCCGTGGCCGCACCACACGAACCCCACGAGATAGGCGACCTGCATGGCAAGGTTGAATCCCGAGGTCGCGAGCGTGGAGACATCATTCTTGTGCATACGCTCGCGGAGGTGGGCACTCATGAGGGCGTCTGCCTCGCGGCCCACCTTGCCCTCCACGCCAAACGCGCGAATGACCGTGACGCCCTCGAGGCACTCCTGCATGAAGCTGCGGACCTGCGCCTCCGCCTCCTGAACGCACAGGTGCAGGCCGCCGATGCGACGGCGCAGGAGCGTGGAGCCCACGACAAAGGTGCCGCCCGCGACAAGGAACAGCAGCGCCAGGCCCGGCGCGATGAGGGCCATGACCGCCAGGACGCCCACCATGCGCACCACCATCGAGACGACGGTCATCGGCAGCGAGGTGAGGCCGCTCGTGACGACCGTGACGTCCGAGGTGAGCACGCTCATGAGGTCGCCGGTGTGACGGGTGGCACACGTCTCGTCCCCACCGAGCAGGGCCGAGAAGACGGTTGCGCGCAGGGCGTTGTCGAACGCGCCACGCGACTTCTCGACCACGTGGCTCTGCGCGGCGCTCAGCCCCACCTGCACGACGAGCGCCACGCCGAAGGCGACGCATGCCGCGACGAACGCCGGGGCGTCCCCCGCCGTGGCGGAGTCGACCACGTTGCTCATGAGCAGGGCGTACGAGACGACGATGACGGACATGGCGCCCTGGAGCACACACAGGCCCGCGATGCGCCACGCGCCGTGCCCGAGCGCGGCGCGTGTCCAGGCCCACAGCTCGCGGACGGGGCGGTTGGTCTGGACGAAGGGCCTGCCGGGGCGCCTGCCGCGCGGGGCGCCCGGGCGCTCGCCGGGTTCGGAAGTGCCGGCAGGAGCGGCAAGCCGGCCAGTCCGGCTCATCGGCTGCCCCTCAGCCGGCGGCCGAGCCAGCCCTTCGCACGCTTGGCGAGGTGCCTGGCCGGCGCCGTGGCCACCCAGAGGCGCACGTAGGCCCGGTACGGCAGCCCATCCACATCCACGTGCCGTTCGCCCCGGTAGAACTCGCAGAGCACGCCCAGCACCTGAGCGTCTTCCACGTGTTCCTCGGTTATGCAGTTGTCGCCGATGATGACGTAGCCGCTCGGCAGCACGCGCACGACGCGATGCAGCACGTACCTCCCGCCGCTGCGGTAGAGGGCCACGTCGAAGCGGCGGAGCCTGCCGGCTGCCGGGCGCACGACGATGGTGTCGCGCCGGTTGCGCAGCATGGGCCACATGCTCACGCCAACCGTCGTGGAGACGTAGACCCCCTCAGTGCGGAGCACGTCCTCGATGTTGGGCTGGAGGCCGTCGGTACGGAGCGCGTCCTCGTCAGGATTCGTCACGCAAGGAAGCCGTTCTCCCGCATCTTGGCCGCGAAGGCGGCCACGTCGCTCGCGGCCTTCCCGGGCGTCACGTCGTACTCCGCGACGAGCGCCTTGGCGATGGCATCCTCGTCGAGGCCCTCGGCAACCCGCTCCCAGATGAACGAGCCGGTCCCGTTGAGCTTGACCATGCCGCTGAACTCCTTGCTGGCCTCGCCCGTGGCGATGACGACTCCCTGGCCTGCGACCTGGCGCAGCACGAACCCGTCCTTGATCTTCATGGCGTCCCCCCGGTACACGCGCCGTCCGGACGGCGGGCCCGCCGCGACGACGAAAGGTACCTCCATGATAGCTCGCGCGCCGGTCGGTCAGGCGTCGGAGTGCAGCGACAGCCAGCTCTACTGGCCCGCCGCCGGGCGTCACGGCCCCGTCGGCGCGTCGTCCGCAAAGAAGGCATAGGCGCGACCGCTCGCGTCTCGTAGGCGGCCACGTCGTCGAAGGCCACCCGCGAGTCGGCCAGGGTCGCCGAGAGGGCGCGTGACCCCTCGCGGGTCCGGAAGGGTAGGACGCCTCGCGGGCGGCCCTCTCCGCCGTGACCAGCGTGGCGTCAATGCGCCGCTGCTCGGGAAGGGCGCCGCGCTCGACCACGCAGGCCGGGGTGTCGGGCTTGGCACCCGCGTCGAGAAGCCCCCGGCTCACCTCGCCCAGCGTGGCCACCGCCATGAGGAAGACGTCCGTGCCGCCCGTCCGCACAAGGGCGTCAAAGTCGATGTCCAGCTCGCCGTTAGCCTTGCGATGCCCGGTGAGGACATGAAACGATGCCGTATACCTGCGGCCGGTTGCCGGGACGCCCGCATAGGAGAGCGCCGCGAGCGCGCTCGTGACGCCTGGTACCACCTCGAAGGGCACCCCCGCCTCGGCAAGCGCCGAGGCCTCCTCGTCGCCACGGCCAAAGACGTAGGGGTCGCCGCCCTTGAGCCGCACGACGAGCGACGCGCGCGAGCGCCCGTTCGGAACGAGCACCCCAAGACGATTTTTGCTCAGCCATGATCCACCTCTCGAAGCACCTCGCGCACGCACGCCGCCGCTCGAGCCACCAGCTCGTGCTCCGCGCCGCCCGAGGCAACACCCGCCACGAGGCGCTCGCTCGCGCAGATGGCAGGGAAGAAGAACGTGCTGAGCCGCGCGCTGCTCGCCACGCTCACCGGAATGCCCGCACGTCCGCAGGCACGGGCAATGATGTCATTGACCGCAGGCTCGCTCGTTGCGGCCGCAACCAGCCGCATGCCCTCAAGGTCAGCCGGCTGCCACTCGCGACGCCTGAGGACCACGCCAAGGCGCGTCGCCTCCTCGGCCGCGCCATCGCGAGGCGACGGATCGATGGCCGTGACGTCCGCGCCAAAGGCCACAAGCGTGCGCGCACGGCGCAGGCCCACGGAACCAAGGCCAACGACGAGGCAGCGAGCGCCGTGCAGGTCGCAGAAGAGCGGGAAGCGGGCGTGTTCGGGCAGACCGTCTGCGGCAGCGGCCTCTGCCTGCGGCGCGCTCGCCCACGCCTCGCGCGCGTGGGCCAGATAGAGCTCTCGAACCTCCGGCAGCGAGCCCAGGCCCTCGAGCTCGGGCACCACCTCAAAGCCCGCCGCCTCCAAGGCGGTGCGCCAGCTCCCGGGCTGCGCCCCCGCAATGTCGCGCGAGGCATGCGCCGCCGCCGTGAGCATGAGCGGCACGAGCCGCACGCGCGTAATGCCAAGGCGCGCGCGATCGAGCTCGAGGAGCCGCACGACGGCGCTGGCATCCGGATAGCCGTGCATGGAGCCCACGAAGGCGTCGTCGCGGCCAAGCTCGCGCAGGTGCAGGCCCAGGGACGCGTAGACAGAACCCGCACAAGCGCCGCCCTTCTCAACCCCGTGGGCCACAAGCACGAGCGCCTCGCCCGTGCGCCGCGGATGGCAGGCGTCGAGCGTGCCGGCGACCACGGCAAGGTCTGCGTCCGAGGAGAGCAGCGGCTCGGCGAGCACGAGGCTCGCAAAGAGAAAGCGGCACTCCTCCACCGCGCGCGTCACCTGGGCGAACGCGGTGCCAAAGACAAGATGGCCAGGCTGCACCAGCACCCGGCGCGCGCCGGAGCGGGCCAGCGCATGCAGCGCCTCGGAGACGTCCGGCACCTGCACGCCCCGACGGGCAAGCACGCGCCGCGCCTTGGCACTCGTATAGGCCTCCATGAAGATGGGGGCGTCGGGCGCAGCGCCATCACAACCCAGGCCCCCGCGCAGCGTGCGCGCAACCGGGGCAATGCTCGCGGCGCGGGCCTCCTCGCGGGAGGTCCCGTAACTCGCAAAGAGCACGGCATCCCACGTCCCGGCGGCGTCGCCGGTGGGCTCTCGGGTGTCGTGCCCGTCGTCTGCGGCAACATCGAAGGACGGCGCAGCCGGATCCTCGATGCCAGCCGTGCCGTCCTTCTCATGCGTCACAGCTATCCCTCTATCTCCAGAAACACGCGGGTCGCAAAGCCATCCTTGCCAATGTGGTAGGCATTGAGCGCCGGATGCTCGGCATCCTCCAAGGAGAGGATAAGATAGCAGGTCGTCGGGTCATAGGCGAGGCGCTTGTCCTCCACGCTGGGACGCGCAGGCGTCTCGGGGTGGGAGTGCCAGTTGCCCAGCAGCTGCCAGCCGCAGGCGCGCGCGTCCTTCACCGCCGCAAGCTGCTCGCGCGGGTCCATCGTGAAGTGCTCGTTGCTCGCGTCGATGTTCGTGAGCAGGTAGACGTGCTCAACCGTACCCACCTGGCGCTCGCCGGCAGCGCCCGGCACGTGGCCTGCCGCAACCGTCCCAGCCAGGAGGCCACACATCTCATTCGGGAATCCCGAGCGCGCATGCGCCAGGATCTTCTCGTAGTCCGTCCGCAAAAGCGTCAGCTTATCGACCACCAAAACCTCCGTATCCATGACGATCGCCTCGACACTGTCCATCCCCCGGCACGGCGTGCAGCGGAGCGAATTGCCGCGAAAGAGGAACGCCGCCCACCGAGGTGCGCAAGCGCCGATTGAACGGCAGGGCGCCCGCTACACGCCGTGCAGAGCAGATTCGCACTCGGGCTGTTCGTAATCGATGAGCTCGTGAATCGTCGGGTGATCACCGCAGATGGCGCAGTTGTGGTCCGCCGGCGGAAGCTTGATGGTGTGGAACTCGCCCTTGAGCGCGTCGAACGTGAGGAGCTTGCCGGTGAGCAGGTCGCCGACGCCGCAGATGTACTTGATGGCCTCGAGCGCCTCCAGGCAGCCGATGACGCCGGCCATGGCCCCAATGACGCCAGCCTGCTTGCACGTGGGCACGGCGTCCTTGGGCGGCATGGTCTTGAAGACGCAGCGGTAGCAGGGGCCCTCGCCCGGCACGTAGGTCATGAGCTGGCCCTTGAAGCGGATGATGCCCGCGTGCACGAAGGGCTTCTTTGCCATGACACAGGCGTCGTTGATCAGAAACTTCGTTGGGAAGTTGTCCACGCCGTCGATGATGAAGTCGTAGTCGGCGATGAGGTCCATGATGTTCGTGGAGTCAACGAACTCCTGGAAGGTGTTCACCTCGACGTCCGGGTTGATGGCCTCCATGGTCTCGGCCGCGGAGTCCACCTTGGGCTTGCCGATGTCGGGCGTGGTGTGGATGACCTGGCGCTGCAGGTTGGAGAGGTCCACCTCGTCGGCATCCACGATGCCGATGGTGCCCACGCCGGCCGCGGCCAGGTAGAGGGCCGCAGGAGCGCCTAAGCCGCCGGCGCCAATGATGAGGACCTTGGCGGCACAGAGCTTCTTCTGGCCCTTGACGCCAACCTCCTTGAGGATAATGTGGCGGCTATACCGCTCAAGCTGCTCGCCGGTGAAAGCCATGGAGCCGCTCCTTTCATAGGAATTCGCTTATAGCTGAAGTTCGACAGCACCTCGGGGTGCGACAGGTTGGCGAAAATGAGGAGCGCCATACCCCCGAGCTGAGCCATGCCGGAGAGCACGCCAGATTGCCGCGAAAGAGGAGCGAAGCGTGCCCAATGCACGTGAGCGCCGATTGAGCGGCAAGATGGCGAGAAGCGTGGCGCTAGCGCTGGCCGCCGCCCATGAAGTAGAGAAACTCAACCGTGTCGCCCTCGGCGAGCGCGTGGGTGTCAAAGTCGGCGTGGTCGACGAAGGCGTCGTTCACGGCAACGGTCACGTAGTCGGGGTTCTCGACGTTCTCCTGCTCGACAAGCTGTGCCACGGTCGTGCCCTCGGCAACGGTCTTCTTGTCGCCACCAACGGTGATGTTCATGAGGCTCTCCCCTCGGCGGGCCGGCACCCTAGGCCCGACGCCCTGGATCTTCCTAATTCGGATAAAACCTATCTTTCTACTAGGTTTTAGGGATATACTAGCACCACACGCACGCGGATAGGCACAGAGTCGCAGTTTTCTTACGGCTTCACGCTTTCCAAAGGATGCCGGCTCTGGCCTGTCGGAGCCGAGGCAAACCCTCCAGGGAGGACCACATGGCAGAGACCGATTACCAGATTGACGACACCGTCGACATTACGCCGCTCGTTTGCCCCATGACCTTCGTGACTGCCAAGGCCGCGCTTGAGGAGCTCGAGATTGGGCAGGTGCTTCGCGTGCACCTGAACGCGGGTGAGCCTATGCAGAACGTGCCGCGCAGCTTCCGCGATGACGGCCAGCAGGTCTTGGCGCTCAAGCCCTCCGAGGACGGCGACGACACCTATGACCTTGATGTTCGCAAGCTTGAGGAGGCCTAGGCCATGGCGCAGCGCGTGAGCGAGGCGGATTTTAAGGCGGAGGTGCTCGACTCCCCCGTGCCCGTGCTCGTGGACTTCTACTCGGATTCGTGCGTGCCCTGCAAGCGCATGAACCCCATCATCAACAAGCTCGAGGCGGAGTTTGGGGGCCGCGCCAAGTTCGTGAAGGTCAACGTGAACTTTGACCTCGCGCTCGCCCAGAAGTACATGGTGTTGGCCAGCCCCACGTTCGTGCTGCTCAAGGATGGCAAGGAAGTTGCCCGCAACCAGGGCACCCTCGCCAAGGAAGACCTGGCAGCCCTCGTGGAGAAGGCCCTGTAAGTTGCCTGAACCTCCGGCGGCGCCAGTCGCAGTCGCTCCCTTTCTAATGGAACCGCTTCAGACGACAATCTGGGGCGATTTCCCGCCTGGAAGAAGCTCCGCCCGCAAAGTATCGACTCATATTGTTGTCTAACTCGCAAGCGAAAAGTACAAAGGCAATTAACAAGCAAAGACCCGCAGGTAGAGCGCCTGCGGGTCTTTGCTGTATCGCGCAAATCGAATCTAGACAACAAATTGAGCCGTAACTTTCCCGGCAACCAACGCGCGGGGGGGGGCAAGGCACACGATTGCGCGCCCCTAGCGGCCCCGTTTCACCGCGGCCGGTGCACGGAGGCCCATGCCGCGCGATTGTGCGCCGTCGGCGATGTCGCTTCCCGACAGCCGGCGTGCGGGTGCCCGGCATGTCAGCCGGGCACCTCATCACCTACACCAGCCAGTCGCTACCGCCACTCGGGCGAGTCCATCGGGATGGGATCGTCCTGGTTGGGCACGTAACGCACCTCGACAACCTCGCCCTTGCCGGTGTCGGGCTCGTTGTACGCCTTGGTCACGGCCTCGACCATGGAATCCCAGCCCTCGCGGTCGAGCGTAAACTTGAAGCGGTCGCCGGCCTTGGCGTGGTCGTCGAACCACTGAATGGTGGCGTCGGCCACGCGGAAGAGCTGCTCCTCGCTCTCGCACGGAGGCAGAATCGACTTGCCCTTCGTAATGTGGTTGCCAAAGAGGCCGCCAAACATGAGATTGAAGACCGGCCTGCTCTCCCAGGAGTCAACCGGGCACTTCTGCGCACACTTGCCGCAGCTCACGCACTTGCCGTAGTCCACGACGATCTTGCCGTCCACCTCGTGGCACGCGTCGAATCGGCAAACCTTGGAGCAGATGCCGCAGTGGATGCAGGCGTCCGGCAGCCACTTCACCCTGCGGCCGCCTTTGATCCCCAGGTCGTTCTCCTCGGCCTTGAGGCAGTTGTTCTGGCAACCCGTTACGCCAAACTTGAACTTACCCGGCAGGTCGCGGCCGTAGTAGCGCTCATCGAGCTTCTTGGCGATGTCATAGGTGTCGATGTTGCCCGACGGGCAGACGCGGCAGCCCTGGCACGCCGTGACCGTGCGCACGCGGGGGCCGCAACAGCCCGGCTCCACGCCGCCCTTGGCAAGGTCGGCCTTGATGGCATCGACATCCTCGATGTTCACGAAGGGAATCTCGATGGCCTGGCGGCTCGTGAGGTGCGCGTAGCCGCGGCCATACTTCTTGGCGGCGGCGGCAACGGCCTCGAACTGCTGCGTCGTGAGGTCTCCGCCCACCACGCGGATGCGCAGCGAGTAGTAGCCCTTCTGCTTCTGGGACATGAAGCCGCCCTTCTTGAGGGCAGCCGCGCTCATCTTCTTCGGCTTCTTTGCGGGCTCGGCAGCAGCGGCCGCGGCACCGTTCGTACTATCTGCCATTATCTGGCTCCTCTCCTCGTGGGGCGTCCCCACGCCCCACACAAAGTGTACTCGCGCAAAGCCGGCGCGCCCACGCCTTCCGGGGCAAACGTTTTCGTGCCCGCGCGATATGCCCACGCCAACCTGCGTCCAGAAGATGCCTCGGGATATGCCTCGGGGCGCGCCTCGGCCGCTCCGCCAAGCCGCACAACGGGCAAGCCGGCACAACCACGCCTACGAAAGCGCCTGGCGGAAGTCCTCGATCAGGTCCTCGACGTCCTCGATGCCCACGCTCACGCGCACGGAATCGTCGTAGACGCCGGCCAGCTCGCGCTCCTCGGGCGTGTTGTCCGCAAAGATCGTCGACGCCGGGTGCAGCACGAGGGTCTTCACGTCGCCGATGTTGCTCGCGCGATAGGCGTACCTCACGCTGTTCACGAACTTGAAGGCCTTCTCGCGCGAGCCGGCACGGAACGTCACGAGCGCGCCGAACTTGCCTCCAAACTGCCTCGCGGCCAGCTCGTGGTCTGGCGCGTCCGGCAAGCCGGGGTAGCCCACCTCGCTCACGAGCCCGCTGCCGGAAAGCCACGTGGCCAGCTCGAGCGAGTTCTCGCACGCACGCTCCATGCGCACGGCAAGGGTCTCGAGCCCCACGCAGTTGAGGAAGGCGGTCACCGGGGCCAGGCAGGCACCCGTATCGCGCCACAGACCGTTGCGCAGGCGCGCGAGCAGGGCAAACGGCCCCATCTTGCGCCACTTGGCCAGTGCGGGGTAGCGCTCGGCATCCCAGCGGAACTTGCCGGAGTCCACGATGACGCCGCTGATGGCGTTGCCGCCGCCGTTCACGTACTTGGACGTGGACTCCACCACGACGTCGGCCCCCAGCTCGAGCGGCCGGCATAGGTACGGCGAGGCCACGGTGTTGTCCACCACAAGCGGCAAGCCTTGCCCGTGGCACCACGCCGCCACGGAAGGGATGTCCAGCACGCCAAGGCGCGGATTGGAGATGGTCTCGGCGAAGACGAGCCGCGTGCGATCGGTCACCGCACCGGCAAGCTGCTCGGGCGTTACGTCGTCCACGCGGCGCACGGTGATGCCCATGCGCTCGAGGTCCTCGAACAGCTCGAGCGTGCCGCCGTAAAGGCAGCTGCTCGCCACGAGCTCGTCACCCGCCTCGCACAGGCCGCAGATCACGTTGAACGTCGCCGCCATGCCGCTTGCGCAGGCCAGCGCGCCCACACCGCCCTCGATGGCGGCCATGCGCCGCTCAAAGCTCGAAACCGTGGGGTTGCCCACACGCGTGTAACAGTAGCCGGGCTGGGTGTTGTGGAAGATGCCCTCGAGGCGCTCAGCACTCTCCTGCTGGAAGGCGCTCGTCTGGTAGACGGGCACCATCGTGGCCGCAGGGGTCACGCCGCCGTCGGGCTTGCCGGCGTGGAGCAGTGCCGTGGCGAAGCGCATCTTGTTCTTGTCTGCCATGTTCTCAACCACCAGCCGTTAGATGTAGGAGGGCGCATAGTCGGAGTCGATGTCGGCATTGAGCCGCGTGGCACGCACGATGGCGTCCGCGAGCACGGCCGTGTCCGAGGCGTCGGCGCCGGCAAGGGCGGAGGCGTCCGTGTAGGAGCTGCCCAGGGCCTCGCGCAGGCCCGCAAGCTCGGCCTCGCCACCAGAGACGAGCGCGATCACGCCCGCGTCATGCAGGGCGCGCGCCACGGGGGCAAGCGCCTCGCCCACTCCGCCGGCGGCAATCGCGAGCGTGTGCCTGCCACCCAGGGCAAGGCGCGCCTCCACCTGGGCCGCCGCGTCCGCGTCCAGGCCCGGAAGGCCCACCACCAGCGCGTGCTGGCCCTTCTGGCGCGCGCGGCTCCACGGCGTCACCTTGTAGTCCGCCGAGGCGCCCTGGCTACGCTCGGCCGCGCGCACCACACCGCAGGCACTCGTCATGTTGCTCACGCGGTCGATGAGGATGAGCTCGCCTGCCGTGCGGTGGTCCGCAAAGCGGGCCGCCGGCACCGGCGTGGTAAGCGAGAGGTGCACGCGCGCCATCTCGTTCTTGCGCAGGCCGTGCGCCTCGTGGTGCTCGCCGGTGTTGACGTCCACCACGTACTCGACCTTCTCCACCACGCCCGGCACCTGGGAGGCCCCGAGCTTCACGAGGAAGTCCGAGCCCTCGTTGAGCGCCACGTCATCCATCCAGAGCAGGTCGACCTCGAGCGAGTTGGCCACGCCCACGCCGCTCACGCCCTCCAGCACGCAGCCGCGCGAGACGTCCACCTCGCGGTCGAGCTGGATGTTGACGGGCTTGCCCACGCCGGCCTCATCCGCGTCGTCAAAGCCCACGATGAGGCGCTTGACCCGGGCCTTCTGGCCGCTCGGCAGCACCGTGAGCTCATCGCCCACGTGCACAGACCCGCTCTCCACCTGGCCCTGGAAGCCGCGGAACGTGTGGTTGGGGCGGCACACGCGCTGCACGGGCATGTAGAAGCCCTGCTCGTGCTCGCGAGTGGCCACGTCAACGTCCTCGAGCTGTGCCAGGACCGTCTTGCCCGGGTACCACGGCATGTTGGCCGAGGCATGCGTCACGTTGTCGCCCTCCGTGGCAGACACGGGGATGACCACGATGTCCTTGAGCCCCAGCTCGCCCGCAAGCTCGGCAATCTCGGCCTCGATCTTGCGGAACGTGGCCTCCTCGTAGTTGGCGAGGTCCATCTTGTTGACCACGAACACGAAGTGCTCGATGCCCATGAGCGCGCAGATGCGGGCGTGGCGGCGGGTCTGCACGAGCACGCCCTTCGTGGCGTCCAGCAGGATGACGGCAAGCTCGGCGAAGCTCGCGCCCACCGCCATGTTGCGGGTGTACTCCTCGTGGCCCGGGCAGTCGGCAACGATGAAGCTGCGACGGTCCGTCTTGAAGTAGCGGTAGGCCACATCGATCGTGATGCCCTGCTCGCGCTCTTCGGTGAGGCCGTCGAGCAGCAGCGAGTAGTCGAGCTTGCCGCCGCGGCTGCCGGTCTTGCTCTCGAGTTCGAGCGCGCTTCTGGTCTGCGTAGATGAGCTTGGCGTCGTAGAGGAGATGGCCGATGAGCGTGGACTTGCCGTCATCGACGCTGCCGCAGGTAATGAACTTGAGCTGGCCCTTCATGTGGGCTCCTTCCAGCTAACGAGGAGAAATCGGAGAGGCTCCCGCGTAGGCGGGGTCTGGCGCGCCGGCCCGCGTGTGACGGGCCGGCGGGCATCCTAGAAGTAGCCCTCCTTCTTGCGACGCTCCATGGAGCCGTCGCCGGAGTCGGAGTCGATGACGCGGCTCGTGCGCTCTGACTCGACGGCGCCCAACGTCTCGGCAATGATCTCGTCGAGCGTCGTGGCGTCTGAGTGGACGCCACCCGTGAGCGGATAGCAGCCCAGCGTGCGGAAGCGCACCTTCTCCATCTGCGGCTTCTCGCCGGGACGGAAGCGGAAGCGGTCGTCGTCGACCATGATGATGTTGCCGTCGCGGTGCACCACCGGGCGCTCCTTGGCGTAGTACAGGCTCACGATCTCGATGTTCTCGCGCTTGATGTACTCCCAGATGTCGGCCTCAGTCCAGTTGGAGATGGGGAACACGCGCATGGACTCGCCCTGGTTGACGCGGGTGTTGTAGAGCTTCCACATCTCGGGGCGCTGGTTCTTGGGATCCCATGCCTGCTGGGCGTTGCGGAACGAGAAGATGCGCTCCTTGGCGCGGCTCTTCTCCTCGTCGCGGCGGCCGCCGCCAAAGGCCGCGGTGAAGCCATAGTGGTTGAGGGCCTGCTTCAGGGCCTGCGTCTTCATGATGTCCGTGTAGCTCGAGCCGTAGTCGAACGGGTTGACGCCGCGGCGCACGCCGTCCTGGTTGATCCACTCGATGAAGTCGAGCCCGTTCTCCTTCATGACCTTGTTGCGGAACTCGATCATCTCGTGGAACTTCCACGTCGTGTTGACGTGGAGGAACGGAAAGGGCGGCTTCTCCGGATAGAACGCCTTGAGGGCGAGGTGCAGCATGACGGAGCTGTCCTTGCCGATGGAGTAGAGCATCACCGGCTTCTCGCACTCCGCGGCAACCTCTCGGATGATGTAGATGGATTCCGCCTCGAGCTCATCGAGGTGAGAACGCTCGCTCATGGTCGATCCTTTCGCTCGTGGCGGGATTTGCTCCGCCGCTCCTGTTCGTTTCGAGACCCGGCACGCCCACGCCGGTTGCCCTCGCTAGTACTTGTTGGCGTTTGCGCCGTCGACGTCGATGCCCACGGCACGCCCGTCGGGGCAGCTCACAGACCAGTGGCTCACCGTTCCGGTGCGCGAGAACGAGAGCGTGGCGCCCGTGCCGCCCATGTCGGCACCGAGGAAGAACTCCACGGCCCCCACCGGGCAGGCCTTGAGGCAGCTCGTGCAGCCCCAGCAGTCCCTGGGCCTGCGCATCTCGGCCAGGCCCTCGTCGTCATACTTGATGAGGTTGCCGGGACACGCCTCGATGCACTTGCCGCAGCCCACGCAGTCGTCATGCCTGATGCGAATGCTCATTGCTGCACCTCCCCCGCCGCGGCGCCCAGGTCTGCGGCAACCACGCCCTCGATGGGCGTGCCCGCGCCCGCGTGCTCGTAGCGCTCGCCCTCGCCCACCAGCGGGCGCGAGACCACCTCCACGGAGCCATCGGCCGCAAGGCGCGAGTTCACGTAGCACCCCCACGCGACGTCGCGCTCGGGGAAGCTCGCGTTCTCGCAGAAGCCGTGCCAGCGCGTCTCGTGACGGGCCGCCATGTGAGCCACCAGGTCGCGCGCCACGAGCAGGCGGTCGCGCAGCTCCCAGACGCGCAGCAGGTCGTCCGTGTCTGCGGCAGAGAGGCGCTCGGCCGTCTGCTGGAGCTGGGCGAGGCGGGCATCGGCTACCGCAAGCTGCGGCTCGTTGAAGCGATAGCCGCGGGAGATGCCGCCGGCGTACTCGTCCATGACCTTCTGCATGGCCTCCTCGAGCTGCTCGGTGGTGAAGGGCGCATCGTCTGCCGTGAGGCCGCGCTCGTAGTCCGTACGAGCGGAGGCGAGGGCGCGGTCGACGGCCGCCGCGCCGAGCCCCTCATCCGCCGCAGCGGCGGGCTCGCGCAGGCGTGCCACCACGGACTCGGCCGCGATCTCGCCCTCGGCAAGCGCGCCGGTCACGTACTTCTGCGGGGCGCCGCCGGCCACGTCGCCCGCGGCAAAGAGGTTGGCCACCGTGCTCTCACGCCTGGTGTCGACCCAGTAGCCACTCGCGGTATGGCCGCCCACCACGTAGGGCTCGGTGCCCTCCACCTCAACGTCCTCGCTGGCGGGACCGGAGTTTCGCTCGATCCAGCGCAGGGTCTGCGAGGGCGCCATGTTGAGGTAGGCGCGGAACAGGTCCTGCTCCGCCTCGGCCGAGAGGCCCTTCGTGTGCAGGTAGCAGGGACCACGTCCGGCCAGCGTCTCCTCGGCGGTGCCCCAGAGGCGCTCCGGCGTGGTGATGCCGTACTTCTTCTCGTAGTTGCGGCCAAGGGCATTGACCTGCGGGGCGTGCGCGCCCTGGGCGATGGTGCCCGTGGGGGCGATGGTGTCCTTGCAGCGAAGCGCGATAAAGCGGTTCTCGAGCGTGGTCATCTCGGCGCCAGCGCGCAGGCCCATGGCAAAGCCGGAGCCCACGTTGAACGGTGGGTACCACATCTTATGGCGCGAGAACCCGGGGTTGTTGGGCCTGTAGAGGCCGGCCGCGCCGCCCGTTGCCACGATGACCGTCTTGGCCTCGATGCCAAAGGCCACGGGGTCGTTGACGGAGAAGCCCACGGCGCCAACCGCGCGGCGGCCGCTCGGCGCGGTCTCGTCCGGCACCGTCACGAGGTCTGTGACGTTGACGTGGTTGATGACCTCGACGTTGGGGCATCGGCGCACGGCCTCGGCCAGCAGCGGCTTGATGTTCTCGCCGTTGATCTTGAGGTTGCGCCAGCCGCGCGAGACGTAGTTGCCGTCCTCGTCCTTGAGGATGACGAGGCCAAGCTCCTCGAGCCTGCGCGTCACGTGGTTGAGACGCTCGCAGATGGTGAGCAGCAGGTCGCCGCGAACGATGCCCCCGGCATCCTTGCGGGCGTAGTCCACGTAGTCCTGCGGCACATGACCAGGGGTGATGTAAGCGTTGAGGGCGTTGACGCCGGCGGCCAGGCAGCCCGAGCGCTCGACGTTGGCCTTCTCGAGAATGACGACCTTGGGCAGGCCGGCAGCCGTGGCATCGGCGGGTCCTGCGGCGTCGTTTGCACCGGAAGCGCTCGCCTGAGTGCCATCCGCGGCTCCGCGTGCGCCCACGTCGGCCGCGGCGGCGACGTCCTTCCCCGCCGCGGCGCCCGGCAGGTATGACGCACCCTGCTCCCAGGCACCGGGCGCCCCCGCAGCCGTGCCCTCCTCGCGCGCCTTCCCGGCAATCGTGAGGGCGGCGAAGCATCCGGCGGTTCCACCGCCAATCACCAACACGTCGCAGCGAATTCGCTTGCTCTCCATCGGGGTCCCCGTTTCCCGAGCCAATAATTTCCGATAATCCTACTATGTTTGTAGGTTATTGGAAGCGGAAACGACGGATTCGTTTGGATTCCTTACCGCGCAACGCCCCTCTTGCGCCAACGGCGGGCCACTCGTAGGCAGGTCATGGGGCCGCAGGCAGCGAACCGTGGGGCCGCAGGCGCGCAGGCGACGCCCCGGTGAGCGAAGGCGCACGACGAGGCGTGGCTAGATGACGTAGGTGTAGCCGTTCGCGTCGCTTGGCAGCGAGCAGGAGTCGCGCACGACGAGGCGGCCGGAGAGCTCCACCCGCGTCGTGGTGGAGTGGCCGCCCGCCATGCGGTCTGCGAGCAGCCACAGGGCATAGCGCCCCATGTCGCGCTTGGGAAGCGCCACCGTCGTCAACGCGGGCGCGGTGAATTGCGCCGACTCGATGTCGTCACAGCCGACGATGGACGGCGCGTAGTAGCGTCCGCCCAGCTCGGAGAGGCAGCGGAGCATGCCCACGGCGATGGCGTCCGTGGCGCAGTAGATGGCCGTGGGGGCGTTGTCGCGCTGCACGAGCCGCTTCATCACGGCATAGCCCGCCGCCTCCGTGTGCTCGCACGAGATCATGAGGTCCACCTCGGGCTCGAGGTGATGGTCCAGCAGCGTGCGCTGATAGCCGCGGCAGCGAGCTTCGCCCCGGCAGTCGCCCACATACCCGATGGTCGAGTGCCCCAGCCCGATGAGGTGCTCCACGGCCATGCGGGCGAGCTTCTCGCCGTCGCACAGCACCTCGTCGGCTCGCTCGCCCACGGAGTTCCTGCCCACGCACACCACGTTGCCGCCATAGGCGCGCAGCAACCGGTCCAGCACGACGGGCGCGCACTTGCCCAGGATGAGCAGGCCGTCCGCACGTGAGGCGTCGGGCGCCAGCACGCGCTCGTACTCGAGCCCGGCGGCACGATTGCGGCGCGTCCCCATGAGCGAGGGCAGGCTCCAGACGTTGGCGATGATGCAGCGCTGGCGCTGGGTCTCGGCCTCCACCACGCGAAGGAGCTCGGAAAAGAAGGGCTCGGCCTGCCGGCGCGTGGACCTCGTCATCAGCACGTCCACGTAGCGCGGCGCCCGCTCGGCGGCAGCGGCACCGGTCTTGAGGCTTCGGGCCGCCTCGTTGGGAAGGTAGTTCATCTCGCGCGCGACCTGCCAGATGCGGTCGCGCACGCCGTCTGACGAGCAGCGGTGCGCGGGGTCGTTGAGCACGCGCGACACGGTGGACGGCGAGACGCCCGCCCGCTTGGCGATATCTCTGATGGACATGCTCGCCCTCCTCGCTCTCGCACCCCGCCACGTACCGGATCCCCGGCACGCCGCCCCAAGCCGCCCAAACCACGGGCGCCACCAAGGAACAGCCGCTAGATCACCACGGACGTCTCGCGCATGCTGCGGTTCTCCACCGGCACAACCAGGCCGTTGCCCTGCTCCGCAAACAGACGGTAGACGAAGACGCCAACCTTGTCGCCCGGGGCAAGGGGCGCCAGCTCGGGGCTGCGGGTGGAATGCAGGCGCTGGCCCGCCACCTCCACCTCGACCTCGATGCTCCGGCCACGGAAGGAGACGTCGATCACCTCGCCCGGCACGGCCGAGGCGGCATAGGGGAATGTCTCGCCCGGCAGGTGAACGGCCACATGTTCGGAGCGCACGATGGCCCCGCACGAGGGGTCGGGCACGTCGAAGGAGCCAAGCGCCGAGACGCTCTCCACGTGCGCGGAGTCACCGAAGAAGCCGGCGGAGAACTGCGTCTTGGGAGCAGCATAGATTTGGGCCGGCGTGCCAACCTGCTCGATGCGCCCCGCATGGGTGAGCACGATGGAGTCCGAGACCTCGATGGCCTCCTCTTGGTCGTGTGTCACAAAGATCGAGGTGATGCCCAGCTGGCGGATGGTCTGCTTGAGCCAGCTGCGGAGCTCGCGGCGAATCTTGGCGTCGATGGCGGCAAACGGCTCGTCGAGCAGCAGCACCTTGGGGTTGGGGGCGAGGGCGCGCGCAAACGCCACGCGCTGCCGCTGGCCACCGGAGAGCTGGCCCGGGTAGCGGCCTCCCAGGTCGGCGAGGCCCGTGAGCTCAAGCAGCTCGTCCACACGCCCCCGCACCTGGGCCTTGGGCGCGCGCTTGACGCGCAGGCCAAACGCCACGTTGTCGCGCACGGTCATGTAACGGAACAGCGCGTAGCTCTGGAACACGAACCCGATGCCGCGCTCGGCCGCCGGCACGTCGTTAACCACGCGACCACCGATGGAGATGGCGCCGGAATCCGGCCGCTCCAGACCGGCAATCATGCGCAGGATGGTGGTCTTGCCCGAGCCCGAGGGGCCCAGCAGCGCCGCCAGCGTGCCCTTCTCGACGCCAAAGCTCACGTCATGGGAGGCCTGGTAGGTGCCATAGGCCTTGTTGATGCCCCGCAGCTCAACATACGGGCGCTCGCCCGCCTCCTCGCCCTGGCTGGCCACGCGGCCGTCGGTAACGTCTGACATGGGCTACTCCTCCTCCATGCGCCTGGTGAGGACGCTCTTGGCAACAAGAATCACCAGCGCCAGCACCACGAGAATCGTGGAGACGGCAAAGGCGGGCACGTACTGGAACTCGTTGAACAGAATCTCGATGTGCAGGGGCAGCGTGTTGGTGAGGCCGCGCAGGTGGCCGGAGACAACGGACACGGCGCCAAACTCGCCCATCGCGCGGGCGCAGCAGAGCACCACGCCGTAGGTGAGCGCCCAGCGCACGTGCGGCAGAGTCACACGGAAGAAGATCGTGCGGCCGGAGGCACCCATGAGGGCCGCGGCCTCCTCCTCGTCCGTGCCACGGGCCTCCAGCACGGGAATCACGGAACGTGAGACGAACGGGAAGGTCACGAACACCGTGGCCAGGATGATGCCCGGCACGGCAAACATGATGTCGAGATGCAAGGCCGTGAGCAGCGGGTATATGGGGCTCTTGCGCCCAAACACCAGAAGCAGGGAGAGGCCCACGATGACGGGGCTCACCGCCATGGGCAGGTCGAGCAGGGCCGAGAGCACCTTCTTTCCGCGGAAGTTGAAGCGCGTGACCAGCCATGCCGCGCACAGGCCCAAGGCCGTGTTGATGACCACGGCGAAGAGCGTGGCCACGAGTGTGAGGCCCAGGGCCCGCAGCGTGTACTTGTCCGCCACCGCCGCAAGCCATGCGCCCGCACCCTCGCGGAACGCCGTCACCAGCACCACCACAAGGGGCAGCACGAGCATGAGGGCCACGAAGGCCAGGGCCACAACGAGCAGCGCCACCTGAGCGGGACGCATGCGGTTGCGCTCGCGCACCGTCACCGAGCCGGTAGGGGCAACGGACCTGGAATAGCCTTGCTGCGCCATCTCACTCACTTCCCCCTCAGGATGCGGTTGCTGCGCGCCTGCACGAGGCCCATCGCAAAGAGCACGAGGAAGGCGGCCGCCAGCATCACGACGGCAACCGACGTTGCGGCCACGTAGTCATAGCTCTCGAGGTCACCCATGATCACGAGCGGGGCGATCTCGGTCTGGAACGGCAGGTTTCCGGCGATGAACACCACGCTGCCGTACTCACCCAGGCAGCGAGAGAACGCCAGGCCAAAGCCCGTGAGCAGCGCCGGCAGCAGCTCGGGCAGAATGGCGAGCAGAAACGTCCGGGCCCGGCTGGCGCCCATGACGTCGGCCGCCTCCTCAACGGAAGGGTCGAGCTTCTCGAGAACCGGCTGCACGGCGCGCACCACGAACGGGATGCCCACGAACACGAGCGCAACCGTGATGCCCACGCGCGTGTAGGCGAGGTGGATGCCATACGGGGCAAAGAGCGAGCCCACCCAGCCCTGGTCTGTCGTGAGGGAGGTGAGGGCGATGCCGGCCACCGCCGTGGGCAGCGCCAGGGGCAGCTCCACCATGCCGTCCAGAATGGTGCGGCCCGGGAAGCGGTAACGCACGAGCACCCAGGCCAGGAGCGTGCCGAACACGGCGTTTATGGCAGAGGCCACAAAGGCGGTGGAGAAGCTCACCCAGAAGGCCGAGAGCACGCGCGGGCGCGTTATCTCGGAGAGGAACTGGGCCGGGCCAGCCTTGGCCGCCGTGAGCACGATGCTCGCGAGCGGGATGAGCACGATGAGGCTGAGGGCCGTGAGCGTGATGCCACCCATGAGTCCGAAGCCCGGGATGACGCGGACCGGCCCGGTGCGGCGCCGCGGGCGCGCAGGCGCAGCGCAGATTGCCGCCTTCGCGTCCGTCCCGGCCAGGTCCTCGCCCGCCGCGCCCGCGCCCGCGGCACTCGCACCCCTCACCCCATCGTTGCGCCGTTCGTCTGCCATGTCCTACCCTCCGTAAATCTCGTCGAAGGTGCCGCCCTCGTCAAAGTGGTCGCGCTTTGCCTGGGCCCAGCCGCCAAAGTCGTCGATGGTGGCAAGCTCGAGGCTCGGGAACGTGCCCGAAAACTCCGCGAGCACGTCCTCGTCCACGGGGCGATAGAAGTTCTCGCCGCAGAGCCGCTGCGCCTCCGTGGAATAGAGGTGCTCGAGGTAGGCCGTGGCCACCTCACGGGTACCGTGGGCGTCCACGGACTCGTCCACCACCGAGACCGGCGGCTGGGCGAGGATGGACACCGGGGGCGTCACGATTTCGAAGCCGTCCGGGTTGTCGCGCACGGAGAGGTAAGCCTCGTTCTCCCAGGAGACCAGCACGTCACCCTGGCCGTTCTCCACGAAGGTCGTGGTGGAGGCGCGGGCCCCCGAATCCAGCACGAGCACGTTGCCGTAGAGCTTCCGCATGTAGTCCTTGACCTGACCCTCATTAGGGAACTGACGCTCCGCCCAGGCCCAGGCCGCCAGGTAGTTCCAGCGGGCTCCGCCGGAGGTCTTGGGGTTGGGCGCGATGACGCCCACGCCGTCCGCCGCAAGGTCTGCCCAGTCGCGAATGCCGAGCGGGTTGCCCCTGCGCACCACGAAGACGATCGTGGAGGTATAGGGCGAGGACTCGTTGGGAAGGCGGCTCTGCCAGTCGCTTGCGATGAGTCCCTCGTTGGCGAGGGAGTCGATGTCTGGGGCGAGGGCGAGCGTCACCACGTCCGCATTGAGTCCGTTTGCCACCTCGAGCGCCTGCTTGCCCGAACCTCCATGGGACTGGATGACCTCCACGCCCTGCTGGCCGTGGCCCTGCCCCCACCATGCATTGAAGAGCCTGTTGTACGCCTCGTAAAACTCTCGCGTGGGGTCGTAAGACACGTTGATGAGGGTGCTGCCAGACCCTGCGGCCCCGCATGCAGACAGGCCGCCGGCGGCAAGCGTGGCAAACGCCCCCGCGGCAAGACCCAGAAATGCGCGACGCGACACGCTTCCCGTCATTTTCCCTCCCACCCCATGCAGAGCCAGACCGATGGCTGGCTCGTGCGCCGTGGTGACGCACCGCCCTTTGAAGTCCCAGCAAACTTGTGGGAGAAACTATAGGGTTGAGGGGCCTGCAGCACCCTCCAAGACCATGAAAACGTGTGCATCCTGTAACGAACATGGCACAGTTATCCCGTGTTTTTCATACGTGAACCGTTTGTCAGCTAACGACAACCTCTGTTTCATGCCTAATCCATGCAAACGTTGTCTCGCCATTATTGCAGGTATTCATAGCTAATTTTCTGCATTCTGATTACTCGTTGTCCAAAATTGTCGCGCACACGAGGCAAGCATTCCAAACGGGGCGCCTACCATCCCCTCCACCCACTTCTGCGCGCACGACAAACCGGGCAAACGGACCCGTAGGCGCCTCACGCGCAAACAAACAGGTGTTCGTTTTATGGTATGCTAGCTAAACGCTACAGGCCGAAGAACGGCCACGGGAGGCGCGGGGAGGCGGCCATGTCTGAGGATGTCCAGAGCATCATCGATCGCATCTTGGCCAGCCCCCGCGCACAGGCCAACCGCGCCTTTGCCGGGCGCACCTTCACGGACGAGCCAATCATCCGCCGCGGGTCCCAGATGGCCACCTACCTGCCAGAGCAGATTCGCGAGATGCGCAGGATAGCCACCTCCCCCGAGTCTCGCACCAAGCCGGAGGCCCTCGTGTTTCTGCGGCAGGCGCAGTTTATGGAAGACTATACGGACGACGTGGTCTACCACGGCACCTTTGAGCACTACTTCCCCACCTACCAGGCAATGAGCGACCGCCAGCTGCGCGGTTACTTCACGTGGCGCGCCGCCGTGCGCCGGGGCGACATATGGAGAACCTCGCTCTCCTTTGTCTTCGTGCATCTCTATGAGCTGCTGTGTGGCGTCGGCGCCACACCGGGTGCGGAGGGGTTTCGGGCCATCGAGCGCTTCTGGTGGGCATACCGCGAGTACGAGCCGCGTATCGACCGCTACGTACGCACATGGCTGCGCGACTACGCGGTGTGGCATAACCTGGATCGCGCACTCATCGAACCCTACGTGAACCTCGAGTTCGACCGCGCGCTCATAGCCATGCGCAACGGGCTCGCCGGCTGGAACGGAGGCGAGGCCAGGCCCCTCGCCACGCCGCTGAACCTCATCGCCCCGGATCCCTCGCCCACCCGCACCGCCTCGCCCCGCACGGGCAAGCGTGGCCGCAAGGCATCGAACGGGGCGGACAACCCCGTCGAGGAGGAGCTCTTTTCCTCGCTCGACGCCCTCTCGAGCTACCGCCCGCGCGTGAGCCGGCTCTACCAGACGCGGCCGGAGACCCTGCGGCACGTGTGCTGCGCAACCCTCGTGCGGCTCTCCCTCCACTACGACCGGCACCGCAAGGCCGGCCTGATGGAGAGCCTCTTTGGAAGCCCGCTCGCCATGCCGCACGAGATGTTTGCCTCGGCCGTGTTCTGGCCCAACGAGCCACACCCGGATGCCGTCTACGAGCTGGACGAGGTCAACCGCTACACCTGCGCTCGCGGGCGCTGGTATTGGGAGGGCTACCACGGTAGCCATGATCGCAACGCCAAGTTGGGAGCCGTGCTGCGCGCCGTGGACCAGCGGCTTCGCGACGCCATCGGGTATCCCCACCCACTGGCGGAGAAGCAGGTTCCCAAGTACCTGGCCAAGATCATCGACGACGAGATCGCCGCCCGCCTCGCCTGGGAGCGCGAGCGCGAGGCCCTAACCATCCACGTGGACCTCTCGCAGCTGGCAGGCATTCGCGCCGCGGCAAGCACAACGCGTGAGGCCCTGCTCGTGGACGAGGAACGCGAGGATGAGGCGCCCGCGCCCCTGGCACAAGGCCAAGCCGCGGAGCCCGACGCCCGCACGGAGACCATGACCAACGAGCCAGGGCCTACCTCCGCCCAGGCAGGGAGGCCTGGCGGAGCAGCCGTATCCGAGGACCTCGGCACGCTCGCCGCGCCGGCCATCTCACCCAGCAGCGCCGCTGCGCCAGGCGGGGCCGTGTCGGTAAGTGCCACAACAGCGCCAGCTATCGTGGCAAGTGCGTGCCCGCAGGCGGAGACGGGCTCTCCCATGAGTCTCACGGCACCGGAGCTCGCCCTCGTGGAGGCCCTGCTGGAAGGCACGCCCTACACCCCGCCCGCGGGCACGTCGCTGGACATGCTTGTGGACGGCATCAACGAGAAGCTTTTCGAACTCCTGGGCGACACCGCCCTCGAGTTCGATTTGTCCGGAAAGCCGACTATCATCGAGGACTACCTGGAAGACGTGAGGGGAGCCATCCATGGGTGACAGCACCAGCCCGCGCGTGCCCAAGCGCATCGCCGCGGTCATCATCAACTCGCTCAAGGGCGGCGTCGTGCCGCGCATCGGCCTGCCCTACATCACGGTTGGCCGAGAGACGGAGATCGCCGCCCTCCTTCATGACCTGGACCTCATCGCCAACGGAGGCGCGAGCTTCCGCTTCCTCGTTGGCCGCTTCGGCGCCGGCAAGAGCTTCCTGCTCCAGACAATCCGTACGCATGCCATGGGCAAGGGCTTCGTGGTGGCAGACGCGGACCTCTCCCCCGAACGGCGCCTCCAGGGCCGCCACGGCGAGGGCCTCGCCACCTACCGCGAGCTCATCCGCAACCTCTCAACCAAGACGCGCCCAGAGGGCGGATCGCTCCAGCTCGTGCTTGATCGCTGGGTTGCCAGCATCCCCGCCGCGGCGCCCGGCGATGCAACGGCTTCGGCGCAAGAGGCGGAGGCCCTGAACGCCCAGTTTTCGGCGCTCGAGGAGATGGTGCACGGCTTCGACTTCGTGCGCGTGCTCAAGGCATACCGGGCCGCCAGCCTCATGGACTCAGACGAGGACGAGGAGCGCAAGAGCGCGGCGCTGCGCTGGCTGCGCGGCGAATTCCGCACCAAGACCGAGGCCAAGGCCGAGCTGGGCATCAACGTCATCATCACGGATGACGACTGGTACGACTACCTCAAGCTTCTCGCCCAGTTCCTCACCGGTGCCGGCTACGAGGGCCTGCTCGTGCTCATCGACGAGCTCGTGAACCTCTTCAAGATTCCCAACGCCATCACGCGCCAGTACAACTACGAGAAGATTCTCACCATGTACAACGACACCCTCCAGGGCAAGGCGCACCACCTAGGCATCGTCATGGGCGGCACGCCACAGTCCATCGAGGACCGTAGGCGCGGCGTGTACTCCTACGAGGCCCTACGCAGCCGCCTGGCAGAGGGCCGCTTCGCCCGCGAGGGACTCTCTGACATGCTGGCACCCGTCATCAAGCTCAATCCCCTCACCTACGAGGAGCTGCTCGTCCTCATCGAGAAGCTGGCGCAGATTCACGCCGGCTACTTTGGCTACGAGCGCGCGCTCGACACGAACGACCTCGTGAGGTTCCTCCAAATCGAGTACGGCCGCGTGGGCGCGGACACGCACCTCACGCCCCGCGAGGTCATCCGCGACTTTGTGGAGCTGCTCGACATCCTCTACCAGAACCCCGGCACCAGCATGGAGAGCGTCCTCGCAGGAGAGGGCGGCACAACCCCCACGACAGAGACGCCCGGAAGTCCCGTCGCGACAGGAGGCCACGCCGCCGGCACCCCTTCCGCAGGACTACCTTCATCGTCTGGACCCGCGGGCACGCAACCGCCGCATCGAGACTTCGCAGAGTTTGAGATCTAACGAGGCCGCACGGCGGAGCAGGTTGGCCCGAAGATCGGACGCTGCGCACGCCCGGCGCGCAGGCGGAGGCCCGAGGGCCGGGGCCTGCCGCTCGCGAGGGCCCCGAGGCCGCTAGACTGAATCCCATGAAGACGCTTACCAAAGACATGACTACCGGCAGCCCCGTCAGGCACATCCTTGCCTTTGCCGTGCCGCTGTTCTTTAGCAACCTGCTGCAGCAGGTCTACAACATCGGCGACATGATGATCACGGGGTATAACCTGGGCGACTCCGCCATTGCCGCCATCGGTGCCACAAGCTCGTTCTACTCACTGCTGCTGAACTTCTCGTGGGGCCTCAATGGCGGCCACGGAATCGTCGTGTCGCAATGCTTTGGCTCCCACGACCGCGAGCGGCTCCGCTCCTCGGTGGCGGCGATGCTCGTGCTCAACGCCATCGGCACCGTGCTGCTCACGGCGCTCTCGCTCGCCCTGCTCCACCCGGCGCTCGACTTCCTCAACACGCCGGCAGAGATTTACGACCAGGCCTTTATCTACATCTTCATCACCTGCGCGGGCCTCTGCACCACGCTTGCCTTCAACATGCTGGCGGGATTCCTCCGCGCCGTGGGCAACAGCACCGTCCCGCTCTGGTTCCTGCTCGCATCGTGCCTCATCAACCTCGTAGCCGACCTCATCCTCATCGCGGGCCTGGGCTTTGGCATCGCGGTCTCGGCACTCACGAGCGTCCTGGGGCAGGCCTGTGCCTCGGCCCTCTGTGCCCGCTACATCTGGAAGCACTACCAAGACCTCCTGCCCAAGCGCGCCAACTTTGCCTGGGATCGGAAGCTCTACCTCGAGATGTTCACCACGGGCATCTCCATGGCGGCGATGAACTGCATCTACGCCGTGGGCTCGCTCGTGCTGCAGCGTGCCATCAACGCCCTGGGCAACGCCGTCATCACCGCCCAGGCCAGTGCCCAGCGCGTGGTGATGGTGCTCATGATGCCGCTCAACACCGTGTCCAACGCCGTCTCCGTGTTCGTGGGACAGAACTGGGGCGCGAGAGAGCCGGGCCGCATCCGAAGCGCGCTCAGGAAGTCCCTGTTCGTCGAGGTGGCATGGGGCCTCATCGCCGCTGCGCTCGTGTTCCTATGCGGCCGGGAGATGATCGCGCTGCTCACGGCCACCACCGATGCGGACGTCCTGGCAAACGCGGTCATGAACCTGCGCATCAACTTCGTGTTCTTCCCGGCGCTTGGCGTGCTGCTGTGCCTGCGGATGGCCATGCAGGCCATGGGCCACAAGATCGCGCCGCTCTTCTCGAGCGGCCTCGAGCTTGCGTTCAAGGTTGTGAGCTCGCTGTTCGTCACTCCGCTCCACGGCTATGTGGCCGCAAGCTTCACCGAGCCAGCCTCCTGGCTCGCGTGCGCGCTGCTCCTTGGCAGCATCTACCTCGCGCACCCGTTTGTGGGGAGTGTGGCGACCAAGGCCGAGTGACCAGGGGCAAGCCCAGCCCAAGAGAGGCGCACTTGCCCAGCGCCCGCCATGCGACTGCCCGAAAAATGCCCTTACGCCCCTACGCTGCAACGACATACCAATACATACCAGGGCTCCGATTGCAAGCCTTGGAAGCACGGAAAGCGTTTGATAGCATGCTCCGGCACACTCAAACGCCCAAACGCACCACACCCGAAGCTCAAACGCACAGGGACCCGGACAATCGTCCGGGTCCCTTTTGCTTAGACGAATAGCTTGGGAACCGTCCGCCCGGCGGCGGAGGCCACGCGCCTCGTAGCCGGACTGCCCCAAAGCCTGAGCCATCTGGCTCAAAGCCAGGGCCGCTCGATCCAATTCAGCCAGGAGGCACTCGAGCCAAAGCCAGGGCTACTTGCCAACCATACCGGGTGTGGGGACGCCCCAAGGAGGAGGCACTCGAGCCAAAGCCGGGGCTACTTGCCCCAAACCTCCTCGGCAATCTCCTTGACAAGGGCAAGCTTGGCCCACTGCTGCTCCTCGGTGAGCTTGTTGCCAATCTCGCAGCTCGCGAAGCCGCACTGCGGGGAGAGGCAGAGGTTCTCCAGCGGCACGTACTTGGCAGCCTCGTGGATGCGCGCGATGACGGTGGCCTTGTCCTCGAGCTCGGGGAACTTGCTCGTGATGAGACCAAGCACAACCTTCTTGCCCGCGGCAACCTCAGCAAGCGGCGCAAAGCCACCGGAGCGCTCGTCGTCGAACTCGAGATAGAACGCGCCCACGTTCTCCTTGGCAAAGAGGAAGGGGGCCACCTTGTCGTAGGGGCCACTGCCGGCATAGGCGGAGTGGTAGTTGCCGCGGCAGACGTGCGTGGTCACCACGAGGTCCTCGGGCAGGTCCTGGAGGGCGAGGTTGTTGACCTTGAGGTACTTGGCGGCCTCGTCCTCCACGGTCACGTCTCCCACGGAGCGAGACTTCCAGTAGCCCTCGTCCACGATCATGCCCCAGGTGCAGTCGTCGAGCTGGATGTTGCGGCAACCGGCGTCGTAGAGGTCGCGAATCACGGTACGGTAGGCGGCGCCCAGGTCCTCGAGCAGGTCATCGAGGTTGGGGTAGACGGCCTCCGTCTTACGGATGTGATCCTCGTCGCGGAAGAGCTCGCAGAGCGTCTGCGCAGGCGCCGGGATGGTCTGCTTGGCAACGACGCCGTCCTCCTCGAGGGCATGCACGAACTTGTAGTCCTCCACGAACGGGTGGTTCTCGCCAGAGATCTTGCCGGAGACCTCGGCGGAGCCGTGCGTGGTCTCCTCGCCGTGGAAGAAGTAGCCGTGATCGAGTTCGACGTGCTCGATGCCCTGCAGCCCCCACATGAAGTCGAGGTGCCAGTAGCTGCGGCGGAACTCGCCGTCGGTGATGACCTGATAGCCGGCGGCCTTCTGCTTGGCCACGAGGTCGCGGATGGCCTCGTCCTCGACGACGCACAGCTGGGCCGCGTCGATGACGCCGGCCTCGTGGTCAGCGCGGGCCTGCTTGAGGACGTCCGGGCGCAGGAAGCTGCCAACGTAGTCGTAGCGGAAGGGCGAGTGCAGGGTGCTCATAGGGGGTCTCCCATCGTTTGAGGCGCGGGGCTCAGGTCCCCGCACTGCGGGTGCTTGTTTGACGAGGACCAGCCTACCGGGTTGGTGAGCCAACGGGAAATACCCTTTGTGGATGTTCATGCATAGTTTGTTCCTATGCATGACTCGAAGGGGGCACCAGCGTCGCCCTATCGACCGGGCGACGGGCATATCGCGCAGAACCCCGCCCACAAGGGCACGGGTCGCGTCACGCGAGTCTTTACCGAGGTGAGCGGCAGTCCTCGCTCTCTACGACGCGCTCCGCACGAAGGCGCGCACCTTGGCGCGGATCTCGTCCGAATGCCCCACGAGCGCGTGCCCGCCGGTCTCGAACTGCACGAGCTCGCAGCCGGGAATCCGGTCGGCAGCTGCATCGGCGTCTGCCCCGCTCGTCATCTTGTCGCCCCTCGCCCTGAGCATGAGCGCCGGCACCGACAGCCCCTCGAGCTGATAGCTGTCGTAGTTGCGAGCCATGTCCACATCGGTGACCGAGAGGTCAAGCTCCACGCCGCGCCGGCGCTCCGCCACAGGCAGCATGCGGTCGGCCGCGGACATGGGCAGCCCCGTCACCGCGGCCAAAAGCGGCGCCACGAGGTAGAGGCCCAGGTCCGTCAGCAGCGGCGCCGGCAGACGCACGCCCGAGGGAGCCTTTGAGGGCACCCCGGCAGGCGGCATCAGCGCGGAGCGCAGGATGAGTCCCCTCACGCGCTCCGGATGGTCGAGGGCGAGTCGCAGGGCAGACGCGGCGCCCCCAGAGGTTGCCACCACGAAGGCGCGCTCGACGCCAAGCTCATCTAGAAGCTCCACATAGGCCCGGGCTTGATCGGCAGGCGTGCCCTCGCCGGCAACGTCGCTCCCCAGATAGCCAAACCGCGAGGGCGCAATCACCCGGAAGCCCGGCCCAAAGTCGCGGCAGGCATCCAGCCCCCGGTCTGCCCCGCCAAAGGTGCCGTGGATGGAAAGCAGGGGCACCAGCTCGGGGCTCTCCCCCGCCACCACCTCGGAGCGTGGGCGGTCCCCTGTGGACTCGTCGAGGTAGGTCATCTCCCCGCAGCCAAGGTGCGCCGTCTTAAGGGCCATGCGTCCCAGGTGCTCCCGGGCCACGCCCGTTGCGCTCCAGCACAGCGCCGTCCGGCATGCAATATAGAAGACCAGCGCGGCAACCAACACGTTTATGAGAGCCATCGGATTCCCCCTCCCGGCACCCCGCATGCCGTGCGGGGCCCGCCTGCGTTAGCGCTCGCTAACAGGATAAGCTCGCCGCGTCCCCGGCGCCCGCCTACGCTATGATGTTGGGCTCCGCTACAAGGAAGGGTTCAGCATGAGCAACTCTCAGCACACTGTCTCGCACACCACCGGCCTCACGCGCCGCAACTTCCTCGCCCTTATGGGCCTTGGCGCCATCGCCACCCCGCTTGCCCTCACCGCCTGCGGCAACTCCCAGGCGAGTGACGCCGCCACCACCGAGGCGGCCACCACGGCTGCCGCCACCGACATCACGGGCCTCCATCTCACCTTCGTTGGCGACGATGCCTTCGCGCCGTTCCGCTCCCTGCAGCCGCAGGCAGACGGCAGCCAGAAGCTCGCGGGCCTCGACATCGACGTCGTAGACGAGATGGCCAAGCGCCTCGGCTTTGCCTACACCTTCGAGGCGCAGGACTTTGCCGCCACCCTCGCATCCGTACAGGGCAGCAACGACGCCTTCACCATGCCGATGAGCGCCAACGACGAGCGCAAGCAGACCTTCGACTTCACGCGCGGCTACTATCAGCCGCTCGTGGGCGCGCTCTCCAAGGGCGGCAATGCGCTCGAGAGCCTCGACGCCCTCAAGGGCAAGAAGCTCACCTGCACCACGGGCACCGTGCAGAACAAGTTCATCACCTCCGCCCTGCCCGACAACGAGTTCACAACCTTCGACGGCGGCGACCAGTGCCTGCAGGAGGTGCTCGCCGGCCGCGTCGACGTCTATATCTGCGACGGCGCCGAGGGCCTCGCCATGCAGCAGGCCAATCCCGAGACCGTGCTGGGGCTGCTGCCGGCGGAGGAGACGGACCAGTACGTGAGCGTCTACCGCATCATGGCCAAGAAGGGCGCCGCCTTCATCCCGGCGTTCAACAAGTGCGTGGGCGAGATGATCGCCGACGGCACCATGGACCAGTTCATCGCCAAGTGGACGAACGAGAGCTTCGTCTGGGGCGACAAGGCCGCCGAGGCCGCCAGCGCCGAGTAATGTTGGATAGGGGACAGACCCTTTTCCAACTTTTCTGAAAGCGCGGGACAATAGCCCCACCCAACAGCACGACCACTGCGGGCCGGCCCGGGACAACACCCGACCGGCCCGCCCTCGAATCGAGGCCAGATGTCGCTGAACTTCCAGCTCATAGCGCCCTACCTCTCGATGTTCTGGGGAGGCTTGGCCGTTACCCTCAAGGTGACGGCCGGCTCGCTCGTGTTGGCGTTTGCGCTGGGCGCCGCCATCGCCGTGCTCAAGGTGCTTCCCTGCCGTCCCCTGCGCCTCGTGCTGGGCTTCTACACCTCCATCTTTAGAGGCGTGCCCCTTATCGTGCTGCTGTTCATGGCCTACTTCGCAACTCCGCAGCTCACGGGCTACAAGATCTCGATGTTTGCCGCCGGCGTGCTCACGCTGGGCCTCAACGGCTCCGCCACGGTGTCCGAGACGCTCCGCGGCGGCATCGAGGGCGTGGACCCCGGACAGGCGGACGCCGCCCGAGCGCTCAGCGTGCCCTACGCACCCACGATGCTGCACATCATCATCCCGCAGGCCCTGCGCTCCGTGGTGCCGGCGCTCGTCAACGAGGTCATCACCGTGCTCAAGAGCTCGGCGCTCGTCTCGGTCATCGGCCTCATGGACCTCATGCGCGCGGCCGAGAGCATCCAGGCCTTCACCTACCGCGCCTTCGAGCCGTTCTTCATTGCGGCAATCATCTACTACGTCATCGTCATGGCCCTCAGCGCCCTCGGCCGCCTCTGGGAGCGCTCGCTCAAGTAGACAAGGGCAAGTGGGGCGCGCCTCGCATACGAGGTATTCGAACCTTCCATGGCCATTCTGGTGCTGTTGGCCGAGAAACGGGTCTATTCTTCTCGCCGTACTCCAGATTAGAAGGGTTCTCAGTATGAGCGAGAGCATTGAGGCCACCGCACCCAAGCAGCCAACGCACGAGCACCACAGCGCCATCCCGGGGCTTCTGGCCTCGGTGGCCATGTTCATCGTCTGCATGGACACGTTCATCACCAACGTTGCACTCCCCACCATCGAGGCCGAGCTCGGCGGCGGCATGGCGGCCCAACAGTGGGTGGTCGACGGCTACACGCTGCCCTTTGCCACGCTTCTGCTCCTCGCCGGTAACCTCTCGGACCGTCATGGCTCCAAGCGCATCTTTGGCCTGGGCATGGCCTTGTTCTGCGCGGCATCGCTCGTCTGCGGCACGGCGCTCAACATCGTGACGCTCGTGCTGGGGCGCGCGCTGCTGGGCATCGGAGCCGCCCTCGTGCTCCCCTCGAGCATGGCCCTCATCAAGGAGGGCTACCCCGACGGCCCCAGCCGCTCCAAGGCCCTTGCGTTCTGGGGCATCGGGGGCTCGGTCGCCACGGCGGTGGGCCCCATCCTCGGTGGCATCCTCGTGCCCATCCACTGGAGCCTCACCTTCCTCATCAACATCCCGTTCTGCCTCGCCATCCTCGTCCTCGTCCCCAGGCTCAAGCCCTCGCCCTGCACGCGCGTGCCGTTCGACTTCCTGGGCCAGGCGCTCGCCATCGTGGGCCTCGGCTGCTTCGTGGGCGGCATCATCGAGGGCGGCTCCGAAGGCTTCCTCGGCTTCCCGGCCATCCTGCTCGCCGTGGGCGTCGCGTCCTGCGCGGCCTTCATCTGGTCCCAGTCCCGCGCCAGGTACCCGATGATGCCCCTCTCCCTCTTTGACTCGCGCGACATGCGCATGGCGATGCTCGGCGGCTTCTCGATAATTCTCAACTGGAACGGCCTCGTGTTCATCAGCACGCTCGCCCTCCAGCAGCACCTGGGCCTCTCCCCCTTCGTCAGCGGCATGGCCTTCGTGCCGTGCGCCTTCACCGGCGTCATCGGCAACCTCATGAGCGACCGCCTCATCGGCGGCAAGGGGTTCCGCTACGCCCTGCTCGTGGGCTTCAGCTGCATGCTCGCGGGCTTCGCCGTCCTCATCGTAGGCTCGCGGGACATCACGCTCGCGCACGTGGCAGCCGGCACCATCGTCGTGGGCTTTGGCGGCGCCATCGGCACGCCGGCACTCTCCGCCCTCGTGCTGAGGAGCGCGCGCACAGACCAGGGCGGCATCGCCAGCGCCGCGTTCAACACGATGCGCCAGGTGGGAGGCGCCCTGGGCGTGGCCGTCTTTGGCGTCTACGCCACGGTGCTCCCCAGCTTTGCCGACGGCCTTACGGCGGCCTTCTCCACCTCGCTTTTGCTGGTGGTGGCCATGTTCGTCTATGCTCTTCACTCCAAGACACTCGGAACGAAGCCAGCATCAGACGGAAAGTAGCCATGCCAACGGGAGTCCTCATCAACGCAAGCGCCGTACTCGTGGGAGGTCTGCTTGGTGTGGGCCTCGGCCGCTTTGTGCCCAAGGAGCTGCGGGCAACGCTCAACCTCATGTTTGGCCTCTGCTCCATGGCCATGGGCGTCTCGCAGATCGCGGGCCTCTCCGCGCTCGCACCGCTCGTGCTCTCCATCATCCTGGGCGCAGGGGTGGGCTGCGCCATGCACTGGGAGCGCGCCATCGCCAAGGCCGCCGGCAAGCTGCGCGGCCCCCTCAACGCGCTTTTGAGGTCCGACGGCGTCGCGGGCGTCGCCCAGGACGAGTGGATGGCCCGCTACGTGGCGGCCGTCGTGCTGTTCTGCGCCTCGGGCACCGGCATCTACGGCGCCATGCAGGAGGGCCTCTCCGGAGACCCCTCAATCCTTGTCACCAAGGCGGTGCTGGACTTCTTCACGGCGATGATCTTTGCCTGCGACCTCGGCATCATGCTGCCGCTCGTTGCCGTGCTGCAGCTGGCGGTGCTGCTTGTGCTCTACGCCCTCGCAGGCGTCATCCTGCCGCTCACGGACGCGGGCATGATCGCCAACTTCAAGGCCACGGGCGGCATCCTCATGCTTGCCACGGGCTTCCGCATTACGCAGATCAAGAACTTCCCCATGGCCGACATGCTGCCCGCCATGATCTTCGTCATGCCGCTGACGGCCTGGTACGTGGGCTCCATCGTTCCCCTTCTGTAGGGAGGGACGCGCGAGGGCAAGGGTGCCGGACTCCGCGGACGCAGATGCGGCCACCGCCAATTCGGCGACAACCGCATCTGAGACAAGCGAGGCGCAGACGGGTTCGACGAACCCCATCGCCGCCTTCTTCTCGTGGCTTGGTTCTATCTTTGGGCTGAAGCCGGGCGAACGCCTGCGGGCAAGGCGCCTCCGACGTCTTGCCCGCAGGCCCCAACAGCCCAGGCAGCAGCCCGTCTGTACCCTACTCGGCGTCCAGCGGAGCTGCGAGCACCGTGCCCATCGGGAACGCGCGACGGAAGACCAGGCGAGCGATGGGACCGGCGATAAGCAGGTTCCACGGCAGGGCCATGATGAAGTTGAAGCAGATGTTGGTGAGCCACATCGGCAGCAGGCTCGGCAGGAGCGCCGCGATGCCGCCCGGCATGTGCAGGCCGGCCTCAAGGCAGCCATAGAGCGACATGATGACCACCATCGGCACCACCATGCAGCTGCTCACGGCCAGCGTCATGGCCACAGGCGAGCTCTTGCCCGGAGTCACGAGGTGCTTGAACGCAAAGCCCTTCGCAAGAGGAGAGGCAACGAACCAGTCGCAAAGCATCGCGAAGATGTACGCGGGCGGCATACCCATCCAAGCCTGAGCCAGGACATCCAGGCCGATGTGACCCTCCATTCGGGCGATGTTGTAAATCGACATCCAGAGGACCATCAGGAAGCACATGATGAAGGTGAAAATGAGGCTCTCGCGCTTGTTGGTAGGCACAGGCAGGCGTCCTTTCTTGACGTTATGGGCTGCGAACCGTTGCAGCGAGCGGGTACGCTAGCACGAAAACTCGCGCCCGTGTAATAGCCCAAAACAAAAAAAGCACGCAGTGAGGACAGCCCGGGCGCGCAGGCCCTCCGCGCGCCCGGGCTGCGTATTATGCGGAGGACGCGCATGGAAAACGCCGGCCGCAGCGACCGGAACCGCCGCGGGCAAGGCGTCTCGAGCGGTACCATGACCGGCGAAGAAGGGAGCCCCATGGCACAGATGGTCCGGCACGCGGGCGGCAATTCCGCGCAACCCACCCCCACGCACATCGAGATCCGCGGCGCGCGCGTACACAACCTCAAGAACGTGGACCTGGACATCCCGCTCGGCAAGCTCGTGGGCATCGCCGGCGTGTCGGGCTCGGGCAAGAGCTCGCTCGCCCTGGGCGTCCTCTATGCCGAGGGATCGCGCCGCTACCTCGAGGCACTCTCCACCTACACGCGCCGACGCCTCACGCAGGCGGGTCGCGCCCAGGTGGACGACGTTCGCTACGTGCCCGCCGCCCTCGCCCTGCACCAGCGCCCCGCCGTGCCAGGCGTGCGCTCCACCTTTGGCACGATGTCCGAGCTGCTCAACAGCCTGCGCCTGCTGTTCAGCCGCTGCGGGTCCCACGCCTGCCCGCACTGCGGCGCCCATGTGCCGCCCACCCTCGCCGTAGCCGCCGAGCAGCCCATCACCTGCACCTCCTGCGGAGAGACCTTCTATGGCCCCGGCGCCGAGGACCTCGCCTTCAACAGCGGCGGCGCCTGTCCCACCTGCGGAGGCACCGGCGTGCAGCGCGTGGTGGACGAGGCCTCGCTCGTGCCCGACGAGTCCATCTCGATCGACGACGGCGCCGTCAAGCCCTGGGGCAGTCTCATGTGGGACCTCATGAAACAGGTGTGCGCGGCCATGGGCGTTCGCACCAACGTCCCGTTCTGCGAGCTCACGCCCGAGGAGCGCGACATCGTCTTCCACGGCCCCGCCGTCAAGAGGCACATCCTCTACCGGGCCAAGTCCTCGGACGACTTCGCCGAGCTCGACTTCACCTACTACAACGCAGTCTACTCGGTGGAGAACGCCCTCGCCAAGGTCAAGGACGAGAAGGGCCTCAAGCGCGTGGCGCGCTTCCTCAAGGAGGGCCCCTGCCCAGACTGCGGAGGCACCCGCCTCTCAGCAGCCGCACGGGCACCGAGGGTCCGCGGCATCAACCTCGCCCAGGCGTGCGAGATGACCCTCGACGACCTCTCCGAGTGGGTGACCGGCGTGTCCGAGACCCTACCCGAGGACATGCGACCCATGGCCGTGCGCATCTGCGAGAGCTTTGCCGACACGGCACGACGCCTGCTCGAGCTGGGCCTCGGCTACCTCTCGCTCGACCGCGCGGGCGCCACCCTCTCCACCGGCGAGCGGCAGCGCGTGCAGCTCGCGCGCTCCGTGCGCAACCGCACCACCGGCGTGCTCTATGTGCTCGACGAGCCCAGCATCGGCCTGCATCCCGCCAACATCGACGGGCTGCTCGGCGTCATGCGCGACCTCCTCGCCGACGGCAACTCCGTGGTGATGGTGGACCACGACACCCGCATCCTCGCCGAGGCCGACTGGCTCGTGGAGATGGGCCCGGTTGCCGGCGCGGGCGGCGGCCGCGTCATCGCCGAGGGCACGGTGGACGAGGTCTCGCATGACCCCAAGAGCCGCATCGCGCCTTTCCTCGCCAATGCGGGACGCGGGAGAGACGCCCTCGCCGGCACGGAAAGCAGCCGAGACCTCTCCACGCACCCGGCAGGCGCCGATTCAACGCCCGAGGTCGCGTGCGAATTCGACCCGTTTGACCTGGGGCGCATTCACCTTGAGACAAACGCCATCCACACCGTGAAGCCCCTGTCGGTCGACATCCCGCGCGGCAGGCTCGTCGTGGTGACCGGCGTCTCGGGCTCCGGAAAGACCACGCTCGTGCTCGAGAGCCTCATCCCGGCCCTCAACGCCGCGGCGGCAGGCACGCCGCCGCCCGCGCACGTGTGCGGCGTCGAAGCCGAGGGCATACGGCGCGCCGAGCTCATCGACTCCTCGCCCATCGGCATCAACGTGCGCAGCACGGTGGCAACCTACGCCGGCGTCCACGACGAGCTTCGTCGCGCCTTCGCGCGCACGGAGGATGCCAAGCAGGCCGGGTACAAGGCTGGCGACTTCTCCTACAACACCGGCAAGCTGCGCTGCCCCACCTGCGACGGCACGGGACAGATATCGCTCGACGTGCAGTTCCTCCCAGACGTAGACATCCCCTGCCCAAGCTGCAGGGGCTCGCGCTACGCGGCCTTCGCAAGCGCCATCAGGCGCACAAGCAAGGACGGCAGCGCCCTCTCGCTCCCGCAGCTCATGGCCATGAGCGTGGACGAGGCCATCGAGGCAACGCTGGGCCTCAAGCGCGTCCAGACCAGGCTCCAGACCCTGAGCAGCCTGGGGCTTGGCTACCTCACGCTGGGTGAGGCCACGCCTGCGCTCTCCGGCGGCGAGGCGCAGCGCCTCAAGCTCGCGAGCGAGATGGGACGCGCCCAGGACGATACGGTCTTCGTGTTCGACGAGCCCACCATCGGCCTGCATCCGCTCGACGTGCAGACGCTGCCCGGCGTGTTCGACGGGCTCGTCTCACGCGGAGCCACCATCGTGGTCATCGAGCACGACCTGGACGTCATCCACGCGGCAGACTACGTGATTGACCTCGGGCCCGGCGGCGGGGAGCACGGCGGGCGCATTGTGGCAACGGGCACGCCCAAGCAGATTGCCGAGAATCCCGAGAGCGTCACCGGGCGCTACCTGTAGGAGGGCTGCGGCTAGGCGCTCGTCCTGGACCGGCCGATGGAGCTCTCGTCCGCAATCACGTGCACACCCGGCCGTCCCGCTTACGCGCGCCTGACACGGCTGGGCGCGCAGCGTCATACACTGGGCGAGAACGTTTTCACCACCGCGGGCGCCATCGGGCGCCCGCCCACCCGAGGCGCACATGATCTCCTATGCCCTGCTCATCGCCGTCTGCTTTCTCGCCTGCGTCCTGGGCCCCACCTGCGGCATCGGCGGCGGCGTCATCATCAAGCCCGCCATCGACGCGCTGGGGCTCATGGGCGTGAACGCCGCGAGCTTCCTGTCTGGCATCACCGTGCTCGCCATGGCCGCCTTTACCGTCGCGCGCCGGGTTCGCGCCAATACGCTGCAGGTAGACATGCATACCATGCTGCCCATCTGCCTCGGCTCCGCCTGTGGCGGCGCGCTTGGCAAGGCCCTGTTCACGGCCGTCTCCCACCAGCTTGACAACCCGGCCCTCGTGGGTGGCGCCCAGGCGGGTCTGCTCCTCGCGCTCACGGCGCTCTCGATCTTCTACACCCTCGAGAAGGACCGGCTTCCGCACCCCCGGCTCGGAGGCATGCCCGCCCGCGCTGCGCTCGGCGTCCTCTCGGGCGCCGTCTGGTCGTTCCTCGGCATCGGCGGAGGGCCGTTCAACCTCGTACTCCTCGTCTTCTTCCTCGATATGGACACGCTTGCCGCCTCGCAGGCCTCGCTACTCATCATCGCCTTCTCCCAGACGGCGGGGCTTGTCTCCATGCTGGCGGCGGGCACCATCCCCGGCTTTTCGCCCGCCGACCTCGCTGGCATGATTGCGGCCGCCATCGCCGGGTCGCTCGGCGGCATGACCCTCTCGGGCGTCATCGAGGACGCCGCGCGAAACCGGCTCTACCTCTTCGCCCTCGCGCTCATCGCCCTCATCTGCGCCCACAACCTCGTGAGCTTCCTCGGCTAGCGCCTCGCGATGCCACGGCGCGGGCGCGATATGATTGGTCAGATGCAACCTCACCACGACAAACGGGACGCACATGGCAGAGACGGCAGACAACGCAGCAACCACAGACCCCACCGTGCCCGGCTCGCTCGGCGAGCTCGTGCCAGACCTCTGGTTCGACCCCGAGGAATGGCCCGACTACGAGCCCGAGCCGCCCCTCGACCCAGACGTCGCCCTCGAGCGCTACCTGGACTGGTGCGCGGGCCGCGGCATGGAGCTTTGGCCCCACCAGGAAGAGGCCCTGCTCGACCTTGCCGCGGGCGACCACGTAATCCTTGGCACGCCCACGGGCTCCGGCAAGTCCATGGTGGCCCTGGGCCTTGCCTACCTCACCATCTGTCAGCACAAGCGCGCCTACTACACCGCACCCATCAAGGCCCTCGTGTCCGAAAAGTTCTTTGACCTTGTGGAGGTGCTGGGGCGCGACAACGTGGGCATGATCACCGGCGACACGCGCATCAACACGCAGGCGCCCGTCATCTGCTGCACGGAGGAAATCCTCGCCAACCAGGCCCTGCGCGAGGGCGCCGCCAGCGACGTGGCCGCCGTGGCCATGGACGAGTTCCACTTCTTTGGCGAGGCCGACCGTGGCTGGGCCTGGCAGGTGCCCCTGCTGGCCCTCCCCCACACGCAGTTCCTCCTCATGAGCGCCACGCTGGGCGACACGGGCGCCATCTCCGCCGCCCTCGAACGGCAGACCGGACGCGCGGTGGACGAGGTCAAGGACGCCGAGCGTCCCGTGCCCCTCACCTACCAATACGTGGACACCGCCCTCGAGGGCACGGTCGAGCTGGCCCTGCGCGACGGCGATGCCCCCATCTACATCGTGCACTTTGCGCAGGATGCCGCCCTCAACACGGCACAGAGCCTCGCGAGCTACGGCGTGGCCACCAAGGAGCAGCGCGACGCTGTGAAGGAGGCCTGCAAGGGCACCCGCTTCACCACGGCCTTCGGCAAGACCCTCCAGCGCCTGCTTGGCTGCGGTGTGGGCGTGCACCACGCGGGCATGCTGCCGCGCTACCGCCTGCTGGTGGAGAAGCTTGCCCAGCAGGGCCTGTTGCCCGTCATCTGCGGCACCGACACCCTGGGCGTGGGCATCAACGTGCCCATCCACACCGTGCTGCTCACGGCGCTCACCAAGTACGACGGCCACCGCCAGCGCCGCCTGCGCTCGCGCGAGTTTCACCAGATTGCGGGCCGCGCGGGGCGTGCCGGCTTCGACACCGAGGGGCGCGTCATCGCCGAGGCTCCCGAGCATGACATCGAGTATGCAAAGGCCCTGCTCAAGGCCGGCGGCGACGTCAAGAAGCAGCGCAAGGTCAAGAAGAAGCGCCCGCCCGAGGGCTTCGTGGGTTGGAACAAGGACACCTTCGAGAAGCTCACGGTGGCCCCGCCCGAGACGCTCGTGCCGCGCCTGCGCATCACCAACTCGATGATTCTCGCCGAGACCGAGCAGGGAGGCGACGCCCGCGGCCGCGTCATGCGCCTTATCGCGGACTCCCTCCAGACAGACGCCGAGAAGGTGGCCCTCGTGGCGCGTGCCGACGAGATCTTCGCCACCCTCATCGACGCCGGCGTCATCGTGCGCGAGGACTTCCCCGATGCCGTCGACGCCATCTCGCCCGAGCTTGCCGAGACACTGCCCACCGCTGCGACCTCGCCCTTCGCCTCGCCCGCCACGTACAGCCTCACCGTCGACCTTCCCGATGACTTCGCGCTGGACCAGCCGCTCTCGCCCTTCCTGCTCGCGGCGCTGGAGCTGCTGGACCCGGAGAGCGACACCTACGACATGGACCTCATCTCCATGGTGGAGGCCACGCTCGAGGATCCCTACCAGGTGCTCCGCGCCCAGGAGCGCGAGGCGCGCGGACGCGCCCTCGCGGAGATGAAGGCCGAGGGCATCGACTACGACGAGCGCATGGACAAGTTGCAGGAGATCACGTATCCCAGGCCGCTCGAGGACGAGCTCGACGCCGCGTTTGGCACGTACTGCGAGAAGGTCCCCTGGGCGCGCGACTACTGCCTCCGCCCCAAGTCCGTCCTGCGCGACATGCTCGAGACTGCCGCGGACTTCAAGACCTATATCCAGCACTACAAGCTCGCCCGCTCCGAGGGGACGCTGCTGCGTTACCTCTCCGACGCCTGGCGCGTGCTGGACCGCACCATCCCCACCGACAAGCGCTCCGAGAGCCTCGATGACATCGTGGCCTGGCTCGGCTTCATCGTCCGCACCACGGACTCCAGCCTCGTGGACGCCTGGGAGGCGGCCGGCGAGGTGCCCGAGGACCTGCCGCCCACCGCGAAGGAGGCCGTCGTCAAGGACCGCCACGGCCTTACGGTGCTCGTGCGCAACGCCCTGTGGCGCCGTGTGCGGCTGTTCCGCGCGGAGGAGATACCCACGCTCGGAGACCTGGACCAGCCCTGGGGCATGGGCGAGCGCAAGTGGCGCGAGGTGTTGGAGGAGTTCCACGCCGCCCACGACGAGCTGCTGCTCGACGCCGACGCCCACAGCTCGAAGTACTTCCTCGTAGACGAGAGCGAGGAGCAGTCCGACCACATCTGGCACGTCACGCAAATCTTCCACGACGCAGACAGCGACAACGACTTCCAGATCCAGGCCGACCTTGATCTCGATGCCACCCAGGAGCAGGGCGAGCCCATCTTCAAGAACTACCGTGCCGGCTCCCTCCTGTAATTGGAGACATGTAATTGGGGACAGATTCTTTTGCAAGGTATCTGCACTTGGGGGACAGCGCGTCTGCTCGGGAGTGAGGGCAAGGCGGCAATCCCCCCCATTTTCAGGTTTCTTGTAAAAGGGTCTATCCCCCAACGCAAGCGGAGATTCCGCGAGTACGCGTTGGACATCGTCGCCGCAGCTTCGCACCCTCGGGTAGACTCATGAGCCTGACATGTATGACACGCGCGCAAGGCAGGCCACCCATCCCAACCGCCGCCCACGCGCCGAGAAACGGAGCCGAGATGGCCAAGAAGCTCAACTACAACCTCGCACAGTTCACCTGGTCTGCCGGAACGGCCGCCCAGCTGCCCAAGCCCGGACGCCCCGAGATCGCCTTCGTCGGCCGCTCCAACGTGGGCAAGTCCTCCATCATGAACAAGCTCTTTAACCGCAAGAACCTCGTGAAGGTCTCCGCCAAGCCGGGCAAGACCATCAACATCAACTTCTTCGACGTCCAGGGTGTGGACTTCGTCGACCTACCCGGCTACGGCTACGCTCGCGTCTCCGGCGCCGAGCAGGAGCGCTGGGTCAAGCTCATGGCCGACTACTTCGAGATGGAGCGCAACCTCCGCCTCGTGGTGGCGCTCGTGGACATCCGCCACGACATGCAGCCACTCGACGAGAACATGGTGGACTACCTGCTCAAGCTCGAGCACCCGTTCTGCATCGCCTTCACCAAGGCCGACAAGCTCGCAAAGAGCAAGCAGGCCGCGCAGGCAAAGGCACTCGCGCGCCAGTTCACCCTGCCGAGCAACGTGCCCTACGTCATCACCTCAGCCGCCAACGGCTCCGGCATGGACGAGCTCAAGGGCATCATCGAGGCGAGCCTGAAGTAACGAGAGCAGCCTCGGACCATACGCGCCGCGCCCCTCGCACCGCCGCGCCACCACTACCGCCAAGCAAAACGCATCGAGGCGGCCCCGCACCCGCGAGGTCGCCTCGATTCATACCTGCCCCATCGCGCTCCCGTAAACCCGCAGGCCATCACTGGCGCGCCCTACCGCCTGCCTTCGTCAATCCCATCGGGCACGCCGGCCCCCTCGAACACGCCGCCCTCGCCACTCTTGGTAACCACCGGATCCCAATGCAGCGTCAGCATGATGCCATCGTGCTCGAGCGAATGCCTCTCGATGGCATCGAGCACCGCGTGCGCCTCGAGGGGATTCTCCTCGGCGGCCATCACCACGTGGGCACTGGCGAACTTACGGCCCGGACCATAGTCATGCACCATGAGCCCATGCATGTCCAGCACCCCCGGACGGCTCAGGATCTCGTTGCGAATGTGGGCCACGAGCTCGGGAGAGGGCGCCTCGCCCAGGAGGGTATCCACCGTCTCGTGCACGAGCCCAAGGCCGCTCACCAGCACGAAGATGCCCAGCGCAAGGCCCACCCAGCCGTCAATCTGTATGCCCGTGAGCTGCGAGACCAGCGTGCAGGCCAGCACGGCAAGGGTCGAGAGGGCATCGTTACGCGAATCGGTCGCCGTCGCGGCAAGGGTCTCGGATTCAATGCGGTGCCCGAGCGTCTTGTTGAACCCCATCATCCACGCCTTCACGGCCACGGACAACAGCATCACCACAACGAGCGCCCAGCTGAACTCCACCGGCTCCGGCACCGCGATTCGCTCGACGCCCGAGCGCGCAAGTTCGATGCCCACAGCTGTGACCAGCACTGATATGACAAGCCCCGCAAGGTACTCGAAGCGTCCGTGCCCATACGGATGGCCCTCGTCTGCCGGTCGGCTTGCCAGCTTGAAGCCAATCAGGCTCACCACGTTACTCGACGCGTCGCTCAAGTTGTTGACGGCGTCCGCCACGATAGAGACAGATCCCGCCGAAAGGCCGATGGCACCCTTCGCGGCGCAAAGCAGCAGGTTGCAGACAATCCCCACCACGCCGGCGAGTATGCCGTATCCCACGCGCACCTGCGGGTCATCCACCTTGCCATAGTTCTTGACGAACATCCGCGAAAGCCAGTCGGTCATGCCATCGCCCCTCTCATGTGCTCATGCCTCTCGCGCGCCCGCCACCCTTGGGCTAGTTCCCCCAGGGTCTGGCGCCCTTAGGGCCGCCCCCTCACGCACTCGCCCCCCGGCGCGCCCATTCCTCTCCAAATCAGACACTCTACCGCTCGCCGAGGTCATGCCTCACGCCGGCACGGACCTCGCTAACGTTCCCGAGGTCATGAAGTATGCCGCGAGCGTCCGCATGACTCCGGTGAAGGAGAAGGCCGACAAGGGCGAGACCGGCGTTGCCGCGGGCAAGGGTTTCTACGAGTACAAGAAGTAAGACGAGAGGCCCGCTCAAGGCGCCACGAGGCCCGCCACGCAAAGGCCCCGCAAGCTCATCGCGAGCTTGCGGGGCCTTTTGCCAGGCAGAGACTATCGGTGCTGTCGGTCAGACAGCGCGGCCCGAGCTAGTCGCGGTAACCGCCACGGTTGCCGGAGAAGCCACCGCGGTTGCCGCCGAAGCCGCCACGACGGTCATCGCGACGGTCGCCGCCGCGGTTGCCGGAGAAGCCGCCGCGGTTCCCGCCGAACCCGCCACGATCGCCACCGCGGTCATAGCCGCCACGGTTGCCGCCGCGGTCATAGCCGCCACGGTTGCCGCCGAAGCCGCCACGACGGTCATCGCGACGGTCGCCGCCGCGGAAGCCCCCGCGGTCGCCGCCACGGCCGCCGAAGCCCCCGCGGTTGTCGCGATCGCCATAGCCGCCACGACGGTCATCGCGACGGTCGCCGCCGCGGAAGCCCCCGCGGTCGCCGCCACGGCTGTCGCGACCACCAAAGCCACCATGGCCGCCACGGTCGCCACCGCGGCCGCCGAAGCCGCCGCGACCGCCACGGTCACCACCGCGGTCGCCACCGCGGCCGCCAAAGCCGCCGCGACCGCCACGGTCGCCGCCGCGGCCAAAGCCGCCACGGCCGCCACGATCCTCGCGCGGCTCGTCGAGACCCATGGCCACGAGCGGGTCAATCACCTTATCGAGCAGGGAAAGAAGCTGCTCGGTCTCCTCCTCGGAGAGGCCCGGAACCAGGTCGTCGCCCTTGCGGCCCTCGGCCTCGGCGCGCTCGACGGCGTCCTCGCCGGCGAACACGACAACCTTGCGCATGTCGGGCTCCTCCGGCTCAACGCGGGCCACGATGTCCTTGGCCTCGGCGTCGGCCATCAGGGAGTCGAGCTCGCGCAGGCGCATGCCCAGCAGGTCAGACATCTCCTTCTGGTCCATCTTGGGCTTGAGCTCGAGGAGCTTCAGGGCACGAACCAGGCTGGCCGTCTTCTCCTTCTTCTCCTCGGCGGCACGCTCGAGGGAAACGCGGCGACGGAACAGCAGGTTCTCGGCACGCTTCACCTTGGCGAAGAGCTTCTCGTTCTCGTCCTGCTCCTCGGCCTCCTCGGCGCTATCGTCAGAATCCTCGGCGTCCTCGGTCTCGTCGGCCTCAGCCTCGACCTCGACGTCCTCCTCGACGACCTCGTCCTCAACGCCCTGGTCGGTCGTCTCGTCCAGCATCTCGTCGCTCTCGTTCAGGTTCTCGTTCTCGAAATCAGACATTACGTCTCCTTCTTGCGTCTTCCGACGCGTCAAACGGCGCTTCCGCGCCATCCGTGCCGGATTCCTCAACTTCTGATCATCCGTGTCATTCGTCTTGACCCCTTCCAGGGTGCCCGGCACCAAATGGACAGTCTAGGGGGCGCGAGGAATAATTATCCCCGCGCCCCCATATTCATCGGAAATGCTTCTTTATTCAGAAGACTTGCAAAAGGGTCTGTCCCCCATGGCAAGCTCGGGTGTCCTTAATGGCACGCTACTGGCGGTAGGTGCTGAGGAAGTCGGCGATGTCTTCCATGCACTCGCGCAGCACGCGACGACGCGGCAGGTAGACCACGCGGAAGTGATCTGGCTTGCCCCAGTTGAAGCCCTTGCCCGGCACGATCAGCACGCGCTTCTCGTGCAGCAGATCCAGCGCAAACTGCTCGTCGTCCGTGATGCCAAAGCGCTCGATGTCAATCTTCGGGAAGATGTAGAACGCCGCCTTGGGCTTCACGGCCGTGATGCCGTCAATCTCGTTGAGGCCCTTGTACACGCAGTCGCGCTGCTCGTAGATGCGGCCGCCCGGCACGATGTAGTCGTTCACGCTCTGGTGGCCCCACAGGGCGGTCTGCACGATGGACTGCGCCGGCACGTTGGAGCACAGGCGCATGTTGGAGAGCATGTTGATGCCCAGAATGAGGTCGCGGGCGCAGCGCTTGTTGCCCGAGAGCACCATCCAGCCGATGCGGTAGCCGGCGATCATGTGGCTCTTGGAGAGGCCCGAGAACGTCACACAGAACAGGTCCGGCGCCAGACTGGCGATGGAGACGTGCTCGAGGCCGTCCATGACGAGGCGGTCATAGATCTCGTCGGAGAAGATGATGAGCTGATTCTCGCGCGCCACCTGGACAATCTCCTCGAGCACCTCACGCGGGTAGAGGGCGCCGGTGGGGTTGTTGGGGTTGATGATGACGATGGCCTTCGTGCGCGGGGTCACCTTGGCACGGATATCGTCGATGTCGGGGTACCACTCGGCCTGCTCGTCGCAGAGGTAATGGACGGGTGTGCCGCCGGCGAGGGTGGCGCAGGCGGTCCACAGCGGGTAGTCAGGGCTGGGGATGAGGATCTCGTCGCCGTTGTCCAGCAGCGCCTGCAAGGACAGGTTGATGAGCTCGGAGACGCCGTTGCCGGTGTAGATGTCGTCCATGCCCACGTTGGGCAGCTGCTTGATCTGGGCGTACTGCATGATGGCCTTGCGCGCGGAGAAGAGGCCGCGCGAGTCCGAGTAGCCCTCGCACTCGGGCAGCTGGTAGCGCATGTCCTGCACAACCTCGTCGGGTGTGCGGAAGCCAAAGGGCGCGGGGTTGCCGATGTTGAGCTTGAGGATGCGCGTGCCCTCGGCCTCCATGCGGGCCGCCTCATCCACGACGGGGCCACGGACGTCATAGAGCACGTTGTCGAGCTTTGAGGACTTCTTGAACTGACGCATGGAGATGCTCCCTTGGGTGGAGGTGTGATGGGAATCGGCCGCGGGCGACGCGCCCGGGGTCGCGGCTGCAGGCCGCGCAGTAGCTCGCTCGCCATCGGGCTTCGGACCGTCGCCGCGAGCCTTCTGCCCGTCGGCGTTGGTGGCCGACCCGTCGCTGGCGCCCTCGGGGGCACGGCCATCATCCGCCGGCCCAAGACAACCGTCGCCCTTTGGCCCTTCGCCAGCACCCGCCGGCTCAAAGTCGCCCGCTCCCTCGCGCAGCCATGCCTCGGGAACGTCGAGGATGCGCGCGAGCAGCGCGGCGGGGGCCGGCCTCGGGACGGTCTTGCCGCTCACGTATTGGCTTACCTGGCTCTTGCCAAGGTGGCCGCCCGCCTCTGCGGCGGCGCGGACGAGGTCGGACTGCTTGAGGCCGCGAGCCTCCATCGCGGCTCTCAGCCGGGATGCGAACTCGTTTTCCATGCCCACCTCACTCCACAAAGTTCAATATCTGCTAATAAATTGAACTTCCCAGAACCTCGGGGCTCCTTAAGTTCAATTTATCGACACTCTACCACACAGGATATTGAACTTCGTGGACAAACCAATGGAAATGAGTTCAATGGTTCAATTTCCATCGATTCGCCCGATTCGGGGGAGTACCGCGAGGGCATCGCGAAAACGGCGAGGGAGGCGTCTCGGAAAGCATCGCGCAGGAGGGGCGTCACGGAAATCGACGCAGGGAGCGTTTGTGCCGAGGGATATACTGTCCTCCACAACGGGTGGAGGGAAAAGCTCATGGACAACCACATCACGACGGAAGACTCCGAGGCAGGAAGCCCCGACACGCGCCGTCCCGCCTGGAGCCTGGGGTTCAAGGCGTTCCTCGTCATCGCGGCGCTCGCCCTCGCAGGCGGGTCCATGTTCATGGCGCAGTTCGTATCGCTGAACGAGGTGTCGACGCAAGGCATGCTCGTGGCCGGTCTCGGCGGGGCGCTCGTCGTTCCCTACCTGTGTCTCTACGCACGCCTCATCTGGCGCTCCACCCTCGCTGACCTCGATGACGACGCCACCCTGCTCTCCTGGGTCCGCCGCCTGCGCGCCTGGCGGTTCGGCATCGTTGTGATCTGGGCGCTCGTGGCGCTGCCCGTGGCGGTCCCCTTCGTGAGGTCACGCATCCTGACCTCCTATCCCGAGGCGGTCGTGGGCGACACCATCAACGCGGTCTGCCTCGCGGTCGAAATCTCGCTTGGCATCGGCTTCATCATCGCCGTCGCGGTGGGCGCCGCCGGCTATGGCGTGTCCACCTCGGCGCTACGCCACATCCGCTCCCGCGTTCCCAGAACCGTTCCCGAGGGAGAAAAGCTCCAGCCAGGCCAGGCGAACTCGTACCTGCCCGAGCAGGTGGCCGCCCTGCGCACGCGCGTGGGCACTGACGCCCGGCTCTCGTTCTCCTTCACCTGGAACGAGCCGCTCGACCTCGAGGGAAATGCCAGCAAGAGCAAGAGCGCCAAACGCCGTCGCAAGCGCCAGGGAACGAGCGCCACAGGCAACCCCCGCGCCGACGCCATGGCGGAGATTGCCCAGAGCGCCTCGGTCTCGCACCTGCGCCTGTTCGCGTACTGCTTCGTCGCGTTCATTGTCTGGGTGGCCGCCTACATCACGCTCGGCATCGTGTTCGGGTTCCTGGAGTAGCACCCATGCGAACTCGGGTTCCTGGAGTAGTGCCCATGCGAACACGAGACCGCCGGCCATAGCCCACCGCCACACGCGAGTCCGGCGTCGCGAACCCCGTTGCATGCGGGGCCGGGGGCCACCGCTATGCCTCGCCTACACCAGCTTGCCGGCGCAGTGGTCGACGCCGTGTTGCACGCACTCGGCCACCCAGTTGTGGTATTTGCGCGTGCGGGAGACGAGCTTGCCGTCCACGAGAGCGTCGAACTTGACGCGAATGAGCTGGAAGCGCTTCACCTCGGAGACGTTCTCGAGCGACAGGCAACCCTCGGTTGCCTTGTACGGAGCCATGAAGGCAACGATCTTGGGATTGAACATGACCGCAGGGCCGTTCGTGCTCTGGAACGCGATGATCGCCTTCGTGGAGCCAATCTGGTTGGCAGCGAGGCAGGCGCAGTCGTCCAGCGACGCCATCGTGTCGAGCAGGTCCTGCGCCACCTCGGCATCCTCCGCCGTTGCAGGCTCCGCCGGCTTGCTCAGGAACTCCTCGTCCTTGACGATCTCCTTGATCACGTGTGCACCCTTCACTCGGATATAGTTTGCGACCCTTGATGATACGAGATTGGGGCCCACTCACGCGAGACCCACCGCAACAACCCCGCAAAAGGCATGGCCCACGCGCGGCAACGCCACGTATTCAGGAATGTTGAAAAAGGAACCGCCTCCAATTACACAGGAACCGCGCGACATGTGTCCGTGTAGGCCCCGGCTACTCCGATGACATCATAGAGAAGGTTGAGGAAGTAGCTCTCGCTCCATTCGCGGTGCAGAAAGCCCCAGGCTCCATCCTTGCGAGCCAAGATCGTGACCTTGTCCTCGCCCCGAATCGAGCATTCCGCTTTCGCCGGAGCCTTGTCATAGAGTGTCGCCTTTCCCACCTGCATCCACCGGCCGTCCACGCAGGCAATTCTCATGGACACGGTCCCGCGCCTCCAGTTGCGCCTCTTGCAGACCGTTGGCGCATGCACCAGCAGCTCCTCCCCCGTGAAGAGGTCGAGCAGACGCGCATCTTCAGACGCCAGGAGCTTCTCGCAGATGGCAAAGCGCGAGAAGCGCTGCGTTGTCGCCACCTGCGCGAGGCGGTGCACGCTCTCCTCGTCGATTCTCGTCGGGGGCTCCGCCACATAGCACTCAAGAGGCGTGCATCCGTCCGCGAGGTCAAACTCGAACAGGAACCACTCCGTGAAGCAGAGATTGATGAGCACGATGTCGTTGGGGTCGGGGGCCTCGTCGTAATAGGCGCGGGGATTCACGAGGCGGGAGAACTCGTCGCGCGAACGCTCGAAGTACGGTTTGCTCCTGTCTGCCCACCGCTTGTAGACCCCCAATATGTCCTCGTCCACGCGCTGATACAGGTCCATACGCCTCCCCTTTCAAGACGAGGCGCCCACCATTGGGCCGACCGCGCAACGATGCCGAGGCGCAGCCTCGCTCCCGACGGAGCGGCCTCACCTCGAGCCTATGGGCGGCCCCACGGGCGGCAGAAAGAAATGCCGGAAACCCGTCCTGGCGCAAACGCAAATCAAACTGACACCAAACAAGAAAGGGGCGAAAAGCCTCACGTTTTGACAGGCCTCCAAGGCGGCACAGCATCCAGGAGTGCATACATTGCAGGTAAGAGGCCCTATCCATGCAACGGGAATTTGTTCCGCCGGCCTAAGCAAACGTCACCGCAACGGCAAGCCACAACAGCGAGCAGCAGCCCGACCATCTTCACAGTCTCCTACCGAGGACGCACGGTCTCCTACCGAGGCGGAACCAGCACGTCGTAACGCACAGCCTTGCCAGAGAGCGAGTAGCTCGGCTTCACGCCGGCGAGCGCGGGTCCCTTGACCGGCCGCTTGATAACCACCTTGCGCGGCGAGGCCGCGAGCGCTGCTCCCAGCAGCTCCTCCTGCTCGCCGCAGGGAGGCTCGAGCTGATGGATGAGCTGGAACTTCTTCTTCACCGCCGCGCTCTTGCGGCGCTCGGGAAACATCGGGTCCAGGTAGACCACATCAGGAGGCTCGGGAAGCGAGTGCAGCACCTCGATGCTGTCGCCCTCGGCCACGCGCATGCGGGCGACCACCGCCGCGAGCGCAGGGTCTGCCGCCGCCCGCTCAAGCGCGTCCTTAAGCAGGGCGGCAACCACCTCGTCCCGCTCGCAGAGCAGGACGCTGAAACCCGCGGCGGCAAGCAGTAGCGAGTCCTCGCCAAGGCCCGCCGTGGCGTCAACGGCAACCGGCGCGTCCACCCCCTTGACCTTGGCCGCCCGAACCAACAACTCGCGAGAGAGCCGGTCGCGCCTCAGGCGCGGCAGCATGCGGGAGAAGTCTCCCCGCAGCACCATGTTGCCGCCAACCAGCGCGAGACCAGCTTCGTCGCGCGTGAGGCGCGGAGCCGCGACGGCAGCGTCGGCCGTCCCGCCCCCAGCCTTATGACTCTCGCGTTCGCCCATCCATACCTCCACGCGCAAACGAGCTTCAGCCCGTCCGCCTGCCGCCTCGCGCCCATCCATGCCCGCGGGTGCCCACTTGCCCACCGGCCATCCCGCGCCCGCATTCGCCCGCAAGCGTCCCATCCGCCAGCCGCCTCGCAAGCACGCGCACGCAAGCGCCCGCGCCGGACGATCTCGCACCCGCGCGCCCCTTAACCTGTAAGACCTTACCCATACTACGCGACGAAGCGCCCCCGGCCACGCCGCAAGTCGTATCCTGAGCAGCCAAAGGAGGGAACCACCATGAACCTACGGGAACCCATTGACGCCACAGCCCAGGATTCCAGCATCGACGCCGAGGCCAGGGCCTACGCTAACAAGCCCATCTTCTTCCAGGTGAGCACGCTCAACGCCCTCATGATGGGCAACTTCGACGGAGCCGTCACCGTTGGTTGCCTCAAGCGCCACGGCGCCTGGGGCATCGGCACCTACGAGGGACTCGACGGCGAGGCCATCATCTGCGACGGCCACGCCTACAACGCCCACTACAGCGGGTCTGCCAGCGAGTACCCCAACACCAACCGCCTCGCCTTTGCAACGGTGGCCAACTTCACGGGCCGCGCCGGAAGCGTGTGTCTCGACACCACCGGCAGCCTCGACGAGGCAAGGGCCGAGCTCGAGCGCAGGCGCCGTGCCTACGACGACAACGACAACGCTTGGGCGCTCGTCGCCCTGCACGGCACATTCCCCCACGTTCGCGTGCGCAGCTGCAAGAAGTGCGAGACCAAGCCCTACCCCACCTTCCCCGAGCTCGCCAGCGACCAGCATGAGCATGCCTACGAGCACGAGCATGGATGGGCGATTGGTGTCTGGACCCCCGCCTACCTGCAGGGAATCAACCTGCCGGGGTGGCACCTGCACTACCTCTCGGACGACCACGCTCGCGGCGGGCACCTCCTTGAGCTCTCCGTTGACAAGGCCGAGGGCAAGCTCGAGACGTATTGCCGCTTCGAGATGGCCCTCCCCACCAACGAGGAGTTCAACAAGCTCGACCTCAGCGAGGATCTTGCCCAAGAGACCAAGGCCGTAGAGGGCTAGGAGAGCCCACGTCCCAGGCGCATCTAGAACGTCACGTTGCCAAACTCGGCCAGGCGCAGGTTCTCGTTGTGCTCCACCGCCCAGTCCAGGCTCCACGGACGCGTGAAGAGCAGCAGCCGGTGGCCGCGCATGTCCTCCACCTTGCAGGTGTCGCGCGTGAGGTCGAGCGAGGCCAGGTCCAGCTCCTCCGGGTCGTTCTCCACCCAGCGGATGATCTCGTATGGCAGGGCCCTGCGGTCGACCTCGACCTTGTACTCGCTCTTGAGGCGCTGCTCGAGCACCTCGAACTGCAGCACGCCAACCACGCCCACGATGACGCTCTCCATGCCGGAGCCCACCTCGCGGAAGATCTGGATGGCACCCTCCTGGGCAAGCTCCTCCATGCCCTTCACGAACTGCTTGCGGCGCAGGGTGTCCACCTGGGTGATGCGCGCAAAGTGCTCGGGCGCAAAGGTGGGAATGCCCGCGTAGCGCACGCGGCGCTTGCCGGCGCACAACGTGTCTCCGATGGAGAAGATGCCCGGGTCGAACAGGCCCACGATGTCACCCGCAACGGCACGGTCTACCGTGGAGCGGTCGTCGGCCATCATCGAGGTGCCCGTGGCGAGCTTGATCTTGCGGCCACCCTGCACGTGGAGGGCGTCCATGCCACGGTTGAACTCGCCCGAGCAGATGCGCAGAAAGGCGATGCGGTCTCGGTGGTTCTTGTCCATGTTGGCCTGGATCTTGAACACGAAGCCCGAGAAGTCGGGGTCGGTCGCCTCGATGACCTCGCCCGTCTCGGCATCCTTGTGCGCGCCGGGGCTGGGGGCCAGACGCAGGAAGTCCTTCAGGAACGGCTCCACGCCAAAGTTGGTGAGCGCCGAGCCAAAGAACACGGGCGAGAGCTTGCCCGTGGCCACGGCCCCCTCGTCAAACTCGTCGGCGGCGCCGTCGAGCAGCTCGATGTCGTCGCGCAGGTTCGCGTGGTTCTCCTCGCCGATAAGCTCGTCCATCTCGGGCGCGCCCAGCTCCGCCTCAATCTCGGCTACCCTCTTGGCAGCGTTGGCGTGGCCGTCGCCCTGGAAGGCGAGCACATGACGGCTCGCACGGTCGAACACGCCCTTGAAGTTGCGTCCCGAGCCGATGGGCCAGTTCATGGGATACGTGCCGATACCCAGCACGTTCTCGATCTCCTCCATGAGGTCGAAGGGGTCGCGCGCGTCGTGGTCGAGCTTGTTCACGAAGGTGAAGATGGGAATGTGGCGCAGCGTGCAGACCTTGAAGAGCTTCTTGGTCTGGGCCTCGACGCCCTTGGCGCCGTCGATGACCATAACCGCGGCGTCGGCGGCCATGAGCGTGCGGTAGGTGTCCTCGGAGAAGTCCTGGTGACCCGGGGTGTCGAGGATGTTCACGAAGCGTCCGCCGTACTCGAACTGCAACACCGAGGAGGTCACGGAGATGCCGCGCTGCTTCTCGATGTCCATCCAGTCGGAGACGGCGTGCTTGGACGAGCTCTTGCCCTTCACCGAGCCGGCGGACTGGATGGTGCCGCTGTAGAGCAGCAGCTTCTCGGTAAGCGTGGTCTTGCCGGCGTCTGGGTGGGAGATGATGGCGAAGGTGCAGCGGCGGCGGATTTCCTCGGGCAGAGGGAGCATGTGGGGCCTTTCTTGCGAGCGGCGCCCCGTAAGCCAGGACGCCGCGGTACAGTCAAACTCTATAAGGATACTCGCGAACGAACCGGATTGGGAAACCCCATGAACATCCAGATATTCGGCACGAAGAAGAGCTTTGACACCAAGAAGGCCCAGCGCTGGTTCAAGGAGCGCCGCATCAAGTTCCAGTTCATCGACCTCAAGGAGAAGGAGATGAGCAAGGGCGAGCTGCGCTCCGTGATGCAGGCGGCAGGCGGTATCGACGCGCTGCTCAACCCCAAGGCCAAGGACGAGGACACCCTTGCGCTCATCCAACACCTGGCAGAGAGCCAACGCTTCGACAAGCTGCTCGAGAACCAGCAGGTCCTCGCCGAGCCCGTCGTGCGCAACGGCAAGCAGGCAACCGTTGGCTACAAGCCCGAGGTCTGGAACAGCTGGGAGTAGATAGGGGTTGGGTCCGCGGAGCAATGACTACCGTCATCCCGTCGGACTTCGCTCACACACTTGCGGTGCAGCGAGCACGCTGCCCGCTGCCATGAAGACGAGCCCGACTGCAAATGGAACGCCTGGCGGCACCTGGAAGACGATCCAGGCGTGAAGCTCATGGCCCGGGAGGAATCGACCGACAGCATGGCGCACGCCACCGTCGTGAGCGCGAGCCCCGCCGCAAGCCTGGGCCCGATGCACCGGACTTCAAAGTCGACGACAGACGCGTTGCCCGCAGCAAGCGATTGATAAGGGGCGCTTTTCAAGAACTTCTGGCGGAGAAGGGCTACGAGGCCGTTACCGCAAGCATGGTCATCGAGCGGGCGGATGTGGGCCGAGCCACCTTCTATGCGCGCTTCTCCAGCAAGGAGGCGCTTATGGCCGATCTGCTCGACCAGATATGCGCCCACGTGATAGCTCCCGTCGAGCCCGAGCCGGAGCACGACTTCACGCGGTCGGAGACGCCGGAGGCGCTGGTGGAGCACGCCTTGCGCCATCTGCTGGAGCAGGGAAGTGGCGTGAGGGCGCTCGCCCTTGGGGGCGGCAGCGGCGAGCTTGCGGGTGCGCTGCGCAAGTCAGCGGTAGCAAATGTGGGCCGGTTCCTGCCGGAAGCGAGACGGGGCGTCGCGTCTGGCCTTGATAGGGACTTCCTCGAAAGATACGTCGCGGGGGGCTTCGTCGAGATGGCCTTGATGTGGGCAGAATCCGGGTTCGCAGATGATCCCGCGGTTCTGGCATCTCAATTCGTTAGCTGCATTCGCGCCCTGTACACCTGAAAGCCAGAGGAGATCATTCCCACACGAGGCCTTCGGTTCTGCCGTCCCGTCATTCCAGTTGCGCCCAGTTTTCGCCGGCATCTCGAAGCAAGTGCCGCCGTATGACGCAACGTGGCCATGCACGCCCGGGTAGGCGACATGGATCTGTCTCTACATCCAGGTGACCGAAACGCTTGCAAGCCCCGAGACATACGAGCGCGAACTGGCGCCCTTTGCCCTTGTGAACGATGCCTTCCCCAAGCTGGTGCTCACCACCGATCGCCTGCGGCTCGGCACCACCGAGCAAGGCGCGAGCATCGAGAACCTGGTGGACTGATTGCCCGAAGGCTGGAGCTGAGCGACACGAGCGTCAGGTATCGAGCAGCCATTGCCATGCAGGAACGACGTTCACGACACCCGTCTCCAAAAAGTCGGAATACCCCACAAAGGGCTGTCCCACCCTGGAAAAGAGCAAATGGAGTAAGGAATAAGTGAACACGGCGTGGAATAGCCAAACGAAAAAGCCCAGCGTGACCTTCAGCGCCGACACGAGAAACCTACCAAGCCTCTTCATCGACGCCACGCCATTCGGATCTTTGGTGTGCTGGAGCGCCTCGCTCATGAGGCAAGCCATCTCTCCCCCGCCGTCCCGTTTTGCGTTGGCGGCAATCAGGGCGGAGGCTCGGTTGCCCGATTCCCATATCGTCCAAACGGGAACGGCCTCGACGTTCTCGGTCAGCAGGTACGGCTCTTGAGTCTGGCAGATGACGTGGCCGAATCCATCCTCATAGTCGGCCATGCCCTCAAGGCAGCCGAAGTTCTCGATCGCATCCTTCTCTACCAGTGCATTTCATTTGCTTGTAATGTGGTCAAGTTTAGGAATGCTATTCCTAAATTTCTCTAAACAACATTATTAAGGGCGTAAAAATGTTGGATACCACAATTATCAGGACGAACTTACCTGGCCATTTATGAATGGCCGAGTAAGAAGAACCTGATAGGCCAGGTTTGAGGAGGGCGATGCGCAACCCTACTCTGCTCGGTAGGGTGGGATCGTTCCTTGATCGCAGCTTTTAAGGTAGTCTTCCACGAAGCGTTCTGCCTGTTTGGCTAAGTGAGCGATTTGGCGCCATTTGGCCAGGTTGGAACTGGCGTGATAGAAGTTCTTGGTGCCAACCGAATACATGCTGACCAGGCCGGCGTCTTTCAGGATCTTCAAATGGTGCGACACCGTTGGGCGCGATAACCCTACGGTATTCGTCAGCTCGCCAACGCGCATGCCGCCGTAATTCTGCAAGAGCTGCATGAATATGAGCTGCCGGCTCTCGTCACCAAGGGCGATGAAGGCATCGCGGCACATGGCGAATTCTTGGCCGAGCTCACTCATTTTGCGTGCGGTAAGGTCGGCATGTCCGATGGTGTTATTGGTTTCACTAGCAGCAGGCGCGCATTTGCGATTCGTGGAGCGCTGCATTATGCTTCCCAGCGCCAGTCTTCGGATGCCGAATTCGCGCCTATCTGGAAATGGTAGCGAACGATGCCCAGGTCTATGTTCGAGTAGAACCCGCCCAGGCTTTTGGCGGAAACGGCATGCCCGTCCGAGTGCAATTCAAAGCGGAACTTCTGCTGGTTCATGGCGGTGGGGGCAAGCTGTGCTGCCTTCACGCCTCGTTCGAACCATTCGGGCAGGACGCCGTTTACGCTGCATAGGTCTTGCACGGCTTTACTTTTGCGGGGAATCCCCTGAGTTTCGCCATAACCTAGCGCTATCGTGCATACCAGCTTCGAGCCTGGTTCGACCAGGATTTTGCAAGAGCCCTTGCCGTACGTGAGTGCCACCCAGCAGGTGTTGAGTCCGAGCTGCTGGGCTTTCAGCACCACGCACTCGACGAAGAACCCGACGCGCTCCTGCAGATCAGGGCTTGGCCTTCCGCCGCATACGATGTAATTGTTCACGCCTCTGAACTTACCGTAGTGTGCCATCATGCTGGAAAAGCTCTAGGCTCGTCAAAGGCTATTTTTAGCTGAAGGTATCCCTCTTCATTTGCCTTGTCTATTTCAGCCTGCAGCGCCTCGCGCACGGCGGCGGGAATGGGCTTGTCTTGATATTGACGCACCGAATGGCGCACTTCGATTGCTTCCATCAGATCCATGGCCGCTCATTTCTATGGTCGAATCATTTCGACCACAGTATCTGATTGCCTCGGGCGATGCAGTATCGGGAAAAAACTCGAGACGAAGGAAATCTGCTTTGTTTCGTCGCTCATCCCGCTACTGCAGATCTTCATCGCTCTTCATGAAGTCGATCAAATTAAGATGCCTCACGCCTTCTCGCCTTTGCAGGAGCGGATCCAATGTGAAGAGGTAGCGCGGGTATCCGTCTCTGATATGGCTGAACGGTCTGTACTCGCGCTCTTCTACATCACGGTCGGCGATCGTCATGGACACCTGGATGTAGGCGTAAAGGTCATGGCTCCTGGCGATGAAGTCGCATTCCAGCTTGCCGATTCGCCCGACCGAGAGCTTGTATCCACGGGACCTGAGGTAGATGTAGAGGGCGTTTTCCAAAGATGGCCCGTAATTCAAGCGCACATCGACATTCCTCGCGAAGTAAATCCCGGGATCGGCCAGGTAGTACTTCTCCTCACCTCGAAGAGACTTCCTCGATTTCAGGTCGAAGCGCTGGCATTTGTAGAGAATCTTCGCGTCGACCAGCATCTGGATGTATGCAGAGACGGTTCTTCTTTCGATGGCGATCTTCTCGACGTTCCTAAGGTGATCAACCAGGTTGGTGAGGCTTGTCGGTGCGCCGTAATTGTTGATGATATAGGCCGTGACGCGCTCGAAGGCGTCGATGTTTCGTATCTTATTCCGAGACCTGATGTCCTTCTTGACGATTTGCCTCACGACATCCTCGATGTAGCGAGCCTTCGCCTCGACGTCGTCGTATTCGAGGGAACGGGGGAAGCCGCCGTAGCGAAGGTATTCTTCGAACTCAATCCTATCGTCCTTCGCCTCGACGCCAAGGAACTCCTTCATGGCTAGGAATTCGCTAAACGACAAGGTGAACATTTCGAACTCGATATAACGTCCCGTGAGCTTGGTCATGAGCTCACCGGAGAGAAGGTAGGAGTTCGATCCCGTGATGAAAATGGAGAAGCCGCCGTCGGTGTTGAACGCGTTCACGACTTCCTCGTAATCGCGGACGTTCTGAACCTCGTCTATGAAGAGGTATTTAAAGTCGTCGTCGACGAGCCTCGACTCGATTGCCGCCTCAAGCTGATCCGGGGTTTTGATAGAGCGGTTGCCGCGCTTGTCGAGGTCGAGGTAGACGACGTCTTTCTCTGGGACCCCTCGATCCTTGAGCTCTTCGACGATGGTTGCCATGAGGCACGATTTTCCGCACCGTCGTATTCCCGTGATGACTTTTATCAAGTCGTCATCGTAAAACGGGCGGATCTTCTTCAGATATTGTTCTCTGCGAAATAGCTTCAAAGCAAGATAACACCTCCAAGCGAGATTGTACGCTAGGAGGTGTTATCGTACGTTTAAGGCACCAATTATTTCAAAAATGCGAAAACTAGTCCCTTAAGTTTGATTTTTGTTTACTCCCACTCGATGGTGACGGTTCTGCCGTCCCGCCACTCCAGTTGCACCCAGTTTTCGATGCCGTCTCGAGCCGAGTGCCGCCGGGTGACGCCGCGTCGCGTTTTCGTCGGCCTCGGGGACAAAGACTGGGACAACTCCAAAAACTCATTTCAAACTCGGGGCTTTGAGTTTTCGTTTTTGCCCCAAAGGGCGCGGCGGGCAGCCTTTGGGGCTCGATGGCGCCGAAAACGCCCGTTTTGAAACTCAACCGCCCTGTAGCCTGCAAGCCGCCAGCCGCAATCGCAAGTGGATCGACTCGGGCGGCTTTCGAGCAGTTTGCAAAACCCCAGGTCAAACTAGTTACCCTTGTCGAAATAAGGGAATAGTTGCAGGCGGTTGCGCCATGAACCGACGAACGTTCTTCGCGGTAACGCGAGAACACGCTGGTGGAATGACCCATGCAGGTTGGCGACAGGAGGCCGATGATGGCAGACGCCCAAAGCAGAAAGCCCATCCCCGCGGGAGAGCAGCAAATCGAACGCCTCAAACAAAAGGGCGTCTTCTTCGTGCTGTACACCGAAATGGAAGCCGCGAGCATTCGAGATCCCGAGCTTTTCAATCCAACTCAACCCGCATCGCTCCTCTCGAGGTCACGCGGTGCGCCCGCGATAACCGCTCGTGCTACAATGCGGACATCAGAGATGAAAACACAGTCCCCGTGGGGTAGTCGTGGGCGTGCGGGAGTCCGCATCAGTAACCTGCCTCCTTGGTTGTCCCTTCTCTGCATGGTCATCTACATAAAGGAGGAGCCAACCATGCAGATCGGTGTGTCGTCCACTCTGACCGTATTCCATGACGGTCAATTTTGGGTCGGGCTGGCGGAGCATGTCGAGGACGGAAGGTACGGCGCCGCCCGCATCGTCTTCGGCGCGGCGCCGTCCGATGGGGAAATCCTGCAGTTCGTTCGAAGCCAATGGGCGAAGCTCGCGTTCTTCGGTGACGATCCCGCCGAGGGAAGCAAGCCTGCGAAAAACCCCAAGCGCCGCGCCCGCGAGGTGTCGAAGGTCCTAAAGCGGCCGGCGATGGGGACCAAGGCGCAGCAGGCGCTCGCGAGTCAGCGGGAGGCAATGAAACGGGAGTCGGTCCGCGCAAGAAGCCAACGTCGCGCGGACGAGGCGGAGGCGCGCTTCGAGCAGCGGAAGCTGAGACGCAAGCAGAAGCATCGCGGGCATTGATCGCCATCTGCGCAACCCTTAAACCCTTATACAGAAGCGGTGCCAGTTTCGTTTATCAGAAGTATGATTTGTACCCCCATAACTAGGGAATTTCCTATTCCCACTCAATGAGCATGCGCTTGCGGACGCGCTGATCTCTACTTACATAGCAGCAGGTAGATGGCCTTGTTGAGCTGATGGACATCGTACCTCCGGCTCTCACATGGACAAATCTTGGACAAAAGATGCCGGCGGGGCGTTGAGTCATGCGGACAAAAACTTGCGCTGGCTGCGTCCGATCCGGGTGGGAACCCACATATTGTGCGGGAACCCTCGGGGTCGCGCCCCGCACCGCCACAGGAGTTGGGGTGCCCCCCCGCCCCCCTACGCCTCGAACCGATCCGCGACGCGCGCGACCGGGACCGCACACAGCAGCGCGAGGGCGAACGTCGCGAATAGCACAACCCCCGCGGGGAGCGCGCCGTACGCGAGGCCATAGGTGATCTGGCCGAGGGGCTGCGCGCACAGGCTGCACGACAGCGCGAGAGACATGACCTTGCCCGTAAGGCCCTCGGGGCAGCTCATCTGGATGGCGGGGACGGAGATGAGGTTCGAGATGCAGATGGAGACCATGGTCCCGCACGTGCCCGCCGTGAGGGCCGCGAGGCGCACCGTCGCAGCCACGGGAAGCATCATCGCCAGTGCCTGCGGCAGGATCGTGAGCGCGAAGGCGAGGATCGTCAGCGGAAAGCGCCGCATGGAGAGGCGGCTCGCGACCATCCCGCCCGCAAGCGCCCCGACGAGCCCGGACACGCCCACCAGCGCGTAGGCCACCCCGTACGCGCCGGCATCGAAGCCGAGCAGCGTGCGCACCATGTAGGGAAAGCCCACCTCGGCATACCCCGTGACCAGGAAGTTGAGCGCGCCGCAGATCAGGAGCAGCCGGAAGATGTGGGGCCGTTCGCGCGTGAGAAAGCGCGCGGCCTCCCTCATGTCGTCGACCGCCGAGGATGACTTTTGCCCAGACCGGTCCGGGGCGTCGAGCTGAATGAAGCACTCCACCACCGCGGCCGTCGCGAAGCCCGCGACGGCGATGCGCATCATGGGCGCCGCGCCGACGAGCGAGTACAGGACGCCGCCGAGGAGCGCCGGCACGAGGGTTCCGGCCTGGTTCACCATGTTGACGGCCGCCATCGCTCGGCGCATCGTCTCCTCCCCGTGCTCGCGGAACAGCTGCGGGAGAGCCGCCTGCACGGTCGGCGTCTCCATGGCGTCGAGCACGGCAAGCGTCACCTGCATCGCGGCGATTGCCGCGAGGTTGAATCCCGTGACGGAGAAGACCGGCGCGCACGCCAGTACGATCGCCGCTGAGGTTGCGTCGAGCGCCACCATGATGGTGCGGCGGTTCATCCGGTCGGCGAGCACGCCGCCGAGCGGCGAGAGCACGATGGTGGGGATGACAGACGCGGTGAGGATGGACGCGAAGGCGGCCGCCGACCCCGTCTCGTCGAGAACCCACATCGACATTGCAAAGCGCAGCATGAGGTTGCCGAACAGGGAGATGCCCAGGCCGGCAAGGAGCAGGGCGAAGCTGCGCGAACGCAGGGGGTCTGATTGGGGCGCACGGCGCCCGGAATCGGTGGAGACTGCAGGTACTGACATGGTTCGTTCCTTTCTTTGGTAATTCCTGCCATTCCCTAATCAGACCGACCGTCGGTCTGTATTGAGGGCAAAAGAATGGCTCGGGCCGGGATGGTTCAACCATCAGTCCGAGCGTTCGGTGATTCGACGGAAAGCGTGCCCTATGCCTCGGGTTTCTCGGCTCCAAGGCCTTCCGGCCGCGGCTCCCCCGCCCTGGGACCGGCCGCCTCAAGCTCTCCCGCCCCAGGCGCGAGCTCCATGAGCCCGTCGACCGCCCTCGCCATCAGCGCCTCGTCGAACAGCGGGACGCCGATGGAGCCGAGCATGGACGCCAGGCAGCGGATGCGGAGGGCCATATCCTCGCGCGCGGCCGGGTAGAAGCATGGCATGAGCCAGTAGTTGCACAGCAGCGCGATCAGCTGCGACGCCTCGGCCGGATACGCGGTGGGAATGGAGCCGTCGCGCACGCCCTCCTCTATCAGGGGACGAAGGGACTCCGGCAGGCCATCGGACCAGAACCGCATGTTGGAGGTAAAGGACGCGGGATCGCTGAGCAGCGGTGTCTGCAGGCGCACAAGGCGCAGGTGCTCGGCGTCCAGGGTCGAGGAGATGAGCGCCCGTAGCTTCTCGAGCGCGTTCAGGTCGTGTCGGCGGCGGAGCTCGTCGCGCAGGTTCAGGCTCGCGCCCCACTCGTCGTCGTTCAGCCGGTCGAGGATGGCCTCCTTGGACCTGAAGTGGTGGTAGACGGCACCCTTGGACAGGCCCGTCGTGCTGATGATGTCCTGGACCGAGGTCTTCTCGTAGCCCTTCTCAGCGAAGAGCCTGCGGGCGGCGTCAAGGATGCGACGCTCGGTCTGCTCGGGATGCGGGTTGCGCGCCATGGGCACTCCTCTCGTTAACGGGAGTCAGTCTAACAGACCGTCGGTCGGTTTGCAAAGATCACATGCGCTTTGGTGAAACGTACCTTTCGCCAGATGATAGAATGAATACAACGTATTCGGCAAAAGGAGGATTTTATGACCACGATGACGCTTCGCATGGATGACGCCGACGCCGAGGTCGTGCGCAAGTATGCGGCCTTCGAAGGGGTTTCGATCTCTGATTTCCTGCGCGATGCCGTGTTCGAGAAGATCGAGGACTCCCAGGACCTCGCAGACCTTCGCGCGGCCGCGGCGGCAGACGACGGGGTGCGCTTCTCCCTCTCCGACGTCAAATCGGAGCTCGGGCTATGAGCTATCGCGTCGAATTCTCGTCCGCCGCTAAGAAGCAGCTCAAGAAGATGGACCGGTTCGACGCATCGCTTATCCTGAGCTGGATCGAGAAGAACCTGGAGGGCTGCGTGGACCCCCGCGCGTTCGGCAAGGGTCTCACGGCGAACCGCACTGGAGAATGGCGCTACCGCGTTGGGTCGTACCGCGTGCTCGCTGTAATCGAAGATAATCGTCTCGTCGTCGAGGTGTTCAAGGTGGGCCACAGGAGCACGGTCTACAACTAAGCGAAAGCCCGCGCCGGAAACACTCTCGGAGCCGCTTGCCCCAGGATGCATTGGCCGCGAATAACAGCCAACCGCTCCCCCGCGCCGCGCTGCTGGAAAGTCATAGGCGCGTGTGGAATCTTGCTAGCCCAAACGGGAACCGCCATGCCGCCCAGCCCGGCCGGCACCCATTTGGCACCAAACGGGGGAATTAAAAATCCCTTTCCAACGCTCTCCCCCGTCGTCCCGTTTTGCGCTGGCGGCAATCAGGGCGAAGGCGCGGCTGCCTGATTCCTATATCGCCCAAACGGGCACGGCCTCCACGTTCTCGACCAGCAGATACGGCTCCTGGGTCTGGCAGATGACATGCCCGAACCCCACCTCGTAGTCGGCCATGCCCTCAAGGCAGCCGAAGTTCTTGATCGCATCCTTCTTGACCAACGCGTTGGTCTTGATTTCAACGGGATGGAGCGTGCGACCGTCCTGGATGACCAGGTCGATCTCGCGTTTCTTGGAGTCGCGGTAGAACCACACGTCGCGCAGGTTCGCCCCGGCGTTCATATGGCTCTTCAGCACTTCGGAGACGACGAAGGTCTCGAATACGTGGCCCGCCATCGCGCCCACGCGCAGCTGCTCGTGGGTCGTCCATCGGGTGAGGTGGCACACCAGCCCCGTGTCCATGAAGAAAATCTTCGGCGTTTTGGTGAGACGCTTCTCGACGTTCGGGAAAAACGGTTCGACGATGCGGACGATGCCCGAGGCCTGAAGAATCGAGAGCCAGGCCTTGACCGTCTTGTGGTCGGCGTCGATGGCGTTACCGATGTCCGAGGCGTTGAACAGCTGTCCGGTGCGGGCGGCGCAGGCCACCATAAAGCTGTAGAACTTCGCCTCGTCCTTCACGTTAACGAGATCGCGCACGTCGCGCTCGAGGTAGGCGCGTTCGTAGTCGGTGTAGAACAGGTCCCAGTCGACGTCGGGGTCCTGCAGCTCCGGCATGCTGCCGCGGTGCATGTGCCGCCAGAGGTCGAAGCCGTCAGGCGCTGATACGTCATGCGGCTTGAGCATAGAAGGTATGTATTTGCAGGGGTTGTCGCTCTTTCCCGCGAGCTCGCGCAGCGACAGGGCGGGCATCTCTATGATTCTGATGCGACCTGCGAGCGACTCGCTCACGCCCTTCATGAGGTGGTAGGTCTGAGATCCCGTGAGCACGATGCGGCCCTTCTCTGCCGACTGGTCGACCAGCCACTTCACCGGCGAGAACAGTTCGGGCACTCGTTGGATTTCATCGACGATGAGCGGCAGGGAATGCATCTCGAAGAAAAGAACTGCATCGGACTTGGCCTGCGCATACGCCGCGGGATCTTCCATGGTGACGTAATCGAACGAACTTCCCAGGTGTTCTCTGAGGACGGTGGTCTTGCCTACCTGGCGGGCGCCGGTAATCAGCACGACTTTACCCTGCCCGAGCAGTTTGTCGATGGTCCCTTCGATTTCTCTGACTATATACATAATGCCTCCCATCTTCCGATGGGAGGCATTATCTCATCCGATGATGATATGGTCAAATTTAGGAATAGTATTCCCAAATTTATCTAGGCTTCCTTGATTATCAACTTTATCCGAACACCTC
>CWGY01000029.1_pt1 | contig 61062 bp, 52 predicted proteins | sample 678861 | NCBI WGS metagenome assembly CWGY01 (sample SAMEA3735962, study PRJEB9488) | human gut metagenome | biome: ENVO:mammalia-associated habitat; material: ENVO:feces | place: Malawi | collected 2009-02-27
TTCCAGACCAGGAACGCCCGTCTCGATATCAGGCGCGCGGCGTCAGACCCGGAGCGCCCGCCTCGGCGTGAAACGCGCGCTCCGCCCAGAGCCTACTTAGACGTGGAGAGGGCGATGGCCTCGAGGTACTTGCCGTACTCGGTCTTCTGAATCTTCGACGCCAGGCTCAGCAGCTGAGCGCGGCCAATCCAGCCCTTCTTGTAGGCAATCTCCTCGATAGAGGCAATCTTGGTGCCCGTGGACTGCTGCACCACGCGCACGAACTCGCCGGCGTGGAACAGGTCATCGACCGTGCGCGGGCTGAACCAGGCGAAGCCCTCGGGCAGCGTGGTGGCAAAGAGCTTCTTGTGGTCGAGATACATCTGGTTGAGGTCCGTGATCTCGAGTTCGCCGCGGGCAGACGGGCGCAGCTTCTTGGCGTACTCGACCACGTTCTCGTCGTAGACGTAGAGGCCGGTAGCCACGTAGTTGGTGCGGGCCTCCTCGGGCTTCTCCTCGATGTAGGTGACCTTCTTGTCGTCACCAAAGTCCACCACGGCGTAGTTCTCCGGGTGGCGCACCTGGTAGGCAAAGACCGTGGCGCCCTTCTTGCGGTTGATGGCCTCGGAGAGGTTGGCGTCAAAGCCGGAGCCGTAGAAGATGCTGTCGGCGAGCACGAGGGCCACGCGGTCGCCGTCGATGAAGTCCTCGCCCAACAGGAACGCCTGGGCAATGCCGTCGCGACTCTCCTGCGCCTTGTACTGGATGTTCATGCCAAGCTGGGAGCCATCGCCGAAGTGAGCCTCGAAGGAGGGCAGGTCCTGCGGGTTGGTGATGAACAGGACATCGCGGATGTCGGCGCGCATGAGGGTGGAAAGCGCGTAGTACACCAGGGGCTTGTCGTAGATGGGCAGCAGGTGCTTGGAGCCCGAGAACGTCATGGGATAGAGGTGAGTGCCGAAACCGCCGGCAAGGACGATGCCTTTCACAGGGAGAGCCTCCTCGGTCGTGACCAATCACTTCGGCTAAGTATACCCGTGCCAAGCACCATCCGGTCATGTGCCGCGCCTCGGGCACCCACGCGCGAAGCAAAACGCTCAGCGACACTGGCTTCGTTTGCTCGCTCAACGTGCCTCGAGCACCCACGCGCGAAACGAAACCGTTTCAGGAGTCCCTCAGGAATCGGGACACAACCGAAAAGGGCTACCACGTGCTCGAGCCGGGCACCGGCAACGACGAGGTGGCCATCTCCAAGGGCTCCAAGTGGCTCTATGACATCCTGGGCACCACGTCGCTTCCTGAGGTGGCCGGCGCGCACCACCAGGCGGTTGACCCCGAGCAGCTCGGAAGCGGCCTCACGGTGGTTGCCCGCTCATCCGACGGCGTCGTGGAGGCGGTCGAGTACCAGGCGGCCTCCTTTGCCCTGGGCCTACAGTGGCACCCCGAGCGTGACGCGCCCAAGGACACCCACGACGTCGACGTTGACCAGGACCAGTGCAATGCCTTCCTGCGCATGCTGGTGAAGCACGCGGCGGCCAAGATGGACGAGGGCGGCTCCGAGACCCCGGGTGGCGGCGAGGGCGAGCCCGCGATCCCGACCACGCCGGACGTGCCCGAGACCGAGCCCGTCACGCCGGACACCCCCGCGACGACCCCCGACATGCCCGAGACCGCACCGGGAGCGCGGCGCCCGCCGGCCGCACCGGGGGCGCAGCGCCCATCAGCCGAATCAGGCTCTCGGCCCCATCAGGAACGCAGCGCCAGCCAGCGGCGCCGCGAGAGCTTACGCCTCGCCTACCGCGCGGGCGATGGCCCTGCGGTCCACCTTCCCGTTGGGCGTCTGGGGCATCTCGTCCTCCACCACGATGCGGCGCGGCACCATGTAGCCGGGCAGCACATGCCCCAGCCGCTCGCGCAGGGCCTTGCCCCAGGCGTAGGCGTCTGCCGGGCGCTCGCCCACGAGCTGCACGTGGGCCTCGAGGCGGTCGGCCACGCCGTGGCGCGTGCGCACGATCACGGCCACGAGCTCAACTTCGGGCTCGCGCTGGATGGCGCTCTCCACCTCGCCAAGCTCGATCCTGAAGCCGTGGACCTTCACCTGGTCGTCCGTGCGGCCGCTCACCCAGAGCATGCCGTCCTTGTCGACGAACCCGAGGTCACCGGTGCGATACGTACGCACGATGCGACCCTCCAGCTCGCGCTCGCCAAAGACGGCGGCCGTCTTGTCCGGGCGTCCCAGGTAGTCCTTGGCCACGGTGTCGCCGCAGATGAGCACCTCCCCCTTGGCACCGGCGGCCAGCGGCTCGCCGGTCTCGCGGTCGAGCACGAGCAGCGTGGTGCCCTCACGCGGCACGCCCACGGGCAGCGCGCCCTCGCCCGAGAAGCCCTCCACGCGCGTAGCCGTCACGGCCACCGTGGACTCGGTGGGGCCGTAGGCGTTGATGATCGCGGCCTCCGGGAAGCGCTCGTGCAGCGCGCGCACCACGTCTGCGCGCAGCGGCTCACCACAGAAGAAAAAGTGCGTGAGACGCGGCATGAGCTCGGCGGTAAAGCTCGGCTCTGCCAGGCACACCGAGGCAAACGTGGGCGTGGACACCCAGCACGTGGCCTCGGAGGCGTCCAGCTGGGCGTAGAGCTCGCGAGCGTCCTCCATGACGTCCGAGGTAAGGGCCACGACGCGCCCGCCCGTGGTGAGCGCTCCCACGAGCTCGGTCACCGAAAGGTCAAAGGACAGCAGCGCCTGGTTGAGAAAGACGTGCGGCACGGCGGCGTCGGCAAAGAGGCCCTGGTCCCAAGGCATGAAGTTCGCCACGTCCGCGGCCGTCACCTCGACGCCCTTGGGCGCGCCGGTGGAGCCGGACGTGAAGATGATGTACTGCGTGTCGTCGCCGGAGACCTCCCAGGCGGGGTCCGGACGGCGTACCTCGCCCGCACGGGCATGCGCGAGGCAGCCAAGCACCTCGAGCGGGCCCACGGTCTCAACCTCGCGCCCCAGGTCGCGAAGCTCCGGCAGCTCGCCCGTGGCGACCACCGGGGCCTCCGGCAGCTGCGAGAGGATGTTGGTGACGCGGCCCGCCGGCACGTGGACGTCGCAGGGAACGTAGGCGTGCCCGCTCTTGAGGCAGGCGAGGAAGCTCACGGGCATGAGCGGCGACTTGTGGCCGTAGACCAGCAGCGGCGCGTCCTCGGGCGCACGCTCGCGCAAGAGGCAGGCAAGGTCGTCCGACGCGTCCCAGAGCTCGCCGTACGTTATCGAGCGGCCAGAGGTGGCACGCCAGCACTCGCGCTCGGGGTGGGCCTCCACCTGAGCGCGCACCGCCGCGAGAAAGCCGTTCTTGTCCTCCATGGGGATCCCTCCTTGGTAGCGGGGCACCTGCCCCAAGTTGCACTTTCATGGCAGGTTGGCACGCGAGCCCGTGCGGGCGGCCAGGCTCAGACGGCCCCAAGACGCAGGCAGACCGTCGGAGCAGCCCGGCTCGTCCGGCCACGGCCAACTCCGCCCGCCCAAACCCGAGAAGCCGGCCTAGTACTGGGCATACACGAACCCGGCGGGGGCGTTCATGCCGGAGCTGAACACGAACCACCACACGGCAAATGCGGCAACAATCACGACAATCGCCGCCACGGCAACACGGTCAAGGTCCGACATGGCTCACTCCCCCATCGCAAACTCGTAGATGGCGCGGTCGACGGCAAGCCACCCCAGCCAGCCGAGGTGGGTGCCGTCGTTGATGAAGTAGCGCGTGTACTCCTGGTCCGAGAAGTCCGCGAGCTTGAAGCCGTGGTTGGCCACGCACTGGCGAATGAGCTCGTAGCGCTGCTCGCGGTCCTCGCGCGCGAGGCCCTCGTAGTCCGTCCAGTCGCCCGGGAAGGGCTGGAGCACGCAGAGCAGGTCGACTCCGCAGTCGTTGGCCACGCCCAGGCAGCAGTCCAGGTCGGCGTCCTCGGCGGGCGCATTCAGGAGCGTGCGGTTGCGATAGAAGTCCTTGAGCTTGCCGGCGTCGTAGTCGCCCTTGATGTGGTCAAGCCAGATGGAGTCCAGAAAGCCGTAGTCGTTGGTCGTGGTCTGTGCCTCGGCCTCAGCCGTGGCCTCCGCCACGAGGCGGTCCCAGTCGGGCGCGCCGTTCTCGGCCTCGAGTACGCGCTTGGCGAAGGGCATCGTGTCGCCCAGCTCGCGCACGTGAATGAGGTCGCGGCGCAGCTGGTAGCTCTCGGCAAAGCCAAAGGCGAGGTCGTTCAGGGTATCTGGCAGGGTGGCGCGGCGCGCGGCATCGACTTTCTTGGCGTCGATGCCCGCGTTCTTGAGACGCCTGGCCAGGTAGTCCACGCGCGCGGGGTCCACGTGCTCGTTTTGGCACAGGCCCTGCCAAAGCTCGTAGCCAAACTGCGTCTGCGTGGCGTTGTTGGGCACGCCGCCCTCGAAGAACCACTGCGGGGAGATGACGAACACCATCTTGTTGGAGGTGCGCGCGTCAAAGACGCCGTCTGCGAGCGCGCTCGTGGGAGCGTCCGCCTCCTCGATGGCGCGAGCGTAGGCGCCAATGGCGATGGCGTGCCAGAGGCCCTGGTTGTAGCCCTCACCCACCGTCCAGCAGTCCAGGCCGTAGTCGTTCCAGCCAAAGACCGCGTGCGGAACCTGGCGGCAATCCTCCGGCAGAAAGGAGAGCTCGGAGGAGCCAAAGACGGGGATGGAGTCTGCAAGGCGGTTGGCCACCATGAACGAGGGACTCCGGAACTTGGTGCGATTGGTGAGGTAGTCGTACATGTTGCCGCCGCGGGTCCACTCGTTGGGGACCGAGCGGTTGTGCTGCCACGCGGCGCCAGCCGCCACGAGGCCGCCCACCGCAACGCCGGTAAGCCTGAGCGCGGCCCTACGGGAGACCACGGGGCCACCCGGGCGAGCGGAGCCGTCGTCTGGGTCGTTGGCCGTGAGGCCCTCAATGGCATCGCCCAGCCGCGAGGCACCATGGGCAAACGCAGACGCGCCGGCGCCCACGGCAAGCCCCGGCCCCGCCGCTACACCGGACTTCGACGAGCCGGCCTCGGCGGCGCGAGCCCTTGCGGCGCGAGCCTCGACAGTGCCGCCCCCGGCCGAACCCACTCCGGCCGCGCCGGGCGCCTCGGCCTCGGCACCAGTGCCAGGGACAGTCGCCCCGTCCTTGTCCGTCTTGGCAGCCATGTCCTAAAGCCTCTTCAGCACCTGGGCAACGATCTTGTTCACGGTGTTCATCTCGTCGCGCGGCACGGCCGTGGGGGCGATGGAGACGCCAAAGTCGTCCTCGATGGCCACGAGCAGCTCGATGGCGGCCATGGAGTCCAGCAGTCCCTCCTCGAACAGGTCGATGTCGCGCTTATCGCGCACGATGTCGTCGCCGCAGATGTCGGCGATGGTGTCGACGAGGCGGTCCTCGACCTCGGCGTTGTTGTCACTAGCCATGAATGCCTCCAAAGAACGTGAACAGCTGACCAGAGAAGATGGAAAGGCCCAAAACCACGACCTGCAGGGTGACGAACCAGCTCACGAAGCGCACCGGCGCGGTGCCCTTGTGCTTGCGCCAGAACTTCCAGTGGCGGTGCACGTGCTGCTCGACGGCGAGCAGCACGCCGTGGTAGAGGCCGTAGGTGATGTAGGCGGGCGTGACGCCGTGCCAGAATCCCATGAGGAGCATGTTGGCGATGAGGCCCACGCTGGCGCGCACGTCGCGGCTCTTGGGCTTGCGGTGGCGGGCCATGGTGCGCTCGAGCCGCATGAAGACGAAGTCACGCAGCCAGTGGGAGAGCGTGATGTTCCAGCGGTCCCAGAACTCCTGGAGCGAGCAGGAGACGAACGGTAGGTTGAAGTTGCGCGGCACGTCAACGCCAAGGGCCAGGCCTACGCCCTGCGCCATGAGCGAGTAGCCCGCAAAGTCGAAGTAGAGATACGCCGCATAGGCATAGCTCACGCGAACCGCATCAACGAGCTGCTGCCCCAAGGGGCGGGAGAGGTCGAGCGCGGCCGGCGTATCGTATTTCTTGAAGATGGCAGCAAGCACCATCTGCATCACCAGGCCAAGGGCGAACATGAGGGCGCCGCGGCCCAGCCGGTCCACGTACTCCCACCTGGGCAGCCGGCGCTCCACGTCCGCGAAGAACCGACGCGAGCGGTCAATGGGACCAGAGGTGAACGTGGGAAAGAAGGCCAGGAAGTACAGGTAGTCCACGAAGGGAAGTCTGCCGATGAGGCCGTCTGTGACCTCGAGCAGCACCTGGGTGGCGCGGAAGGTGATGTAGGAGATGCCCACGAAGCCCAGAAGGCCGTTGCCGGCGGCAACCGTGACCTTGTAGGTGACGAGCGAAAGCAGGCAGACCACGAGCGCAAGCAGGCGCAGGGCAACGGGCGCCGGGGCCTTCACCGTACCGGCGCCATCGGAATCCGTGCGGGCCAGCACGAGCCGCGTGCATGCGTACGTGGCGAGCATGTAGCCCACGGCAAGGGCAAGCTGTGCCCACGAGCCCATGAAGAGGAAGCCGAGGAACACAGCGGACACCACAAGGCCATAGAGCCTGATGCGGCGCTCGAGCAGCCCCAGGACAATGGCAGGGACGAGTGCCACGCCAAGCGTCATGAAGAAGCTTGGATCTTGGTAGAACTCCATGTCCCTCCCCATCCGACGCATTCCGACAGATAACTATCGCTCAGCGTGGAATTATTGACCTTTGCCCGACCGCATGTCTTTCAAAGGCCTTACAACGCGGCCATATGAACAGAAGGGACAAGACGAATAAAGGTTCCTGAAAACCCTCAGGAACCCTTTGGGAACGGACGCCGCTCTTTGCCGAGCGTGTCCATTCGTCATATCGAAGAGGGAGGATTGGGCGCTGCGCACAACGGACGGGCCCGCTAGACGCTCGCCGCCAGGGCAGCAAGGTCGAGGGCCGCGGAGTTCTCGCCCCGCACGCCCAGCATCAGGAACTCGTGGTTGCCCTTGGCGCCCGTGATGGGGCTGGCGCACGCACCAACCACACCGAGACCGGCCTCGCCCATGGCGGCGTACACGCGCTCAAGGGCAGCCTGGCGCACAGACGCACGGCGCACCACACCGCCCTCGCCCACGTCCTCGCGCGCCGCCTCGAACTGTGGCTTCACAAGCGTGAGAAAGCGGCCCTCGGGCCCAAGGAGCTCGCACACGGCAGGCAGCACCATGAGCACCGAGGTGAACGAGACGTCGCAGACGGCAAGGTCAATGGTGCCGGCGCGCTCGGGCGTGGGAACGTCCACGATGTTCGTGCGTTCGAGCAGCGTCACGCGCGAATCCTGACGCAGCGACCAGTCGAACTGGGCATACCCCACATCCACGGAGAGGACGCTCGCGGCGCCTCGGGACAGCAGGCAGTCAGTAAATCCACCGGTGGAGCACCCAACGTCGAGGCAGGCAAGCCCCGCGGGATCGACGAGGAACTCATCGAGGCCGCGCTCAAGCTTGAGGCCTCCGCGGCTCACATAGGGAAGCGAGCCACGAACGTGCAGCTCGCAGCCGGGCTTCACCTGCGTGCCCGGCGAGTTGTAACGCATGGAGGGGCCGGATACGTCCCCGGCCATGACGGCACGCATCGCGTCATCGCGCGAGCGAAAATAGCCCTGAGCCACGAGCTCGTCGTCGAGCCTGCGTCGGGCCATGCTAGTTCTTGGAATCGGAGGAGGGCGCGACACCCTCGGCAGACGCATCCCCAGCGGGCGCAGCCGTGCCGGAAGCCTCAGCGGCCTCCTCGGCGCCCTTGCCAGACGCCTCCGGCCCCTCGACCATGCGCTCGCGCTCCTCGGGCGAGAAGGCGGCCTTGTCCACGAGGTCAACCGCCTTGGTTCCCAGGGCGATAGCCTCGTCGAACAGGTCGAGGGAGCGCTCGAGGGACGTGTCCTTGTTGCGAACCGCGGAGATGATCTCGTCCAAGCGGCTCGTCACGTCCGAGAAGCGCTCGTATCCGGAGACATCGGGCTTCTTGGCCATGCGCTACTCGTCCTCCCCGAGCGGCGCGTCCTCGGCGGGAGCGGCGTCAGCGGAAGCCTCGGCCATGTCGGCGTCATCGGCAACCGGCTCGGCACCATCCTGCTCGGCACCATCCTGCTCGAAGCCCTGCTCGTAGCGGGCAGCCTCCTCGGCATCCAGCTTGTGGGCGCGCGCGACGATGTCCACGCCCTCGGCGACGTCCGCCGCGATGCGGCCCAGGACGCCGTTCACGAAACGCGAGGACTCGTCGGAGCTGCCAAAGGCCTTGGCCAGCTCAACGCACTCGGAGATGCACACGGCCGTGTCAACCTCGTCCACATAGAGCATCTCGTAGAGCGCGATGCGGAGCAGGTTGCGATCCGTGACGGACATGCGCGAGAGGCTCCAGTTGCGGGCGGAGCGGGACAGGACCGCGTCGAGGTCGGCGATGTGGTCGTAGGCACCACGGGCGACGCGCTCGGCATACTCGTCCAGCGGACCCTCCGAGAGCACATACTCGCCAGCGAGGACGTCGGGCACGGAGCGGTCCGAGACCTCTGCCTGGAACAGCAGCTGGAGGGCCTGGCAACGGGCGAGGGTACGGCCTACGAGGCGACGGGAAGAGGACACGCGCTACTCCTTGGGGAAGACGAGCTCGTCGATGCAGACGTCGATCTGGGAGACGCGAACGCCGATCTGGGCGTCAACCGCGCCGGCGACAGCCTCGCGAACGTCTGCGGCGAGCTTGGTGAACGGGTAGCCGAAGAAGACGGCGAGGTGCACGGTGATGACGAGCTTGTCGTCATCGGAGACCTCGCACTCCACGGCATTGGTGGTGGGCTGCGGCTTGGACGTGAGCATGGCGATGATGCCGCTCGCGATGTCCTGGCCGTAGATGGAGGCCACACCCTCGACTTTCTCGGCGGCGGCCGCCACGATGGTGGAGACGACGCTATGCGACACGCCCATCCCGGCGATTCTCAGCTCGTTGCTCATGAGGTGTACCTCCTGCCTTGGCCGTGCCTGGCACGGCCTGTCGAAAAGGCCGCGCATCACCAGGATGCGCGGCCACACGTAGCGAAGCTAGACGCGGGCGACGAACTTGCCCTCGCGGGTGTCGACACGAATGGTCTCGCCCTCGTTGAGGTACATCGGCACCTGCACCACGGCGCCCGTCTCGACCGTGGCCGGCTTGGAGCCGCCCTGGACCGTGTCGCCCTTGAAGCCGGGGTCGGTCTCGGTGATCTTGACCTCAATGAACATCGGCGGCTGGACCGTCAGCAGGTCGTCGTCGGCGTACATGAGCTGGCAGGTGTCGTTCTCCTTGAGCCACTTGGCGTTGTCGCCGATGAAGTCGGCGGGAACGGGAGTCTGCTCGTAGGTCTCCATGTCCATGAAGTAGTAGTGGTCACCGTCGTTGTAGAGGTACTGCATCTCCTTGGTGGAGAGCATGACGGAGTCGAACTTGGAGCCGGCGTTGCAGGTCTGGTCGCCAATGACGCGGCCGGAGCGCAGGTCCTTGATCTTGTAGCGAACGAAGGCGCCGCCCTTGCCCGGCTTGACGTGCTGGAACTCGACGAGGGTATAGATCTTGTCCTTGATCTTGAGGCCCATGCCGTTCTTGAACTCGGCGGTGCTGATCTGCTGCATCGGTGCTACTCGCTTCCCTGTTAGGCCCCGCGCTCGGGGCTCATACGTTCATGCAGCCTTGTATGATAGCACGCCCGTCAAGCGCCCTAAAAAGACGCACAAGCCGAGGGGTACAGACGAGTGCGACGTGTCGCGTCGCGCAGGGAGGATGAGCCAAATGGGGCGGCCGGGTGACTCACAATCGAAGACGGCGACGGCACCGCGACGCGCCTGCGAGGTCAACGACGCGTCTCACTTGCCGCGCCGGAAGAGCGCGCCCACAAGGCCGGGAACGCTCTTGACGCCAGCAATGAACACATCCTTGAAATCGGGCGAGCGAAGCAACTTGTCCTCCCCCACGTGCTCGCGAATGGCGCGCAGGGTCTGCTTGTTGTCGCGCGTGGAGAAGGTGAAGTGCCCGTTGCCCTTGGTGTATATGGCAAAGCGGGGAATGTGCTTGCCCGCAACCACCGAGGCGGAGACGTGGTCAATCTCGTCCCAGGGAATCTGAACGAAGTCATCGGTATTGCGCTCGTTGTAGAACTCGAACGCCTTGTTGCCCACCATGACGTTGCCCTCGCTCGTGAGACCCATGAGGTTGGTTCCCTTGATGGTGAGCTCCACCTTGCTGTTCTGCGATTGGGCCATGAGATACCTCCGAAGGTAGGAGCGACTGGGATGGGTGGCCATCACCATACCGGGCCGCGCTCGGCATGGGGGCGGTCGCCCGAACGAAAACGGGCCGCACCCATGTAGGATGCGGCCCGCGCAGGCACGCGCCTGGAGCCAAGACCTCGACTTACATGAAGTTGAGGACGCGGCCGATGATGCCGAAGGCAAAGAGGCCCAGGATGATGACGATCGGGCTGACCTTGTTCTTCAGCAGCTTGCAGCAGAGCAGCGTGAGGCCCACGGCGGCAAGGCCGGGAATGAGCTGGTCGAGGTTCTGCTGGAGCGTGGTGACCTTGACCTGGTCGAGGGCGGTGGCGCCGATGGAGCTGTACTGCGTCAGCGCCTCCTTGACGCCCTCAGAGCCGGAGGGAAGGCTGTTCCAGTCGATGTAGGCACCCTCGGACTGCGTGATCTTGGAGACGACCGGGGTGAAGGAAATCGACACCCAGCGCTCGACCAGCGCGCCGATGATGAACATGCCGAGGATGGAAGCGCCCTCGGTGACCTTGCCGAGCAGACCGCCGGAGAGGTCCTTGGCGATGTTGCTACCAACCTTGTAGCCAAACTCCTGCGTGTACCACAGGAACGCCCAACGGATGACGTTCCAGGCCACGAAGAACAGGATGGGGCCCATGATGGAGCCGCTCATAGCGAGCGATGCGCCAAGCGCGCCGAGAATCGGGCGCACGGTGAACCAGAAGGCCGGGTCGCCGACGCCGGCGAGCGGGCCCATCATGCCAACCTTGACGCCCTGGATGGCGGTGTCGTCAATCTGGGCACCGTTGGCCTTGTCCTCCTCGAGGGCCAAAACGACGCCGAGGACGGGGGCGGTCAGGTAGGGGTGCGTGTTGTAGAACTCGAGGTGACGCTTGAGGGCCGCAGCCTGGTCTTCCTTGTTGGTGTAGAGCTTCTTGATCGCGGGGATCATGGCGAAGCAGAAACCACCGTTCTGCATACGCTCGTAGTTCCAGGAGCCCTGGGTGTACTGGTTGCGGAAGCAGACGTCCAGGCGGTCCTTCTTGGAGAGGGTAATCCTATCTGCCATAGTGTTTCTCCTCCTTTACGGCCTAGTAGTTGTTCAGGATGTCGCCGAGCGGGTCGCCGGAGCCGCCGCCGTTGCCGCCACCCTGCTTGGCCAGGTCCTTGAGGCCAAGGTAGATGAGAGCGAAGGCGATTCCGAGCAGGCCGAGGGCGATGAGCGTGAGCTTGGAGATGGCAGCGACCACGAAGCCGATGATGAAGAACGGCCAGACCTCGGGGGTCTCCATCATGTTGATGACCATGGCGTAGCCCACGGCAGCGACCATGCCGCCGCCGACGGCCATGCCGCCGGAGAGCCATGCGGGCATGGCGTTGAGCGCGGCCGTAACGGCCTCAGCGGGGATGAAGCACAGGGCAACAGCCGGAATCATGATGCGGACGCCCTGCATGAGGATGGCGATGATCTGCCAACGGTCGATGGCCGCGAAGTCAGCCTTCTCGGCCGCAGCGTCCATGATGTGGACGATGGGGATGGCGATGGTGCGGCAGACCATGGTCAGGAAGAGGCCAGCGACGGACAGCGGCACGGCCACGGCGATGGACGTGGAGATGGCGGTGGAGGTGTCCGTGGTGCCGCCGTTGAGGGCGAGCACCATGATGATCGCGGAGGCGACGGAGGCCAGGGCCGCGTCAGGGGCGACGGCTGCGCCGATGTTGGCCCAACCAAGGGCCATCATCTGGAGCGAGCCGCCCAGGACGATGCCCTCCTGCAGGTGACCGGTCACGAGACCGATGAGCGTGCAGGCCACCAGCGGCTGGTGGAACTCGAATTCATCGAGGATGCCCTCCATGCCTGCCAGCAGGGCAACGATGGCGACGAGCACAATGGTAATACCTGACATACAGTCCCTCCTCCTTATGCCTTGGCAAGCTCAGCCTTGGCCTTGCTGAGCAGGCTCTCGATGGTGTCCGTGGAATCGGACGGAACCTTGCGGTTCGTGAACTTGACACCCTTGTCGACGAGCTTCTGGAGCGTCTCGACGTCATCCTTGCCCATGGCGATGGCGTTGGTGACGACGACCTTGCCCACGGAGTGGGCCATGGAGCCGATGTTGACGTCCTTGATGTCAACGCCGCCCTCGATGCAGGCGAGCAGGTCCTCCGGGTTCTCGAAGATGACGAACGCCTTGGTGGCGCCGAAGCGCGTGTCGTTGACGACCTCGCACATCTTGGAGATGGGAACCACGTTGGCCGGCACTCCTGGAGGCGCGGCCTGCTCGATCATGGTCTTGCGCAGGTTGTCATGCGCAACGCCGTCGGAGACGACGATGATGCGGTTCGGCTGGAGCTGCTTGGTCCAGGCGGTGGCCACCTGGCCGTGGAGCAGACGGCTGTCGATGCGCACGCCAGCGAACTTGATGTGGCCGTCACCAAGCACCGTCCCCGGCGGGATCGCGCCTGCGGGCGCGGGCGCGGCCGCGGCCGGCTTCTCGTCCTCGGGCTCGAGGCTCTCCGGCTTAACGCGGACGCCGTTCTTGCCCTCGGTCACGAGGTGCGTGGCGATTTCCTGCGCCGTCTTGGATGCGTCGAAGCGCGCGGAGTACGCCTCGATGAGCATCGGCAGGTTGAGGCCCGTGACGATGGCCCAAGTGTCGTGGCCGTCGATGAAGGCGCTCGACTGGTTGAAGGGCGTGCCGCCCCACAGGTCAACGAGGAACAGAACCTGCTCCTGGTCGTCCAGAGTGGCAACGGCCTTCTCGAGCTCGGCCCTGAACTGATCGGGGCCCATGCTCGGCTGCAAGCTCACGACGGCAACATTTGGCTGGTCACCAAAGACCATCGAGCCGGTCTGCTTGATGCCGGCTGCCAAATCGCCATGGCTTGCAAGGACGATTCCTACCATTCCCTACCTCCCATTACTTTCCGAAACTGAACAGAGATTGCATTGTTGGCCTAATCAATCTCCAATCTCTGCGCTTACCAACCACTCCCGATATGGGAGAAGTCCATTGGCGAGTCGTGGACCATTCACGGAGTTGATGGGAACGATTATCAGGCCATGCAAAAGGGCGAGAAAGAATCTCCCTCGCCCGCCTGGTCTTCCGTGTCGTTCGCTCGCTCCACGTGCTCCCTGATTCGCTATGTCATACGTTAACATTCCGAGCACTTAATTTCGCTATTTTTTCGGTTGAATGGTGGATTTTTCTGTTTGAGTTGTATTGAGTTCAATGTTGGTGTTATGATACTAATTTATTTGTTTACTCGGCTTGACTATCATTCTTTAGACAGGTTTCTATAGATAAACGCTTTACCTTCCACTTACAGAGCCAGTTGTATCCTCGCGAGGTAACCACTCACCGATTACCAACGGTTTGTGCCGCACAAGGGACGCCGCAACGCCTACTCGGCGCCCCTTATGCTCGACGCCGCAACGCCAGCCAGACGCCCCGTGCGCCCGGCGCCGCAATGCCTACTTGGCGCCTCTAACAGGGAATCGCCACGAGGTCGTGCGTAGACTCGGTGAACGGCTCGTAGCCCTCCTCCGTCACCAGGCCAAAGTCTTCGAGACGCACGCCAAACTTGCCCGGCAGGTAGATGCCGGGCTCGATGGTGATGACCGCGCCCGCGGGTACCGGCTCGGTGTTCGCGCGATTGAAGTTGGGCTGCTCGTGAATCTCCACGCCCACGCCGTGCCCAAGGCCATGCTTGTAGAAGTCTCCGTAGCCGGCTTCCGAGATGACCTTGACGGAATGGTCGTAGACGTCCTTGCCTACGACGCCCGCCCTCGCCATCGCCGCGCACTCCTCATGCGCCTGGCGAACGACGTCGTAGACGTGGCGTTGCTCCTCGCTCGGCTCGCCGAGGCAGACCGTGCGCGTCATGTCGGAGTGGTAGTCGGACACCACGCAGCCGTAATCCATGACGATCATGTCGCCCCTCTGAACCTTGCGCGGGCCGGGCTGCGCGTGCGGGTTGGCGCCGTTGGGGCCGCTCGCGATGATGGTGCCAAAGGAGAGGCCTTCGCCACCATGCGAGAGCATGTAGTTCTCAAGCTCGGCGCGAATCTCCTGCTCCGTCATGCCCGGCTTGATGTAGCCGCACATGTGTGTGAAGGCCTCGTCGGTGACTTTCTGGGCGGCCCGCATGAGCGCGACCTCCTCTGAGTCCTTGACGGCGCGGAGCTTCACGAGGTCCCCGTGAAGGCGCGGGGTGAGCACGGCTGCGGAGCGCGCGGCGAGGGCGGTCTGGAAGTCATCATAGAAGCCGAGCGTACAGGTGTCCTCGAGGGCCACCACGCGAGCACGGGCGTCACGGGCGCGGTCCGCCGCCCACGCGGCGGCGTCGACAATCTGCTGGTCGATCTCCCACGCCGTGTTTGGCCCAAGGCGTTCGCAGAACGTGTTGTAGTAGCGCGAGTCCGTGTGCAGGAACTGGTGCCTGGCCGTAACAAACGCCGTGTGCGCCACCTCGTCGTCGAAGGTACGCTCGGCGCCAGTGAGCCAGCGCAGGTCGGGGTTGTTGCGCAGGATCACAGCGTCGTAGCCGCGATCTGCCATGATCTTGCGAAGGCGCTCGACGCGCCCGGCACAAGCCGTCTCGTTTGCCATAAACGTGGTCCTTTCTCATTTTTTTGTCACCACGCGAAGCGTGCGCGATACCCCTACCTGTGTTGATTGCCCTCAGGTCTGGGGAGGGGGAGATATATCAGTGCCACCAGCACCATCATTCTAAAGGTACATTCCAGCGACATCCTCGGAAGGGCCATTCGTCGGAGATCCCCGACCACGCAAGCCCGAGCTTCGTCGCCGGCCACAGGCACATTCGCTACATCGGGGACGCCGCCGGAGGCTATTTGCGGCGGATTAGGCGGCCAAGGGCGATGAAGGCGATGCCAGCGGCAAGGGCCAGGGCGATCGTGCCCATAACGAGGTAGTCGCCGGTTTGGGGCATGAAGCCGCGCGAATGGCTGCTTGCGGGGGGTTTCGCGGTGTCATCGTTGCCGGCCTCGTCGCCGGAGCCGGGCTGGTCGGGGGTAGCGGCCCACTCGAACTTGGGGGTGACGGAAACGTCGTAGGTCGCGGAACCGTTCTCAACTTCGGGGACGCTCACCAGCGACGGCGCGCACTTGACGCTGCGATTGCTGTCGGCCGTGCGCGTACGCGCCATAACGTATACACCGGGATCAAGGCCGGAGAACGTAATGGCAGCCTGCCCCTTCCCCACTGTCTGCTCGGCACGGTACAGCTCGCCCAGGGCCGCGATTCGGTTTGCGCTATGGGCGGCATAGCGCAGGTCTTCGGCGGTGGCGTTAGACCAAGAAATGCCGAGCTCGGAGAAGGCGGAATCGGTTGAATAGCTTACCGAGGGCGTCCCATAATCCCAGGCGACCTCGGCGGAGGCGACCTTGGCAATGGCGAAGGTGTCGCCCGTGAGTGTAATCGAGCCGTTGGGGGCTTCGGCCTGGGTGGACACCGTGATGGAGCCGTTTGGTTGGGCGTCGGCCGCGCGGGGCGCGAACACCGCAACCGCCAGCGCCATCGCGAACGCGAGCCATGCCGCGGACCGCCAAAGGCCCTTATCTGAAGTGTTTGCCGCCATGCGACACCTCCTTTTCAGTGCGTTGGTCATGTCGGCCGCCCGCGGCACCACGCCGTGCATCAACATTCCCGCCAACGGCGACGGCAGCGCGGCGGATGGCTTCGTCGTGGCGCCACGCTGCGATGCGCACCACCGCGAGCACCACGGCTAGCACGGCCACGGAAATCATGAGCAGCAGATACGGCAGCGGGATGTTGATCGGATTGCCCACCGTGCCGACCTCGGCGTCCATGTCGGCCGTATACGGTATGGCATGCCCTCTCACCAGCAGTCGGTGAGAATTAATGCCATACGGTGTACAGGTGACAAGGGTCACGTAGTCGTCGCCGGCGGTTATGGTGAGCGACTCGGTCTGGTCGGGCAGGACCGTCTCGATCTGGTCGACCTGATAGGCCAGGGTGGTCTTGAGGACCCGCAGGTAGAACACATCACCTACGACCATCTTGTCAAGATCGGTGAAGAGCTTGGCAGACGGCAGGCCGCGATGCCCCGAAAGCGCCACGTGCGTGGACGCGCCGCCAACGGGCAGCGAGGAGGTCTCGATGTGGCCGACGCCCACCTGCAGCGTGGCCTCCTCGGTGCCGTGGTAGATGGGCAGCGTCTCGTCCAGGCGCGGGATGGTGATGTAGCCCATCATGCCGTCGCCGGTGAGGTTGAGCAGCTGGCTGTATTGCTCGCGCAGCTGCGCGGACGAGACGGTGCCGGCATCCGCGCCGCCATCGGCAGCAGAGATGCCGGCAAGCCCCGCAAGCTGGGCGTTGTACGCACGTGCAGCGTCCATCATGGCCTGGGCGTCCTCGTCCGAGAGGGCCTCAACCGCCTCGCCGTAGGCGCTCACCACACGTGTGGCATTGCGCTCGACGAGGAAGTTCGAGACGGTGGGGTACGCGAGGACCGCGAGCCCCACCATCACGACCACGATGGGCAGTATGTCGCGCAGGCGCTTCAACGGACGACGGCGCTAGTTGTTGGCGCGCTTGCGGACGACGGTCCAGATGATGCCCGCGGCAACAATGGCCACGCCGGCGACCGTGAAGACCACGGTGCCCATGCCACCGGTAGAGGGCAGGAGGGTTCCCTTCTTGTTGACAACGGTAACGGTGGAGTTCGGGGTGCCGTTTGCGGTCACGGTGTTGTTTTTAAGCGTGCCGTCATCGTTATAGGTAGCAGAAATAACAACCTCAATGGGAGCGGAAAGCTTGTTGTAACCAGCAGGGGCTTTGAGCTCGACGAGCTTGTAAGTGCCCTCCTTGAGACCCGTGAACGAAATCCTGCCGCCAGCGGGAGTAGTCACACTCGTCGCGCCGGTCTCGGTGGCGTCCTTGAGAGGACGGTAAGCGCCGCCATCAGCAACAAGAGAAATGGGGTTGCCCTCAGCGTCTTGAAGCTGGAACTCGGCACCCTGAAGGCCGTTGGCGTTTTCGCCCTCGCCGTTCTTCTGAAGGTCGAAGGAGAAGTCATAGGTGTGAGTGATGGAGGGTTCGGACTTGCCGGTGCCCTGCTCGCCGGGGTTGTTGCTGTACTCGACGTAGGCCTCGTTCTTGCCCTGGGTGGTGGTACCGGAGCCGGCCTTCTCGTTCAGCGTGGCGGAGTAGGTGACCGTGATGGCGGAGCCGGCGGTCTGGGCCTTGATCGTGAGGAAGTTGATCTCGACCGAGGTGGTCTCGTCACCGTTGCCGGTATTGGTTACCGTGTAATCGGTGCCCTTGGTGAGGGTGGTGCCGCCAACCTTCACATCAACAGACTCAGCGTTGAAGGTCAGGCCCTTGGACAGCTTATCGTGAACCTTGAACGTATAGGTGTCGTACTCGGTCATGTCGGGCACGGCGGAGGTCAGGGTGAAGTTAACGGTGTCGCCGATTTGCGCACTAGAGTGGTTCTGACCCTCGACCTTCTTCTCGAGCGTGGGATAGACGCTCTTGAGATTGATGTTCGTCTCGGTAGAAACAACGTTGTTGAGAATGGCGTCCGTACCGCGCTGCGTGGAAGTGGATCCGCCCTCCGGAACAAAGACATAGTAACCGTAAGCGAGCGATTCGAAGGTGGCGACATAAGTGTTGCCAGAAGCGACCGCTGCGGCAGACTTACTGGAGGCCAGGCCTTGGTTCTTAGCCCACTTGGCAGCATCGCTAGCAAACGTCACCGCGGTGGCACCGCGATTGCCGTCGGCAAGAGTCTTGACATACTCATAGGCCTTCTCAGAAAGAGGCGCTCCGGTCTCGGTCGTGCTCAGCTTGTCCTGGAAAAACCTCTCCCAGGCAGTTTCGAGCGTGTAGGTAGCAGCCGAGACACTACCATCACCGTTAAAGGCGAAGTTCGAGGCGGTGAACATCTTATAGGCGGTCACGGTCTTGCCCTTGAACTCGCCGTTCGTGCTCGAGATGTTCACTTTGCCCGTCGCAGCATCAGCCGCAAACGCGGGGGTCACGGAGGCGACCGTGGTGAGCACGAGGGCGAGCATCGTGAAGAGCGCCCCGAGCTTCCTTGCTAACTTGTGCATACTATTTCCCTTCTATTCCTTGGGTATGCGAATTGCTATATCGAGCGCGGTGAGTTGCCCCCGGGCCGCGCGTGATGCCTACTTGGAGTGACGGCCCTCGGACTGCGTTCGGCGTTCGAGGCGAAGTGCCGCCCCGCCGCGCCCGCGGACCGAATCCGGCGGCGTCGGTCGTTCGCCCACCACGAGCCGCCCGCACCAATAAGTACGGCCGCAACAAGACCGATGAGCCACAGGCCTTTGCCGCCCGTGTCGGGCAGCGGAGACTGGTGGGTGTTGGTGACCGTCGCGGTGAAGTCGTTGGTCGTAGTCGTGACGCTCGAGGTGTAGTCGTCCGAAGCCGTGACCTCGGTGACGGTGTAGCTGTAGTAGCGCGGCGTCCCATTGTCGTCGAAGGCAACCGGCAGGCCCGAGACGACCGTGCGCCAGGTGTCAGACCAGTTGGACGCGTCGGCGCCCGTGAGCGTCACCTCGATGGGGTTGGGCTGCGTGTAGGTCGTACCGTCGGCGCCCTGACGCGTAATGGAGTCGGGGACCACCACGTTGCCGTCCGAATCCGTGTATGCGGCCTTGACCTTGATCGTCACGCTTTCCGGCCGCACGCCGTCCGCGTTGTCACGATCGTTCCAAACCTTCTGCAGTGTGAGATCAGCGTAGGTGTCGCACGGGTCCTGGCCCTCGCCCGGCTCGGGCGTGAGGGAGCCGGCGTTGTCGGTCACCGCGGTGTCGAGCATGAGCACGGCCTTGGCAGCAGAGACGTACGCGTCGAGGCTCTGCGACCGCGTGCCGTCCGCGCTCTGGCGAACCGCGTCCTTGATGCCAAGCCAGGTGGTGTTCGCGTCGCCCGCCGCACCGCTCGTGGGAACGGTTCCGTCATAGGTGTTGAGCAAGACCTTGCCGGAGGCATCGATGGACTTGAACAGGCTCACCGTGAAGGCGTCCAGGCCGCTCTCGTCATCCGCCGAGCGGGAGGCAAAGGTGTAGGACGTACCCGTACCCTTGGAGCTGTTGGACGAAACCGCGTTCGTGAGGCTCTCGTCCTTCGAGCGATAGATGCGGTACGTGTTGTACGCGCCGCTGCTGGAGACGCCCATGATGTCGGCCATGTCGTTGAAGTTCCACACACTCTTGAGACTCGTGAAGGCAAAGGGGTCCACAAGCCCGCTCGTGCCGCGGATGGTATCGGCGTAGGTCATGGTATTGCCCGCGAGCACGCCCTCGTCGTTCAGGCCAGCAAAGCCGCCGGCGTAACCGGTCGAGAGGCGCTCCGTGCCGTCGAGGTCTTGAGAGGCCCCGCCACCGAAGACGTCGTAGCCCTGCGCGATACCCGTGACCTCACAGTTCTCGATGCGCGTACGGTTGCCCTTGATGAGCTGGACCGTGAGGTTGCTCCTGGTGTTCTCGTTTTGGATGAGGCCGTCTTTGTTGCACGGCAGCTTCACCACGGAGTCGCCGATGGTGATGATCGCGACATCCGTCTGTTGCTGGTTGTCTTCGTCCGCCTTGGAAAGCGCCACGCCCACCTTGAGGCCGAAGAGGTTCACGTAGAGCATCTTGCCGTCTGCCAGTACCTTCAAGTCGATGAACTTGGCGAGGCCGGGGAACAGCTTGCCGATGTCAACGAGGCCGATATCCTGCGCCTTGTTGAGATACAGCAGCTTGACGAGGCCGTTCACCACCTGCAGGAGCAAATCGATGAGCGGGGAGCTTGCCTGGAGGTCCACCAGATACGCGCGCTTCGCCTCGCCGACGAATCCGCCCGCGACCTCCCCGCTCGTGACCTTCTTGAGTTTGGTGGCGGAGCAGTTCTTCACGCGCGCCAGGTCGGCGTAGCCCACAAAACCGCCCGCGACCTCCCGACCCGTAGCGCTGTCCGTGCCGGCGGCGTAGTCGGTGCTGCCGTGGGTCGCCGTCACCGTGTAGCCTGTGGAAACACCCGAAAGCGTGGAGTCTTCCACGTGGCTACCCCAGATGTCGAGCACACCGGCTGTGGCGCCGAGCACGCCGCTCAGGCCCGCGTCTTCGGCGTCCACCGTGCCCGCCTTGCCGAGATGACCGATGAAGCCGCCCGCGTAGTTGACGCCCGCCACGCTGCTCAGGTTCGCAACGCTAGAGTCCTTGACGCTGCCATTGATGAGCGCGCCGCCGAAGCCGCCGGCCGCGCCGGTGAAGCGCTTGGAGTCGAGAATGCCGTGGGTACTGCTGTCGTGCGCACGCACCTGGAAGCCGTCTGCCACACCCGTCACGCTCGCGTGGTAGATGTAGGCCCGGAAGGCGTCGAGCGCAGAGACGTTGCCGGCCTTGAGCAGGCCGAGCAGAAGGCTCGTGTTGCCGTCGCCCTCGTTGGTCCCCGCCACGGACGCGACGCTCTCGATGTCTGCTTGGCCAGCGAAGCCGCCCGCATACTGCCCGGCCTCAACGCCGCGCAGCCCAGAGACGCTCAGCGTGTTGGTGACGTCGTTGACGGCACCCTCCGCGCGGTCCTTGGTTCCCGCGACCACGGCCTTCATGGAGCCAGCAAAGCCGCCGGCAGCTCGCGCGAATTTAGTGGTGTTGCCGTCCTTGTAAGAACCGTCGACCGTGAAGCCCCAGGCGGCGGCGTTCTTCTGAGCGTCGGTTGCGCCCTTCCCTGCCGTTACGGCACTCACGTGTGCGCCGCGCACGGTGGAGACCGTGGCGTCAAGCACGCTGGCAAGGTCGTTCGGGCTGGAAATTAGCGTGTCGAGAATCTTCTGGAGCAGACCCGTCTTGTCCGAAGCGTTGGTGTTGACGTCTGCCGTGCCCGCAGCCGTCATGAGGCCCGCAAATCCGCCGATGCAGTTGGCGCCGGAAACACGCCGCAGGTTGGAGACGTTGCAGCCGGTGGCGGTGGCGCCATCCGCCGCAGAGTCTCCCCAAATCTGCGCACCCGAGGCGTAGCCGACGTAGCCGCCGGCGAAGCCGAGGTCTACGGTATCGCTCACGCCGCTCGCCGCCACCGTCATGCCTGTACGGAAGCCCTGCACGCTCGAGAACTTCACCACGGGCACGAGCACCTTCAGCGCGCTCACGAGCTTGCCGAGGTTGGCGGTGATGAGCGCCGGGGTACCGAGGAAGCCGAGCAGCTTAACGCTGCCGAGCTCGGGGGCGCCGCCCGTCTCCATGCGTCCCGCAAATCCGCCCGCCGCACGCAGCGCGCTGACGGTCTTGGTGTCATACGCCTGACCGTTGGTGATGGTGCCGCCGCGCATAAGGCCCACGTAGCCGCCCGCCACGCCGCCGTCCATGACGATCGCCTGGTTGTCGTAGGAGCCGCGCCCGGCGACGACGTTCGTTCCATAGACGTAGTCGGCGAGAAACTCGTCAAGAGCGGCCTGCGTGGCGAACGTCTGTCCAGCAAACTTGCCGCCGTAGTAGCCCTTGGAAGCCACGTTGGTGGCCCAGCCGTTCCACGTGTCCATATCGATGCCGTGCACGGGGCCGGTGACCTCGGTGTTCTCCTCGGTTGGATAGGCCACCTGCAGGGCGCCGAGCAGGTTGTCGATCTCGACGAGACCGTAGAGCAGGCTGAGGCTGCCGGTCTTTGCGGTGTCGGCCGGCTCCATGAAGCCCGTGAAGCCTCCGGCCATCTCCGCGCCGTAGACGCTGCGGATGCGCTCGGCCGTAGCCGTGCGCCGCGCGCCGTTGTAATTGCCGTCCGCGTCGTTCTCGGACTTCCACTTGTTCGTGTTGTTGCCCCAGATGTGTCCACCGAGGTTGTGGCCCACATAGCCGCCCGCCACGCCGCGCAGGGTCGAGGCGTCGCTCGCGGCTTGCGCGCGCACGGCGCCGCCGCAGGGGATGGACGTGGTCTCGGAGTTGCGGATGGTGGGGACGAAATCCTGCGCCACCGAGGCAAGGCTGCCGGAGGCGGTAAGCAGGCCTTTCAAGATGTTCGTGGACTCAAGCACGTTGGCAACGTCGCCCGGCTCGAGCTCTCCCACGTAGCCGCCGGCCGTCTCCTGGCCGATCACATACGAGAAGTTATAGGAGTTGGAGTCCTGGATGTGGCCGCCGCGGATCTCGCCCGCAAAGCCGCCCGCGTTGCCGACGGCCCCGCTCACAGCCGTGCCGCTCGCAAGCACCGCGAAGCCGCCGATTGTGCCCTCGACATCGGAGTGCTCGATCGTCGAGACGACGACAGAGAGCGCGGAGAGCACGTGATCGAGCACGAGGGCTTTGCCCAGAACCTTGAGGCCGCCGCCGATCGAGGCCGCGTCGCCCACGTCGAGCAGGCCCACGTAGCCGCCGGCGTGCGTGGCGCCCGTCACCGCATAGGAGCTGGTGCCGTTGAAGTAGCTGGGCGCGTCTGCGACCTCGAGGTCGGAAGGCTCGGTCACGCCCGTGTGGCGTAGGCGTGTGACGTCACTATTGGAGACCTGGGCGCCCGCCGCGTAGCCGATGAAGCCGCCCGCGGTGCCGGCGTCGCCGTCAGAGACATCGACCGTGGTGGCCGAGACGGTAAAGCCGTCGTCGGTAGTCGCATCCGTCGTGCCCGCAAGCTGGGAGGAGACGCCCGCGTACGAGACGAGCGGGACGTACGCGTCGATGATGCTCAACAGGTCGTTGGCGCTGATGGAGACACCCGAGAGGCCGCCCAGGATGGAGAGGCCGCCGGAATCCTCCGAGCCGGCAAGCCCACCCGAGACGACGCGCCCGCCGAAGCCGCCGGCGTAGCGCGAGCCGGCGACGTGGTCGATGTTGTAAACGGCATAGGGGCTGGCCTGGGTCTTCTCATAGGACTGGGCCTTTTCGGCGTCACCAGTGCCCGGATCATCGTTGACCTTGCCGGACGTGAGGTCGCCCGCATAGCCGCCCGCGATGTCTGCTTGCACGTAGCCACCGTCAACATACGAGACATCGGTATAGAGGTAGCTCGGGATGAGGTACTTGACGGCGCCGAGCAGGCTGCCCGCGCTGATAAGGGCCTTGAGGGACGTGTCGTCCGAGACCTCGGCAAGGCCGCCCGTCTGCGAGACGCCCACGAAGCCGCCGGCATAGCCAGACTCGTTCGCCGCCGTCACGTACTTGAGGTTCGTGACGTGAGCGTCGGTGACGTCGACCGAGTTGGCGCGGCCGACGAAGCCGCCGGCCACGAAAGCCGTGGAACGGTCGCCCTCGCCGGAAGGTGCGCCCGTTGCCGTGACGGTTACGCCGCCCACGATGCCCGCGACGCTCGCGCCCTCGACGGTGAGGTCGAGCCCCTCGCCCAGAGAGAGGAGGTTGTTGGCCTTGATGAGACCGAGGCCCAGCAGGTCGAGGCCGTCGGTATTAGCGAGCGAGCCGGGGCCGACGGTACCCGCGAATCCGCCGGCGTAGTTGTTGGCGGAGACGGACGCGACGTTCGTGAGGTTGACCTTTGAGACGTCGCCGCCCACGGCCTCGCCGAACGCGCCGCCCGCCTCGTCGGCGCCGGCAGAGACGGCATAGCCCTCCGCAATGCCCTCGACCTCGAAGTTCTCAACCGCAAACGGCATGAAGGTCGCAACGCCCACCGTTGCGTTCACAAGGCCCGCACCGCTGGCGACACCGATCTTGCCGGCGATACCGCCCGCGTAGGACTCGGCGGCCACCACACTCGCGAGACCCTTGATGTAGGAACTACGCTCGGCGGGCGCGGCAAGCACGCTGTCCTTCCAGAACGTAAGCTTTGCGAGTTTTCCGCTCGAGGAGTTGCCAATGACGGTGCCGTCCGCCTTGCCCACGAGGCCACCGGCGTAGTCGTTCGCCGACCTTACCGTCACCTTGCCCGAGAGCTGAGCGCCCAGGATGTCGGACGCCTTGACGCCCGCGAGGGAGAGCAGGTCCTCGGCCTGCTCGGGATGGCTGCTGAGAAGCGAGTCGAGCACGTTGCCCACGCCCGCGAGCAGATTGTCGTTCTTGTCCTCACCCGCGCCGAGCTCGCCCACGAGCCAGCCGACGGTTGCGATGGACGTGAAGCCGCCCGCGTAGGCATGCGCATTGTCGGAATCATCTGAGACGCCCGTCGCCTCGACGGAAAGGACGCCGGACACGCCATCGTTGACCGCGTAGCTGTTGGCCATCGCGCCCGTGAAGCCACCCGCGTAGGTACCGGCCGTGACGGTCACGTCTGCCGTGACCGAGGAGCCGACCACGGTGCTCTGCGGACGGGCGCCACCCGCGAGCTTGGAGATGGCGTCCGCGAGCACGCCGAGGTCGACGCCGAGGTTGGAGAGCGCGCCCTTCATGACATCGTTGCGCATGAGGCCCACGAAGCCGCCTACGTACGACGAGCCCGTGACGCTGTAGGGTTTGGTGCTCGTCACCAAGCAGTCCTCGAGAATCGCGCCGATCTGCACGCCCGCAAAGCCGCCCGCGTAGCTGCTGTTCGCGTTGCCGAGCGTCTCGCCCGCGGCGAACTCGCTGACCGAGCAGCCGGAGACAGTCGGGTTCACGTAGGCGATGGGCAGAAGCTCGCCGGCCTTGATGATGTTGCTGTCGAGCAGCAGCGTGATGAGGTCGCCGAGGCCGAGGCCCGGGATGATGTTGAGGATGTTGGAGAGGAGCTTGACGATGCTGCCGAGCGTCTGGGACAGAATCTCGTAGCGCGTCTCGCCCTTGACGTAGCCGACGAAGCCGCCCGTCATGCCCTTGTTGACATTCGTCACGCTGACGTTGGCAACTTCGCAGGCCGAGAGCGTGACGTCGCCGACGACTCGCCCGGCGAAGGCGCCCGTCGCGAGGGAGGATGGGTCTGCGGCGCGGACGGTCAGCAGGTTCTTCAGCAGACCGCTGATGTCGAGCTGGCCGAAGGTCAGGATCTTGAGCAGCGGCGCGAGGACGATGTCCACCAGCGTACCCAGACCAGAGAGCAGGGCGCTGACGAGCGTTTGGTCGGTGTTGACCTCGCTGGACTCGTTGTGGACCGTCACGTCCTGCAGCTTGATGTTGCGCACGAAGGCAGGCGTCGCGAGGCTGTTGAACGGGTTGGATTCGTCGAGCTTGTTGGTGATGGTGCCGAAGAAGCCGACGCCCGCATGGCTCGTCGGGTTGAGCTTGCCGGACTGCTGGACGTTGACGCCTGTGACGGTTGGACGGCCGGCGGTGTCGTTCACACCCGTGCCGTCGGTGCCGATGGTGCTCCAAAGGGTGCCCGCGGCGTCACCGCTCTTGCTCACCGCGCCGAGCATGGTGCCGCTGAACATGAGCGGGGTCCAGGTGGCGCCCTCGCTCACGCCCGCCGCGGCGTCCGAGGAGACGTCGACGTCGCGGAAGATGATGTAGTTGGCGTCCGCGGAGTAGGTAAGGCCGGTGTTGGGCCCAAAGGTCGCATCGCTGACGTCGAGGCGGTTGCCGGAGGCGTCCTTGACGAAATATTTGGTTCGGGTGGAGCCGGGAATGAGGCTAAGGCCGCCCTCGTGGTCGCTGAAGGTGCCGTCTTTGAGCGTGGAGTCGGCGTCCAGGTCGGCGTCGCCGGCATAGGCGAGCTGCTCGTCGCCGTCGTCTTGCCACTTGTAATTGGGCCGCAGGATTGAGCCGGTGTTGACGACCTTCTGCTGGACCTTGTAGACGCGCCCGACAACCTTCTTGCCGCTGCCGATGGCACGGAGCTGTTGCTCGCTGCCGATGAGGATGTAGGTCTTGCCGTTGATGGTCTTGGCGACCTGGCCCTCGAAGTCGCGGCCGTGGAGGCTGGTCGCCGCTGCGGCCTGGGCGGCACAGGCGAGCTCGTCGGCCGCGGCGTTTGCGTCGGCGTCGCCTGCGGTGGCGTTGGCCGTGCCGTTCGCATCGTTCGCGTCGTTCGAGTTGGCGTCGCTTGCGGTAGCGTCGCCCATGGCCGCGTCGAGCTGCCCGTCCGAGGCGGTCTCGGAATCGGAGGCGTTGGAGGAGGAGTCGCCCGCGGCGGCACCCGCCGTGGGACCCGCGACGGAACCCTCGGCTCCTGTGGATTCGCCCACGCCGGAGGGCTGGGCGGAGCTATCGGAAGTCGCAGAGTCGTAGGCGGCGGCATGGTCCGAGGCAGCGTCGCCCGCTGCGGCGTCTACGGAAGCGGCATCGCCAGCCGTGAGCTCAGAGACGGCCGAGATGCCAAAGCCGGTCGCTACGCCAGTCTTATTCTGCGAAGCCCCCCCCCGAAGTTATTTGCGTCAGGGAAGCATCGGCGGGCGTGGCGTCACCGTTGAGGGCGGCCACGAGATTTCTGACCGAAAGGGCGCGGTCCAGCGTATCGGCATATGCGACAGTCGCCGCCGGAGAGGCGTCGAACAACATAACCGCCGCGAGGGCTATGGCAATAATTCGCTTTAACCGAGTCACTATTAGTCCTTGAATCATGCTGAAGGCCAAAATATTTGTTAATTTAATATCAAGGGCCACAGCTTTTCAAGATAAATGTGGCTCTTCGGTTGTTTGCGTGGGCCGAGATCAAGCAAATACGCTGATGGCCTGGGGCTAATCGCATAGATTGATACACATTAAGAGAGACGGCCCTGCGAGGGGCCGTCTCCGCATGGGGCACGCTGGGATCGAACCGCTAAATACGACCTGTGACTTCGCTACCGAGCCTCGCGCTCCAGTCGGCGCTTGAGCTTGCGGCGGGCGCGGCACCAGCCGGTGAGATGCTGGAGCAGCATCTCGTCATCCACCGCCGTCAGACGCACGCGCCCGTAGCCAAGCGGAAGCGCCGGCATGAGGCGATTGGAGTGACGCAGACCCGTGCACGTAAAGGCCTCGACCAGCTTCTGGGGCGCAATGTCACAGGGCACCTCGGCAAGGCCGAGCTTGTCGAGCAGGGCATCTTGCGCAAAGACGAGTTCCACAAGATCCGTCTCGGGCGCCTGGTGCGCGGCCGCGAGGCGCGCAGAGATACGAAGGCCCTCCGCAAGCAGAGCCGCGTCCGTGGGGGCGCAGGGATCGCCGGAAGGCAGGCACGCCCTAAGCGCCCGGGCAAAGTCCCGCCCGTAGGCAAGACCCTGGCGAATGGCCACGGCGGAGGACGACGCGGTGCGCGCGCGAGCCTTCGTGAGCTCGAGGAGCTCCTCGGTGAGACCATCTACCTCACCCGAAAGCACGGCGTCCGCGTGCAGGGCAAGCTCGGAGAAGCTACGCTCACCCGCCGTCACCGCACCGGCCACCATAACCGCGCGTCCCATCAGATTGCCCTCATTGGATGCGGAGAGATTGGCGGCCGCAAGATCGCAGACGAGCAGGCGCACGTTGCCGCGGGCGAGCACGAGGGCGGGTCCGTTCGGGACGTCGAGGGCGCGCGGGGTGACCGGGATGTCCACCATGCCGTCAAGCGTGGTGGGAACGGCTGCAAGCGCGCAGCCGCCGCACCAGGTAGAGGCCGCGAATACGCAGGCAGAAATCACATTCGCGTCGCCCACGGCAACCATGGCGTCATCGGCGTTAATGCCCGCCGCGTCAAGCTCGCGATAAAGCCCGGTTGCGACCTCGAGGGGACGAGCCGCCCTGCCGGACGGCAACATAGTATGCGTTACGGCAAAGCCCACATCTACGAGCGAGCGGCGAACGCTCTCGACAAGCTCGGCGGAGACGTCCTCTCCCGAGACGAGCAGCGCAGCTCGGGGCTTGCCCACCGTTCCGCGAAGGTCCGTGCCAATGCGCTCGGCCGCCCCCACGCCCACCCGCATGTCGCACGCGCCGGTGCGCAGCGCCAGGGACTGCCTGCGAATCACCGGCGCCTCGACCTCTGCCTTGGCAGAAATAGGGGCCGGCTTCGCAGCGAGGCCATCAGAGGCCGGATCTGCCACCTCAGGCTTGGCATTGGCAGAGCCGGGCTCAGCAGCCTCGTCCCTGGCATCGTCGGCGGCAGATTCGGCCACCGCAGGCTTGGGCGCCACGGGAGCGGCAGCGGACTCAGGGGCCTCGGAAACCGTCGCAGCCCCAATGGCCTGCGAAGCATCCTCGACCGTCTTGTTCTCCTCGCTCACAGCAGTCCCCTCTCCCAAAGCAGCTCGCCCACCTCATAGGCCACCTGCTCGAATGATTTTCCAGAGATTTTCACGCGATAGTCGCACGCCTTCTCATAGAGAGGCCGGCGATGCGCATAGAGGGCACGCGCATGCTCGCGATCTCCCAGGTCCGGCCGCTTGTCAGGGCGGCGAATCTGGCGCAGCGAGTCCTCGAGCGTGCCATCGAGGAAGACCACGTGACCCATCTCGCGCATGATTCGCATGTTCTCGGGACGCTCGATGACACCACCCCCGCAGCTCACGAGCATGCCACGCCGTTCGCGCAGGCTCTCGAGAGCGCGTGTCTCGGCGTCGCGAAACGCCTCCTCGCCCTTGGTGGCAAAGATGCGCGTCACAGTTGCGTGCAGCTCGCGCTCCACCATGTGGTCGACGTCAATAAACCGCCGGTGGAACATGTTGCCGAGGTTTCTGGCCACCGTGGTTTTGCCAGCACCAAGGAACCCGATGAAGAAGACGTGGTCGCAACCACGATGGGCAGCCTTGTTGCGAGCCGGACCCCTGCGCATGCCCGGCTTCGGACGAGGTTCAGCGGGCTTATGCTCGGCCTGGCCCTTGTTCCTGTGCCCGTTGGCGCCCTTCCGCCGACGCTCGTCCTGGCGCCTGCGGCTGCTCTCGCCCTGGCTCCTCCGGCCGCCTTCTTCCTGGCGTCCGCACTCATCCCGGCGGTCCCGACGTACCCGTCCGCCTTCGTCCTGGCGCTGACGATCGCGCTCGCCCTGAGGTTTACGAGGCTGCGTTTCAGGCGTCTGCGACGCATGTGCGCGCGTGCCAGACTTGGACGGGGCCTGCGCGCCGAGCGGGCCGGAAGCAGCTGCGGGCTGCGCGCCACGCTTGCCCCGCGAACGCCTCCTGGAACCACCGTGCCTTGCCATCGCGCATCTCCCCCACAGACTCGAAAACAAACGAGAGAGATTCTAGCAACAAGGAGCCGCTAGGCACTCATGACAACGACTTCGCGAAGGCTCCCGAGGTTCCCCATGCCACCTCAAACGAGGTCAGCCCATGGCGGTGTGGCCGCGCTTCCCAGCCGAGTGCGGACCCATGCCCGCACAAGCGCCCCTCGGCTAGCGCCGCCTATATCAGCGCAGCCGCGCCCACCACGAAGAACGCCACCGTAAGCCAGGGCGCCATGGGAAAGGTCCTCCTGCGCCGTGCAATCGCACACGCGGCGCCCGCAAGACAGGCGACCACGAGGCCATAGAAGACAAGCGGCCCGAGCATGCAGGCCCAGGCGGCGACGTACTTGACGTCCCCCAGGCCCACGAAGGCTCGGCCGGCAACCCGGCGCGCAATCAGCTCCGCGGAGCCACCCAACACCGCAACGCCCGCGGCCGTCACCAGGCAGAGCGCCGGCGGCGGCACGCTCCCGGCAAAAACCTCCCAGAACGCACGGGCCACCTGCAGCACGAGACCGCAGGTGGCTACAAGCACACAACACAAGTTGGGAATCACACGCCGGCGCACGTCCGTCACAGACGCCCACGCGCCAAGGGCAACAAGGCACACGCCCAACGCGGCGATCACTTTCTGCCTGCGATGAGTCGCTCAAACACGCGGAAGATGTGCGTGTACCACAGGTCGGTTGTGCTCTGGGGGTCCACAAGGATCGTGCGGACGCCCGCGAGGTTGCCCGCCACGACGTCAGTGAAGACCTGGTCGCCGATAAGCACGGCCTCCGCAGGCTTGGCCCCCACGAGTCCCAGGGCCCGTCGCACCGCAAACGGCGCCGGCTTCATCGCGTGATGCACCACCCGCACACCAAGCTCTGCCGCACTCGCCTCCACCTCGTTCGTGTGGAAGTTGTTCGAGACCATGCACAGCTTGATGCCAGCACCTCGAGCCTCGTCCAGCCAGGCCGTCACCTCGGGCGGAGCCGCCTTCGTGTCCCGTGGGACCACCGTGTTGTCTCGGTCGAACAGGACGCAGGAGATCCCCGCGTCCTGGAGCTCTCGTACGCTCACGTCCGTGATGGCGCGCTCGGCGCGCGTGGGCTTGAGGACAGGCATGCTACCCCTGGGTCTTGGCGGCCTCGATGGCCTGGAGGTGCTCGTCATACGTGGGCGAGAACCACTCGTCGGTCTGGGTGATGTAGAAGTACAGGTAGTTGGTGTCTGCCGGCGCCATCGCGGCCTGGATGGACTCCATGGAGGGCGAGCAGATGGGCGTGGGCGTGAGGCCCTGGTTGAGGTAGGTGTTGTACGGGCTCGCGGTCTTGAGGTCGTCGGCCGTGACCTCCCCGCCCGTCACGTACATCATCGTGGCATCGCTCTGCAGCGCCATCCCCTGCTTGAGACGGTTGTAGAAGGTCGAGGAGACCTTGGGACGCTGGTCGGACGTAATGGCTTCGCGCTCCACAATCGACGCGAGCTTGAGGATGTCGTAGTCGCTCATGTCGATGCCGTAACGGTTCTTGATGGTGGCCTCTGCGGAGGAGAAGTCGAGCGAGGCCACGTCCTTGTTGTACTGGTCGAGCATGGCGCGGATCACGGTGTCTGCCGTGAGGTCCCCGGCACTCGAGAAGTCATAGGTCTTGGGACAGAGGAAGCCCTCGAGCGAGTCGTCCTGCGCGTCTGCCAAGAACGGGTAGTCCGCGGCGTAGTTGGACGCCTTCGCCTGGGCGAGGAAGTCGTCGGAGGAGATGCCGAGCCCGCTCTGGACCGCCGCCGCCGTTTGGGTGACGCTGAGGCCCTCGGGAATCGTCACCGTCTTGGCCGTGGAGTTGGGACCCTTCGTGAGCTGGGAGATGATGTCATCCAGACCCTGGCCCACCGTAAAGACGTACGCACCGCTCTTGATGGCGGAGTCTGCCTTCTGCCTCCGCGCCTCGGTCACGAACTCGTCCGAGTCGGCCACCACGCCGCTGTCCTTGAGGGCGTTGCCAACCGCGATGGCACCGGAGCCCTCGGGGATGACGACCTCGACGCGCTCGCCCTGGTTGGGCAGCTCGGTCTGCGCGGCATCCCCGCCAAAGAACGTGGGGATGATGAAGACGAAAACCAGCGCCAGCACCACGAGGATGGCAACAACGCCACCCAGAATGGGGCCGAGGTGGTTGGAGTGACCGCCGCGGGCGCGGTGGGCTCGCTGGGCGCGGGTGTGCGGCGTCGCGAGCTTGGTCATGCCCGTGGCGCCAGGACTCACGGCACGCCTGGATGCCGCCGGGCGCCTGCCGTGGGAGACGGAGGCCGCCGGGCGGCGAGGCGTGGCCACCGGACGAGCACGATGTGCGGAGGCCTGGCTGCGATTGCTGGCTGTACGACCGCTACCTGCGGCGAAATGGGAACCCTGGCGGCGCCTCGGTGTCTCTGCCATCGCTACCCCCTTGCCGCGTCGTCTTGGGAGCGACGCGCGTCGAGCCACGCCTGCAGAAAGAGCGAGGCGGCAACCATATCAACCTTGCCGCGCATGTCGCGCTCGCGCAGGCCCTCTTCCCTGAGAATACGCTTCGCCTCCGCCGAGGAAAGCCGCTCGTCGGCAAACTCCAGCGGAAGGTCGCAGGCGTCGGCTATCTGCTTGGCCTGAGCCATGAGGCGCTCCGCCTGCGGGCCGTCCTCGCCTGAAAGGGTCTGGGGACGGCCGCAGACGAGCACGCCGGGCTCGTAGTCCTCGAGGATGCGTCGGAAGGTCTTTGCGTGGCCGAGCACCTCGGCCGCCGGCAGTACCTTCACCGGGCTTGCGATGCGCCCGGAGGCGTCGCTCGCCGCGATGCCCACGCGCACCTCGCCTATGTCCAGAGCCAGGGCCCTCACGCGTGGCGCCTAGGAGAGCAGCTCGCGGGCGGCAGCCAGCGCGGCGTCGATGCCCGCGGCATCCTTGCCGCCGGCCTGGGCCATGTTCGGGCGTCCGCCGCCCTTGCCGCCCACGTGACCGGCCGCGGCGCGCACCACGTCGCCCGCCTTGAAGCCGGCGGAGACGGCCTCCTCTGTGGCGGCCGCGAGCAGCGCGACCTTGCCCTCGGGCGTGGCGGTGGCCAGCACGCAGGCAACCGGGCCGGCGACCTTGTCGCGAATGGTGTCCCAAACGCTGCGGAGGTCTGCGGCCTCCATGCCGTCCAGGCGCGCCACGACGGCCTTGTAGCCAGAGAGCTCGAGCGCGGAGTCGATAGCCTCGGACACGCCGCCGGCGGCACCGCCGGTGAGGGCGCACTTGAGCTTCTGCTCGGCGTCACGCAGGTTGCCCTTGAGGTCCTCGATGCGGCTCACGGCATCCTCGGGACGGCACTTGAGCTCGGCAGACACTGCGTCGAGGGCATCGTTGCGCTCGTCGAGCCAGGAGAGGGCGCCCAGGCTCGTGACGGCCTCGATGCGGCGGACGTTGGAGCCCGTGGAGGACTCGGAGACGATCTTGAAGAGGCCCAGCTCGGCGGTGTTGCGGGCATGCGTGCCGCCGCAGAGCTCGCGGCTGAAGGGCTTGTCCTCAGTGCCGGCGGAGACCACGCGCACCACGTCGCCATACTTCTCGCCAAAGAGCGCCACGGCGCCGGAGGCCTTGGCCTCCTCGATGCCCATGACGGCCGTGACGACCGGCTTGGTGGCGAAGATCTCGACGTTCACGAGGTCCTCGACCTCGTGCAACTGCTCGGCCGTGCAGGCCTCGAAGTGCGTGAAGTCAAAGCGCAGACGCTCGTCGTCCACGAGCGAGCCGGCCTGGGAGACGTGGTCGCCCAGGACCTGCTTGAGCGCGGCGTCCAGCAGGTGCGTGGCCGTGTGGTTGCGGCGGATGAGCTCGCGACGGTGCGCGTCGATGGCGGCGACGAGCGTGTCGCCCACCGCGAGCGCGCCCTCGACGACCTTCGCCGTGTGGGCGTAGAGGCCGTTGTGGGCCTTGGTGTCTGTCACCTCGACGGAGACGCCCTCGCCCTCGAGCGTGCCGGTGTCGCCCACCTGCCCGCCCATCTCGGCATAGAACGGCGTGCGGTCGAGCACGACCTCGACCTCGTCGCCCGCCTCGGCGCACTCGACGGAGGCGCCGTCCTTCACGAGGGCGAGCACGTGGACGCCCTCGAGCTCGTTGTGGTCATAGCCGTCGAACTCCGTGGCGGGAAGCTCGTCGGAGAGAGCCACCCATACGTCGTTGAAGCTGCCCCAGGCGTCGCCCTCGGCGGCCGCGCGGGCGCGGGCCTTCTGCTCGTCCATGCAGCGCTGGAACTCGTCCATGTCCACGTCGTGGCCGGCGGCGGAGGCAATCTCCACCGTAAGGTCGATGGGGAAGCCGTAGGTGTCGTGCAGGGTGAAGGCGCGCTCGCCGGAGAGCGTGGCACCCTCGGCAAGCTCGGCCAGGGCCTCGTCCAGGTAGGCGCGACCGGTCTCGAGGGTGGCGCCGAAGCGCTCCTCCTCGGCGTTTACGATGCCCTTGACGAGTGCCACCTTCTCGAGGAGCTCGGGGTAGGCGTCGCCCATGAGGCGGTTGACCTCATCGATGAACTGCTCGAGGAAGGCACCCTCGATGCCCAGCAGGCGGCCGTGGAAGACGGCGCGGCGCAGCAGGCGGCGCAGCACGTATCCGCGGCCCTCGTTGCCGGGCAGGACGCCGTCGGCGATGAGGAAGTCCACGGCGCGGGCGGCGTCGGCAATGATGCGCAGGCTCACGCTGGGGCCCTCGTAGCTGGTGCGGCCGTAGGTCTTGCCGCAGATCTTCTCCCCCAGGGCGATGAGGCCCTGCATGAGGTCACCATCGTAGTTAGAGCTGGCGTGCTGCATGATGGCAGCCATGCGCTCCAGGCCCATGCCCGTATCGAGGTTGCGGTGGGGCAGCTCGGGCATCGAGCCGTCCTCCTGGCGATCGTACTGGGTGAACACAAGGTTCCAGAACTCGAGGTAGCGGTCGCAGTCGCAGCCGGGCGCGCAGTCAGGCGAGCCGCAGCCAAACTCCTCGCCCTGGTCGTAGTAGATCTCGGAGCAGGGACCGCAGGGGCCGGTGGGGCCGGCGGCCCAGAAGTTGTCGTCCTCGCCGAGGCGGGAGATGTGGTCTGCCGCCACGCCCAGGGAGCGCCAGACGTCGAAGGTCTCGTCGTCGTCCGTGAAGACGGTGAAGTAAAGGCGGTCAACCGGCAGCTTGAAGACCTTGGTGATGAGCTCGAAGGCCCAGGCGCAGGCCTGCTGCTTGGAGACGCCGCCAAAGGAGAAGTCGCCGAGCATCTCAAAGAAGGAAAGGTGACGGCCATCGGAGCCGATGACGTCGATGTCGTTGGTGCGCACGCACTTCTGGCAGGAGCAGGCGCCGATCTCCTTCATCGTCTTCTTGCCCTGGTAATACTCCTTGAACTGGTTCATGCCGGCGTTGGCAAGCAGCAGCGAGGGATCATCGGGCACGAGCGAGGAGCTGGGGTAGAGCTTCAGCCCGCGCTCCTCGAAGAAGCCGAGGAACGCCGAGCGAATCTCGGCGGTGGTCATGGTTGGAAAGTCTGCGGCGCTCATAGGTCTCCCCTGCGGCTCGGTTCATCCCCCGGCGGCGCGGCCGCGCGGGAGCTACGTTCTGTTCAAACCGAATCAGTGTACTACGGCACCGCGGCGGGGCAAAAAGCAGGCGCCCGCCCACACGCGAACTCCGCGCCTGTGGACGGGCGTCCGGCGTCACCAGACGGCGCACGGCGCATCGCGAGCGGCATGCCACGTCGCAAGCAACACGCCGACCGCGCGGCTGCTACAGCGACGTCTGGACCACCGAGGGGCCAAAGCCGGCGGCCTCGAGCGCGGCGATGATCTGGGCCTTGTGCTCCTCGCCGTAGGCTTCGATGGTGGTAGGCAGCTCCACGGCGGCGTTGCGGTTGGTGCTCACGAACTGGTTGTGCTCGAGCTTGATCACGTTGCCGCTCTGCTCGGCGATAATGCTCGCCACCTTCACGAGCATGCCCGGACGGTCCGGCAGGAGCACGCTCACCGTGAAGATGCGACCGCGGCGGATGAGGCCGTGCTGCACCACCGAGCTCATCGTGATGACGTCCATGTTGCCGCCGGAGAGGATCGACACCACGCGCTTGTTCTCCGCCGGCAGGTGCTTGAGCGCGGCCACCGTGAGCAGGCCGGAGTTCTCGACGATCATCTTGTGGTTCTCGACCATGTCGAGGAAGGCCACCACGAGCTCCGCGTCATCCACGAGGATGACGTCGTCGAGGCTCTGCTCGAGGTACGGGTAGACCCTGTCGCCCACCTCGAGGACGGCCGTGCCATCGGCAATGGTGTTTGCCGAGGGCAGGCGCACGGGATGGCCCGCGTCGAGCGCGGCCGTGAGGCTGGGGGCGCCCGACGGCTCCACGCCGATGACCTTGACCTTGGGGTTGTACTGCTTCACGAAGGTCGAGACGCCCGTGGCGAGACCGCCGCCGCCCACAGGCACGAGGATGACGTCCACGAGCGGCAGCTCCTGGACGATCTCCATGGCGATGGTGCCCTGGCCCGTGGCAACAACGGGGTCGTTGAAGGGATGCACGAAGGTGAGGCCGCGCCCCTCGGCAAGCTGGAGGGCGTAGTCGCAGGCCTCGTCGTAGACGTCACCCTTGAGGACGACCTCGGCGCCGTAGGCCTTCGTGCGCTCCACCTTGTTCTCCGGCTTGAGCCAGACGCGGTTGCCGCAGGCGGCGGAGAAGCTGGGGCTCTCGATGAGCTTGGTGTCCTGGGTGACCTCGCGGACCTTCTCGGAGGCCTCCTCAAAGGCCTCAAGCGTGAGCATGTCTGCCATGGCGGCTCCTATCATGCGGGCGGGTTTCACGCGAATTGGTTCGAGGCCGGCTCGCTCACGCTCGAGGTGTCCGACGACGAGCTCGCCCGGCGCCGCGCTGCCTGGCAGCCGCCCGCACCCAAGTACACCCACGGCGTGCCCTCGCGCTACGCGAAGCTCGTCACGTCCGCAGACAAGGGGGCTTACCTCTCATGATGACGCTCGAGGAACGGCTCGACCGCAAGCGCTGCGCAATCGAGGGCCATCCCTTTGGCCTCGGCAGCAACACGGAGCACGAGGGAAAGACCATGACCGGCGCCCAGGCCATCATCGCGAGCCTGGAGGCCGAGGGCGTGGACACGATCTTTGGCTACCCCGGCGGCCAGGCCATCAAGATCTACGACGTGCCCTATGACTCCAAGAAAATCCATCACGTGCTCGCCCGTCACGAGCAGGGCGCGGCGCACATGGCCGACGGCTACACCCGCGCCACGGGCAAAGTGGGCGTAGTGCTCGTCACGAGCGACCCCGGCGCCACCAACACCGTCACCGGCATCGCCACCGCCTTCATGGACTCCGTGCCCATGGTGGTCATCACGGGCCAGGTCACGCGCGGCGTCATCGGCACGGACGCCTTCCAGGAGGCCGACATCGTGGGCATCACGATGCCGGTGGTGAAGCACAGCTTCCTGCTGCAGTCCACCGACGACCTCACCCGCACCTTCCGCGAGGCCTTCTACATCGCCAGCACCGGCCGTCCCGGCCCCGTCCTCATCGACATCCCAAGCGACCTCTCGGGCTCCGAGATGGTGTTCCACTATCCCGACACGGTGACCATCCCCAGCTATCGCCCCACCTACAAGGGCAACGCCAAGCAGGTGCGCCAGGCCGTGAAGCTTATCGAGGCCGCCAAGCGCCCGCTCATCTACGCCGGCGGCGGCATCGTGGCGAGCCACGCCTGCGTGGAGCTCACCGACCTCGCCGAGCGCATGCAGATTCCCGTGGTGACCTCCCTTATGGGCAAGGGCGCCATGCGCTGCTCCAATCCGCTCAACCTGGGGCCCGTGGGCATGCACGGCTCCAAGTACGCCAACATGGCCGTCATGGAGTGCGACCTGCTCATCGCCGTGGGTGCGCGCTTCTCAGACCGCGTGACCGGCAAGGTCTCCGAGTTTGCCCCAAACGCCAAGGTCATCCACATCGACATCGACCCAGCCGAGATCGGCAAGGTCATCGACCCGGCCGCCCCCATCGTGGGCGACGCCCGCGTGGTGTTGGGCGCCATCAACGAGCGCCTCGAGAAGATCGACGCGCACGCGGCGTGCGGGGACTGGACCCGCGAGGTGTTCGAGTGGCGCGAGCGCTGGCCCTTCTACACCGAGGACTTCGCCGACTACCCGGACAAGATCGCGCCCGAGGTGGTGCTCTCCAAGCTCTCCGAGAAGCTCGACCCCGAGGCGAGTGTCGTCACCACCGAGGTGGGCCAGCACCAGATGTGGGCTCATCAGAACATCCACCGCGAGCACGCCCGCACCTTCATCTCCAGCGGTGGCCTGGGCACGATGGGCTTCGGCTTCCCCGCGGCCATCGGCGCCAAGGTGGGCTGCCCGGAGGACCAGGTGGTCTGCGTGGCGGGTGACGGCTCCTTCCAGATGAACTCCCAGGAGATGGCCACCGCCGCCATCCAGGGCGTGGCCGTGAAGGTCCTCATCCTGGACAACCGCGCCCTGGGCATGGTGCACCAGTGGCAGCGGCTCTTCTACCACGAGCGCTACGCCTTCACCGAGCTCGCCGCCAACCCGGACTTCGTGAAGCTCGGCGGCGTCCGCGTCTCCGAGAAGGGCTTCGGCGAGGGTGCGCTGCACGCCAAGGCCAATGCGTCGGGCACCCACGTACGCAAGGGAGGTGAGTAGGATGCGCCACATCCTCTCCGTTCTCGTCGAGAACAAGAGCGGCGTGCTCTCGCGCGTCACCGGTATGATCAGCCGCCGCGGATTCAACATCGAGTCGCTCACGGTGGCACCCACGGAAGACGAGGGCCTCTCGCGCATGACCGTCATCGTCGAGGCTGACAAGATGGGCTTTGAGCAGATCACCAAGCAGCTCCACAAGATCGTGAGCGTCTACAAGGTGAGCGACTTCACCGACACAGATACCGTGGAGCGCGAGCTCGTCCTGTTCAAGGTGATGGTCTCCCCCGAGCGCAGGCACGAGGTCATCGAGATCACCAACGTGTTCCGCGCCAACATCGTGGACGTGGGCAAGAGCACCCTCACCATCGAGGCCACGGGCTCCACGAGCAAGCTCGACGCCCTCGAGGACCTCTTCCGCGGCTACGGCATCCGCCAGCTCACCCGCACCGGCAAGATTGCCATGAGCCGCGGCGGGCACGACTAGCGCCGTCCGGCGCGTCCGGCTTGATGTCGGCCTCGCCGCCCCGGAGCGCTCGCCGAAACCACCCGCCATCCGGAGGTTAAGAACAGGCACCACCCGCCACTCGGCGGTTTTCATAGCAGTCAAGGGGACACGATGCCCCGATCGACACGAAGGAGCACACGAATGGCCGTCACGATCTACTACGAGAACGACTGCAAGCCCGAGGTCATCCAGGGCAAGAAGGTCGCCATCATCGGCTATGGCTCGCAGGGCCACGCCCACGCGCTCAACCTCATGGACTCCGGCGTCGACGTGCGCGTTGGCCTGCGCGAGGGTTCCGCCTCCGCCGAGAAGGCGCGCGAGGCCGGCCTCAAGGTCGTCGACATGGACACGGCTGCCGAGGAGGCCGACGTCATCATGATCCTGACGCCGGACGAGACCCAGCCCAAGGTCTACGCCGAGCACATCGAAAAGCACCTCAAGCCGGGGGACACCCTCGCCTTCGCCCACGGCTTCAACATCCACTTCGGCTATAGCAAGCCGCCCGCGGACGTCAATGTCATCATGGTTGCCCCCAAGGGCCCGGGCCACATCGTGCGCCGCCAGTACACCGAGGGCTCCGGCGTGCCCGACCTGGTCTGCGTGCAGCAGGATGCCACGGGCGACGCCTGGGACATCGCGATGAGCTACGCCTGGGGTCTCGGCGGCGCGCGCTCCGGCCTCATCAAGTCCACGTTCAAGGATGAGACCGAGGAGGACCTCTTCGGCGAGCAGGCCGTGCTCTGCGGCGGCCTCGTTGAGATGATCAAGGCGGGCTTCGAGACCCTCACCGAGGCCGGCTACCCCGAGGAGCTGGCCTACTTCGAGGTCTACCACGAGATGAAGATGATCGTGGACCTCATGTACGAGAGCGGCATCCACTTCATGAACTACTCCATCTCCAATACGGCCGAGTACGGCGAGTACTACGCCGGCCCCAAGGTCATCAACGAGGAATCCCGCAAGGCCATGAAGGAGATCCTGCGCCGCATTCAGGACGGCTCCTTCGCCCAGGAGTTCGTTGACGACTGCAACAACGGCCACAGTGGCTGCTCGAGCAGCGCGAGGCCATCAACGAGCACCCGATCGAGAAGACCGGCGAGCGCGTCCGCTCCATGTTCTCCTGGATCAAGAAGTAGCATCGCCCCCGTGCCGTCGACCTGGGCCGACGGCACGCCCCATGCGCTCAGGTGCCACGCGCGCCCAGGCGGTCTGCGCTCAAGCTCCCAGGCGCCACAAAGGTTCAGGCGCAACATGTGCACAGGCGCTCAGGCACCGCAAGGCAGCAGGCCCGCATCCCTCGCAGGATGCGGGCCTTCTTTTGCATGTGCCTATGCTTGGGGCGGAGCCACAGACCCACATGACTCGCCAATTCGCGCGGGCAATAGCCTCGACCCAATAGTCCGAGAACACGGGACGGGCCACCTGCTCGCAACATGGCCCGCGCTAGGGCTTGGACATCACGACGTCGGGGTCGATCTTGTCCTGGACCTTGCGCAGCGTGCGTCGCAGCAAACGCGAGACCTGCACCTGGGAGACGCCAAGGCGGCATGTCCGGGCACGCTCCTGCACAATCTTCGAAATTGTAGCGCTCGCCCATGCCGCGCCCGGCGGGAAGACGTCGGTCACCCAAATTGATGGACGGATGCTGGCATCATTTGCGGGCCACCGCGCGCCACGCCTGGCCGGGCCGCACCCGGGGTTCGGGCCCCGATGTGGAGCCGGCGTTTTCTCGTGGCGCGGGCGGCTGCCGCGCGTACAATGATGCCGCATTTCCCAGAACCGACCCGTAATGAGACGGGCGGGATGAAAGGACGCATATGGCACGCAATACGGTGCTCTCACTGGCCAAGAAGGTCGGCGAGGGCCACAGGGTGACCATGGTCACCAGCTACGACTACACCATGGCGACCTTGGTGGAGGAGTCGGGCATCGACATGATCCTCGTGGGCGACTCGCTGGGTATGACCATGCTCGGCTACGAGGACACCATCCCGGTGACCCTTGACGACATGGTCCACCACACCCGCGCGGTGACGCGGGCGACCCACGACACCTTCGTCGTGGGAGACCTCCCGTTCGGAACGTACCAGGGCTCGCCCGAGCAGGCCCTCTCAAGCGCCACCCGCCTCATGAAGGAGGGCTGCTGCCAGGCGGTGAAGCTCGAGGGCGGCACCCGCGTCGAGGCGCAGATCCGTGCCATCGTGAACGCCGGCATCCCCGTCGTGGGTCACATCGGCATGACCCCGCAGTCCTCCAACGCCTTCGGCGGCTTCAAGGTTCAGGGCAAGACCGTCGAGGCGGCCCGTCGCCTCGTCGACGACGCGCTCGCCGTCGAGCGCGCGGGCGCCTTCGCCGTCGTGCTCGAGTGCGTGCCAAGCGAGCTCGCCGCCTATGTGACCGAGCGCCTCACCTCCTGCTTCACGATTGGCATCGGCGCCGGCGCCGACTGCGACGGCCAGGTCCTCGTGTGCCAGGACCTCCTCGGCATGACCACCGGCGGCTTCAAGCCCAGGTTCGTTCGCAACTTCGCCCAGGTGGGACAGGTCATCCGCGACGCCTATCACGACTATGCGGCCGCGGTCGAGGACGGGAGCTTCCCCGCGGCGGAAAACGGGTTCAAGATCGACGCGTCCGTCATGGACGAGATCAGGGAGGTCTAGCCATGCAGACGGCAACGACGAAGGCCGAGGTTCGCGCCCAGGTCAAGGCGTGGAGGCGCGAGGGCCTCACGGTGGGGCTCGTCCCCACGATGGGATACCTGCACGAGGGGCACAAGAGCCTCATCGTCCGCGCGGCGTCCGAGAACGACCGCGTGGTGGTGTCGGACTTCGTGAACCCCACGCAGTTCGGCGCGGGCGAGGACCTCGAGAGCTACCCGCGCGACTTCGGGCGTGACTGCGCCCTGTGTGAGGAGGCGGGCGCGGCGCTCGTGTTCCACCCGGACCCCTCCGAGATGTACGCGCCGAACGCCTGCACCTACGTGAACATGGACGCCCTTACCCACGAGCTCTGCGGCCTCTCGCGCCCCATCCACTTCCGCGGCGTCTGCACCGTGGTCTCCAAGCTCTTCAACATCGTCAAGCCCGACCGCGCCTACTTTGGCCAGAAGGACGCCCAGCAGCTCTCCGTCATCCGTCGCATGGTGCGCGACCTCGACTTTGACGTGAAGGTCGTGGGCTGCCCCATCGTGCGCGAGGCCGACGGGCTGGCCAAGAGCTCGCGTAACACCTACCTCTCCGCCGAGGAGCGCACCGCGGCCCTGTGCCTGTCGCGCGCCATCTTCGCCGGCCAGAGGATGGTGGAGGAGGGCGAGCGCGAGGCCGAGCCCGTGCTCGCGCGCATGCGCGAGATCATCGAGGCAGAGCCGCTGGCCCGCATCGACTACGTGAAGATGGTCGACCTCGACGACATCGTGCAGGTCAAGCGCATCGAGGGGCGCCCCGTGCTCTGTGCCATCGCCGTCTACGTGGGCAAGACCCGCCTCATCGACAACTTCATCTTCGACCCTGCGGCCTAGCGTGGGCGAGACGCGACAGGACGCGCGCCCGCTCAGGCTCGCCTTCGTCGGCGCCGGCAAGGTGGGCTGCTCTCTCGCCCGCTTCCTTGCCGACGCTCGCGCCGGGGACGCGGCCTCGGCAGAGGAGGGCCAGCCCACGGGCGCCCCCGACCCTGCCCCCTGCGAGGTGGTCGGCTTCTTCAGCAGGACGCCCGAACACGCGCTCGAGGCGGCCGAGTTCGCGGGCGGCGTGGCGTTTGACTCCGCCGCCGACGCGGCATGTGCCGCGGACGTCCTCGTCGTCACCACCCCCGACGCACAGATCGCCCCGGCCTGGGAGCAAGTCGCCGACGCGGCGCGGGCAGGCAAGCTCTCGCTTGCAGGCAAGGTCGTGGCGCACTGCTCCGGGGCGCTTCCCGCGAACGTGCTCACGGGGGCGCACGAGCTAGGGGCACGGGCCTGCTCGGTCCATCCGCTCTATGCCGTGAGCTCGCGCTTCGGATGCTGGCAGGAGCTCGCCCACGCCTGGTTCTCGGTCGAGGGCGACGAGAGGGCCTGCGCCCTCATGGAGCGCCTCCTGGCCGCGCGGGGCGCCAGGTGCGGACGCGTGCGCTCGGAGGAGAAGGCACGCTACCACGCGGCTGCGGTCATGGCCTCGAACCTCGTGGCGGGCCTCTACGCGCGCGCCGCGGCGGAGCTCGAGCGCGCCGGCTGGCCCACCGGCCAGGCCGAGGTCGCGCTCGCCCCGCTCTTCGAGGGCAACGCGCGCCACGTCGCTCGAGACGGCGTCGCCCGCGCGCTCACCGGACCCGCCGCCCGCGGCGACAAGGCCACCATCGCTAGGCACCTCGACGTGCTCGAGGGAAGCGACCGCGAGATCTATCGCCTGCTCACCGATGCGGTGAGGCAGGTGGCACGGCGAGGCCGCGACCAGGCGGACCCGTCTGGACGCAAAGACGGCTGAGGGGCCACATCCGAGCGGCCCGCACATATGCCGCCGGCGGGCAACCGCAGGCGGCCCACACACGACAAGGAGTCGAAGCCATGCTTCTCACGATGCTCAAGGGCAAGATCCACCGCGCCACGGTCACCCAGGCCGAGGTCGACTACGTGGGCTCGATCACCATCGACCAGACCCTCATGGATGCCGCAGGCATCCATGAGTACGAGCGCGTCCAGGTAGCCGACGTCGAGCGCGGCACCCGCCTGGAGACCTACGTGATCTCGGGCGAGGCCGACAGCGGCATCATCTGCCTGAACGGCGCCGCCGCACACCTCGTGGACGTGGGCGACAAGGTCATCATCATGTGCTATGCCCAGATGGACGAGGTGGAGGCACGCTCCTCCAAGCCGCGCGTGGTATTCGTGGACGGCGAGAACTGCATCGCCAGGATCAGCCGCTACGAGCGCCACGGCAGACTCGAAGACCTGTAGGGCGCCCGCGGGGCCCTCAAGGACCTGTCGGGCGTTCGGACCCCTCCGGAGATCCCCTCTCCCGAGACTCGCAAGGCACCCGCACCGCCTATTTGTCCCGTCTGTGGCCCAGTCGCTCCCGCACGCGCCTGGCAAGCGGCTCGTGCCGGGACTCGGCCTTGACGTCCGGCGCCACATCACGCATCTCGTCTACCGCGATGAGACGTGTGCTCGCCGGGAACCGCTCGTCGTCGACCGCGTCGACGGAGGGCACTGGTGTGCCATCGGCGTGGTGGTAGGGCGTGCCCCGAAAGAACGCCCCGTCGAAGCTCACGAGCTGGCGGCCGGTACGGGTCTCGAAGTAGTAGATGAACACGCCCTTGACGGCCGCCGTGAGTGGGATGGCGAACGCCATGCCCAGGGCACCGCCCAGGCTCGCGCCCACCGTGATGCCGATGAGGCTCATGGCAGGGTGGATGCGCACGGCCGAGCGCATGACGAGTGGGCTCACGAGGTTGTCGGTCACGTTCTGGGCCACGACGCAGAGCACGAGCGTCCAGAGCGCCATGACCGGGCTCGTGAACAGCGCGATGAACGTGGCGAGCGCCGCCGAGCACATGGGCCCCACGACGGGAATGAAGTGCAGGATGGACGTGAGGATGGCCATGAGGCCCGCGTAGGGGTGGCTCACCACCGTGAGGCACACGAAGATGAGCACGCCGTTCACCACCGAGGTAACCACCACGCCGCTCATGTAGCCGCCCATCGAGCGGCTGAGCACCGTGAGCAGAAGCGCGAGGTCGTCGGCGTGGCGCGGGCCCACGATGACGCCGAGCTCGCGGAAGATGACCGGGTAGTCCTTGGCGAACCAGTAGGCCATGACGAGGCCGAGGAAGAACATCACGACGCCGTTGGCGAAGCCCATGATGTTGGGGATGATGCCGCCGGAGAGCAGGGAGGCAAGGTCTCCCGCCATGCGGCTGCCTACGCTGGAGAGTCCCTCGACGAAGCCCTGCGCAGAGGTCTGGAGCTGCGACGAGCCACCGCCGCCGTAGGAGTCAGCGAGCCCCTTCACCATGGGCTGGAGCTGTCCCAGGTAGCCGGGGATACGGCCCAGCAGCTGCACGAGCTGGTCGAAGAAAAACGGGAGCAGCCACAGAAGGACGCCCGCCCCCACCGCCACCATAACGGCGAGCGAGACGAGCGCCCCGAGCGCCCGTCCCACGCCGAGGCGCTCGAGGCGGTTGGTGATGGCGCTCATGATGAAGCCCACGATGGCGCCGACGAGCACGCTCTCGAGCGCGGCGCCCACCATGCCGAGCGCGCGCACGCAGATCACAAAGACGGCCACGCAGCCCACGACAGCCCAGGCGCGGACGGCCACCAGGCGCGCCCGCTCGTAGTCGTGCCTGCCCGCCTGCCCGCTCATGACATGAGCCCCTCGGGGTCGATCTTGTCCTGGACCTTGCGCAGCGTGCGTCGCAGCAAACGCGAGACCTGCACCTGGGAGACGCCAAGGCGCTTGGCGATCTCCGCCTGCGTGAGGCCGTCGTGAAAGCGCATCTTGAGCACCTCGCGCTCGCGCGGGGAGAACTCGTGGAGGGCGTCCGCGATGACCATACGCGTGTCGGAAGCGGCAAGGTCCTCGTCCACGCTCGCATAGTGGTCGATGACCGCAGGCGCGTCGTCCTCGTCCGAGCCGCCTGCCTCCAGCGGCACCGAGCTGTAGGCGCTGGAAGACTCGATGGCCTCGAGCACCTCGTCTACCGAGACGTTCAGGCGCTCGGCCACCTCCTCGGTGGAGGGCGAGCGCTGCAGGTCCTTGGTGAGCTGGTCCGTAGCCTGGTTCACCTTGGCGGAGAGCTCCTGCAGGCGCCTCGGCACGCGCACGCTCCAGCCCTTGTCGCGGAAGTGGCGCTTGATCTCGCCGAGGATGGTGGGCGTGGCGTACGTGGTGAACTCGAGGCCGCGCTCGGGGTCGAAGCGGTCGATGGCCTTTATGAGGCCGATGGTGCCCACCTGGATAAGGTCGTCGAGGGGCTCTCCCCTGTTCTTGAACTTGCTCGCGAGGAAGCGAACGAGGTTGAGGTGGCTCATGATGAGCTCGTCGCGCGCGGTCTCGTCACCCGCACGGTACTTGGCAAAGAGGTCGCGCGTGCGTGCCTTGTCCCACGCCAGGCGGCCCTTGGGCGGCGCGGGTGCCTCCTTGAACTTGGCCTGGGCGGCATGGCGCGCCGCGGCACGGGCGCGCGCGGCGGCGTCCTTGTCGCCAGCGCTGGCACCCTCATGCGAAGCTGCGCCGCCCTCCGCGGGAGCCTGCTGTCCGGCGCGAGGGGCCACAGCGTCTCCCTCCAGGGGAGCGTCGGCCAAAACACCGGGTGCGACGGCACCCTTCTCGTTGGCGTCTATGCGATCACTGGGCATCGATGACATCCGTACTCTTTCTGAGTCTGAGTGTGCCGGCCTTGCGGTCCATCACGCACTCATCGCAAACCGCGGTGAGGATGAGCTCAGCATAGGCCGAGGTCTGGTCGTCTTCGGGCAGCTCTGCCTCGCCAAGCGAGAACTCCATCGCAAGAGTGCCCTCTACGCCGGAGAACGTGACGTCGCAGATCTGGGGCTTCGTGGCGCAGCACCACACGAAGCCCTCCTCGGCGGCCATGCGGGCGTCTTCGACGGCCTCAAGCGAGAGGCCGGCGAGAACGGCGAGGTTTGCCGCCAACATGCGAACCGGCCTGGCATAGGAGGGTTCGGCAGGCACTGACAAGCGAACGACCTTGGAATCTGTAGCTTCTTGCATGTTGTAACCTCTATTCGTTCGCACTGTCGGCAACACCATCGGCGGCAGCATCCGCAGAGGGAACGGCCCCACCCTCGGCATCCACCGGATAGGTGAAGTACCCGGCGTCGCCGGAGACCCGCTCAACGGGTTGCTCGGAAGCCTCGGGCCTAGCCTGAGCCGTGGCACCCGCGGCCTCAAGGCGCCCGTGCTTTGCCACGTCCCCGAGCTTGGCCTGCGACTTGGCGCCCCCGGCAACCTTGCCGGCGACGCGGCCCACGGCCCCAGCCACACCGGAGGCCACCGCGTCGACGGCGCCGGTCACGGCGTTGGACGCACGGGCGCCCGTGTCGGTGACGGTGCCCACGTCGGAGAGGATGCTCTCGATGCGGACGAGGTCCACGTTCACGAGGTCCACCGAGGTGGCGGCCTTCTCGAGGATGGGCTCGATGCGCTTGGAGGCAGGAACGAGCTCGTCGGCGGCTCCGTCGAGCTTGGTGATGACGGGGCGGAGCTCGTCGAGCGTGCCGTTTACGGACTCGGTAAGCTCGCCCACGCTCTTGCGCGTGCGCCGCAGCACCAAGGCAAGTTCGACCACGGCCCAAACGCCAACCACAACCAGCACGATGAGGGCAATCGTCAGCGGTTCCATCAACTTCCTCCAAAGCACTCAGACTAAGGCCGGCCGCAGCATTTTGGGGCCGGCTATCTTGCACGTGTGCACACCATTCTACCCGCCCGGGCACAAATCGGCCTACGCGCCTGCCGAGCGCCCGCGACCCTGTCGGTCCCGCTGGCAGGTCTCCACGCGCCAGGCTTCCCAGCCGCGCGTGGGCTTCCAGAAGGCCCCGCGCTCAAGGCCCTCTGGCAGGTAGCGCTGCTCCACCCAGCCCTCCGGATAGTCGTGTGGGTAGAGGTAGGGACCATAGGAGTCAGAGCCCGGACGATGGCGGTCGCGCAGGTAGTTGGGCACCTCGCGGCGCGGCCCGTGGCGCACCTCGGCAAGCGCCGCGTCGATGGAGGACTCGGCAGAGTTCGACTTGGGAGCCAGCGCCAGGTACTCGGCAGCCTGCGCGAGGTTGATGCGGCACTCGGGGTAGCCGATGACCTCGGCCGCCTTGAACGCCGCCTCGGCCACAAGGATGGCCTGCGGGTCTGCGTTGCCAATGTCCTCGGAGGCGCAGATGAGGATGCGCCGGGCGATGAACTTGGGGTCCTCGCCGGCATCGATCATGCGCGCGAGCCAGTAGACCGCGGCGTCTGGGTCACTGCCGCGCATCGACTTGATGAAGGCCGAGATGATGTCGTAGTGCATGTCGCCAGACTTGTCATACGGGAGCCCGCGGCGGGGATTGGCCTCCAGCACGTGCTCGCGCGTGATGACGAGGCGCGCGGGACCCGCCGTGCGGGCGCGGGGCCCCGCAGTCTCAGAGACGTCGGCGCCGGCTCCAGGCACCTCCCCGCCACCGGAAGCGATGACGTCACGCGAGCCGCCGTCTGCCACGAGCTCCGCCGCATCGGAGGCACCTTTGGCCGGCAGCGCCATCTGGCTCGCAAGCTCCAGAGAGGTGAGCGCCGCGCGTGCGTCTCCCCCTGCCAGCTGCACAATCTCGGCCAATGCGTCATCCTCCAGCGCAAACGCGCCGGCAAGCCCGTGCTCGCTCGTCACCGCACGGCGAACGAGCTCGGCGATGGCCCCATCATCGAGCGGCTGGAGCTCCACCACGCGGCTGCGGCTGATGAGCGCCGAGTTCACCTCGAAGTAGGGGTTCTCGGTAGTAGCGCCGATGAGGATGACGATGCGGTCCTCAACTGCGTGAAGCAGGGCGTCCTGTTGGGAGCGGCTGAAGCGGTGGATCTCGTCAACGAACAGGATTGTGCGCACGCCACGCGTCATGAGGCGGCTCTCTGCCGCGTCGATCTCGCGGCGGAGGTCCTTGACCGTGCCCGTGATGGCGCTGACCTCCACGAACTCCGCGTGCGTGGTGTTGGCGATGATGCGGGCAAGGGTGGTCTTGCCCGTGCCGGCGGGCCCGTAGAGAATCACGCTCGAGAGCACGTCGTGCTCAATGGCGCGACGCAGCCACGAGCCGGGCCCCACGGCCTGCCCCTGGCCCACGTACTCGGCAAGCGTCTGGGGGCGCATGCGCACGGCGAGCGGGGCATTCATGTTGCGCTTGTAGCGCTCGACTTCAGAGAAGAGAGTATCCATAGCGAGCAATCATCCGAACTTCTAGCAATACAACGAAATGTCACCGTGGAAATACCCTCTCCACCGATTACAAATCTCCTGTCCCTCCGTTATCGAACTATTGTACGACATTTTGGATGATGCGTACGGGGCGAGGGCATCGGGCATCAGCGGAAGTAGCCCCGGCGCCGAAACACCCTCTCGGACTCTGGGAACAGCCACTCGCACAGGGCCACGAAGTAGTCGTCCGTCATCGAGGAGATGTAATCCACCACCGTGAGGTCTGGACTCGACTCCCAGTCGTAGGTCTTACCGTAGTAGCCCAGCGCGCGCTCGATGTCGAAGATGTGGTGACGGAAGATGGGACTCGTCTCGTCCCCCGTCTCAAGGTCCGCAAGCATGCGCTCATACACGCGGGCGAAGAGCTCGGCCACCTCGTTCGCAAGCTCGCCGGTCATCTCGCTCGCGTTGTAGATCTTCTCGTAATTCTCGCGCTTGGCGCGGCGCATCTCGGCAAACGCCGCCTCACTCATCTCGATGTGGTCATGGCCGAAGCTGTGCTCCACCACGTCTGAGATGAACGCCCCCAGCGCCCAGGAGTTGTAGGCACCACCGAGGCCGTCGTCGAATGCGTCGGGCGTCACGAGCCCGGCGGCGATGGCATCCTGGCGGTCCTTGCCGACGTAGGCGATGATGTCGCTCACGCGCACGACGCACCCCTCGAGCGTCATGGGGCGAAGGCGCCCGATTGCGCCCTCCCCCGTCTCCCAGCAGCCCGACACCACGCGGTCGAAGGTGTCGAAGCTGTTGAGCCCGCTCGTCTCGAAGACCTGACGCTCGCACTCTCCGTTGTGGCAGATGACGCCATCGAGGGTCTGAAGGGTGAGGTTGCGCCCATAGAGCGCATCCAGCACGCGTACGCTCTGGACGTTGTGGAAGAACCAACGCCCCGTGCGCGCGTGGTACACGTCATTCAGGAAGTGCTCGCCGGCATGGCCAAAGGGCGTGTGACCGATATCATGGCCAAGGGCAATGGCCTCGATGAGGTCAAGGTTGAGACCAAGCGACAGGCCGATGTCGCGCGCGACGCGGCTCACGAGCTGCACGTGCAGGCCGCGGCGCGAGATGTCGTCGTTGGCACGAAGGGAGAAGACCTGTGTCTTGCCGGCCAGGCGGTTGTAGGCCGGCAGGTGGATGATCTTCTCCGAGTCACGCACGAACGCCGGGCGCTCCGCGGTATCGCGGTCGCGCTCGGCGTCCAGACGGCGAATGGCCCCTGCGTTGGCGGTGGCATAGGGACTGAGGTGCCCGTTGGCCCGCTGCTCCAGCACGGCCCTCGCCACCTCGGGCGACAGCCCCTCGCCAAGCTCGGGCGCACAACGATTGATGCGGTCAGACATGAGCCCTCCTCCGTTGGGCGGACCCAAGGCAGACCGCCCCTCGTCTTTTGGGCACTCTACCCCACCTGTCTGACATTAATTCAGCCGAGCGACCAGCCTCGCCCCTTCGCCCGAGCCTACCGCTCGAAGAAGGCCGCCATGTTCAGGCGGCTCGTCCACTCGCCAATCGTGTTGGCAAAGCCGCAGCGCGTGTACACGCCCGCAAACTTGCCGTTGAACAAAAACAGGCCCTCCATGTTGGAGGCGTCCGCAAAGCCCAGCTCGTCGGCGTCGGTCGGCTTGCCGCGGTGCTCGCCCTCCACAAGCGTGCCGCGCAGAACCGGTGTGCGGTACTGCGGCGCGTAGCTCTGGATCACGCCGCCGCGCTCGGCCGTCTTGGCAAGCGCGTCCGCCCAGACCTCGTCGGTGGCGTCAAGGCCGGCCAGCACGCCCACGGAGTTGTAGCCGCCGCTCGGTTTCACGATCCACTTGTCCTTCTCGGAGAAGCGCGCAAGGTCCGTCTCGGCACCCATGACCTCGGTGTACGGCACGTGCGCGTGAACGAACTCGATCTCGGCCGGCGTGAGGACATCGGCCATCGCATCGCTCCAGAGCACGGCGAAGACCGTCTTGGTGGCACACGGCCAGGTGCGGAAGCCACCGATGACGCAGGCGATGTTCTGCTCGGCCGCGCGAATGAGGGCGTCGCGCCCCTCGCACTGCTTCTCCCAGAGCTCACCGGTGACGGCGCGACGCCAAACGCAGGCGATGGGACCGTCGGCGTCGACGAGGCGCAGGCGACCGGGCTTGACCTCCTCGATGCGCAGGTCGCGGATGTCGGCAAAGCGCGCGTGCACGCCGCGGTCGCGGAAGAGCGACACGAAGTGGGCCACGTCGTCCTCGTCGATGCTCTCCTTGTAGTCCACGATGGCGAGGCTCATGGTCTCGTCGCCGTAGGTGTAGTCCTCGCCGGGGTTGGTGTCGGGAAAGCCTGGGCCATACCAACCCTTGTAGGTCTCGATGAGGGCGTCTGCCCAGGCATTGCAGATGTCGTACGACTTGAGGTTGGGGTGCGCCTGCTCGAACTCGCGGAACGACGGCGTGAGACGCACGGCGCGCGTCACCTCGTCGGTGGTCACCATGCCGGCCGAGCCGTCCGTGTTGAGCTCGCAGAACTGGAACTCGCCCGTCTCCTCGTTGAGGAAGATGTCCACGCGGGCGAGAGGAATCTGCTGCTCATAGCCCGTGTCCAGGCAGCAGAGGCGAGCAAAGGCGGGATCGAGGGCAAACTGGTTGCGCACGGCGTCGTTGTTGCGGAAGGCACGCGTGAGCTTGTCCATGATGGAGCCCATGGTCTCGGCAGACTCGCGCAGGAGCTTGGTGGTAGCCGCGTCGAAGACCTTGGGCGTGAGGGCCCAGGGCGTCGGGGCGCCGTGGTAGAGGGCATGTGTGCCCGCGAGGTAGGCGTCTGCGCGCTCGCGTCCCCCCTTGTCGCCGTCCAGCTTGCGCACGATTGCGTTGAACTCGTCCTCGAGGGCGCGGGAACCAAGCTTCTTTGTGGTTGCCTGCATGTGGAGCCTCCAAACATACGGAGTTGCCACGACCGACCCCATCTCGCAACCGAGCATGCAACAGCAGTCATGGCTCTCATCGAGCGGCCAAACCTCGACCGCGCTTTCACCTTGTCTTTCACCTTGTGCGACCGAGAAATAATCGGACACAAGAGGAAAGTCTATCCAAACTCAAGGAGTTCTATGCAAGCCTCATGTAAGAGCAAGGGAGGATGTGCCGCATCCAAAGAGCCCCGCACGCCCCTGGTGTCGGGACGAGCGGGGCCCGGTCGTGCGGCGGAGTTCTGGCCTTACACAAGCGGCGGCTTGCCAGACTTGGGCGCAACGGGCGTCGCCACGGGGACAGGCGCTACCACGGCATGTGCCACCGCCGCCGAAGTGATGGGCGATGCCGCGGTGGAGGCAACGGATGCCGCGGCGGCATGTGCCACGGCCGCGGGGGCAGACGCCGCCACGTCTTTCACGGCAGAGCCTGCCGCCTTCACCGTGCCGGCGGCATCCTTCACCACCGCGTGGGCCCCACGCGCAACCTCACGCGCCTCGGCCAGGTTGGAGACCTCGACAACCTTGCCGTCGGCAATAGCCACGCCCAGCGTGGTGACCACGTCGGCACCCACCGGCGACACAGGCAGCTCCTCGATCGTGGCAGGCGCCACAACCGGAGCCTCCACCTTGACGCCCCGCTTGAGGCGACGAATGGCCAGAGGCGAGAAGATGAGGCCGGCGGCGAGGTAGACCGGGCCACGGAACGTGCCGAGCATCTTGTAGCCCTGGTTCACGAGCGTCTGAATGCCAAGCTGGGCCAGCAAGAGCGAGATCGTGAGCAGCGCGATGCCAAGCACCGCGTCGATGACCACCTGGTTACGGCCGCCGTTGGGGTTGAAGAGCACGCCAAAGCGCGACGTGGCCGCCACGACGTCGGCCGTGGAGATGTAGGCCAAAAACAGGCTCAGGGAGTAGAAGCCAAAGAGCGGGCTCGCGGAGCCAAAGTGCTGCTGCACCAGGGTGAGGATGGGAATGTCCTCGCCCACGACGCCCGGCATGCCCGAGAGCACCGCGGCCGTTACCAGCACGAGCATGCCCGTGTTGGTGACGATGCCGGAGATGGCCATGACCTTGTTGTCTTCCTTGCAGCCAAACTGGCCGGCAATGGCGATGTAGGCGCTCGTGAAGCCCGTCTGGAAGAAGGTGTAGAGCACCATGTTCTTGAGGGCGTCGCCCGTGCCCATGCCAAAGGTCTCGCGAGTGCTCACGATGGTCTCGAGATTACCGGCGTTGGCGCCGATGATGGAGACCGCGATGACTAGCAGGCTGCCCACCAGCGCAATCGAGAGCGGCAGGTTGAGCTTGGCGAGGAAGCGCGCGCCAAACATCGAGATGACCACGATGGCCGCCGAGAACAGCACCGTGGCCAGCACATAGTTGATGCCGAGCGTCTGGTTGAGCAGCGTGCCGGCGCCGGCGATGGTGGTGCTACTCGTCACGATGACGCTTGAGAGCACCACGAGGTCGAACAGGGCCAGCAGCGCGCGGCCCGCCCACTTCTGGTTGGGGAAGAGTGCCAGCGCCACATCCTTGTAGCTGCGCGCCTTGATGCGGCGGGCAAACTCGCCAATGAAATAGAAGCTGAGCCCAATGATGGTCATGGGCACCAGCGTCGTGAGCAACGAGAGCCAGCCCGCATTCACGAAGAAGGAAATCTCCTGCAAACCCGAGGCGAAGCCAGCACCGCAATGTTGTCCGAACCACGCACCTGCCGCACCGAGTGCCACCGTCCATTGAATCTTGCTGCGTTTGGTACCCATGTTCACCACCACTTCTCACCGAGAGGCTGACACTTGCATGTTCAGCATGCGGCCTGGCGTGAACACGAGAGGCACGAGATGGCCATTGGAAACTGTTCATCTACGAACGATTTCCCAAATGGACACACTATTCATGTAAAGTCGTTTTTTACTCTGCGTCGGAGTCCATCTGAGGCAGTCTCATCGTCCCGTTGGCAAGCTGGTCCTCAGGCTCCATGGCAGACGCCGCCGGCTCATCGATGGGCACTTTCGAGGTATTTTTCTTGGTCCGACGCGTCTGCCGCTTCTTGGGCTTGGCGGCGGGCTCCTCCTTGGACACTCCCACTAGCAGGTTTCCCGCAGGCCCCACGGCAGACGCCGCCGGCTCGCCGGCAGGCTCCTTGGCCATCCGCTTCTTTGCCGGCTTCTTCTTCGCGCGGCGGCGCTTGGGGGCGGGCTTTGGGGCCACTTCCTCGGCGGGAAGGTCGAAGAGCACAAGAGCGGCGGGCTCGGGCTCCTCCGCCGCGGGCTCAGCCTCCGGAGCGGGCGCCGTGACGACGCACGCACCGCAGCGGCCAAAGGTCCCAAAGTCGCGCAGGCAGCGGCACTCGAGCTGCTCGATGGCAGCCATGACTACGCCCGCCAGCTCCTCGGCGCCGGCGGCAGTGGGGTGTCCGTCCGGGTCGAAGACGAGCTTAGAGCCCTCAAGTGCAGGATTCTCCGCCATGGCGAGCGCCGCGTGACAGGCGGCGACGCGTTGGGAGCGCAGGCGCGCCGCGGCTTCAGCAACGATGTCGGGCACCTGCGCATAGCAGCTTCCGCGCACAATTTGGCTGTCATTTGCCGGGGCGGGCGGCAGCACCACAAGCCCCGCCTCGGGCCACAGGCGGTCCACCATAGCAAGGAACTCGGCGACCTCACGCCGCACGACGCACTCGCCGCAGCGCCCATAGCGATAGTTCTCGCCCAGCGCCACCACCACGAGCGTGGGAGGCTCGATGCCCTCGAGGCCCATGAGCGCCGTGGGCTGAAAGACCTGGGCCCCAACGCCCTGGTTCAGAAGGTCTGCGCCAAGGCGGGAGGCAACGAGGGAGGGCCACGCCAGCGCCGGGTCCTCGGCAACGTAGCCCTGGGCCACGGAATCGCCCAGCACCAGCAGGCGAACGGGCTTCTTGTCTGCCTGTCCAGAGGCGGCCGTAGCAGGGTCAACAGGCCGCACATAGGTGCCGTTGCCGGCAATGCGCCCAAGCTCACAGCCACGAAGCGCCGGCAGCCAGAGACGCACGCGATGCACGTCCCCAAAGCCGGGCAGCTGCAAAAGACCCCCAGCATCCACGCCATCGGCAAGCTCGAGGGTCACGGACGGTCCCCACTCCTCGCGCGGGTTGCCCGCGAGTTCGCCAGGCTCCGGCATGGGAAGCGCCACATGCCGGCCATCCACGTCGTAGGAAAGGCCGTCATGCGCCAGTTTTGCCCCCGAGCCATCGACCGCCTCGAGCACCTTGCGCGTGGCGCGTGGCTCCTCGTCTACCCGCAGCTCCACGAGTACCTCGGAGGCATCCGTCTCGAACTCGAGGCGCACGCCCGCCGTGCAGGCAACCATCTGCCGGTAGATGCCGGGATACCACGCCAGGCAGCTCTCGAGCGCGCGGCGCTGCCTTGGCAGAAAACGCCAGGGCCTCACCCACTTGTGCGGAAGCTCCTCGACATGGACTGCACCCCGGATGAAGTCTCTCGCGAGCTCGCAGCAAATCTCAGGTACGGCGGCCGATCCGTGCGTGCGGATCTTGGCCACGCTACTCGCCCTCCCGAACCTCGGCGTACCACGCCTTGTGATCGTCGAGGCGCAGGATGCCCACACGCCCGATGCCAAAGCCGCCGGCGGCAGCGCAGTCGATGTCGACGCGGTCTGCGATGCCGCCCGTCAGCTCCCGGGCGCCAACCTCCACGATCATGCCATGGCCGTCGTCGGTGGCGCACACGAGGTTGGGGTCGTCCACATAGAGGCTCAAGTAAGGCGAGGGGGTGTGGCCGGCAATGACCACCGGGCCCGCCCCCTCGGCATCGACGAGTCCCGTGGGGGCGCCCCAGAACTCCTCGCGAATCCAAAGCAGGTCCTCGGCGTCCTGGGCAGCCAGGAGCTCGGCCAAGGTTTCCGTGCAAGAGAGGTCCGCGTCCTCGTGCTCGCCGCGCCAGGCGGCCGAGCGCTTGGGGTCGATGCCGGCATGCACGATGGCATAGGCCCTGTCCGAGGTCTGGGCGACCTTGAAGAGCGGCAGGGCGCGCACCCAGGCCTCGAAGTCCTCGAACTCCTCCGGGCTCAACGCCTCGAGCTGGGTTGCCGTCACGCCGCCGCCATTGAGCATCCAGCCCGTCCAGTCGCCAAACTCCTCAGGGCCAAAGCCCGAGGTGTCGAAGGCCCCGTCCTTGGGCGCGCCGGAGCGGGAGAGCGCGGAGAGCATGAGCTGCTCGTGATTGCCCATGAGCACCTCGGCGTTGGGCAGGGAGCGAACGAGGGAGACCACGCCGAGGGGGTCGGGGCCACGGTCGATCATGTCGCCCACAACGAAGAGCTGGTCGTCCTTACCAATCGAAGCGGCGTTGAGTACCTCGTCGAGCGCCTTCACGTGTCCGTGAGCATCCGATGTGACGTACACCGCCATTGCATGCCTCCCCTGACACCGGCTGGCGACGCCAGCGCGAGCAGCTACTTCCTTCGCCCGGCACCGTGCGTGCGCGCGCCGCGCGCACGGCCGGATTTGCTCATACCACTATGACGCATGCGGAGCCGCTCCGCGAATTGTCCACGCCGCCAGACGGGCATGGAACCAATTTCCACGACACGCCCCTCGAGCGTCCAGGCAAAATCCGGCCCGGTCAGCGGGGCGGCTGTCTGGGCCGCTCCCCTACGCAGGGCCCGGGCATGGTCGCGAACCTCCTGTGCGCGACGCACCTCGTGCACGATGGCCTCCATGGAATGTGCGAAGCGCCCCTTCTTGAGCCGACACTCCCACACCACGATGACGGTCCAGCCCGCAGCCACGAGCAGCTCGCGGTCCTTGCGATCGCGCGCACGATTGCGGGCAAACTTGGCCTCCCAGAAGGCGGCGTTGCTCTTGGGGTCTGGCAGGGCGCAGTAGGGACAGCGATGCCAGAAGCAGCCATTGACGAAGATGGCCACCTTGCGACCCGGATAGCAGATGTCTGGCTTGCCGGGAGCCTTCTTCCAGTGGAGGCGGTAGCCGGAGAGGCCCGCCTCGCGCAGAGCGGCACGAACCTTGAGCTCGGGCTTGGTGTTCTTTGACTTGTTGGCCTGCATGACGCGGCGCGTCGCCTCAGAAACCATGGCCCTCCCCCGCGTCTTCCTCGCTCCTTGCGGCCAGCACTCGCACGACCCCCGCACCTCGCAGCCATCCGCGGCAACGGAGCGCGGGCTACCTTGTCGGCACGCCAACAATGCGCACCGCAGTCATCCGCGACCGGGGGCGTCCCTTGCCCCCGCGGCAAAGGCGGGGCTAGTGTACCCTCATTGCATGCAGGGCGCGCCCCCGCAGCACCAGGGAACGCGGCCGCCGCAAAAGTGCCCTCATTGCCTGCAAGGCGTAGCCCCAAAGCGCCGTAGCGCAGCAACCACGTATCCAAGGGAAGGGAATCCCATGGCACAGCAAACCGGCCCAGGCAAGCCAATCGTTCGCGTTGCCGCCGCCATCATCTGCCACGACGGCAAAATCCTCGCAGCCCAGCGCAGCTACGGACCCATGAAGGACGGCTGGGAGTTCCCGGGCGGCAAGATCGAGGAGGGCGAGCAGCCCGAGGACGCCGTCCGGCGCGAATGCGCCGAGGAACTGGGCCTCAAGCTCGGCGTGCTCTGGCCGTTCTCCTCGGTTGAGTACGACTACCCAGACTTCCACCTCTCGATGGAGCTCTTCATGGGCGCTCCGGCATCCGGCCAGGAGCCCCAGATGATCGCGCACGAGGCCCTGCGGTGGCTCGACCGCAACAACCTGCTCTCCGTATCCTGGCTGCCGGCAGACGAGGAGCCCGTGCGCGCCCTCGGGCTGGCGTGGGACGAGCTCTTCGACGAGATGCACCTGTAAAATGGACGGCACGCAGCCAACGGGAGGGGCATCCATGGAAGACGAGCGCAAAGACGAGTTCAGCCAGCAGCCGGTCCCCGGTCAGGCACCGGAGCAGCAGGCAAACTCGGGCTCGCCCAAGCCAGAGCCGCAGATGCCCCAGGTTCCCGCAGGTGCGCATGCGGCGCAGCAGGGCGCTCAGCAGCAGGCGTCACAGCAGGCCCAGACGCCTGGGCAGACGGCGCAGCCGCAGCAGTCTGCCGACCTCGCTCCCGCGCCGCAGGTCATCGAGAGTGCCAGCGCCACCACCTCGCCAGACAACAGGTCAGGCGCAGCCCCCTACCTCATCGTGGTCGCGGTCCTCGCCCTCGCGCTCATCTCCAGCCTCGCCTTCACGGGACTGCTTGCCAGCGTCGCCTCCGATATCGAGGATGAGATCAGGGACCAGGGCCTCGAGCTCAATTATGGTGGCCAGAACCAGCTCGGCGGCAACTCCGACGGTTACCTCGACAACGGCCTCGGCGCCGGCAACGGATACGCCAATGGCTACGGCTCATCAAACGCAGACCTCACGGCAGACAATGTCCTCGACTTCGACTACCGGTGCTTTGACGAGTCCGTGAACGACTACGTGTTCGCAAGCGACTACGCGGGCTCGCAGGCTCCCGTCGCAGACTTCGTGCGCCAGCTGGCCAAGATCGACGGCGACGCCACCACGGCCGCGCAGTCTCACCTCCGCGCCGCCGCGTCTGCCACCGACGACGCCACCCGTGCCTCTGAGCTCCAGCAGCTGGCTCAGCTCTGCTCGGACACGCAGGCCTCGGTGCGCGGCCTGGCGCTGCCCGCGGCAACGGGCACGCACGCGGAAGACATCCACGGCGAGCTCGAGGAGGCCCGGGAGGACACCGCCGAACGCTGGGAGGACATGGCCAAAATCGTGGCCATCATGCAGTCCCCCAGCGGCCACAAGGCAAGCGAGCTTGACGACCTTGACTCCGAGGCAAGCGACGTGACCTCCATCGCCATCGACCTCTCCAACGCCCTCGGAGACTCCGCCGCCTCCAGGTAGCCCCAGAGAAGACCGACGTTGCGGCGGGCACTGTAGCAGGTGGCCCGCCGCTTTACGCATGACCCGAAAGGAGCCCTATGAGCAGGGCAGACAAGCTCTTTGTGTCCATGTGCGAGGACATCCTCGAGAACGGCACCACCACCGAGGGCCAGAAGGTGCGCCCGAAGTGGGAGGACGGAACGCCGGCCTACACCATCAAGCAGTTTGGCGTCGTGAACCGCTACGACCTGCGCCAGGAGTTCCCCGCGCTGACGCTGCGGCGCACCGCGCTCAAGAGCTGCATGGACGAGGTGCTGTGGATCTACCAGAAGAAGTCCAACAACATCCACGACCTTGCGAGCCACATCTGGGACGAGTGGGCCGACGAGTCGGGTTCCATCGGCAAGGCGTATGGCTACCAGATCGCGCAGAAGAGCCACTACCCCGAGGGCGACTTCGACCAGATGGACCGCGTGCTGTTCGACCTCGGGCGCACGCCCTACTCGCGTCGCATCATGACGAACACCTACGTGTTCCACGACCTCTCCGAGATGAACCTCTACCCCTGCGCCTACAGCTGCACCTATAACGTGACGCAGCACGGGGGAGATGCCGCTCCCACCCTCAACCTGCTGCTCAACCAGAGGAGCCAAGACATCCTCGCCGCCAACAACTGGAACGTGTGCCAGTACGCCATCCTGCTCATGATGGTGGCGCGCCACGTGGGGATGATTCCGGGGCAGCTCGTGCACGTCATCGCCGACGCACACATCTACGACCGTCACGTAGACATCGTGCGCGAGCTCATCGGGCGCGAGCAGTTCCCCGCCCCGCGCGTGACGCTCAATCCCGAGAAGCGCGACTTCTACGCCTTCACGACGGACGACCTGATCGTGGAGAACTACCAGCACGGACCGCAGGTGCGAAACATCCCCATTGCGGTGTAGGTCACACGCGGGGGTTGCGCCCCCGCGTCCGGCTCGGGCAGTCCTGAGGTCGCACGGAGGTGAGGTTTAGTCACCTCCGGCTCCTGCGAAATAATGCCGAACGAGGGGACAGCCCAGCAAGCGCACACGGCGCGGAGAGGCGCAGGGTGCCCAGAGGGCGTTCTCCGCACTGCGAAGAATCGTCTACCTCATTTTTTGTTGCAAGGCAACTTAACTTGCGACGCTGTCACGAAAGGATTGCCATGTCAGAGCGCAAGCCGCTTCCGAACCTGTTTGCCATTGTGGCCGCGTGCGACGATTGGGGCATTGGCCTCGATGGCGACATGATCGTGCGCAACAAAGCCGACATGCGCCACTTCGTTGCCTGCACCACGGGACACACGGTCCTGCTCGGTCGCCGGACGCTCGAGAGCTTTCCGGGCGGACGTCCGCTCAAGAACCGTCGCAACATCGTGCTCACGCGCGACCGCTCGTTCGCGCGCGAGGGCGTCGAGACGGCCGGCTCGCTCGATGAGGCGCTGGCACTGTCCGCCCCCGACGAAAAGGTCTGGGTCGTCGGGGGCGGACAGGTCTACCGCGAGGCGCTCCCCCTCTGCAGCGCCGCCATCGTGACACGCGACCACTGCGTGCGCGAGGCCGACACCTTCTTCCCCAACCTCGAGACGGACCCCGCGTGGGTTGTCTCCGACATCGCGAGCAAGGATGACGAAGGGAACCCCCTCGTCACCACCGAGGGGGTTCCCTTCGAGTTCGTCACCTATACGCGGGCGTAGCTGTCAGCCAACGAGCTCGCAGGGATTGCGGCGAAAGGTTGTCCGGGGTCGGCGCCGGCATCGGGAAGTTCCACGGAGTGCCCGGCAATCGAAAACGAGCCTGCGGCCTGGGCGCCGGCAATCAGGGCCTCGATGATTCACCGCCATGCCGAAGGAGTAGAATCATGCGCGCAAGTAAGCCATAGCCAACACGGGTGCAGGGGGCACCCGTCGTCAGGGAGGCGCTCGTCATGCCAAACATCTCGAACTTCATCATTCTCGCCATCATCGTCGTTGCGATGGCGGTCGTGGTGCGCAACTACATCCGCAAGGGCGGCCACGGAGACTGCTGCGGCGACACCGACGGCAACATCAAGCTCAAGGGCCCCAAGGACCGTGACGTCTCGCACTACACCCACGCCTACAACGTGACCGTGACGGGTATGAGCTGCGATAACTGCGCCACCAAGGTTGCCAACGCATTCAACGGCCAGGACGGCATGTACGCCGAGGTGAGCCTGACGGACGGCAAGGCGCTCGTTCGCACCAAGGAAGTCGTGGACGCCGACGCGCTCAAGTCCGTCGTCCGCAATGCCGGCTACGGCGTGGGCGAGATCACCGAGGCCTAGGCTTTCGGAGATTGTTCTCACGTGACGCCCGTGCGGCGCAGGGTGCCGAGCGCCAAAGCAACCGGCTCCTGCGTTCCCTTACGATGCAGGCGCCCGTGCGGCGCAGGGTGCCGAACACCAAAGCAACCGGCCCCTGCGTTCCCTTACGCTGCAGGTGCCCACGCACCGGGATATTCGGCGCTCGCGTCTCTCACGCTCACATGGCTTGTACGGAATTACATCCAACAATTGAGCTCTCATGCAACGCGAGCACCCCTGCATTACCACATCGGCCCACAAGGCGGCGCCCCAGGCGGGCGCCGCCTTTATATTGAATGACATGCGTGAGCGCAATGCGAACCGAAACCAGCCAAGTGGTCGCAAGCCCGCGCCCATCCCTTCAAGGCCCGCCCCACGCGCTCGCAATAAGCGGCCCACCCTCCCTAAACGCTCACAATAAGCAGCCAGCCCTCAAACGCTCACAACACGTAGCCACCCCCCTCCTCGAGCGCCCGCCACCTAAACGCTCACAACCCGTAGCCACCCCCTCCTCGAGCGCCCGCCACCCAAGGACGACCCTTCACATATTCTCGCAACCCGAGTACCGCCCATGAATCGGGGCGATTGCGCAAGCCAAGTGGTGGCGCGC
>CWGY01000030.1_pt2 | contig 59108 bp, 42 predicted proteins | sample 678861 | NCBI WGS metagenome assembly CWGY01 (sample SAMEA3735962, study PRJEB9488) | human gut metagenome | biome: ENVO:mammalia-associated habitat; material: ENVO:feces | place: Malawi | collected 2009-02-27
GCGCCAACCCGAGCAGCCGCTGCAAGCCCGCGCAACAAAAAAAGCCGACCCGGGCAATCGCCCGAGCCGGCACAATCACAGTCAGCTGCTGCGTACCTACGCGTTCAGCGCGGCGTTCACGGCAACGGCGCAGGCCACGGTGGCACCGACCATGGGATTGTTGCCCATGCCGATGAGACCCATCATGTCCACGTGCGCAGGCACCGAGGAGGAGCCGGCGAACTGGGCGTCGGAGTGCATGCGACCCATGGTGTCGGTCATGCCGTAGGAGGCGGGGCCGGCAGCCATGTTGTCCGGGTGCAGCGTACGGCCGGTGCCGCCGCCGGAGGCCACGGAGAAGTACTTCTTGCCGGCGGCCAGGCGCTCCTTCTTGTAGGTGCCCGCAACCGGGTGCTGGAAGCGCGTGGGGTTCGTGGAGTTACCGGTGATGGAGATGTCCACGTTCTCGTGCCACATGATGGCAACACCCTCGCGGACGTCGTCGGCACCGTAGCAGTTGATCTCGGCGCGCGGGCCATTGGAGTACGGGATGGTCTCGACGACCTTGAGCTCGCCCGTGTAGTAGTCGAACTGCGTCTTCACGTAGGTGAAGCCGTTGATGCGGCTGATGATCTGGGCGGCGTCCTTGCCAAGGCCGTTCAGCACGACGCGGAGCGGCTTCTTGCGGGCCTTGTTGGCGTTGAGCGCGATGCCGATGGCGCCCTCGGCGGCAGCGAAGGACTCGTGGCCAGCGAGGAAGCAGAAGCACTCGGTGTCATCGCCGAGCAGCATGGCGCCCAGGTTGCCGTGACCAAGACCAACCTTGCGGTCCTCGGCAACGGAGCCCGGCACGCAGAACGCCTGCAGGCCCTCGCCGATGGCGGAAGCGGCCTCGGCGGCGGACTTCACGCCCTTCTCGATGGCGATGGCGCAGCCGAGCGTGTAGGCCCAGCCGGCGTTCTCGAAGGCGATGGACTGGACGCCGTGCACGATCTCGCGCGGGTTGACGCCCTTGTCCAGGCAGACCTTCTCGGCATCCTCGAGGGAGGAGATGCCGTACTGAGCGAGCACGCCGTTGATCTTGTCGATGCGGCGCTCGTAGCCCTCAAACGTAACAGTCATTGTCTAACCTCCCCCTTCTACTCGTTGACCGGGAACACGCTGGCGACGGAGTGGGTCTCCTTGTCGTCACGCGGGTCGATGTACTTGGCGGCGTTGTCCCACTGGCCGTAGTGGCCCATGGCGCCGGAGATGGCCTCCTCGGGGGTCTTGCCGGCCTTGACGGCGTCGGTGAACTTGCCGAGGTTCAGGAACTCGAACGCGATGATCTCGTTCTTGTCGTTGAGCGCCATGCGGGTGACGTAGCCCTGGGCGAGCTCGAGGTAACGGGCACCCTTGGCCTTGGTGCCGAACATGGTGCCAACCTGGGAGCGCAGGCCCTTGCCGAGGTCGTCGAGGGAGGCGCCCACGGGCAGGCCGCCCTCGGAGAACGCGGTCTGGGTGCGGCCGTAGACGATCTGCTTGAAGATCTCGCGCATGGCGACGTTGATGGCGTCGCAGACGAGGTCGGTGTTGAGCGCCTCGAGGATGGTCTTGCCGGGAAGGATCTCAGCGGCCATGGCGGCGGAGTGGGTCATGCCCGAGCAGCCGATGGTCTCGATGAGGCACTCCTCGATGACGCCCTCCTTGACGTTCAGCGTGAGCTTGCAGGCGCCCTGCTGGGGAGCGCACCAACCCACACCGTGCGTGAGACCGGAGATGTCGGAGATCTCCTTGGCCTGAACCCACTTGCCCTCCTCGGGGATGGGCGCGGGGCCGTGGTATGCGCCCTTGGCGACGGGGCACATGTTCTCCACTTCCTTCGAATACTGCATGCCTCTCCTTTCTGTTGCATGCGCCGCCGTGCTTTCCCCGGCACCGCGGCTAGCCATGTGCCACCCAGCCACCGGGCGGAAAGACCCGTCCCCCGCGCGGCTCGGCGGCATCCACAGACACACTGATAATACAGCGAACGGACGTGCATGGAACGGCAACTTGGTAATGGATTGTCATGTTTCTGCACGTAGATGGCGAGTTGTACAAGGTTCAAAGGTCAACTTTTTAGTTAACTGAGTCTAATTGTCGCACCGCAAAGGCCGACGGCGCGGTCCGCGAACGCCTTCGCCCAAGGCGCCCCCGTCAGAGGACGCACCTCCAACCGGCAGGGCGGCCCCACTCCACGCCCTCGCCCGGGGCGCCCCCGTCAGAGGACGCGCCCCCAACCGGCAGGGCGGCCCCACCCCGCGCCCTCGCCCAAGGAGCCCGCCCCGGGCGCCGCCGCCCCTTGTGGGTAGAATGGTCGAGACTCATACGGGACCCCGGCGCGCGCACGCCGGGGCAATCGAACAGGAGCACATCCATGGCACATGAGCAGGCAGGGCCGCAGGAGTTCGAGCTTGGCAAGAACTCCCGCGTGCACCACCTCATCAGCGTCATCTCGGGCAAGGGCGGCGTGGGCAAGTCCCTCGTCACGGGCATCCTCGCCACCGAGCTCGCCCGCGCCGGCAAGACCGTTGGCATCCTCGACGCGGACATCACGGGCCCGTCCATTCCTCGCATGTTTGGCATGGCCAAGGCGCACGCCACCGCCGCCGACGAGCAGCTCGTCCCCTGCGTCTCCAGCCGCGGCACCAAGGTCATGAGCGCCAACCTCGTGCTTGAGGACGAGACGCAGCCGGTGCTGTGGCGCGGACCCGTGCTGGGCGGCGCCATCCGCCAGTTCTGGGGCGACACCGCCTGGGGCGACATCGACTACATGCTCGTCGACATGCCTCCCGGAACGGGCGACGTGGCGCTCACCGTGTTCCAGAGCCTGCCCATCGAGGGCGTCGTCATCGTGACGAGCCCGCAGGACCTCGTGTCCATGATCGTGGGCAAGGCCGTGAACATGTGCGCCCAGATGCAGGTGCCGGTGCTGGGCCTCGTGGAGAACATGAGCTACGCCGTGTGCCCCAAGTGCGGCGAGCACCTGCACATCTTTGGCGAGAGCCACCTGGACGAGGTGGCGGCCGGCTACGGCCTGCCCGTCCTGGGACGCCTGCCCATCGACCCCAAGATCGCCGCCGCCTGCGACGCCGGCACCTTCGAGGACGACCTGCCGGAGAATCTCTTGCCCGACGCCGTGGCGCTCGCGCTCGACCTTCCCGAGCTCGAGGTCTCCGAACAGGCACCCAAGGGCCCCGAGCCCACGATGGCCGAGCGCGCCGCGGCCGCCGCGGCCGCCTACAAGGCCAAGAAGGCCCACGAGAAGGACGGCGGGGACGACGGCACCGTGGACATGACCCCGCGCGAGGTTCGCTAGGTGGCGGGCGGCCGCAGGAAGGCCACAGGCAAGGGCGGCGCCAAGGGAGGCTCCCGGGCACGCGAGCGCGAGCGCATGCTCGCGGACGCGGCGCACGCGGAGCTTCCCGCACGCGCGGACGTCTGCGTCATCGGCGGCGGCGCGGCGGGGCTCTGCGCCGCCATCGCCGCGCGCGAGGCCGGTGCCCGCGCCGTGGTGCTCGAGCGAGACCTCGCCTGCGGGCGCACGATTCTCGCAACCGGCAACGGCCGCTGCAACTTCTGCAACACGAGGCTCGAGGCGCGCAACTACAACCACCCCGAGCTCGCCGAGGCGGTCATGGGCGAGCCCGCGGCCGCGCTCGAGCAGGTGCTGGGCTTCTTCCGCGAGGGAGGCCTCGCCTGGGCGGAGGAGGACGGCAGGCTCTATCCCCGCAGCCGCCAGGCGGCGAGCGTGCGCAACGTCCTGCTCTCCCGCTGCTGGCGCGAGGGCGTGACCCTGGCTCCGGCGCGTGAGGTCCTGGGCGCTGTCCGCCGGCACGGCACGTGGTACGTCACCTATCGCGAGCGCTGGCACGAGGGGGCGCTCAGCATCGTGCCCGCGCAGGACGAGGAGGGGCACGCCACCGGGGCCATCCGCACGCTCCGGGCCCGGTCGCTCGTCATCGCGAGCGGAGGCGGCACCTCCGCGCTTGCCAAGGAGCTCGGCCTGCCGCTCGTGGCCGAGTCTCCCGTGCTCTGCGGCGTGGCAGCCCAGGGGCCCACGCCGCACCTGCTCGAGGCGATCGACGGTAGGCGCGCCCACTGCGTCGCCACCCTCACGCGCGCAGGGCGCGTGGTGCTGCGCGAGGCCGGCGAGGTGCTCTTTAGGCCCTATGGACTCTCCGGCATCGTGAGCTTCGACCTCTCCCGCGTGGCCAGGCGCGGTGACATGGTGGAGCTCGACCTTGTGCCCGAGGTGGACGCCTGGGAGGTCGACCACCTCGTCGCCAGCCGCCCCGGCGACACCGCCGCGCTGGACGGCATCCTCGACCCCGTCATCGCCGCCGAGCTGCTGCGCCTTGCCGGCGGTACGGGCTCCAGCGGCCTCGCCTGGCGCGTGGCGCCGCTCGCGAAGGGGCTTCCCTTCCGCGTGACGGGACTGGCAGACGAGGCGCACGCGCAGGTCACCCGCGGAGGCATCGACGTGGCGGCGCTCCACGCGCAGACGCTCGCGCTGCGCGGCGTAGGCGGAACTCGGCCAAGCGACTCGCCCACGGCGCACCCGCGCCTCTACGGCTGCGGCGAGGCGCTGGACATGGACGGTGCCTGCGGCGGCTTCAACCTCGCCTGGGCCTGGCTCTCGGGCCTCACCGCCGGCGAGGCGGCCGCCCGCGGGTAAAGGCAGGCGCGTGCGGCCCGCCCGACCGGCACGCTCGGCCCACTCGGCCGTCAGCCCGTGCGGCAGCCCGACCCGTCAGTACGCTCAACCGAAAGAAGGGGTCCTTGAACGCTCGTTCAAGGACCCCTTCTTTCGATCCGACCGCCACGGCCCGACCGCCACGGCCCGACCGCCACGGCCTCAGCCTACCGCATCTTCACGCCAGCGATGACCTCGGTGATGCCGTCGAAGATGAGCGCGAGGCCGGCAACCAGCATCACGAGCTCGGCCATCGCAAAGGGCGACGCCGCCACGCAGGCACCCGCCACCACGGTGAGGATGCCGAGCACCATGCGCCAGCCCGCCCCCGGAAGGCCCAGGCGCCTGATGGCCATGGCCTCGGCGATGTCGTTGACGCCCGTAATCAGGATGATGATGCCGATGACCACGTACACGATGGCAACGAAGGCGTCCGGCATCGTCACGAACAGGGCCCCGGGCACGAGCTCCACGAAGCCAACCACGAGGTCTGCCTGCCTAAGCTCGGCCGAGCGGTGGGCCCACGAGTTCAAAAGCGTTGCGGCGCCCGCGACCACGAGCGTCCAGCCCACGATCTGCACGATGAGCAGTGTGGCGCCGATGGGGCTCACGAACATTGCCACGCCCAGCACGAGCAGGGCGATGCCCATCAAGATCACGGCAACCTTCGTGCGCCGGAAGAGCTTCTCGAACAAATCCATAGGTTCCCCCTTACCGAATCGGGCTGCCGCGCATGGTGGCGCCCCGTTAAAGTCAGCTACAGTGATACCCACTCGCTTGAGAGTCTGACATGAGGAGGACGGGCTTGGCTCGCGCACCATCGGCGCGCGGCACCCTAGAACAGGGCGCTCACACCCACGAGCGTCAGCACGCAGCCTCCGGCGATGAGCGCGTAGTCGCCCAGCAGGTGGCCGTAGCGCTTGCCGAGGGTGATGCCCGCGACACAGATGAGCGCCGTCACGAGCGCGTTGCAGACGCCCACGAACACGATGTCCGCCTCCATGGCGCGCATGCTCACGCCGATGGCGAAGACGTCGATGGAGGTCACGAGCGACTGCAGCAGAATCGAGCGCTTGGCGAGCCGGCGCTCCGGCAGCTCGTCTTCGTGGCCGCTCTCGTCTGCCCTGAGTTCCGTGATGCCCTCGCGCACCATGCCGATGCCAATGAAGCCCAGCACGGCGAGGGTGACGATGCCGGCGTAAGCCTCGATGAAGTCACCCACGAAGCTACCGAGGAAGTAGCCAATAGCCGGAAGCACGCCCTGGAAAAGGGCGAACGACAGGGGCATCAGCAGAAGGCGCCGTGCGGGCTCCTTTGGGTGCAAAAACGTGTTCGAGATGGTCACCGCAAAGATATCCATGCTGGTGGCGACGCTGATGACGAGAATCTCCCATAGGGCCATGCGCATACTCCTCTCTGGGGGAGCATGCTGCCCGCGCGGCACCGGGCCCCTCGCAAGGGCGCGGCGCAAAGGCGGCCGAAGGTCATGACGCTCCCCCGACACCCCAAGGGGAAGCTCATGGCTCAGCTGCATAAGGCGGGACCCGACACCGCCCGCGTGGGCGATGGGCGGGACTGCCGGACAGGTGGCCGAGCAGGGAGCTCGGGCGGCGTGCTGCGCACGGGGCCGGCAGGCCAGCGGTGGGAGCGAAGCTCCGGAGAACGGCCGAAGGCGGTCGAGCCAATGGCGTCGCATTGCGGCGTCAATTTCTACTCACAGTGAGTAGTTTTGCAGATAAATACCCTCCCGTCGAGGGGTATTTTGATCGGACGCACGAAACGCGCACTAGCCGGCAGAGACCGCATCGCGCATCGCTACGCAAACTCAGCCGGAAAGGCGGCGAGAGGCCGCACCATGAGGCGCATGAGCATTCGGCCGTCTTGAGGCGCCGTGCCTCGCGCGCCATGTTGCCTCCGGATGACTACCCCCGCTCGCCCTTCGCGTCCGGCAGGGTAAGCAGCATGACGAGGCCAGCCACGAGCAGGATGCCAATGGAGAGCACGCCCAGGCTCGCGTCGCCCGTGAGCGCCGTGATGACGCTCACGAGGAAGGTGCCCATCACGCTCGCATAGCGCCCAAAGATGTCGAAGAAGCCGTAGTACTCGTTGCTGTGCTCCTTGGGCACCAAGCGGCCAAAGTAGCTGCGGGAAAGCGCTTGGATGCCACCCTGAAACAGGCCCACGAGGATGGCGAGGACCCAGAACTCGGCAGCCGTCTTGAGGAAGAAGGCCGCAAACAGCACGATGCCCACATAGGCCACCACGGCGGCGATGATCATGCGCAGGGTGCCGAACCTGCCCGCAAGCCTGCCGTAGGCGATGGCAGAGGGAAACGCCACGAACTGCGTCACGAGCAGGGCGAGGACGAGCTGCGTGGAGTCGATGCCCAGGGCAGCCCCATAGCTCGTGGCCATGGAGATGACGGTGTGGACGCCGTCGATGTAGAAGAAGAACGCGAGCATGTAGACGAACAGGACGCGGTCGCGCGCGATGCGCCCCGTGGTGGCCACGAGCCCGCGGAAGGTGTCGGCGGCGATGGTGGCGAGTGTCTCGCCCGGCTCGCGCTCCTTGCCAAAGCGCTGTCGGTAGGTCTTGAGCAGGGGCACCGTGAAGGCGAGCCACCACAGGCCCGTGATCACGAAGCTCAGGCGCGTGCAGAGCATGGTGTCGAGCCCCAGCTCGGGGCCGCCAAAGATGAGCGCCAGACACAGCAGGAACGGAATGGTGGAGCCCACGTAGCCCCAGGCATAGCCCGAGCTCGAGACGGCGTCCATGCGCTCGTCTGTGGTGACGTCGGTGAGCATGGCGTCGTAGAACGTCATCGAGGAGTTGAGGCCCACGGTGCAGAGCACGTAGATGACGAGGAACGGAAGGGCGCCCATGGGAAGCGCTTGGGCAAAGCACAGAACGAGGCCCGTGAGGAAGAAGCCGAGGAAGAACTTGACCTTGTTGCCCGCGTAGTCTGCAAGCGAGCCCAGGATGGGCATGAGCAGGGCAACCACGAGCGAGGCCACCGTCTGGGCGTTGGCCCAGGCCGTCACAAGCTCGGCGGCCGAGGCGCCAGTGTTGAGGGCGTTGAAGTAGATGGGGACGACGGAGGTCTGGAGCAGGACGAGCGCAGAGTTTCCCACGTCGTACATGACCCAATTGCGCTCGAGCTTCGTGTAGGTGATCTTATCCATCCGGCCTCTCCCGTCTGCAGGTCTGCGCGTCCGGGCCATCAAGGAGCACACCGAACGTAGCTATGGTAGCCGTATGTGGGGCCGCGAACGTAAGGCGACGGTAAATGGGCCCGACAGAGAACCACCCGTGAGTCACCCACCGCCCAGGTTGCCGCCTACTTTGACTCATTTTTCAAACAAGGCGTTACGCGCGAGCTAACCAGCACCGGCCATCGCGGGATGCAAGGCAATCTCGCAGAGTGGAATAATGGTTCAGGAAAAAGGCCAAGGCATCCTTGCCTCATCGGCACCGAAAGGACCACCATGCCCGCACTTATCACCCATCATCTCTTTGGCGAGCACTCCGCCAACCTCCTGCCTGCCGGCGTGATCAACGACGAGGAGGAGCTGCTGGCGTTTCTGCTCGGCAACCAGGGTCCCGACCCCTTCTTCTTCCGCTTTGCCGGCCTTCCCGCACATGTGGCTGCCTCCCAGCGCCTCGCCCACCGGATGCATGACGAGCGCATGACGGCGGCGTTCTCCGCGCTGCGCGACGGCGTGAGCCACCTACCCGCCCACGACGCCGGCATCGGACGCGCGTTTGCCCTGGGCATGCTCTCCCACTACGCGCTGGACCGCCACGCCCACCCCTTCATCTACGCGCAGGAATACGCACTCGTTGATGCGAACCCTCAGCTTGGCGATGCCGGCGGCGAGGTCCACGCCGTTATCGAGAGCGACATCGACACATGGATGCTCTGGTCGCTCCGCCGCGCCACCGTGCACGACTGCCCGCCTGCCGCCGAGCTCGCCCGTACCGAGCGCATCTGCCGCGTTGCCGGCGCGCTCATGAGCCAGGTTGCCTGGGCGGCGTTCTCGCTCGACGTTCCTGCCACCGAGTACGGTGACGCCGTGGCCAACATGGAGCTCGTTTACCGCCTCATCGAGCCCGCCGGATCGACCGGTGCGCGCCTCGTCGGAAGCCTCGAGCGCCTCGGCCGCGCCCACTCCCAGATCCAGGCCCTCTCCCACCGGGTGTCGACGAGCGACGAGTGCCCGGCCGCAAACCTCGAGCACGACGAGTGGGTGAGCCCCTTCACCGGCAAGAGGTCCACGAAGTCGTTCAAGGACCTCTTTGACGAGGCACTCGTAGGCTGGCCCCGCCTCGCCTCGGCCTTCACCCACGGCGGCGACGACCTTCGCCAGGCCATCGCCAGCCTCAACTACTCCGGCCAGCCCCTCGGCGAAGCAGAGAAACCCAGCGAGTAGACCGACCCCCGAAGGGAACAAATAAACCTCCCAGCCCTGTGTTTCAGGGCTGGGAGGTTTTTTGGTTAGCGCCAACAACAAGCAAGCCCCGCGACCTCGCATAGCCACACGGCGCGGACCGGCCATACGCCAAGCGAATCGGATTCGAAGATTGCCGAGCGTGCGTATAGCCAGGCCGTGCTGCGCGGCGGTCGTCGCCTGTTGCTGAGCGCGCGCATGGCCAGGCCGTGCCGCGCGGCAATCGTCGCCTACTCCTGGCGTTCGATAAACTCCTCCACCACCGCGTTATACGTCTCCGGGATCTCCAGGTGCACGCAGTGGGTACCAGGCAGCAGCGCCCACTCGGCACCGGGGATGCCGTCGGCAATCTGCTTGGCGATGAGCGGCGTGCACTCGTCTGCCGTGCCCGAGGTCACGAGGGTTGGGATGCAGATGTCCCCCAGCTGGTCCACCACGCTCCAACCGCTCAGGCAGCCGGTGACCACGAACTCGCTCATTCCCTGCATGGCGTGGTAGCACTCGTCGCCAACCGGGTCCGGGAAGGGCTTGCGGATGTTGACGGGCCGCTCCCCCTCCGGCACCAGCGCCACGTGGCGGCGGTAATACACCTCGCTTGCCGCCTTCACGTCCGGCGCGTCGTAGTTGCCGTCAACGTCGGCACGGGCGAGGGCTTCGTCCATCTCGCGCGGCAGGTAGTGGCGCAGGCGCACGGCCTCGGAAAGCCAGAGGTCCATGCTCGCCGGCGAGCTGGCGACCACCATCGAGGCCACGCCGCTCGGCCGATGCGTGGCGTACTGCATCTCCAGCATGCCGCCCCAGCTCTGGCCCAACAGGTGCACGTGCTCGAGACCCAGATAGCGCCGCAGCTCGTGCAGCTCCTCCTCGTAGAGGGCGGGCGTCCAGAGCTCGGGCAGGACAGGCGTCTGCGAGTAGCCGCAGGAGAGCTGGTCATAGTAGATGACCTGTCGCCCGTAGGCCTCCGCCAGCTGGTCGAGAGAGCGCAGGTACCAGTGCGTGTTGCCCGGGCCGCCGTGAATCGTGAGCAGGGGCAGGCGGCCGAGGTCGCTCTCCCCCGCGATGCGATACCACGTGCCATAGCCGCGGAAGGGCATGTAGCCCTCGCGAACCGGCAGGCCTCCCTCGGTGGTGTAGGAGCGTTCCTCGCCCAGCGCGAGCCCGTTGCCCGCAACGAATCCGTCTGCCATGTGTCCCCCTGTCGATTGTCCCGTAGAACTGCTCGTCCCCGATGCTAGTCCCTCGCAAGCCTACGCCACTCAGCGGAAGTGGGCCCCTCGAGAATCACTGGCGGGCCCGGCCTTCTCGTTGGACGTCGAACGAGTGGCGGAGCCCTCCCCGGCAACCGAGGGCGCGTCGGGGTTCGCGGCGCCCTCGCTGGCCAAGCCCTTGCCTGCAAGGTCCTCGCCAGCGGCCCCAACGGCAGGTGACACACCCGATTCCGTCGAGAGCCGACCCGCCTGCTCCCCCTCTGGCAGCGTGACGCTCGCGAGCGCGCGGTCCATGGCGCGGGCCCGGGTGCCCACGAGGCTGTCAATCGTGCGTGTGGCCGTGCCGAGTTGCTTCTGCGCGCGCAGCAGTAGCGTCTGGTAGCTCGCGAACTCCGTCTTGACCGCCGCAAGCGTGCGCTGGATCTCGTCTGCCCTGCGCTGGATGGCCACCGCCTGGAAACCCATCTCGAGGCTGTTCAGCAGGGCCGCCATGGTCGAGGGGCCCGCCACGCTCACGCGACTCTCGCGCTGCAGGCGCTCAAGCAGGCCCGGGCGGTTGGCAACCTCCGCATAGAGCCCCTCAAAGGGCAGGAAGAGCACGCCAAAGGCGGTGGTTGCCGGAGGCGCCACGTACTTGTCGTGAATGTCCTTGGCCTCCGTGCGCAGACGCGTCTCGAGCACCTTCCAGGCCACCTCGACCGCCGCGGCGTCGCCCGCCTCCTGGGCGGCACGCAGATGCTCGTAGGAATCGCCGGGGAACTTGGCATCGATGGGAAGCCAGACCGTCTGGCCATCTTCCCCCGGAATGCGCACCGCATACTCCACGCGCTCCGAGCTCCCTGGCACCGTGGCCACGTTCTCGGCAAACTGCGCCGGTGCGAGGACCTCGCGCAGGATGGCACCCAGCTGCACCTCGCCCACGATACCGCGGGTCTTCACGTTGGAGAGCACGCGCTTGAGGTCGCCCACACCCTGCGCCAGGCCCTGCATCTCGCCCAGGCCGCGGTCCACCTGCTGGAGCCGGGCGTCGACGCGTGCGAACGACTGCGAGAGCCGCTCGTTGAGCGTGTGCTCGAGCTTCTCGTCAACCGTGGCGCGCATGGCCTCGAGCGCCTGGGCATTCTCCGCACGGAGCCGCTCGATGCTCTGGGCGTTCTCCATGCGAACGCGCTCGAGGCTCTGGGCGTTGTCCGCCCGCACGGTCTCGAGCCCACGAGCCGTCTCCGCGCGGAGCTGGGCCATCTGGTCTGCCAGGCGAGAGAGCCCGTCGCCCGCCTGCGAGAGCTCAACGCGCTGAAGCTCGCGGCTCTGCGCGAACTGACGCTCGAGCATCGCGGAGAGCTCCGGTGCCTGGGCGGCCGGACGGCCGGCACCCTCGGCCGCGCGTGACAGCCGCACAAGAGCCAACGCCGCAACCACAAGTGCGGCAACGAGCAGGACGATGAGTATGGCGAGCAGCACCTCGGTGGGCATGGGGCCTCCAAACGTACGACCAGGTCCCACCCATCCTAGCGTGCCTTCCGGACAGAAAGCCCGCGCGCCCTCACCCGTGCGTGCGATGGTCCTGGTAGTTCGCGAGGCAGGACGCAAACTCGGGCGAGGTGTCGGAATTGCCTGAGCGCCAGGCTTTGTGGTCGATGAGTCGGCAGAGTAGAGCTCGTGGTACCAGGACTTGCTCTGGAAGTACTCGCGGAGCGACTCGTCCTTGAAGCCGAGGCCATGGCGCGCGTAAATCTCGTTGTGGGCGATGAGCAGCTGCCCGTCTGAGAGGCCCGAGACCTCGCTCATGGCGTAGAGGCGCGTGTCCGAGTTTGGCTACGCGAGATAGCCAGGCTGCGCGCCCCCACGCTGGGAGCCCCTCACGGAAGCCGTGGGCACGAAGCCTTGGGACACCGCGGTTGCCTCAGGGCCCACGACCGTCGTCTCGTCAGAGGCCCCGCGGGGCTCCTTGGCATCGGCCACTCCCCCGAGCGACCTCAGCGCCTCGTCGACGCCATCGCCCTCGGGAATCGACGCCCCAGAAGGGGCATCCTTGGCCTCGGCACCGCACTTGCTGCAGAACCGGGCCCCGTCATCGAGCCTCGCCCCGCACTGCGCACAAAACCTCGCCATACCCACTCCTCCCGTCAAGCGTCTCGCCGATTATACGAGCAGCGGCGGACACCCCGCGAGCATCCCCACAAGCACGCTAACGCCCAGCAACAACGTAGCGGCCCCGGAGCCGAGCTGCTAAGAGAACATTCCGCAGGCGCCAAATCACTCGCTTTGCGCAAGTGCCTGTCGCCGAGGGCGTTCTCGTGCAGCTCGGCCCCGGGGCCGCCTCACGAGCGTGGAAAGCTGGTTAGCACACCTTGAAGACCCAGTCGTGCTTGTCCTCGAGGTCGGCGGACTGAATACCCACGAGCGTCTCGCGGAGCTTCTTCATGACCGGACCGCACTCCTCGTGGCCCTCGGGGAACTCGACGACGAGCTCGTTGTTGTGAATCTCGCCAACCGGGGAGATGACGGCAGCGGTGCCGCACAGACCGCACTCGACGAACTCGCCCTCAGCGACCTCGTTCCAGGTGACGGGACGCTGGTCGACCTTCATGCCGAGGTCCTCGGCAACCTGCACGAGCGAACGACGGGTGATGGAGGGCAGGATGGAATCCGTGTGGGACTGCGGAACGACGAGCGTGCCGTCCTTGGCGACGAACAGGACGTTGGCGCCGCCGGTCTCCTCGACGTAGGTACGGGACTGGGAGTCGAGGTAGAGGTTCTCGGCATAGCCGTTGCGGTGGGCCTCCATGGTCGGCTTCAGGCTCATGGCGTAGTTCAGGCCGGCCTTGATGTTGCCGGTGCCGTGGGGCGCGGCACGGTCATACTTAGAGACGCAGAGCTTGATGGGCTTGAGGCCACCCTTGAAGTACGGGCCCACCGGCGTGACGAGGATGCGGAACTGGTACTCGGGAGCCGGGGCGACGCCGATGACGTTGCCGGAGCCGATCATGAGCGGGCGCACGTAGAGCGTGGCGCCGGAGCCGAAGGGCGGCACCCAGGCGGCGTTGGCCTCAACGACCTGCTTGACGGCCGCGACGAACTTCTCCTTCGGGAAGGGCGGCATCTCGAGGCGCTGGGCGGAATCGTACATACGAGCGGCGTTCATATCCGGACGGAAGCAGACGATGTCGCCGTCCTTGGTGGTGTAGGCCTTGAGGCCCTCGAAGACCTCCTGGCAGTAGTGGAAGATGCCGGCGCACTCGGAGAGGGTGATGGTGTGATCGGTCGTCAGGCCGCCCTCGTCCCACTCGCCGTCCTTCCAGTTGCAGACGTAGCTGTAGTCGGTGGGCTGGTAGTCAAACGTGAGGTTGCCCCAGTCCAGATCCTTCTTCTCCACTGCCATTCGAAACTCCTAACGAACGTTCCCTGTTCCGTCGCAGCTCGCGGACTGCGGCCTTGCGGGCTTGTGCCCTCCCCTTTGGCACGCGGCGACGCCTTGGACGTCCCGAGCGAGTCACCCGCGGGGTATTTGCACAGGATAGTCTTTTCGTTTCGGAATGGCGTAGAAATCTGAGTCAAACGTGTTACGGCTTCGTTACGCAGGCCAAATAACCCACGGCTTGTCCTTCGATTGGTGGGCAAGCGCCCGCGCGCACCCAGATGCTCCCGGACTGGACGCCCAGTCGAAGCGCCTCCCGTACAAGTGCCCACGTGCGTCCGGACGCTCCCATGGCGTCAGGGTGCCTCGCCAAGACTCCGGCCAAGCTCGCCCGCCGAGTGCCAACTCACTCGCCGCGTCGAAATCCCTGAAAGAAGTTGGCACATGGTTTCTCGTGGCGAACGTCTTGAAGCGTGCGCGCCATTCCCCGGGGGCTTTGAACTCCTTCGGAACGTCCATCTCGCGCTTCCCGCACTCGGCGCGAACCGCCAGGGCAAGCTGTGCCAGCTCGAAGCGCTCCGCGCTCGCATAGAACACGATGTCGACGAGGTCCTTCATCCTCGAAGAGGGCCAGCCGCCCGGATGCCGCTCCATAACGGCGCACAGTTTGTCCGCCAACTGGTCAGGAAGGGCGTAGAGCAGGTACTCGCGGCACGGCAAGCCGTCCAGCTCGATACGGTTGAGCGGCTTCATTCGCTCGGGCGGAAGCGTCGGCGTGCAGTCGAGCGAGAGGTCGATGAGAATGGGGTCCTTCTCCTGCTCTCCCACATACGTGGCGAACCTCAGCTTGAGCAACCTCGAATACCCGTTCTCGTCCATCGCCTCCTCATGCCGGGTCAGCACGAAGCGGCAAAAGTCGCCCAGGTCAAGCGCCGCCACATCTTCCATCTCGCGAAGGGCATCCTCTGCACTCACGCGAGGGCGGGCGGCGAAGTCGAGGTCGCGCGTGCTTCTTGCTCCGGGGATGCGGGCAAGGAGTCCGGAGCCACCCTTCAGGATGAAGCGGCCTTCCGGGTTGGAGAACACGCGACATAGAAACCGATCCCTTAGAGCCTGACGGTAGCCTTCGCCGAGACCCCCACCCGCCACATGCACCGCACGCTTCACGGCGCAATCGAACTCCGCGGGGGAATTAAAACTCATAGCTGCGCCTCCCCCAACAGCGCTCCAAACAATGGGTAGCCGGCGGGATGGCCGCATCTCGTCGCCACCTCATCTACCTTCTCGCAAACACTCGAGACAACGGAGTCGGGATTGTCGCGGAGGAAATCTCTCAAGGCGTTCGAGACGAGGCTCTCGTCCTCCCCGTCACGCAACAGGTCCAGAACGGTTCTCTCCGGGGAGGTGGTCGGTATCCCGGAGACTTGGACGATCTCGCCACGCACAAGGGATGCCTTGACCAAGCGCAGGCCAGGGCGCGCGCTCTGCCGGCGCTCGACGGACGTGAAGGTGATCGGCTCCGGGTTCAGCTCGCCCAGCCCCATGAGCCAGGCGGCCGTCCCACGGCTCGCCACCACGTCGCTTTCGTCACGTGCGCGCTCCCAGGCAGGCACTGCGCAGTCGAGGGCGAGCCACGCCGCATAGACGCGCTCCTCACGGAAGGAGGGCGCGGCGCAAGAGCGGTACACGCTGGACATCACGCGCTCGATGTGCCCGTTGCGCTCGAGCCTCGAGAGGGCGTGCCTGTCCACGCCCACAGCCTCAGCCCGCGCAGTCGTTACCAGCCCGCGCTGGGAGGCCATGAGATCGGAGAGTATGTTGAGGGCATCCAAAGCTTTCATGTGACAATTGTCACAGTAGTTTGTTACAAATCTAGATTGCAAGGGTGCATTGCAGCGTTTCTTTTCCGAGCTTGCGTGACATGTCGCGCTTGTTCGGAGTGGCAAGGCTACACCCGCACCGTCATCGAAGGTAGTGTCGCGATTGTTGGTGTAGAGCTCGGTTCTCGAGGGTAGCCGCAGACTGCCCGAGGAACCGAGAATCACCTGGAATGCCGTCGACTTAGCGCATGTCAGGCCGCCTTCCTGCCGGCAGCGGGGTTGTCGGCCGCGACGAGCGCGACGATCGCGGCCGCATGCTCGGCGGCGGTGCCCTCGTAGACGGGCGCGGGCGCGTTGGCCTCGGCGCCCTCGACGGCCCTGCCGACGGCGGTGACGGGCGCCGTCGACCGCACGCGGCCTGAATCCCCGCGCTTGACGTAGGTGGCGTCGAGCCGGACGTGGAGGTACTTGACGTCAGAGAGGACACGCCCCTGCAGGTCGGCGACCGCGTCGTCGGGCGAGGGGCACATCCTGGACACCTGGCCGGCGCCCATGCGACCCATGCCCATGGGCTGCGCCACGCGCCTCACCCTCCCCGCGGACACGCCGTCGGCCACCATCTTGGACACGGCGGCGATGGCCGCTTCCTGCTTTCTGCGGCAAGGGAAGCGGCCCCCTACGCCAATGTTCGGGACACTACCTCTAAATCCATCACCGGAGGGTTTAGGCATGATTATGCGCGCTTTGTTCGTGCACGGAACCTCCTGCGGCGGATGGGCACCGCACACGCAAAAGGGCCGCACGCCCGTAGACGTGCGGCCCCCCACGACAGCCGCAAACGCAGCCCACCGCCAACGAAAACGACCGAAGCCTACTTCAGGTCCTGCAGCGCCACCACGTCAAGCGACGTCTCGCGGGCCGTGCGGATGGCCTCGACCATGGCCTGGGCCGTGGCGAGGGTGGTGCAGTTCGTCACGCGGTAGCGCACGCACAGGGAGCGCAGCGTGTAGAAGTCGTCACGCGTGTCGTGGCCGCCCGGCGTGTTGATGATGAGCTTGATGTCGCCGCCAGAGATCATCGTGCCGATGTTCGGGCGCATCTCGCTCGTGCGGCGCACGCTCTTGCAGTCGATGCCCGCCGCGCGCAGGGCCTTGGCCGTGCCGGAGGTGCCCACGAGCTTGAAGCCCATGCCCACGAGGTCGCGGGCAACGGCCACGCAGGAGCGCTTGTCGCGATCGGTCACGGAGATGAACACCGTGCCCTTGGTGGGCAGGCCGTAGGAGATGGCCAGCTGCGTCTTGGCGTAGGCTGCCGGGAAGGTCTTGGCGATGCCCATGACCTCGCCCGTGGACTTCATCTCGGGGCCCAGCGTCATGTCGGCACCCGGGAAGCGATCGAACGGCAGCACGGCCTCCTTGCAGGCAAAGTAGTCGAACGTGCGGTCCTCCGCCGGCAGGTTCAGGTCGGCAATCTTGTCGCCGGCCATGATGTTGGCCGCCATGCGAGCCAGGGGCACGCCCGTGGACTTGCTCGAGAACGGCACCGTGCGACTCGCGCGCGGGTTGAGCTCGATCACATAGAGCTGGCCGTTGTGCACGGCGTACTGCACGTTGAGCGCGCCCACGACGTGACAGGCAAGCGCGAGCTTGTGCGTGGTCTCACGAATCTCGGCCACCATGGAGTCTGCCAGCGAGTACGGCGGCATGCAGCAGGCGGAGTCGCCGGAGTGGATGCCAGCCTCCTCGATCTGCTCGAGCACGCTGCCCACGTAGCACTGCTCGCCGTCGGCCAGGGCGTCAACGTCCAGCTCCACCGCGGAATCCAGGAAGGAGTCCAGGTAGATGGGGTGGTCCTTGGAGACGCGCGTGGCCGTCTCCATGTAGGCCTTGAGGTGCTTGGCGTCATAGGCGATAACCATGCCGCGGCCGCCGAGCACGTAGCTCGGGCGCACCAGCAGTGGGAAGCCGATGCGGTGGGCAACCTCGACGGCCTCATCGTAGGTCTCCGCCACGCCGCTCACGGGGTAGGCGATGCCCAGCTCGTCAAGCAGGGCGCTGAAGCGCTCGCGATCCTCGGCGAGGTCAAGGGCGTCGGGCTGGGTGCCCATGATGGGCACGCCTGCGGCCTTGAGGCGCGCGGCGAGGTTGATCGGCGTCTGGCCGCCCAGGGTGCAGATGACGCCCGCCGGCTGCTCCACGTCCACGATGTCCATGACGTCCTCGAACGTCAGCGGCTCGAAGTAGAGGCGGGCGGAGGTGTCGTAGTCCGTGGAGACGGTCTCGGGGTTGCAGTTGACCATGACCGTCTCATAGCCCTTGTCATGCAGGGCGTAGGCGGCGTGGCAGCAGCAGTAGTCGAACTCGATGCCCTGGCCGATGCGGTTGGGGCCGGCCGAGAGAATCATCGCGCGCGGCTTGGTGGCCTCACGGCGCTCGGAGTCGACGCCGGCGTAGGTCTTGTAGTGGTAGCTTGTGCGCGCGGGGAACTCGCCGCCGCAGGTGTCGACCGTCTTGATGACGGGCACGACGCCCTTGGCCTTGCGCCAGGCACGAACCTCGAGCTCGGTGGAGCCGCAGAAGTGCGCGATCTGCTCGTCGGAGAAGCCGAGCTCCTTGACGGCGCGCATGTCGCGCTCGGAGATGTCGGTGAGCTTGTGCTCGGAGAGCCACTTCTCAACCTTGACGAGGTTGTCAAGGTGCGAAAGGTACCAGTTGTCGATGCCGGTGAGGTCGTGGATGTCCTCGATGTCCCAGCCACGACGCAGGGCCTCGATCACGTAGAAGATGCGCTCCGGCGTGGGCACGGAGACCTTCTGGCGGAAGTCGGGCACGTCGAACATGGCGGGGTCGTCCGCGCCAAGCATGTTCTCGCCGATCTCGAGCGAGCGCATGGCCTTGTTGAAGCTCTCCTCGAAGGTGCGGCCGATGGCCATGACCTCGCCCACGGCCTTCATGCGCGTGGAGAGGGTGGTGTCGGTGCCCTTGAACTTCTCGAAGGCGAAGCGCGGGACCTTGACGACGCAGTAGTCGATGGACGGCTCGAAGCACGCCGGCGTGGCCTGCGTGATGTCGTTCATGATCTCGTCGAGCGAGAGGCCCACGGCGAGGCGGGCGGCAACCTTGGCGATCGGGAAGCCCGTTGCCTTGGAGGCCAGCGCCGAGGAGCGGCTCACGCGCGGGTTCATCTCGACCACGATGATGCGGCCGTCCTCCGGGTTCACGGCGAACTGGACGTTGGAGCCGCCCGTGGCCACGCCAACCTTCTCCAGGATGGCGAGCGAGTAGTCGCGGAGCTTCTGGAGCTCGGTGTCGGCGAGGGTCTGCGCCGGTGCCACGGTGATGGAGTCGCCGGTGTGGACACCCATGGGGTCGAGGTTCTCGATGGAGCAGATGACGATGCCGTTGCCCGCGGCGTCGCGCATCACCTCCATCTCGATCTCCTTCCAGCCCTGGATGGACTCCTCCACCAGGACCTCGCCCTCGGGCGACAGGTCGACACCCTGGGCCACGATGCGACGCAGGTCGTCCATGTCATAGGCGATGCCGCCGCCTGCACCGCCGAGCGTGAAGCTCGGGCGGATGATGACGGGGAAGCCCAGGTTCTCGACGATGCGCTCGGCGTCGGCCACGGAGTAGGCGAAGCCGCTGCGGCAGATGTGCAGACCGATGTCCTCCATGGCCTCGGCAAAGAGCTTGCGGTCCTCGCCGATGCGGATGGACTCGGTGTTGCAGCCGATGACCTCGACGTTGTACTTGGACAGCACGCCGCGCTCGTCGAGCTCGATGGCGCAGTTGAGGCCCGTCTGGCCGCCCATGTTGGGCAGCAGGGCGTCCGGGCGCTCCTTGGCGATGACCTTCTCGACGGCCTCGGCCGTGATGGGCTCCACGTAGGTGCGGTCGGCCTTGTTGGGGTCGGTCATGATCGTGGCCGGGTTGGAGTTCACGAGCACGACCTCGTAGCCGAGCGCCTTCAGGCTCTCGCACGCCTGGGTGCCCGAGTAGTCGAACTCGCACGCCTGGCCGATGACGATCGGGCCGCTTCCGATGACCAGGATCTTCTTGATGTCGGTACGCTTCGGCACTTAGAAGCGCCTCCCCTCGCGGACGTCGATGGCAAGGTAGTCGGGCACGCCCTCAATGAGCCTGCGGAACGCCTCAAACAGGTACACGGCGTCGTGCGGGCCGGGCGAGGCCTCGGGGTGGTACTGGACGGAGAAGCACGGCTGGTCGAGGAACTGGATGCCCTCGGGCGTGCCGTCGTTGAGATTCACGTGCGTGAGGCGGATGCGGCCAAACTGCTTGGACTCGACGACCGGCGCGATGCGACGCTCGCTCCAGAAGCGCCAGTCGGCAGAGCCGGTGGCCTTGAAGGCGTCCACCGTCTCCTGACCGCCGGAGAGCTCGGGCACGAAGTCGCCGATGGTCTGGAACTCCAGGCCATAGTTGTGGTTCTGGGCCGTGACCTCCACCATGCCGGAGAGCAGGTTCATGACAGGCTGGTTGCCGCCGTGGTGGCCGTACGGGAGCTTCTCGATCTGGGCGCCCGCGGCCTGGGAGATCATCTGGTGGCCAAGGCAGATGCCAAAGACGGGCACCTTGCCGATGAGCTTGGTGGCCTCGGCGTAGACGCTCGGCAGCTCGCGCGGGTCGCCAGGGCCGTTGGAGAGGAACACGCCATCGGGCTTGGCGGCAAGAATCTGCTCGGCCGTGGTGTCCCAGGGCACGACGCGCACGTCCAGGCCCACGCCCACGAGGCCGCGCAGAATGCCGCGCTTCTCGCCGCAGTCGAGGGCGATGACCTTGTAGGTCTTGCGCGGTTGGTCGAGGTCGACCTTTGCGGAGACCTCGTAGGGCTCCGGCGTGGAGACCTTGGCAACCCAGTTGGTCTCGGAGATGGAGGGGGCGGCCTTCACGCGGGCCACGAGGCTCGCAGGGTCCAGGTCCTCCGTGGAGATGGCGCAGCGCATGGTGCCCGCCTCGCGGACGTGGAGGGTGATCTCGCGCGTGTCCACGCCCTCGATGGCCACGATGCCGCGCTCGGCGAGGAAGTCGGGCAGGCTGCCCTCAGCGCGCCAGTTGTTGGGGGTGTGGCACATGTCGGCCACGACGACACCCGCAAGCGCCACGCCGTCGGACTGCATGTCGGCGGCGCAGACGCCGTAGTTGCCAATCTGCGGATAGGTGAACGCCACAACCTGGCCGGCGTAGGATGGGTCGGAGATGACCTCCTGGTAGCCGGACATGGACGTATTGAAGACGAGCTCGCCGAAGGTCTCGCCGGTAGCCCCGACCGAGAGTCCCTCGAACGTGGTTCCATCCTCGAGCGCAAGCAGCGCTCGGGCGGCCCCGGTTGCCAGCAGTGGGTTCACGCGTGCCCCTTTCTGTCAGGTGCAAGGCGCACGGCACAAAAAAGACGCCCGGACCATGTCCGACGGCGTCCCCACAAGACAGGCGCGTCTGTTCGTGACGTGCCCTTTGGCCCAACGTAACCACGACTTGTCCAACGTCGTGGCAGGCCCCGTGCCTTGCAGGTATCCCGTACCGTGCTTAAAGGTCGGTTGCTGAGTATACCCCCACAGGACCTCTTGGGGAGGCGAGAACAAGCCATGTCGTGACTTCGTGTGGATTGCCGCCGCGTGCCGGGGCGTACCTATACTCGTGTGCACCTCGCCCATGAAGCAGGCATTGGGGACAGACCCTTTTGCACGTTTTCTGAAAGCCGCCCGCCCGTCACGGACGCGAGGGGCAAGGAAGCGATGGCTCCGATGCGGCGGCTCCCCGCCCAGAGGAAGTCCAAGCTCGCGGCCAGCCTGCGGCACGCGAGGCATCGACTCTTTGGAGGTTAACGTGGCAGGAACGCAACAAGGGGACGCCGGAGAGAGCAAGAGGCCCGCCGTCTTCAAGGACCTCTCGATGGCGCAGGTCATAGCCGGTGCGCTCGCGTCTGTGACGTCGATGCTGCTCACCGAGCAGATTGGTATCGCGGGCGGTATCATCGGCGTAATCGTGAGCTCGGTGGCCTACACGGTCACCGCCAAGGTGTACGGCAACATGCTCGCGAGCTCCGGCGAGAAGCTCCGGGACCACCTTGGCTCGGACGTCACCGAGCGCATCTCCCCCACCACGCCGGCGCATGAGGCATGCCGCACCGAGTCTGCCGGCGGCACTCGCCTCATGCCACGGCCCGCGAACGCCGAGCCGGGTACGAGACGTCACGCCGTGCGTGGCACCGACCCACGCGCGGAGGCAACCCGCCGCGTCGCGCTCGACTCCGAGCAGTCTCTGGACCTCACCGCCGAGGGTGGCCGCATCGCCCCGCCTGCGCTCCGGGCGCAAGCGGCGGACAAGCGCCAGGCCGAGACGCGCAAGAAGGTCATCATCGTCTCCGTGGTGGCGGCCCTTGCCGCCATGGCCGTCTCCGCCCTGCTCGTGACCGCCCTCACGGCAGGAAACGGCCTGGGAACCAAGCCCTCCCAGATCAACTCCGCAAGCGTGGCGGTGACTGACGAGGCGGCCGGCACGAAGGCCGCGACAACGCACGCCACCAAGACCGAGGACCCGACGGCGAAGACCGCCGAGGCGGAGACCACGACATCCTCCAGCAAGGCCGAGGCCACGACGCAGAACGCTTCCGACTCCTCGAGTGACGCAGGCAACTCCGGCTCCGCGCCCGCGGGCAACGCCACCACAGGCGGGGCCGGCGCCTCTACGGGCTCAGGCTCCGGCAGTGCCTCTTCGCCCCAGACCCAGCAGGGGGCTTCGACGCCCACCGCAAAGACCGAGGCCACCTCTGCCTCCGCCGCGCCGGATGCCAAGGCGAGCGCCCGGTAGCGGGCGGCGGACGCTCGGCGGGCGGCTGACAACAGCCGCCTGGCAGCCGCTCCACCAGCGGGCAATGGCGAACAACTGACCACCCAACGAGCAAGGCCCGGTGCCACATGATTGGCACCGGGCCTTGCCTGTTGAGCATCTAGAAATAGAAGCCGAGAGGCGCACCGGAACACAAGGGCCTAGTTTTCGCAGGTCTCGGCGATGCCTTCCGAGACCTGCCGAACACGCCTACTCCCCACAAACCGTGGCAATGCGCGGCAGGGCCACCAGCACGATCGCGGCGCAGTGGGCAGCGGCCACCCTCTCGAACGTGGGGTAGTCCACGCTGCCCGAGTCATCGGCCTTGTCGGAGATGACGCGCACCACCACGAAGGGCACGCCGTTCAGGTGGCACACATGCGCAATCGAGGCGCCCTCCATCTCGCAGCACAGGCCGCCAAAGGTGTCGATGATGCGACGTTTGGCAGCAGACGAGCCAATGAACTGGTCGCCAGAGCAGACACGTCCCTCGAACACGTGGACGTCGTCCGCCGCGCCCTCGACCGCCGCAACCACCGCTTCGCGGAGGTTGGCATCCGCCTCAAAGGCAATAAGACGCAGGTCGGGGTGCTCGCCCGGCTTGTAGCCGAGCGGCGTAACGTCCATGTCGTGCTCGACGGCATCGGTTGAGACCACAAGATCGCCAATCTCGATGCGGGCGTCGAGCGAGCCGGCGACGCCGGTGTTGATCACGTGGGTGACGCCATAGCGATCCGCAAGGGCCTGCGCGCACACGGCCGCGTTGACCTTGCCGACGCCACAGCGCACAACCACGACGTCAACGCCCTCGAGCGTGCCTGCCACGTACTCGTTGCCTGCGATGACCGTCGTCTGCGCGCCCTGCACCTTGCTCTTAAGGTACGAGACCTCCGAGTCCATCGCACCGATGATGCCCACCTTGATTGCGGCCATGGCCCTCCCCCTTCGCGGTTCTGTCGTCGACGCAACATCGTAGCGCGCCCGCTCGCGCCGCCGCAAACCGGGCGCCTCGATGCCATCCGCGGCACGCCTGCGGCGCCACTCGAGCGGACCCATCCGAAGGCCGCCCGCGGCGCCACTCGCGGGGCAACACAAGCCGCCCGGCCTGCTAGCCGATGAGCGACAGAATCTGGCTGAGGCCCTTCTTGCCAAAGGAGACCTGCTCGGACTTGCCATCCTCGTCAATCACGAGGCAAGGCACGCTCATGACGTTGTACTGGTCCTTGAGGCCCTCGAAGTGGTTGATGTCGTAGACGTCGGCCGTGACCTTGGCGTTGTCCGCGGCGATACGCTGCGCGGCCGTCACCACCTCGGGGCACATGGTGCACGAGAGGCCCACGAGCACGCGCAGGCGCACGTGACGGTCGATGCCCGCGATGGCGGCGCGGTCCTCCTCGGCGATGGGCTGGCCGGGACCGGCGGCGTTGTAGAGGCCGAGGACGAAGCTCGTGAACTCGTGGCCACCCGGCACGCCGTGGAAGGCAAGCCCCGTGGCGGTGCCGTCGGCGCGGCACACCTCGACGTAGGGAAGCTCGGCCTCGCCGTCGGCGGAGGTGTCGGCGTGCTTCACCGTGAGCTTGTCCGTGAGTTTCGCGAGCTCGCCCATATAGCCCTCGAGCTCGGAGGAGACGGGACGCTCGTCGAGGTGCAGCGAGAGCACGAGCGGGTTGGCCATGCGCTCGAACACGGCATTGAGCTGGGCGAGCATGGACTCGTCGAACAGCTCGCTCGCCGAGGCGGTCGAGGCCTGCTCGCCCTCGGTGGCAGGCTTGGGCGCGGCGGCGTCGGGCTCCGTCGCCTGCGGGGGGCTCACGGGCGCCTGGGGCACGAGACCCGTGCGCTCCTGCGCGGCCTTGAGGTAACGCTCCATCTCGGTTGCGGTCGTGGCCGCCTGGCCCACGGCCGTGGCCACCTGACGCAGGGGCTTCACGCACACGTCGCCGGCCGCGAACAGGCCGTCCGCCGTGGTGGCCTGGTGCGCGTCGGTGAGGATGTAGCCGCGCTCGTCCGTCTTGGCGATGCCATGGGCAAGCTCGGTGGCAGGCGCGTAGCCCACGAAGACGAAGATGCCGAAGGTCTCCCCGGGCCTGGCCTCGAAGGCGGTCTCATCCCCCGTCTTGACGTTGCGATAGACGAGCTTGCGCAGGGCCGTGTCGCCCGAGGCCTCCACAACCTCGGTGTTGTAGAGCACCGAGATCTTATCGTTGGACTTGGCCTCCTCGGCGGCAGCGGGCGCGCAGGTGAAGTCCTCGTCACGCACGAGGATGGTGACGTGGCGCGCGTACTTGGTGAGGAACACGCTCTCCTCCGCCGCCGCGAATCCGCCGCCAACCACGAAGACGTCCTTGCCGGCGAAGAACTCGCCGTCACAGGTGGCGCAGTAGGCAACGCCGTGGCCGCGGAACTCGTCCTCGCCCTTGAAGCCCACGTGGCGCGGGGACGCGCCCGTAGCCATCAGCACGCCAAAGCAGGGGATGTCGCCCTTGGTGGTGTGAACGTGCTTGATGTTGCCCGCCATGCCCAGGCCCGTGACCTCGGCGAGCATGAACTCGGCGCCAAAGGCCTCGGCCTGGCGCCGCATCGTGGCGGTGAGCTCCTTGCCGGAAGTGGAGAACACGCCCGGGTAGTTCACAACCTCGTCGGTGATGGTAATCTGCCCGCCAAAGCGCTCCCTCTCAACCACGAGTACGCGGTAGCGGGCGCGGGCCAGATAGATGGCCGCCGTGAGGCCGGCGGGGCCGCCGCCCACGATGACGGCGTCATAGAGCTTGGTGACGTCAATGTCTGCCATATTACAGCTGGCCGACGAGGTCCAGGCTCGGCTTCAGGGTCTCCGCACCCGGCTGCCACTTGGCGGGGCAGACCTGGTCGCCGTGTTCGGCAACGAACTTGGCGGCCTGGACGAGGCGCAGGAGCTCCTTGGCGTTGCGGCCGATGCCGCCGGCGTTGACCTGGTAGACCTGAATCTTGCCCTCGGGGTCGACGATGAAGGCGCCACGCTCGGCCAGGCCGTCCGGCTCGATCAGGACATCGAAGTCACGGGCGAGGACGTGCGCCGGGTCGGCGAGCATCGGGTAGGCGACCTTCTTGATGCGCTCGGACTCGTCGTGCCACGCCTTGTGGACGAAGTGGGTGTCGGTGGAGACGGAGTAGATCTCGCAGCCCTCGGCCTTGAAGGCGTCGTAGTTCTCAGCGAGCTCCTCGAGCTCGGTGGGGCACACGAAAGTGAAGTCTGCGGGATAGAAGAAGAACAGGGACCAGTGACCAAGGACGTCGGCCTTGGAAACGGTCTTGAACTCGTCATTCTGGAAGGCCTGAACGGTGAAGTCGCCGACCTCGCGTCCAATCTGGGACATGGTGAGCTCCTTTGCTCGTCATAGGGAGTCTCCGAAACCCGGCGGGCACCGGCTCGCTCCCCTTTGCGATACCGCACATATATGGTACAAGGTTGGTATCGCTTGCTCTTATTAGTACTGGGTCCTATTATTGGGATACTCACTTGTAAGTCAAGGGCAACTTGTAAGTTTTCGGCCAAGAAATCCAATCGCCCGACGGGAGGGATGCACATGCCACGGACGAGCACGCCCCAAGAGGCAACCGCGAAGCCCCGCAGGAACACGAAGCAGCGCCAGCTGGTGCTCGACGCCGTGCGCTCGCGCCGCGACCATCCCACTGCAGACGAGATCTACCTTGCCGTTCGCGAGCAGGACGACCACATCAGCCGGGGGACGGTCTACCGCAACCTCAACCTACTTGCCGGCGAGGGCGAGATCCAGGCGGTCCACGTCAAGGGCGGGGATCGCTTTGACCTCCGCCGGGACCGTCACCCCCACATCGTCTGCCGCGAGTGCGGGCGCGTCGTGGACGCACCCATCCCCTACGATGACGAGCTCGACGACGCGCTCGCCACCGAGACGGGCTACGCGTTCACGAGTCACGTGACCACGTTCATGGGCCTCTGCCCCGAGTGCCAGGCGCGGGACGCGCAAGCCTCGCAGCCCTAGGCCACGGCAAGCACCGGCCCGCCAGGCCCTCCGGTCAATCCCCCACGCAATGCCACGCCCCGGCCACCTCCTCGGTGACCGGGGCGTTATTTGGGACAGACCCATCTGCAGGCTTTCTGAAAGCCTATTCAGAAAACTTGCAGATGGGTCTGCCCCCAATGACAAGGGCGCCGCACCTCCGGAGAGATGCGGCGCCCTGTTGTGCGCGAGCTAGCTCACACGCGCAAGTTCAGCCACAAAGGAGAGCTTACTTCTCGGCCCCCGCGAGGGAGTCGAGGATGTGCTCGTCCTTGCCGTCGAACTTAGGCGCCGGACGGAACACCTGGAAGATGATGCCAGCCAGCGCGAGGAACGCGATGATGGTCCAGAAGCCGAAGTTGCCGAGGACGAAGAGCTCCCAGAGCTGGTTGATGATCATGCCAACAACCCAGCCGAAGCCGCACTGATAGCCGATGGCAGCCCAGAACCACTTCGGGTCGTCCATCTGACGACGGATGGTGCCCATGGCAGCGAAGCACGGAGCGTCGAGCATGTTGAACGCCACGAACGCGCACATGGCGCCAGCGTGGAGGACACCAGAGGCATCGGTGAACATGCCAGCGAAGCCGTTCCACATGGAAACGGAGTTCTCGGTGGCATCGCCCAGACCGTAGAGGACGCCGAACGTGGAGACCAGGTTCTCCTTGGCGATGAGGGCGGAGATGGAAGCCGCGGCGGCCTGCCAGCTGTCAGCACCGAGCGGGGCAAAGATGATGCCGAGGGTGCCACCGATGCCGGCGAGGACAGAGTAGTCCATGTAGTCGTCGCCAACGCCGTCCATGCCAGGCAGGTAGCCGAAGGAGCCGGTGCCGCCGTCCCAGCCAGAGACGCCGAAGTTGGAGAGGAACCAGATGCCCACGGCAGCGGCGAAGATGATCGTGCCGGCCTTCTTGATGTAACCGGAGAGGCGCTCCCAGATGTGCAGCCACCAGGACTTGATGGACGGCATGTGGTAGTCGGGGAGCTCCATGACGAACGGGGCGGGCTCGCCCTCGAAGGGCTTCGTCTTCTTCAGCATGATGCCGGAGATGATGATGGCGAAGACGCCGAGGAAGTAGAACATCGGGGCAACCCACCAGGCGTCAGAGCCGCCGATGAGGACGCCCATGACCAGCGCGATGATCGGCTGCTTGGCGCCGCAGGGGATCATGGTGGTCAGCATGGCCGTCATACGACGGTCCTTCTCGTTCTCAATGGTCTTCGTGGCAAGGACGCCCGGGACGCCGCAGCCAGAGGAGACGAGCATCGGGATGAAGGACTTGCCGGAGAGGCCGAAGCGACGGAACACGCGGTCCATGACGAAGGCGACACGGCTCATGTAGCCGCAGTCCTCGAGGAAGCAGAGGAGCACGAAGAGGACGAACATCTGCGGGATGAAGCCCAGGACGGAGCCCACGCCGCCGATGACGCCGTCAACCACGAGCGAGATCACGACGTCGGAGGTGCCGATGGAGGTCAGCCAGTCGGTCACGGCCGTCGGGATGGAGGGCACGTAGCCGTCGTAGTCGGCGGGATCCGGGGCGTTCTCGGTGGCGTCGACGGCGGCGGTGAAGTCGTCGGCCGTGACGGACGGAACGGTCACGAGCTCCATGCCCTCGTCAACGGCAGCCTCGGCGTCGGCAGCGTCGGCGTCGCCGGAGACAGAGGTGATTGCCTCGGGCTCGGCGTCGTCGCCGGCGGAGGGGTCAACCTCCATGTAGTTGCCGTCAGCGTCGTGCGCGGGCACGTCGGTGGCCTCGACGTTGGCAGCCGTGGCCTCGGAGACGAAGTTGTCGACGACGGCCTGGGAGTCGGCGTCCTCGGGGTCCTCCTGGAGGGCCGCGACGGCGTCGGAGACCTCGGTGGCGCCGTCCTCGTCAACCACGCCAGCATCCTGGGCGGCGGCGATGTAGCCGTCGATCTGGTCCTGGTAGTAGTTGGAGTCGTAGTCGTCCTGAGCCTCGGTGTAGGCCTCCTCGCCGGCACCGCTCACAAAGAAGCCGTCGGAGAAGAGGTTGTCGTTCACCCAGTCAGTACCGGCGGTACCAACGGTGGAGATGGCGATGTAGTACACGAGGAACATCACGACGACGAAGATCGGGAGACCGAGGATTCGGTTGGTAACGACCTTGTCGATCTTCTCGGAGGTGGTGAGCTTCTTGGGTGCCTTCACGACGCAGGCGTCCATGACGCGGGCGATCCACTCGTAACGGTCCGAGGTGATGATGGACTCGGCGTCGTCCTCGCGAGAGGTCTCGACGGCCTTGACGAGCTTCTCGAACTCCTCAAGCTCGGCGTCGGAGAGGTCGAGCGGCTTGATGGCGGCGGCGTCGCGCTCGAACACCTTGATGGCGAACCAGCGGACGAGCGTCTCGTCGCACTTGCCCTTGATGCCAGCCTCGATCTTGTCGAGCGCATCCTCGACCTCGCTGGAGAAGACGTGGACCGGCGTGGTGGCCTTGCCGGCCTTGGCGGCCTCGATGGCGGTCTTCACGAGCGTGTCGGTGTTGGTCTCGCGCAGGGCGGAGACCTGAACCACGGCGCAGCCGAGCTCCTTGGAGAGGGCGTCGGTATCGATCTTGTCGCCGCTCTTCTCGAGGAGGTCGAGCATGTTGAGGCCGAGGACGACCGGCAGGCCGCACTCGAGGATCTGCGTGGTGAGGTAGAGGTTACGCTCGAGGTTCGTCGAGTCGACGAGGTCGATGACGGCCTGCGGGCGGTTCTGAATCAGGTAGTCGCGCGAGACGATCTCCTCGGGCGAGTACGGAGAAAGCGAATAAATGCCGGGAAGGTCGGTGAAGGTGACGGCCTTGTCGCCACGCCACGCGGCCTCCTTCTTCTCGACCGTGACGCCGGGCCAGTTGCCGACGTAGCCGTTCGAGCCGGTTAGGGCGTTGAACAGCGTGGTCTTGCCGCAGTTAGGGTTACCTGCGAGCGCAATGTACATGCGGTCTTCCATGACTCCCTTTCCTCTATGTTGCCGGGGGCGGGGTCGGCCCCCTGGGCCCGCTTGGGCGGACTCATTACGTTTGGCGCGCACGTCCCCACGCGTCACGCCACGCTCGGATCGAGCTCCGAGGTCCGGCCGCTGAGTTGCAGCCGGAGGGTCGCGTCCTCACCTTGTGGCTCGGACGGGACGACGTTACTCCGGGTCGACGTCGACCTTCTCCGCCTCATCCTTGCGGATGGACAGCTCGTAGCCACGGACGTTGACCTGGATGGGGTCGCCGAGCGGGGCCACCTTGACCACCTTGACCTTGGCGCCCTTGGTGAGGCCCATGTCCATGATGCGGCGCTTGACGGCGCCGGTGCCGGTGAGTGCCTTCACCGTGCACGAGGACCCGACGGGGATGTCCCTGAGCGTAGTCACCTTTTCCCTCTCCTTCTCTCTTGCCGGCGCCTGGGCGCCGGCGACGAACGACATATCGAGCACCGGGCGCACCCGATGCCGCAAGCGCCCCGAAGGACGCGAATGCGCTAGTCCTCAGTGGTGGTGTAGACGTGCATGGCCGTGGCGTGGTCGACGCCAAGTTGCGCGCCCTTCACCTTGACGATGCTGCCGGAGGCGCCCGTCTGGGTGATGACATGGACCTCGGCGCCCTCGACGAAGCCGAGGTTCTCGAGGTGACGACGCATCTCGTCGTTGCCGCTTACGCGAACCACGCGGACCTTCTCGCCCTCGTGGACCATGGCGAGCGGAAGCTGTGCGCCTGCCGACATTGGCTGCCCCTTCCCGATGTCTCCGCACGGGAAAACGGCAACCGACCGAAGGGGGTCGCGTTGCCGTTTGAACCGCACTTTCTGCCGCCTACCGGCAGAAAAAGGGAGAAGTTGTGTTCATCTAACGAAAAGTAGTATGGACTCAACTTATGGGCGAGTCAACCGGGGTGAACCTCTTTAGTAAGATTTGGAAAACTTCTTGCAGGTCAGAGGGGTCGCGCAGGCACGGTTTTCCTTCGCGGGCGTGACCCTGGCGACTGGGATACGTCCGTTCGAGTAGGGCTGAGGTCTCGCCGGAAGGACAGGGGCCTTCCCTGCAGGCGCGGCCCCGTCATCGCTCGCCAGGACCGCTCGCCCGTGCGGGGCTGTCTTTCCCGGCAGGTGCGACGTCGCCGCGAGGGACAGCGCCTCGACCGAAGCTGCAGCCTTAACGGCTAGAGGCCGTACTTGGTGACGGCACGGCGAAGTGCCCTGCCCCAGGGAAGCCAGATCGCAGCGAGAAAGGCCACGGTGGCCACGCCGTGCAGGATGTCGAGCGGCAGTGCCGCGGCCACGGCGGTTCGGGCGTCGTGCGCCATCACGGTGCCGGAATCATCGGCCACAACCGTCATACCCCACGCGCGATTCTCACGGCAAGAGATCACCAGCGAGCCTACGGGGGCGGCGCAGGGCGGGGGCGCGACGCTGGGGCGCGGGCGCAAGGCGCCCATGCCCCCCGTGCCCGCAATCCCCCTACCCCAGCACCTCGCCGGCAATCCTCGCCGTCTCCGTGGCGTCCTTGGCGTAGTAGTCGGCGCCCACCATCTTGGCGTACTCGGGCGTGAGCACGGCTCCGCCCACCACCACCTTGCACCAGGGCGCTTGCGCCCGGAGCAGCTCGATGGTCTCCGCCATGGCAGGGACCGTGGCCGTCATGAGCGCGGAGAGGCCGCAGAGCCTCACGTGGTCTCTCACCACGGCGTCGGCCACCACCTGTGGCGGCACGTCGCGACCAAGGTCCACCACGTCAAAGCCGTAGTTCTCCAGCAGCATGCGCACGATGTTCTTGCCGATGTCGTGGATGTCGCCGTGGACCGTGCAGATGACGACCTTGCCCTTGCTCGGACCGGCCGCGCCCGTCGCGTCGCTCGCCGCCTTGATGGTGTTGAAGCCCTCCTTGGCCGCCTCGGCGCTCGCCATGAGCTGCGGCAGGAAGAAGGTACCCGCCTCAAAGCGCGCGCCCACCTCGTCAAGGGCGGGTATCAGCACCTCGTTGATGGCATACATCGCGTCGTGCTCGGCCAGGATCTGGCCCACCACCTCGCCCATCGGGCCCTTGCGACCCGCAAGCACGAGCGCGCGGGCCCGTTCCTCGGGCGTGGCGGCCTCCTCGGCAGACGTCTGGCCGCCGGACGCGCCGCCAGTCGCGCCGGCGGCCGCGGTGGCGCCCGCCGGCAGCTTGTCGGAGCGCTCGGCATAGTGGGCCACGTAGTACTGCGCGCTCTCGTCCTCGCCGGAGAGTACCCGCCAGGAGTCGACGACGTCCATCATGCGGCGCGTGGCCGGGTTGATGATCGCGAGGTCGAGACCGGCGCCAAAGGCCGCCGCCAGGAACGTGGCATTCACGAGCGGGCGGAATGGCAGGCCAAAGCTGATGTTGGAGACGCCGAGCACCGTGCGCACGCCCGCCAGCTCTCGCTTCACGAGCGTGATGGCGTCCAAGATGGCGCGAGGCGCGGTCTGATCTGTGGAGGCCGCCATGCACAGGCAGTCCACCACCACGTCGTGACGCGGAATGCCGGCGGCGTCGGTGGCGGCCACGATCTTGCGCGCCACCGCGAGGCGGCCCTCGGCCGTGGGCGGGATGCCGTCCTCGTCGATCGTGAGCGCCACGAGCGCGCAGCCGTAGTGCGCGGCGATGGGCACCACGGAGGCCAGCACCTCGTCCTTGCCGTTGGTGGAGTTGATGAGCGCCTTGCCCGCGTAGGGGCGCACGGCGGCCTCGATGATCTCAGGGTCGGCGGCGTCAATCTGAAGCGGCAGCGTGGTGACGCCCTGAATCTCGCTCACGAGCTGGCACATCACGGCGCGCTCGTCGATCTCGGGCAGACCGGCGTTGACGTCGAGAATCTGCGCGCCGTCGGCCGTCTGGGCAATCGCCATGCTCATCACGTAGTCGTGGTTGCCGCTGCGCAGGGCCTCCTTCATGCGCTTCTTGCCCGTGGGGTTGATGCGCTCGCCGATGACACCGATCTGCCCCATCTCGAGCGCGCACATCTGCTGCGGGCCCGCCACCGCAAAGCAGTCGCGGACGCGGCGCGGCGCGGGGGTGCGACCGGCGAGCAGCGCGCGTTCGCCGGCGATGTAGTCCGGCGTGGTGCCGCAGCAGCCGCCCACGACGGTCACACCGGCGTCGAGCATGCCGGCAACGGCCTCGCAGTACTCCCTTGGCGCCACGTCAAAGACGGTGACGCCGTCCTCCACGCGTGGCAGGCCCGCGTTGGCCTGCACCATGACGGGGCAGGTGGCCCAGGGCAGCATCGCCTCCACGAGCGGGGCCAGGCTCGCTGGGCCCAGCGAGCAGTTGATGCCCACCACGTCCGCCCCCAGGCTGGAGAGCGTGAGGGCCGCCACCTCGGGCGTCGTGCCCAGGAAGGTGCGGCCGTCCTCGGCGAAGGTCATGGTCACGAAGACCGGCAGGTCCGAGTTCTCCCGTGCGGCGAGCAGCGCTGCCTTGGCCTCGGCGAGGTCTGCCATCGTCTCGATGATGAAGAGGTCTGCGCCGGCCGCGGTGGCCGCGCGCACCTGGCGGGCAAAGAGCTCGTAGGCATCGTCGAACGGCAGCGTGCCCATGGGCTCGAGCAGCTGGCCCGTGGGCCCGATGTCCGCGGCAACATAGCGGACGCCCGAGGCGCGGGCGCAGCGCACGGCGGCCTCGAAGACCTCCTCCACCGTGGCAGCGCCGCCGAGCTTCTCGGCGTTGGCGCCAAAGGTGTTGGTGGTGGCCACGTCCGCGCCGGCGGCGGCGTAGGCCGCGTGGATCTCCGTGATCTCGGCGGGGTTGGTGAGACACAGAAGCTCGGGCAGCTCGCCGGCGGCAAGACCGCGCGCCTGGAGCTGCGTACCCATGGCGCCGTCGAAGACAAGGAAGTCCTCGCCGGCGAGCACGCGCGCGAGGTGGTCGTCTGCCACGCGGGGCGTGCGGGGCGCGAGGCGGTCCTTGGGCCAGGCGGTGGGGGTGGCGCCGGGCGCCGCCGGCGCGGGCGACGGAGCTGCCGACGGGCTAGCCGAGGCGGCATCGGGGGTCACGGGCGCGGGCGACGGGCTGGCCGAGGCAGCGGCGCCGCGGACGGCCTCCACGGAGGCGCAGTGCGCACAATCAGTCACGACAGGTCCTTCCGGTTGGGCGGATGTTGCAGAAGTCAAAGCACAGGCACCCCTTGCAGCTGTGATGCCCGCTCGGCTGGGGACGGTCGAACATACCAACGAGGGCGGAGACGCTCTTCGTTGGGGTCATGAGCAGGGTGCTCGTGAGCGTGACACCCAGGCGACGCTGCGCGTTCAGGGCGGAGAGCAGCACCGGCTGGGTGCTCATGGGCAGGTCGCCGTACCCCGGCGAGAAGCGCGAGTTGGTGTAGAGGCCGCGCTCGCGCGCGCGGGCCATGAGGCTCGCCTCGGCCGCGTCCGCTGCGCGCTCCACGATGGTGCTGCCGCAGGAGTCGAAGATGACCTGGGCCACCGAGTCCGTGAGGGAAAGCCGCCTGAGCTCGCGTTCGATGCCCATGCCGATGGTCACGGCCATCACGCCAACGGCGCGCGCCCCCGCGAGGTGCTCCACGATGGAATGGCCCCTGAGCTCGAGCGCGGTGCCCTTGAGGCGAATGATTGGCGCCGAGGCGTCCTCGCGCCCCGCACTCGCCGGGTCGTTGGAGCCGGCGACGAGAGGGGCGGGGCTCCCACTGGGGGCGGGGCTCGCTGCACCGGCAGCGTCCAGGTCTTCCTCCGCCCGCGAGGCAGCGGGGAGCTCGGAGCGCCCCTCGTCCACGTCGAAGACGGCGACGCAGCCGCGGGGCCGCGCCAGGGCAAGCGCGCTCGCCACCACGCCGTCGATGCGGGCGTCGAGCTCGGGCATGAGCGGCTGGCCGGTGTAGCCCAGGTAGCGCAGCACCTCGCGACGGTCGATGGAGTCTATCTCGTAGCTCTCGACGGTCTCCGCCACGCTACGCCTCCAGGTAGCCGCACTCGACGAGGGCGTCGTGGGCGGTGTGCGCGATGGCGGGCTTGTTCATGCTATAGACATGCAGGCCGTCGACGCCGTTGGCCGCGAGGTCGCGCAGCTGCTCGCAGGCATACTCGATGCCGGCGGCCGCCTGGGCGGCGGGGTCGTCGCCGGCAAGCACGAGGCGTTTCACGACCTTGGCCGGGATGGACGCGCCGCAGGTGAACGCCATGCGCTGAATCTGCTTGACACTCGTGAACGGCATGACTCCCGCCACGATGGGCAGCTTGACGCGGTGGCGCAGGCACTTCTCGCGGAAGCGGTAGAAGTCCTCGTTGTCGAAGAACAGCTGGGAGACCAGGTAGTCTGCGCCGGCCTCCTGCTTCTTGTAGAGACTTTCGTAACTCTCGTCCTCGGTGGGCGACTCGACGTGCCCCTCGGGATAGCAGGCTGCACCGATGCAGAGCTCCGGCGACACCTCGCGCAGGTGGGCGATGAGGTCCGAGGCATGCTCGAAGTCGATTGCCTCGCGACCGGGCGCGCGGTCGCCGCGCAACGCCAGCACGTTCTGCACGCCCGACGCGACGAGCTCGGAGACGTAGGCATCGACGTCGGCGCAGGTGGAACCGAGGCACGTGAGATGCGCGAGGGCCGTAATGCCCAGGTCGCGCTCGACGGACCCGGCGATGGGTGCCGTGTTGGCCGAGTTGCCCGAGCCGCCCGCCGAGTAGGTGACACTGATCCAGTCCGGCTTGTCGTGCGCCATCTCGCTCGCCACCCCGAAGGCCGCCTCGCGCGGCATCTCTCCCCGGGGCGGGAAGATCTCGAAGGAGAACGTCTGCTTGTGTCCGAGCTTTTCGCTGATCTTCATAGTGGTAGAGCCCTTCTTGTTACGTGCGGCGAGCATATGGCGCAAGCGAGCAAGCGCTGTGAGACGCATGCAATCATCCTACTTGCTTCAAGCCTACACGCAGTCGTTCGGCCACGCACTCTGCATACCGGCTGGCTATGTGGAGACATAGGGTCTGCCTAAACCTAATGCAAAATGCTCATCTTCAGGCTGTGGGAGGCAGACAGGTCATGAAGCTAATCGCCATGCACCATGAAGCTGCTTGCGCCGGCGGCTCGCGACCGGCAGTGCGCGTCATAGGCAGTGCGCGACCGGCAGTGTGCGTAATAGATGGAAAGCTCCTCCCCGGAACGTCTGTCCGAACCTCAACCGCAAAGATGCGCTGGGAAGATGCACGGGTGTTGGCGCGGCGGGGGTGGCCCCGCCCTCAAACATGTTGCCCCTCAACGACTGATGCCGCCTCGCGGGCCGTCGCACAATCACCAGCCAAAGATAGGGCCATATTTGTTGTCTAGGCGCGAAGTCCCTGAGTACCAACTAGTAAATCTATTTATTTACGCAGGTAGACGACTTATTGATATGTAGTGGCTCGTGGGTCTGCTCGACCCATCGAACCTAGACAACAAATTCGTCCAAAGTTTTCCCCGAGATGGCCAAAAGATGGCTGAGAGACGCCCACGACCAAGACGTCGCGCGAGGAAGGCTTCCCAGCCACAGCCAGAGCGACGCGCATGACCGGGCCTTCCCAGCCGCGAGCAATACGCCACTCGAAAAACGGGTCTTCTCAGCCGCAGCCGGGACGGCATACGAGAACGGCTTCCTCAGCCACGAGCAGAGCCCCCATCGCTCACCGAATGGATGGGTCATTTTCACGCCCGCTCCTCCACACTGGTATCAGACAAGTCGCTATCCGGGTGGCGTCTTGTTAGGTGGCAGTCACCCGGACATCGCCTTGCCAGACAGCCGCCAACCCTGGCAGCGCCCCACCCGCCACAGGTGGGCGGTGCCCGACCTGCGCCTCACCCGTCACAGGCAGGCAGCGCCCCACCCGGTACAGACAGGAGCCGCTCGGCTCGCACCTTGGCCGTCGTAGCCAGGTACCGCCCGGCCCGTACCGCACCCGGTGCAGGTGGGCACCGCCCAGGCTGGCAGCTCGCCCGGCACCCGGCACGCGCCGCGGCAAGCGTGCAGGCAGCTCAATCGCACACCCCACGGGAGCGCCCATGTCTTACATCGAGTTCGATAACGTCACAAAGACCTACGGCACTGGCGACGCGCGCATCAACGCACTTGACGGCGCGAGCTTCGCCGTGGAGCGCGGAGAGCTTGCCGTGGTGCTCGGTGCGAGCGGAGCGGGCAAGACTACGGCGCTCAACATCCTCGGCGGCATGGACTCGGCCACCTCGGGCCGCGTCGTGGTGGACGGCCGGGACATCACGCATGCCACCGAGGCCGAGCTCGTCGAGTACCGTCGCTCGGACGTGGGCTTCGTGTTCCAGTTCTACAACCTCGTGCCCAACCTCACCGCGCTCGAAAACGTCGAGCTCGCAAGCCAGATTTGCCCGGACTCCCTAGACGCGCGCGAGACCCTCGGCCGCGTGGGCCTGGGCGAGCGGCTTAACAACTTCCCCGCCCAGCTCTCCGGCGGCGAGCAGCAGCGCGTCTCCATCGCCCGAGCCGTTGCCAAGAACCCCAAGCTTCTGCTCTGTGACGAACCCACGGGCGCGCTCGACTACAAGACCGGCAAGCAGATTCTCCAGCTGCTTCAGGACACGTGCCGAACCGACGGCATCACCGTCGTGCTCATCACCCACAACGCCGCGCTGGCCCCCATGGCCGACCGCCTCATACGCTTCAAGAGCGGGCGGGTCACGGAGATGGCAACGAACGCCTCCCCCACCCCTATCGCCCAGATTGAGTGGTAGCCGTGACGAAGCCAACGCATACATATGAGCGCGGTCGGCGGGCGGGCGCGGCGAGCGCTCGTTGGCGTGGACGCCGGGGGCACGGCCCATCGGCCTTCGCCAAGGACACCCTACGGACCATGCGCGGCAGCCTCCGCCGCTTCCTGTCCATCGCGGCCATCTGCCTTTTGGGCATCACGATGCTCGTGGGCCTCACCATCGCCTGCGAGGACCTGCGCCTCTCGGCCGACGAGTTCTTCGACGCGCAGCGGCTCTACGACGTAAGCGTGCAGTCCACCCTGGGCCTCACCGATGACGACGTGGTTGCGCTCGCCGCCCTTGACGGCGTGGAGGCGGCCGAGGGCAGCTGGGACGAGACCGCCTACACGCAGGTAGGCGGCGCCCGGCACTCGGTTGCCGTGCACGCACTCACCGCCCAGGGCATGAACAAGCCCTACCTCATCGAGGGCCGCCTGCCCGCGAGCGCCAACGAGGTGGCCGTGACGAGCGAATACCTCGAGGAGAGCGGCAAGCAGCTGGGAGACATCCTTACCTTCTCGGCAGACGACGCGGACAGCGAGCTCTTCGAGCAGCGCGACTACACCATCGTGGCCGCCGTCATCGACCCCACGAGCGTGGCGGCCAAGAACGGCTCGTCGTCCTTTAGGGCCACGGGTGCCAAGTACGCGTTCTTCGTGCCGGCGGCCGCAGTGACGAGCGACGTCTACTCCGTCGTCTACCTTCGGGTAAGCGGCGCGGCGCAGCTCAATGGCTTTTCGGGCGCCTACCAGGAGCGTGTCTCCGAGGTGGCTGCGAAGGTCGAGGCAATCAAGGGCGAGCGCGAGGCGGCACGCGAGCAGGAGGTGCGCGCAGATGCCGAGGCGCAGGTAGACGAGGCCGAGGCGGACGCGAACGCACGGCTTGCCACGGGCGAGCAGCAGCTCGCGGACGCCCAGGCCACCATCGATGACGCCCTCGCCCAGATTGCGGACGGGCGCGCGCAGCTTGCCCGGCAGGGCGCGAGCGCCAGGGAGCAGCTCGACGCCGCGCAGCGGAAGATTGACGCCGGCAAGTTCCAGCTCGAGCTCGCGCGCTCACAACTCGAGGCCAACGAGACGCAGGTGGCAGACGGAGAAGCCCAGCTTGTGGACGGCCGCGCGCAGCTCGACGCCGCACAGGCCACCCTCGATGCCCAGCGCGAGGCGGCGGAGCGGGGCATCGCCGATTACGACGCCGGCATGTACGAGGTCACGAGTGGGGCCAGCCAGCTGCGCGCGGCCCTGGGGGCGAGCTGGCCCGAGGCCGAGTGGCAGGCCGTGCTCGACGCCGCGGACAAGGAGAGTTCCGCGGCCGCGCAGGAGGCGTTCGTCTCCCGCATCAAGGATTATGCGGACACCGCCCTCCCCCTCCTCGACACGGGCCTCACGCTCACTGACGAGACGCTCTCCCTGCTCGACCGCCTCATCGCCGGAGAAGAGGAGCTGCGCCAAGACGTCGCCTCGCGAGCCAACGAGCTCGTGACGAACCTGGAGCAGAGCGGCCTGCTTACCGAGAGCCAGCTCGCCCAGGTGCGCGACGCCCGGCAGAAGCTCGACGACCCCATGGCGGACACGGCCAAGCTCACCGAGGCTCGCGACCAACTTGCGGCCGTGCGCGAGATACTCGCCAGCCAACGGGGGCAGCTCGCGGCGCTTCCGGACTCCGCCCGCCAGCTCGCGGAAGGCGCCGGCAAGCTTGCCCTCTCCCGAGCGCAGGTCGACGCCGCCCGCGACGCACTCGCGGGAGCCATCCCCGAGGCGCAGGCCACCATCGACGCCAGGCGCGTCGAGCTCGAGGCGGGCGCCGTGCAGCTTGCGGACGGGCGTGCTCAGCTTAGCCAGGGATGGGCCAGCTACCGCAGCGGCCTCTCCGAGCTCGAGGCGGGCCAGGCGGAGCTCGACGGCCGGCGCGCGTCGGCCGCCGAACAACTCGCAGGCGCGGCCGCCCAGCTCGACGACGCCGAGGCGCAGGCAGCGGACGGCCAGGCGGAGCTCGACGCCCGGCGCGAGGAGTTCGAGCGCCAGAAGGCCGAGGCGCTCGCCAAGATAGCCGATGCCCGCGCAAAGATTGCCGACATCGGCCAGGCCACCTGGTACGTTCAGGACCGCTCGGCCATTTCCAGCTACGCCTCAATAGACTCCGACGCCAGCTGTATCCAGGTCATCGGGACGGTGTTCCCGGCCATCTTCCTCACGGTGGCCATCCTCGTCTCGCTCACCACGGCCACGCGCATGGTCGAGGAGGAGCGCGGGCTCATCGGGCTCTACAAGGCGCTTGGCTACCGACGCGCACGCATCATGTCCAAGTACGTCACCTACACGCTCTCGGCGGCGGCGCTTGGCGGAGCCATAGGCTCCGTGCTGGGCTTTATTGCCCTCCCCGAGTTCCTGTTCGGCGTGTTCGAGGTCATGTACACCCTGCCTCAGATGAACCTGCACTTCGACGCCGGCCTCTGTGCGCTGGCGGTGGGCATGTTCGTTGTGGGCATCAGCGCGGCCACGGCGCTCACGGTGCGCGGCGAGCTGGCGGAGCAGCCCGCCGCCCTCATGCGCCCCAAGGCACCGAGGGCCGGCACGCGCATCCTGCTCGAGCGCATCGGGCCGGCCTGGCGCAGGCTGTCGTTCCTCAACAAGGTCACGGCCCGCAACCTCTTCCGCTACAAGCGTCGCCTGGCCATGACGATCTTTGGCGTGGCGGGCTGCACGGCCCTCATGATCTGCGGCTTTGCCATCGCGGACACGGTGCTGGCGCTCTCGCCCAACCAGTACGGGGACGCGAGCCGCGCCGGCATCTACGAGTACGATCTGCTCGCCGTGACCCAGCCCCAAGACCTCGAGGGAGCCGCGGCCCAGCTCACGGCAGCCGGCGAGGTGGAGGGCTACGTTCCCGTGCGCACGGAGAATATGACCCTCGACCACAACGGCGCCAAGGAGACGGTGCAGCTCGTCGTGGTGCCAGACGGCTTCTCGCTCGACGGCTACATCGACCTGCGCACCGAGTCTGGCGGGCACCTCTCCCTCGAGGAGGCCACGGCGGGCCCGGACGGCGTGGCGGGCACCGAGGACGATGGCGTGCTCGCGACGAAGAACGCAAGCACCGTCCTCGGCTTTGGCGCGGGCGACGAGCTCACGGTGCAGGACACGGCGCTTCGCCAAGCCAACGCCCGCGTGGATGCCGTGGTTATGAACTACCTCGGCAACGCCGTGTACCTGACGCAGTCCACCTACGAGCGGCTCTTCGGCGTGCCGCTCGAGGCCAATGCCATGCTCGCCCACCTCAGCGGAGACGCGGACGCGCAGATCGCATTCGCGAACCAACTCGCCTCGGACCCCACCTACCTGAGCGTCACGAGCATCCAGGAGGGCATCCGCGACTTCACGGCCAACTTCATGCTCATCAACTACGTGGTTGTGCTCATCACGACGCTCGCCGCCGGGCTCTCGTTCGTGGTGCTGTTCACGCTCTCCACCACCAACATCTCCGAGCGCAAGCGCGAGCTGGCGACCATCAAGGTGCTGGGATTCCGGCGCGGCGAGGTGCGCACGTACGTGAACAAGGAGCTGCTCATCCTGGCCGCGATGGGCACCGCATGCGGCATACCCGTGGGCACGGTGCTCGGCCATGCCCTCACCTACGTGCTCAACATGCCGTCGATGTACTTTGCCGTGGAGATTCACCCGCTGAGCTATGTCTGGAGCTGCGGCATGTCGATGCTCTTTGCCGTGGTGGTGCGCCTCATCACGAACCGCTCGCTCGACCGCGTGGACATGGTGGGAGCGCTCAAGTCTGCCGAGTGACGGCAAGCGCATGGGGCCCCGCCTTTTGCCATGAAAAAAGCCCGCGTCCCGCTCGAGGCGGAGACGCAGGCCCAGCTGCAAGCTTATGTGAGAGGCACACGCGCGGCAGATCAAAATGCCTCGGTCCTAAGACCCAGCTTACAGGCCCAGAATCTCCTTGACCTTGGCGATGATGGCCTCGTCGGTGGCGTTGGCGAAGAAGTACTCCTGGAAGTGCTCGCCGGCCAGGGCGCCCTTCACGAGATCCTGGTCAAGCTCGCCGAGGATGTCGACCAGCGGACGCATGGTGACGGCGCGCACGCCGTCGAGAATCTTCTTGTTGCGCTGCTCGGGTTCGACGCGCTCGGCAGGGTAGCCGTTGCCAGAGCCGAAGCCAAAGAGCTTCTCGAAGGTGTACTCGAGGTTGAGCTCGGCGCCCCAGCCCTGCTTGAGCGCAAACGGCATGGCCACGGCATTGCCATCGTTGACCTGGGCAAACGTGTAGGCATCGAGAGAATCCTCGACATGGCCGCAAAGCACGCCGGGGAAGCTGTTGCAGGCGAGCATGGCGCCCTCACCAGTGCCGCAGCCGGTGACCACGTAGTCAGCCGCGCCGGAGTTCAGCAGCACGGCGGCAAGGATGCCGTTCTGCACGTAGGTGAGCGGCGCGGAGCCCTCGGCGGCGTACATGCCGTAGTTGAACACGGTGTGGCCCATGGGCTCGACGACCTTCTTGAGGGCGGCCTCGATCATCGTGTTCTTGGAGTTCTGGCTATTCTCGTTGATGAGGGCGATCTTCATCGTGAGGTTCCTTTCGGTGCGGGCCGAGAGACGCGCGTTCGCTCTCGGCAGTTGGTTGTTTCTATCGACTACTTGCAGCGGCAGAGCACAGGGCGGCCGCACGCAAGAAGGGACCAGAGTCTCGACTTCGGCGCCAAAATCGGCGTTGAGAGCGAGATTCTGACCCGCCCGATACCAGGTTGGCGGGAATCCGCCCAGCAAAAGCGGCGCCACTTGAGCTCAGGCGAGCCCGACCCGGCGCAACTCAGACAGTTTCAACCTCGGCGTTACTTCGGCTGCTTGCCGATGTAGGCGAGGATGCCACCGTCGACATAGATGACCTGGCCGTTCACGAAGTTCGAGGCGTCGGAGGCCAGGAACACCGCGGTGCCCATGAGGTCAATCGGCGTGCCCCAGCGCGCGGCCGGCGTCTTGGCGCGGATGAAGGCGTCGAACGGGTGCATGGAGCCGTCCGGCTGCTTCTCGCGCAGCGGCGCGGTCTGCGGCGTGGCGATGTAGCCCGGGCCGATGCCGTTGCACTGGATGTTGTGCTCGCCAAACTCGGAGCAGATGTTGCGAGTGAGCATCTTGAGACCGCCCTTGGCAGCCGCGTAACCGGCGACGGTCTCGCGGCCGAGCTCGCTCATCATGGAGCAGATGTTGATGATCTTGCCGTGCCCCTTCTCGATCATGCCGGGAAGCACCGCCTTGGAGACGATGAACGGGCCCGTGAGGTCGATGTCGACGACCTTGCGGTACTCGGCGGCGCTCATCTCGAGCATCGGGGTGCGCGTGATGATGCCGGCGTTGTTGACCAGGATGTCCGGCGTGGTGCCGAAGTCCTTCTTGATGTTCTCGATGAGGCCGGCGACGTCCTCCTCGCTCGTGACGTCGGCAATGTAGCCCTTGGCCTCAATGCCCTCCTTGGTGTAGGAGGCAAGGCCCTCGTCGAGCTTGTCCTGGTTGCGGTCGTTGAAGGCGATCTTGGCGCCAGCCTTGGCGAATGCGGTTGCCAGGGCGAAGCCGATGCCGTAGGAGGCACCGGTCACGAGGGCCACCTTGCCGTCCAGGCGGAAGCTGTCCATGCTGAAGACACTGGGATCTGCGTACTGCTCTGCCATACAAACCTCCTTGGTGATGAGGGTCGGGACCAGCGCGTTGGCGCGTCTTGCAGTTGCTTGGCTGATTGCCGTAGCCGCTCAGCCACTCGCGTAGCCGCCCGACCGGCTGTCCCGGCCGCTCAGCTGCCCGCGCAGCCGCCTGACCGTTTGTCTCGATCGCATTGCCACCCGCGCAGCCAGCCGACCGTTTGCCCCGGCCGCTCAGCCACTCGCGTAGCCGCCTGACCGGCCGCCCCGGCCGCTCGGCTGTGACGGCAACTGCCTTCTTCGTCGTACTCCTCCCCTACCTAGCAAGAGGAGCTTGGCGTTGGTCCTTCGCTCTTGTAAACCAATTTACAAGGTCATATTGAAGTCAGTAAACCGGTTTGTCAAGCAAAGTTTCGTAAAGACAAGAAAAGATTTCTCAGCCTCCGGCGCACCTCGCCCACCAGCCCGAAGATAGCCGCGCTGCCAGCCGTAGCCCAGCACGCAGCCACCTATCGCACCACCTGCCGTGGCGCCAGCACGCAGCCACCTGTCGCACCACCATCCGTAGCGCCAGCACGCAGCCGCCTGTCGCACCACCAGCCGTGGCGCCACGACGCTCCATCCGCCGGGCGCCGTACCACCAGCCACAGCAACAGCACACCCGGCAACCCGCCGCTACAATCTCAACCGCATGCAAACGGCAACCGGAAGGAACTCACATGCGCGCAAAGATGGTTCACGACTGCGTCCACGTGCTCGACCGCGACAAGTCCATCGCATTCTACGAGAAGGCGTTTGGCCTGCACATCCTAGGCAGAAAGGGCCCCGAGGATGGCTCTTGGGAAATCATCTTCATGGGCAACGACGAGAGCGACTTCCAGCTCGAGCTCACCTGGAACCGCGGCCGCGTCGAGCCTTACAACAACGGCGGTGACGACACGCACCTGGCCTTCGCCGTGGACGACATGGAGGCCGCGCGCAAGCTGCACGAGGAAATGGGCTGCGTGTGCTATGTGAACGAAGCCATGGGCATCTATTTCGTCGAGGACCCCGACGGCTGCTGGCGCGAGGTCGTGCCGATGAAATAGCCTGGCGACGGCTGAGGCTCGCGACATCCCCGGGACAGTTGGGGCATGCGGCAACCTCGTCCACGCGAGGCTCCGGGCTCGGGATGAAGGCCATGTCCGAGGTTTCCAGGCTGATGTTGCAGGTGCTGGGCGTCACACCGCTCCCAACTAGTTTACTGGTTTGCATCAAATACGCAGGAAATACGAGCATAAGATAGGTAAACCTGAGATAAACTGATGGCAAGCAGCCACCAGAGGAGTCACCATGCCCGCCAACACCAAGAAACGCGTCACCATCAATGACATCGCCACCATGGCGGGCATCTCCAAGACCACGGTCTCCTTTTACCTCAACGGCAAGACGGAGCGCATGAGCTCCAAAACGCAGGAGCGCATCCGCGAGGCCATCGCCAAGACCGGCTACGAGCCCAGCCCCATCGCTCGTGGCATGAACGCCAAGAAGACGTCGCTCATCGGCGTCATCATCGGCGACATCACCAACACGTTCTCCAACCAGATCGTGAAGGGAATCGAGGGTGTCGCGGCCGAAAAGGGCTACCGCACGCTCGTGAGCAGCTCCAACCACAGCCGCACCGACGAGCGCGCCTACATCGACCGCTTGCTCGCCGTTGGCGTGGACGGCTTCATCGTGCAGCCCACGGCCCGCTTCAAGGAGATCTCGCAGGTCATCGAGGCCGCCGGCAAGCAGCTTGTCTTCTTTGACAGCAAGTTCTACGACTTTGCCTCCAGCTGGGTGAAGACGGACAACTACGAGGCCACCTTCCGCGCGGTCACCGAGTGCGCGCGCAAGGGCTACGAACGCTTCCTGCTTGTAGCCGCGCCGCCGCAGCTGCTGAGCTCGCGCATCGAGCGCACGAGCGGCTTCGTGGACGCGCTCGAGGCGTCTGAGGTGGGCTTCACGCAGTTCGAGATTGAGAACGACCAGGTAGACGTGCCCAAGCTCCAGGAGTTTTTGCGCTCCAACATCGACGGCACCACGCCCACGCTCGTCTTTGCCCCCAACTGCTGGACTCTGCCGGACGTCTACGTGGCCATGCGCGAGTTCTACCCGATGATGCCGGACAAGGTAGGCCTACTCGGCTTCGACAACGCCGAGTGGGTGGGCGTGGCGAGCCCGAGCGTGTCGGTTGTGATGCAGCCGGCCCTCGAGGAGGGACGCCAAGCCTGTCGCCTGCTGCTGGACCTCATCGCCGGCGATGCCACAGTAGACCCGCACCAGGTCCTGAGCTGCGACGTCCAGTGGGGTGCCACCACGCTGTAGCCCGAACCAAGGGGACGTTATCCGGCGTCCCTTTTCTTCCTGAAAATATTTCATAATTCCCTACGTGTTTAGTAGGTTATTCGTGCATACTATTCCACGTCCTACTGATCGCGTGCCGCCCGACCCCGCGCAACCTGAGGCCAGCGGCAAGACATGGAGGGAAGTCACATGTCGCCAGAAACCATCGGGCAGGTGCTCGTGACGCTCGTCGTCTTCGTTGCCCTGCTCATCGGCCTCGTCGCTCTCAAGCGCAGGGGCACAAACTTCACGCCGCGCGTGTTCATCGCGCTGGCCGCGGGCCTTGTGCTCGGCGGAGGCATCCAGCTCTTCCTGGGCCTCAAGACCGATGCCACCACCACGGCCCTCGACTGGATCTCCATCGTGGGCAAGGGCTACATCGCCCTGCTCAAGATGCTGATCATTCCGCTGATCTTCGTCTCGATCGTGAACGCCTTCACCCACGCCAAGGTCACTGACAAGTTCGGCAAAATCTCCGGCGTCGTGATGGCCGTCCTGCTGGGCACCGTTGCCATCGCCGCCCTGTTCGGCTGGGCCGTCATCGCCTTCTCCGGCCTCGCCGGCGCGAGCTTCACCCAGACCGCGGCGCAGGACACCATGACCGCCCTGCAGACCAAGCAGCAGACGGTCGAGGGTCTCACGCTGCCTCAGGTCATCGTCTCGTTCATCCCGCCCAACATCTTCGCCGACCTCGCCGGTAGCCGAGCCAACTCCACCGTGGGCGTCGTGGTGTTCTCCGTCATCTGCGGCGTCGCCTGGCTCAAGCTCCGGGAGAGGAACGCCGAGCAGGCCGAGTTCTTCAAGAACTTCGTCGACAGCCTCAACGGCATTGTGATGCGCATCGTGAGTATGGTGATGGACCTCACCCCGTACGGCATCCTCGCCCTCATGGCCAACGTCATGGCCACGAGCGACTTCGCCGCCGTCATCGACCTCGGCAAATTCGTACTCGTGAGCTACGTGGCGCTGATTGGCATGTTCCTTGTGCACCTCGTCATCCTGGCGGTCCAGGGCGTAAGCCCCGCGACCTACGTGCGCAAGACCTTCCCCGTGCTCTCCTTTGCGTTCGTCTCCCACACGAGTGCCGGCTGCATGCCGTTTAACATCGAAACCCAGACCAAGGCCCTTGGCGTGGACGAGGCCAGCGCCAACCTCTCCGCCAGCCTCGGCGTCTCCATCGGCCAGAACGGCTGCGCGGGCATCTACCCCGCCATGCTCGCCACGATCATCGCCCCGACGGTGGGCATCGACGTGCTCTCCCCCGCCTTCGTGCTGAGCCTCGTGGCCGTCGTGGTCATCAGCTCGTTCGGCATCTCCGGTGTGGGCGGCGGCGCCACCTTCGCCTCGCTCGTGGTACTGGGCACGCTCAACCTCCCCATCGGCATCGTTGGCGTGCTTGCGAGCGTCGAGATGATCATCGACATGGGCCGCACCGCGCTCAACGTGAGCGACGCCATGGTTGCTGGCGTGACGGCATCCAACGCCTGCAAGGACCTCGACCGCAGCGTTCTTGCCGACCCCAAGGCCATTGTTGACGTGGAGGCCAAGGCGAAGACCGCGTAGCGTTCCGGGCCGGGCGGCATCCCGAAGCGCCCAACGTGCCCCGCGCCATGCGGCGTGTCGAAGTTCACGGTACCCCGCGCCATCGGCGTTTCGAAGCGCACGGTGCCCCGCGCCATGCGGCGTTTCGAACGAAATGGCACCCCAAGCAGGAAGCGCGCGGCTGCCTCACGCATGGGAGGCGGCCGCGCGCTCATGAAAAGCGAGCCAATCGGAAAGCCAGCGCACACCTGGCTTCCGATTGGCTCGCTTTCTTGCATCGGCCTTGCGCAGGACCTGCGGCAAGGCAGGCTCGCACGGCTACTTGGCAGCCGCCTGGCGCGCGGCTCAATCCCGGCGGCCACCCAACCCGGCGGCTAACCAACCCGGCGCCGCCCGATGGCGACCGATCGCTACTTGGCAGCCGCCTGCTCCTCGTGCCAGCGGTGCGCCGTCTCGGCAAAGTGGACCTCGTTGCAGAGCAGCTCGTGGCGCACGGCCTCGTAGCCATGCTCACGCCCAAGCTTCACGATGTAGCCATTGATGTAATCCACCTCGGTGGGGCGACCCTTGAACATGTCCTGACACATGCTGGGATAGTGGTACTTGAGGTCGACAAAGCTCTGCATGATGGCGTCAACCTCCTGCTCGCGGCTGATGCCGAGGTCGATGCCCGCGAGCTCGCACACGTCAAAGCCCTCGTCCACCAGCTGGGAGCAGACGTGACGCATGTGCTCATCCGCGCCGATGGGGCCCATCTGAATCTCGAACATGGTGCAAAGCGTGTTGCACACCGAGTTGAGCATGACCTTCGCCATGGACATGCTCATGATGTCGGGACTCCATTCGGGGCCGAGCTTGGCCGCGGTGAGGTCCGCGAAGAGCTCGTCGCCAGCCGGAGTGCGCTTGTTGTCGTAGGCACAGATGTGCATGTACTCTTTGCCGAGCGCGCCCATGAAGTCCACGTCGCCGGGACCGGGCAGCACGGTGGCGATGACGGCCGTGCCGCCAAAGAGGTGCGCCGGGTCGAAGTACTCGAGCAGCTTCTCGTAGTGGCCCATGCCGTTCATGGCCGTGAAGCAGAGCTGGCCGGGCTTGAAGAGGTGGGCGCAGCGCTTGAGCATGTCGTCGAGCTGCATCTGCTTCATGAAGACGATCCAGCAGTCGGGCTCGCCGGTGTACTCCTCGGGGTAGTAGACGTCGATGGGCACGAGATGGCGGTTCTCGTGGTCGCGCGCCACGTAGACGCCGCCCTGTTCGCGAGTTTTCTCGACGTTGGGCTCCCAGGCGTCGATGAAGTCGACGTCCTTGCCCGCGTACTCCTTGAGGTGGATGCCGTAGCGCAGGCCCATGGCACCGGCACCGATGACCGCATACTTCATGAGAGACCCCCAGATGACACGGGGCCACCCAGGCGGGCGGCCCCTCGATACCGTCGTACGCTGTCATGGTACTCCGCTGGCGGAACGCGGGGGCGGCGAGGCATACGCGGCGAGCCGAGACTTCGGGGCGGGGGCGGCGAGGCATACGCGGCGAGCCGAGACTGCGGGAACCAAACCGTGCGGATTGCTTCCCGCAGTCTCGGCACAACGGATGGAGGGGACGCGCCCAAAACAGCGCAGATGCCGAACCGAAGGACGGGAAACCAGACGCCTCGTTTAGTTCCCTATCTTTCGATCCGGTTGGGAATCTGGCTGGGGCTCGTTTAGCGCCGAGGGTTTATTCGGGCGATTGCGGACATGGCAAACATGGCGCCCGCATCCCTTTGCATCCCTTCGTGAGCGCCCTCGATTGTTGTCCACGAATCCAGGCGATTGCGGACATGGGGCTTAACAAGGACCAAGGTTGCGCAGAAATCGGGCCGATTGCGTGATCGGGGCATGCCGGAACGGCTCATTAGACGGCGAGGAGGCCATGTCGGAGGAACTCTCCCACGCATGACAAAACCGTCAATCAGTCTACCTGCGGTTTTACAATGCGTCGGACAACCACACCATAACCGACAGCCCTGGATGCCTGCCGCGGCTACGCAATCCCGGAGATTCGTGGACAAACGACCCTGTCGGCTGATCCCTGCCTCGCAATCGCCCGGATTCGTGGACAGGAATGCCGGCGCCTAAGCGGTCAGCACCGCGGGCGTCGTGCAAATCACACAATCGCCCGGATTCGTGGACAGGACGGGACGATGTCCGGGCTGCCAGAGCCCCAGCCCCATGTCCCTGCCTGCGCCCCGTCCCTCGACAGCACAATCGCCCGGATTCGTGGACAGATGTGCGCACGAGCTCGAGCAGCCCCATGTGCGCACGAGCTCGAACGGGTCCCCCCATGCGCGCACATGGGGCCCTCCCATCATTGCTCACGCCAGGCCCCCGCCGCATTCTTCGGACACCCGCGTCGCGCCTTCACGCGCGACCATCCTCCGGGGGTACGAGAGCCACGTGCTCGCCCACGCCCCAGCGCACGAAGTGCCATGAGCTCACCGACGTATGCTCGGGCGCATGCTCGGGGTCGGCGAAGTTGCGCCTGCCCGCATATTGAGCCGGCGTCACGAGCGAGACGTCACCACGATAGTAGTGGTGCGGGCCGAGCACGTTGTAGGTGCTGTTGTAGAGCTCGACGGAGAGCTCGTGCTCGCCCGCCGCAAGCGGAAGCGGCTCCGTCTCGAAGTCTGGGCCCCACACGTCTAGCGGCTCTCCCCCGTCCACGCGAATGCGCGCCGCGCTTGCCCGCACGTCCTCGAGGCGCACGCGATAGCGGCCCTCGGCCTCCGCGTGGAACGACTTGTCGAGCCTCACCGGCAGGAACGAGAACGGATAGCCGCTCTCGAGGAGGTCGTAGGAAAGCTCCGAGAGATTCTCCTGACGATAGACCTCGAAGTTGCCCGAGCTCGTCATCTGGCGCTCGTCGAAGGGCCACAGGCGAGCCCAGGCGCCAAAGCGGCCGGCAAGGAAGATCTGCGGCTGCGGCTCGTCCTTGGCAATAATCCGCAGCTCATGCATGCCTGGTCCGCAAAGCTTGGCCGGGATGTTGGCGGTGAGGTAGTTGCCCTCGGCCACATGGCACGCCAGCTCGACGCTATCCCACGCGAGCAGCGAGACCGGGTCGCTGAGGTTGATGCGGAGCGGAACGTCCGAGAGGTCGTCGCCGAAGTGGGTCTGGGCCACGAGGGCGTCGGCGGCGGCCTCCAAGCGCGCGGCAGAGGCGATGCTAGAGACGGGCCGTCCGTTAGCGAGCGTAAGCTCTGCAGGCCACCCGTCGGCAGGTGAGCCCACCACGGGCCCGGCCTCCTCGTCCTCAAGGTCGGTGTCCTCGGGCTCCTGGGCCGCGGGCTCCAGCACCAGGAGATTCTCCGCAGGTGGCGTCATGTGCCAGGGGTCCTGGGGCGGCACGAACGCGGCAGGTCCCACTGCCTCGTGCGCACCAGAGGGCGCTGCCGTTGCCCGCGCATCCTCACACGCCCGCTCGCCCACGGCCAGCGTCTCCGGCATGCCCACGAACGAGGTCGTGACCTTGCCCAGGCTCGCGAGCCAGCCCTCCGGCGTGAGTACCTCAACACCCGCACGCTCGAGTGACATGAGCAGGACAGACACGCGCGGCGACTCATAGGCCTCGGCAAAGGCAACCACACGCCTGAAGCGAGCGGAACCCACCGCAAGCACATCGCCCTCGACGCGGGCGCAGCGCTCGAGCTGGCGCTCCTCCACAAGGTGGGGCGACACGCCCAGCTCCGCCGCATCGTCCATGAGGGACACGATCGCGTCGGACATGCGCGCCGCAGCCGAGTTGGGCTCTCCCGAGCCGTCATAGCCGATGGTGCCCGCAAGCTCACCGGGGACGAAGCGCCGCTGGATGGCACGCATGGGCACCACAACGAGGGTCTCCGCGCCACGCACCACCCGCGGGCGCTGGTCGGCGGAGCGAAGCCGCCCGAGAAGCGAGCGGAACACCGGGCGCCAGGTGACGTGAGAGGGCACGGACGCCGGCCAACCGCAAATGGCGTCAGCCGTAAGGCGAAGCTGGTCTGCGTGGAGTACCACGTCCGAGACGCCACAGTCACCAATCCAGCGCAGGTGGCGCTCGAGGTCCTCGGGCGAAGAGCCGTTGCCCGCGCCGCCCAGGGCCAGGCAGAACGAGCGCCTGGCACCAGACAGCGCCGCCGCACTCGAGGCCAGGCGCGGAAAGTAGCGGTTGCCCTCCTCGCGCCCGATCGTGTCGACGCCCGGAAAGGCCACGGCAGAGAGCGCCTCCAGAGCGCTGCCGGTATGCCACACCTGGAACCACGGGGTCTCCTCGCCGTGCAGGCGCACGGCGAGGTCGATCCCGTTTGCCCGGCACCAGGCCCCAAGGGGCTCGAGCAGACCGGCGACGAGGCAATCCGTGAGGCACTCCCAGTAGGCAACGCGCAGAGCCCGTGCCTCTTCGGAATCCCCAAGGAAGAGCAAACGAAGGCTGGCGGGGCTGAGGCTCGCTCCGCGAGACCCAAGCGCCTCCTCGAGCTCGCGAGGCCAAGGCAGGGTTCCCACGGGGATGTCTGCCAGGCGCATCTCGCCGGGGGCGAACACGTCGACGGCGTCGAACGCCTCCGGGACGAGCCTCGAGCGATAGAGCTCAAGAACACGCTCGATGAGCGCCTGCGTGCAGGTATGCGAGAAGACGCTCACGCCAGGACGCTCGTGGACGCGCACCTCGCCGCCGCGGAGCCGGCCGTTGAGCTCCTGAGCGCCCTCGAGCGCAAGCCAACGAACGCGCGCGCCAGGCAGCTCGCGGGCAACGTCTACCGCCAGCGAAGAGATGGGCCAGCCCATCCCATCGCTCAGGCCGAATTGGAGCCCGAGGCTCCTCGCGTGGAGAATGGCGGCTGTGAGCAGGGAGAAGTACGCATCGTCATAGCAGCCCGCCATGCGGCCCTTGGGCTGCCACACCACCCCGTCAAAGCCGGCCTCGGCGTAGGCGTCGAGCCTCGAGGAAATCTCGGAGGACGAGGCGCGATCGTTAACGGCGAGCAGGGCGTGGAATCTCATGAACCCTCCTGTGGCGGTTGGCGTCATGCCGGAAGCCAGCGGCTAGAAACGAGGGACGCGGTGGCGCACGAACCTCGAGCTGCCACAACGACAGCGCTCATCCGCAGGGCCTCGCAAACCACCCGCAGGCCCAAGGCCGGCCTCGCAAGCCACCCGCAGGCCCCGTGCCAGGCCCCGCGAAAGAGACAACTGTGCAACTTCTAACGCATCAGCAATATTCTACCTGCGGTTTTCCCGAGGCATGCGTTACAAGTTGCACTGTCACCAAAAAGAAGGGAGTTTTGCGGGGACGAGGCGCCCTACAATCCCCGCAGATACGCAAGGCAACCCTCGGCCGTCTCAGGCGTGCTGTTCTCCACGACGCACTGAATGTGCGGCTTTGCCTCGGTAGCCCATGCCACCACCTGCGAAAAGTCGAAGGCCCCGGTCTCCCCAGCCCCATGGCAGACGAGCCGCTGGCCCGAGCCGTCAACCCAGCCGCGCAAGCCGCCGTTCTCGAGCGGGCCCTCATCCGGAACGATCGAGAAATCCTTCGCGTGCAGCACGCAGACGTCGTCACCGCACAGCTCAATCATGCGAGCGACCTCGCCGCGCGTCGCATCCGGCGCAACAACGCTCGCATGCAGCATGCTCACCGGATCCCACAGCACGCCGAGCGCCGGTGACGCCACCGCGTCCAGCACGGCCTGCACGCGCTCGGGCGTGCAGGCCACCTCATTGAAGCCCGGCTCAATCGCGAGCGTCACGCCAAAGCGCTCGGCGAGCTCCGCCGAGCGCGCCACGCCGCGCTCGAGCGCGAGCAGGGCCTCGTCGCTCCGCCGCTCCTCGGTGATGCGGTTGCGCGCGTCGGGCCGGCCGGTCTCGGTACCCACGACGCAGCCGCCCAGCCAGCTTGCGAACCTGCAGCATGCGGCGTACTCGGCCAGCTGCTCGTCCAGCGCCTCGCCCTCAAGCGCGAGGTTCTTGTAGCAGCCAAAGACAGCAACCTCCACGCCCGCGCGCTCGCATGCCTCGCGCAGATGGGCCGCCAGGCCCGGCGTGAGCCCCGCACGCGAGATGCCGTACTCCTTGTAGACCACCTTGCTCGCCAAGTGAACGCAAGAAAAGCCGAGTTCGCCAGCCCTGCGCAGGCGCTCCTCGAGCGGCGCCGGAGCCATGTCGTGAAGCCTGATGCCCACACGCAGCGTATTTGCCATGATCTACCTCGTTACCCGAATCTCATCTCAGTACGCACATCACTTACCGCACGAAGCCGCCGAACGGGTCCTCCACGTCCAGCTTTGCGAGCTCGTCGCCGCGCATCGTCTCGATGTAGGCGAGCACGAGCGGGGCCACGCCCTTGGCGTCGTTGGTCACGACGGGCTCGCTCATGTAGTAGCCAAAGGTGCCGTCGCGATGCTGCTTGTTGCCAAGGCCCGCCACCAGGCAGATGTTGCCCAGCGCCAGCTCGCCACCCTCTTCGGAGAGGCACGTGGCGCACACGCCGTCGAACGCACGCTTGCCCACGTCCCACAGGCCCTTGTCCAGTACGCCCAGGCGAGCGCCCTTCATGATGGCGTTGGCAAAGATGGCGCTGCCGCTCTCCTCCAGGTAGTTGGGAGCGATCCCCGGCAGGTTGATCACCTGGTGCCACATGCCCGTCTCGCTGTCCTGGTACGGCAGCATCGCGCCCACGAGCTCTCGGAACATCTCGCCCAGCACGCCGCGCTCGGCCGACATGCTCGCGGGCAGGATCTCCCACGCGTCCACGAGCGCCATGGCAAACCAACCCTCGGCCCTCAGCCAGAAGTTGGAGGAGAGGCCCGTTACCGGGTCTGCCCAGAACTGGCGGCGGCTCTCGTCGTAGGCGTGGTAGTAGAGGCCGTTCTGGGGGTTGCGCATGCGCTCGCGCACTACCTCGAACTGGTGCAGGCTGTCCGCGCATCCACGGCCGTCGCGATACGCAAGCTCGTACTGCAGATAGAAGGGCTGGGCCATGTAAAGGCCATCGAGCCACACCTGGTTGGGGTATACGGCCTTGTGCCAGAAGTTGCCCTCGCGCGTGCGGGGCTGCCCGTCCAGCTGCCCGCGCACCACGTCAACGGCGCGGCGGTACTTCTCCTTGCCCGCAAGCTCGTGCAGGCGGAAGAGCGTCTTGCCGGCGTTCACGTTGTCGAGGTTGTGCTCAGCCGGGTCATAGCGCGCAATCGAGCCGTCCTCGGCCACGAAGTTGTCGATGAAGGCGTCGGCGAAGTCCAGGTAGTCAGCACGACCGGTGATGTCGTACAACTCGATGAGCGCCTTGATCATGCAGCCGTCGATGTAGTTCCAGCTGTTGGGCTTGCCGGCGCGAATCTTTTCGATGTTCCACGCGGGCGCCTCGGGCGTCGAGCGCTCCAACAGCTGGTCGATGTACCTGTCCAGGATGGCGTTGCAGCCCATGGCGGTTCCTTTCCTTCGCGATGGTCTCTCTCGCTCGCATTGCCCCGCACGGGGCCCCGGCACAATTCGGCACGCCCCCGGCAATGGTCTCCCCTAGGCGCGCCCGGCTCGGGCCGGCGCACGCTCGGAGGCCATAATCTCCGCGAGATGGGCGAGATCACCCATATCGCGGAGATTATGGCCTGCAAGCCCGCAATTGGGGACAGACCCTTTTGCAACTTCCCTGAAAGCACCCTCAGAAAGCTTGCAAAGGAATCTGTCCCCAATGACACGTGGCTAGGCGGCGGGCTTGACGGTGTCTTCCTTGTAGCCCACGTTGTTGTGGCCGAAGCAGTTCTCGTACTTGAAGCCGGAGAGCTCCTCGCAGAGGGCCTTGACCTCGGGTTTCACGTCCTCCATGCGGCCACCCTCACGGACGCGCTCAATCTCTGTGGTGAGCACGTCGCACTGCTTCTTGTCGATGTTGATGCGCTTGCCGAGGAACGCGGCGAGGATGAAGAAGCCGGCGACGCCGATGAGCATGTAGGCGCAGATGGCGATGGGCACGCTCGCGGGCTGCGTCACGTCGGCGCTGTTGCCCGCCGAGCGGATGAAGCCGGAGACGTCAAGCACGAAGCCCCAGGCCGTGACGGCGATTCCCTGGACGAACTGCTCAACGAACTTCTGGGCCGAGCTGTAGATGCCCTCGCGGCGACGGAGTGTGATGAGCTCGTCGATGTCCGGGATGTAGTTCAGCGGGATGTCGGGCAGGTACTGGAAGCCAACGTAGAAGAACTTCCAGACGGCGAAGATGATCGGGTAGGCGATCATGGCGATAGCCGGCGTGGAGAAGCCGGTGATAGAGCCAGCGGCGAACACGTTGAAGGCAACGATGCACGCGGCGCAGCCGAGCGTGGCGGCGTACCAAGGCAGGTGGAAGCCCTTCTTGGCCATCCAGGCAACCCAGACCACGGTGCAGACGATGGCGACGACCTTGCCGGGCATCTCCATCACGGACTCATAGGACTTGGCGATGCCGAGCGCATACACGATGAAGAACGAGAGGCAGGCGCTCCAACAGGCGGCAGCGAGCTTAGTGGAGAGCTGTGCGTAGAGCACGCGGCGGAACGAGCGGTTGCGGAAGGTGGAGAGCACGTCGATGACGAGCTTCTTGATGGCCTGGCCCACGCCCTCGATCTTCTCCTGGACAACCTCGTCAGGCGTGCGCTCCCAGGTGGAGCAGTACACGGCGATGAGCGAGATCAGCATGACGCTCGCGTTGATGGTGGCGATGATGAAGTAGGAGAACGAGTTGGTCTCGCCAAAGACGCCGAAGCCGAAGCCCACGAGCGCGGCCATCAGGAATCCGGAGATGTTACCGAACATGTGCTTGAAGCCAGTGAGGTACGTACGCTCCTTGAAGTCGTCCGTCATCTCGATGGTGAGCGTGGGCAGGCTCGTCGCCGTGATGGTGTACGCGACGTTGTAAACCATGTAGAGCACGAAGTAGTACGGGAAGCCGAAGGGCGTCACCGTGAAGATGAGCGGCTCGGCGAGCATCATGGGCATGGCGAGCAGCAGCCAGAAGCGGCGACGACCGAACTTGCGGCCGATCTTGGTGGAGTACATGTTGTCGGCGATGAAGCCCATGATCGGCGACAGGATGGCGTTGAGGTAGATGGCCGCAGACGCCACGAGGGCCGCCTCGCCAGCCGACAGGCCGCATTCGGTGGACAGGAACATCACCATGTAGCTGTGCGTGAACGTGAGGGCTCCGGAGTTGAGCATGCCGCCCATACCGAAGCCAAGGCGCGTCCAGAAGGTGATCTTGCGCTTCTTTCCCAACTTGAACATTTCGATCCTTCCCGTGTTCCCTGCTGCGGGTGACCTTGGTCAGGCAGGCTTGGAGCGGCCGAAGGTGTTCGCCTGCCTGCAGATGACCCTGATTTCAAAGTCATCAATGAAACCGGTTTCTTCTGATTTCTTTCGATGACTGCGGAATCAATCATCCCGCGTTTGAGTGCATTCTATGAGGAAGACGATTCCCGTTTCAAGTCGTTTTACTGGCAGTTCTTAGGCCACCGTGCCACTTGCCGAATTGATGACATTAGTTGCAGCTGGTCTTCTGAAGCTCTTTCTATGGTATCGGTTTCTATTATCAGATACAGCGAAAGAATGCAGGTAACGGCTTTATGACGCATTATGGGTGCTTACGGTCAAAACGCGTCGTTTTGAGTCAGATAACTCGATTGTTTCAGGAAATAGGGGTCTATAAGGCCAAATAGCGGCTATTTGGCACATCAAACCATTTCTGCGAATGGTCGATGGTCTCGGTTTCAACGGTAGCGGTATTGGGCCCGATTGCGCCAATCTTTGACTGTGTTCCCCTGCTCACGGCGGGCTTACCGCACGAAACCCCGTGCCTTGAGGCCGTGCCTTGCTCTCGATGGATTCGGCGGCCTACTCTGTGCCTCGAGGCCCAACACTAAACAGGGGCCCGCCGCGCAGGGGCCCGCCGCGCAGAACTTGAGCCCCAACCCCATTTCGGGGCTGGGGCTCAAGTTTTGCGTACCCAACCGGGCATCCGCTGGCTATGACGACCGTATCAGCTGCAACAAAGTGGGAGCCTCGTCCCAATTAAGGGATAGCGAGGCTCCCACTTTGTTGCAGACTCCGCGCCACACGCGGACGCCGGCCTTGTCGTAGGCCCCGCGCCACACGCGGGGACCGACACTGTTGCAGGCCCCGGGCCACACGCGGACGCCGGCCCTGTCGCCGCCCGGCCCCGCGCCACACGCGGCCGCCAGCCCTGCTGCAGAGCCGGACCCGCAGCGTGTGGGCGTCAGACAGCCAACCAACAGGATTTCGCTATGAGCGCACGACCTCGTCCACGTCGGAGAGGACGAGCTCGTCGCCCTCCTGGCCCTCGATGGTCACGTGGTCCAGCACGAGGGTCGACACATGCTCGGCATTGAAGCCGGCCTTGCGCATCTCCTCCACCCCGCAGGCCATGGCAGGCTTGGCCGCCTGCGCGTCCTCGGCAAAATCGATGTGGACGTTGTGCAGCTCGAGACGATCCACCTTGCTCTCGGGCAGGCCCGTGATGTAGGCCGCGGCGGCGTGACAGCGATGCGCCACGATGTCGCTGAAGTTAAGCGAGGCCACCTTGGGCGTGCGGTCGTCCACCGGCAGCGCCTCCCGACACTGGACGTAGTCGCTCTTGCCGTCCGGGTCGCAGAAGTAGAACGAGTTCACCACGAACGGCGTCAGCACGTCCGTCATGCGGATGTTCTCAAAGATGATGCCCACGAACACGGAGTCCTTGCCGCGCCCGCGCCTCGTCTTGACGCGCAGGCCGCGGTCCGTGCGCTCAAACAGGCAGTCGCGCGCCGTGAAGCCGCAGATGCCGCCGGCTGCCTCCGAGCCCAGCACCACCGAGCCGTGTCCGTCGTGCATGTAGCACTGCTCGATCGTAAGGTCGCGACAGGGCGGGCGCAGTGCCCTCGGCATCGAGAGCTTGCCGCTCTTGACGGCGATGCAATCATCACCCACGGAGAAGTGGCAGCCCTTGATGGTGACGCTGCAGCAGCTCTCCGGGTCGAGGCCGTCGGTGTTGGGCGAGACCTTGGGGCCCTCGATGTTGAGGCACCAGAAGCCGAGGTGGCTCGAGAGCACGGGATGGATGTTCCAGCTCGGGCTGTTGCGCACCGTGACGCCCGCAAGGCTCACGCGCTCGCACTCGGAGAGGAAGAACAGGCGCGGGCGGCACGCGATGCGGATCTTCTTCGCCTCGTACCACCAGTTGTCCTCGTCGTAGCTCGCCTGGCCGTCGATGATGCCGCGGCCGTAGACCACCACGTCGTGCACGCGCATGCCCATGAGGGCGCCGCAGAACATCTTGCGGCTCTCGCCCTCCCAGGTGCCCAGGGGCAAAAGGTTGGTGCCCGCGTGGCCCGCACCCGGCTCGCCCTCGAGGTTCTCAGGCAGGTAGGCAAGGTTCTCGCGGTCGTAGCGAGCGGCGAGGCGCGCGCCCTCCGCGAGTTCGAGCGAAATCTCGCTCTTGAGAAAGAGGCTCGTGATCTTGTAAGTGCCGGCCGGCACGAGGACGCGGCCGCGCGCGGGGCAGCTCATGATGGCGGCCTGGATGGAGACGGTGTCGTCGCGCTCGCCGTCGCCCGCGGCGCCAAAGTCGCGAACGTTGAGGGTGAAGCTCTCCTCCTCCGTCACGATGACGGTGCTGGCGACCACGCCCGCGCGCTCGAGGCGCACGCGGTAGACCGTGGAGGGCTCGAGGCCGTCCACATAGGTGACGACCCGGTCCGTCTCGCCGCGCTCGACGTCGTTGATGTAGAGCTTCCAGGGCTCCCCCGTCTTGAAGATGTCGCCGCTGTGGAGCTCGATTACGGCCGCACGCGCGCACTTCCAGGCAACACTGAGCTGCATGGCCCGTCCCTTTCGACATTGGCACCGCTCCCCCGCCGTCGCTCCAGGCGCATTTCCGGCAGCTTTGCTGGTACCGTTTTCAGGCGCACCAATCGCGCCCGAACCTACCTGAACGCGAGCACAAGGACCTCCGCAAAAGCCTCTCGCGTCGTAACAAACGCAAGCTTAAACGCAATGTTGTCTTGTAGCGAATGATGAAAACGGTCCCAACGCAAGATTGGCGCCAAATACAGCGTTGGCATCGGTTCCATCGACCACTCGCAGACAGGCAACAACTCCCGCCATTATGCCTTGTTAAGCGGTTGGGTAATTCTGCCCGAGATGAGCGACGCACCATCATGGACAGCATGCGCTTCATCTACCAGCATGTATGTTTGTAATCTTCCGCTACGGCACTACAAGCATCCGCTCCCCTTACAGGATGTCCAGATGGACTTGTTCGTCTCACCACACTGGCATCGGTTGCAATGGCTCCACGCCTGTGCCGCCTCGCGCAACGGCCCTGCCGAGGCACGAAAAAGGGCGGACCCTTTCGGGCCCGCCCTCTGCTTTGGCTGGTGTCGGAGGCGGGACTTGAACCCGC
>CWGY01000031.1_pt1 | contig 47776 bp, 32 predicted proteins | sample 678861 | NCBI WGS metagenome assembly CWGY01 (sample SAMEA3735962, study PRJEB9488) | human gut metagenome | biome: ENVO:mammalia-associated habitat; material: ENVO:feces | place: Malawi | collected 2009-02-27
GTGATGCGACTCATGTCGCGTTCGCGCAAGGAAGTACTATAGCACTCTTTGCACCCATCGTCATCCAAAGGGCGCAACTTTTTTTGAATCATGCCAACGCTAGCGCACAGGGAGGCTCCGGAGCCAGCGAAGCGCGAGGTCAGGCCAGGTAGCGATGGTGTCCGGCTGCACCTGCGCGTTGTTACGCGAGGTGACGCGGCCGCTCGCCGGGTCGCAAACGAGCTCGCCGCACTTGTCCATGGCGGTCTCGGCCACGCCGAGGGCGCTGCCGTGCGGGCCATGCGGAAACACGTGGAGCTCCGCCGGAACCCCGCTCTCGTGAAGGGCCGCCGCCAAAAGGAGGCTGTTCTCGACGGGCACGCTCTGGTCATCGAAGGTGTGCCAGAGGAAGGTGGGCGGCCAGGCCTCGGTCACGCGATGCTCGAGCGACAGCCGGCTGACGAGCTCGCCCGTCGAGCTCGCCCCAAGCGACGCGGGGTCGGCGGCATCCGGCAGCCCCGGGGCGCACAGGGTCTCGAACGAGCCATGGTGCCCGAATGCGCCCGAGGTGATGACCGGATAGCCCAGCACGAGCGCGCTCGGTCGAATGTCCTCGCAGACGGGGGCGCAGGCGCCACGCATTGGCGCAGCCTGGGGCGCCGGACCCTTCCCCGGCGCCAGCTCGCGCTCAGGTACCGACACGGTGGCCAGCAGGCGTCCCGCACGCTCGGCCAGCCAGGGCTGGTTCCAGAACGCACCGAGGCACCCGGCAAGATGGCCGCCCGCGGAGAAGCCGGCCACGTAGATGCGGGCCGGGTCGATCCCCCACTCGGCCGACCGCTCGCGCAGCAAGGCCAGTGCGCCGGCGGCCTCCACGAGCGCCTGGGGCCAGCGTGCCGGCGCCACGCTGTAGCGCAGCACGCAGGCATGCAGCCCCTCGCCACAGAAGCGCAGCGCCACGGGCTCGGACTCGCGGGCAGACAGGTGGCCGTAGCCCCCGCCCGGCAGCACCACCACGCACGGGCGCGCCTGCGTGGCCGCCACGGCGGGAATGCGCTCGAGCAGGTAGGCGTCGAGCGTGGCCCCGCCAAGACCTATGTGTTCGCACAGCATGAGCAACCTCCATCACAAAACGCGAACGACCATCCTACGCCGTGGGCTCGCCGTCGGCCCGCTCGAACGAGGCCGTCTGCCCGCGGCTCACCTCGAATTGGTGCTGGTCCACCGGAAAGGCGCCGTCGCCGGTCTCGGGCTCGGGCTCCACGGGGCTCTCCACGAGATGTGCTGCCAGCGGCTCGAGCCCCGCCTCGCGCACGCCCCGAGCCGCCAGGCCCGCAATCACGAATGCGCCGTGCGGGCAGAGGTGTGTGTGGTCGTCCACGCCCTCGGGATAGTTGAAGTACTCCCCCAGCTCGCCATGGTTGAAGAGCCTAACCGAGCGGTCGGGCCCAAGCTCTGCCAGCAGCTTCGTGGTCGAAACCGTCAGGTCGATCAGTGGCACCTGGAGCTTCGCGGCGAGCTTGCGCGTGGCATCGGCGTAGTCGCGGTGCGTGTCCTCGGGCACGCCATCCTCGCCAAACTTGCGACGCGCTATGGGCGTGAGCAGCACGGGATGGGCGCCCTTTTCGCGGGCAAGCTCCACGAAGCGAGTGAGGTTGGCCGTGAAGTCGACATAGGGCTCGGTGTGCTGGACGGGGCGAGCGTGCTCGTCATTGTGGGCGAACTGGATGAAGAGCCAGTCGCCGGCGGCAAGGTCTTCCGCCACGGCATCGAAGCGCCCGCAGGCGATGAAACTCTTGGTGCTCTCTCCGTTGTGAGCATGGTTGATGACCTGCACCTCGTTGTCGAAGTAGCAGCCGAGGCGCTCGCCCCAGCCAGTCTCCGGGCGCTTGGTGCCGAGCTTGGGGGCGCAGGTAGAGTCACCGGCAATGAACACACGCATGGCTTGCTTCCCTTCGTTGAGAGTGTGCGATGCGGGGGAATTGGACGTTGAGACGGAGCCGCAACCCGCCGGGTCAAACAAGGCGTCAATCGAGGAGGACTCGGAGGTCGCAGGCGCAGGACCGTGGCCTCGCGCCGAGACGTGGCCCTCGCCCGCCGTCCGGCCCTCGCCCGCCAGGCGAGCCTTGACCCACGCCACCTCGTCCGCGAGCAGGTCACCGCAGAAGTGGTGCGGGCCCGGGTGATGGTCGTGGCGCAGGGACCCCGTCACCACCGACGGCCCCTCGGAATCCGCCGATGATGACCCAGCCGCGCCAAGCAGCTCGTATGCGGCACGCGCGACGGCCACCTGCTCGTCGGCGTTCGCCACGCCGCGGCATCCGTTGAGGTGATCCTCCGTGCAGCTCTGCACCACGAGCGGGCGCGGCGCGACGAGCGAGGCCACATCGCCCATGTCGTAGCTGCGCCACAGCCCCGGAACATAGTTGCAGCTGCAGTTGTTGTTGAGCTCGAGCAGCGAGTCCCGCACGCCGTAGAGGTAGCCGCTGACGATGGCCCAGCGCACGCGCTCGTCCAGCGCCGAGAGCCAGAGCGTCTGCATGCCGCCGCCCGAGAAGCCCACGCAGCCCAGGTCCTCGAGGCTCCACTCGCGACGGGTCCCCACGTAGTCGACAAGACGCATGAGGTCCCACGTGAGCATGCCGATGACCGTGAGGCCCAGGGGCTCTACCATGTGCGCGAGCTGCACGTCTGAGCAGCGCATGAACTTCTGATCCTCGTCGCCCTGGCACGCGGCGTCACGGCGCTCGCCGGAGCCACGGGCGTCTGGGCAGAGCGCCACGTAGCCAAGGCGCGCGAGCTTGAGGCCATAGTCGTAGTCGAACTTGGCGAGCGCGTCCTCGACCGCACCGATGCCGCGCACGCCGGCCACGGCGAGCTTGCCGGCGCCCTGGTGCCCGTGCGGACAGAGGACGACAAGGGCCCTACCGTCGGCCGCGCGCAGGCGGTCGTCCGGGATGAGCGCGTAGGTGGGCATCCACTCGCCCGGCTGCACCTGCACGAGGATGCGCTCGCGCGTGGCAAACACATCCGGAGACCCCTCAGCCACCGCGCTGCCGTTGCGGGCGATGCGCACCCGCTCGGTCACGCGGCCCTCGGGCGGGCATGGCTCCATGAGGTCAAGGCCGAGCAGCCCGCGCAAGCGCGTCCGGGCGTCATCGCGCCAGGCAAGCCAGGCGTGGGCATCTCCGCCGGCAAACGCCCGCTTGCGGGCAAGTCGGTCGAACACCCGCCGCATCGTGGGCAGGCTACCGAGATACTCGGCGACATGTGCCGTGCGCCCGCCCTCGGCGAGCTCGATGGCACCACCGGGGACGAGGACGGTCGCCTCCCCGTGCGCCCTCCCGAGTTCCCCGTCGGTCGCAGGGCCCACGCCCTCGCGGGCCACGGAGGTCACGCCCCGCGTCCCGCACAAGCCCTCGCCCGCAACGCCGCAGCAACCCTCACTCATCGCACGCCTCCGGATCCCAACCGTCCTCGCCCGCGAGCACCCGCTCGCGGGAGAACTCCTCGGTCGCCTCGTCCTCGCCCAATACCGACGTCCACGCCGGCCACGCAACGCCTGCGGCGCCAGGCCCCACAAGCCCCGCGCCCACGTAGCGCGACGCCTCGCGCGCATGCGGCTTCTTCCAGTCGAACCAGCCCTCGGGCTTGATGTGCGCCCCAAGCTCGCAGTCCACGAAGGCCGTCTGCGCCCAGTCGCGCCACGGTCGCCCGAGGTAGACCGTGACATTGGCGCACCCCTCAGACGTGAGGCGGCACCGGGAGAACACGAGCCCATAGGGCTCGCCCTCCGGCGTGGAGGCAGCGGTCACGTAGCCGTTCGGGTCATCGCCGCGGCCCAGCGAGCGAATCTCGCAGCCCTCAAAGAAGCAGCGGCCGCCACCGAAGACGAAGTCCACGTCACCGGCGATCAGGCAGCCGCGATAGTACTGGCGCCCCACGACCCTGGGGCTGAACTGCTTGGGGCCGATGAACCCACCGGGCTGAATCTCGCGCGGGGGCAGCGGGCCGCAGAACAGGGTGTCCTGGCGCCCGAGCAGCGCGCAGTCGAGCACACGCAGGCGGTCGCCGTCGGCATAGAGGGCGATGGCCTGCCCCACCTCGCGCCCGTCGCCCGCGTCGTTCTCCACGGCGAGGCCCCGCAGCGTGACGTCGGGCGCGTCCACGAGCATCGTATAGGTGCGGAAGGTGCCAAGCAGCATGCCGTCGCCGGCAGGCATCTTGGCGCCCAGGCCGCTCGCGATGCGCGTAGCCTCCCGCCCCTCGCCCACAAGCGAGAGGCGCGGGCGACGGACCTCCACCCGCTCGCGATACGTACCGGCAGCCAGGTGAATCGTCACCGGCTCCGGCATCGCGCCGCCCGGCTTCACGCCGGCGTCCGCATCGCGCCTCGCCACGAGGTCGAGCGCCTCGCGAATCGTCCGCGTATCACCCGATCCGTCAGACGAGACAAGCAGCTCGAACATCAGGCCTCCAATCAACAACAGATACAAGTGGCAAAAGGGCCCATGCGCCGAGGCGCACGGACCCATAGATGGACGGCAGGCAAGCCGAGGCCCCGCCGGCAAGATGCCCGGCGCGGAGCCACCCCCGAGCGGGATCGTGGCGGAGCAGATTGCCGCGAAGGCGAGGCGCCGCGTACTTTAGGTACGCAAGCCGAAGCCTGAACGGCAAGATGCCCGCCACGATTCCGCTCGGTTAGAGCGTGACGCCGTCTTTCCAAATGCTTATCTCATGGCACCCGCGGCGCTCGGCGCTCGTCTCTTGGCCACTCGCGCACGCAAGTACAAGCTGGTACAGGTCGTCGGCCGCCTCGTCGAGCGTGCGCGTGCCATCGGCCACCACGCCGGTGTTGAAGTCCATCCAGCCCGGCTTCTGCTTGCTCAGGCGCGAGTTGGTGAACACCTTGAGCGTGGGCGCCGGCGCGCCAAAGGGCGTGCCGCGGCCGGTGGAGAACAGGATCACGTGACAGCCCGCGGCCGTGAGCGCCGTGGTGGACACCATGTCATTGCCGGGCCCGCACAGCAGGTTGAGGCCGTGCTTGGTGGCGCAACCGGCGTACGGCAGCACGTCCACGATGGGGGCGGAGCCGCCCTTCTGCACGCAGCCGCAGCTCTTGTCCTCGAGCGTGGTGATGCCACCGTCCTTGTTGCCGGGGCTCGGGTTCTCGTAGACCACCTCGCCGTGGTCGAGGAAGTAGTCCTTGAAGCCATTGAGCATGCCGGAGGCCGCGTCGAACACCTCGCGGCTCACGCAGCGGTTGAGCAGGAAGCTCTCCGCGCCAAACATCTCGGGCACCTCGGTGAGCACGGTGGTGCCGCCGCGGGCAACAAGCTTGTCTGACACACGGCCGATTGTGGGGTTGGCCGTGATGCCGGAGAGGCCGTCTGAGCCGCCGCACTTCATGCCAAGCACGAGCTCGCTCGCCGGAATCGGCTCGCGCTCGAACTGCGCCGCGTAGTCCACGAGCTCTGAGATGATCGCTCGGCCGGCCTCCTGCTCGTCAACCACCTGCTGGCAGTTGAGGAACTTCACGCGCTGGGGGTCGTACTCGCCCAGCTCGTCGAGCACCTGCTGATGCGTGCAGTTCTCGCAGCCCAGCGACAGGAACAGCACGCCGCCGGCGTTGGGGTGGCGCGAGAGGGCAACCAGCAACTTCTTGGTCTGGTTGTGGTCCGCACCGGTCTGCGAGCAACCAAAGGGGTGCGGGAAGTAGCGGATGCCGCCCACGGAGCCATGCACGAGGTCCGAGCACTTCTCCACCATCGCGCGAGCCACCTCGTTCACGCAGCCCACCGTGGGGATGATCCAGATCTCGTTGCGCGTGGCGGCGCGGCCATCCGGGCGACGGAAGCCCATGAACGTCTCGGAATCCACGTGCTCGGGCTCCACGGGACCGCCCGCCGGCGGGTTGTAGCTGTACTCCACCTCGCCGGAGAGGTTGGTCTTCACGTTGTGCGTGTGCAGCCAGGTACCCGGCACGACATCGGCGATGACGTGGCCGATGGGCAGGCCGTACTTGACGACCGCGTCACCGGCGGCCAGCGCGCGCACGGCCATCTTGTGGCCCTGCGGGATGTCCTCGACCGCCGTGACGGCGCCCACGCCGTCGGGCACCTCGAGGGTCTCGCCCTTCGCGATCGGGCGAAGGGCCACGACCACGTTGTCGGCGGGATTGATGTGTACAAAGGAGTTCATGGATGTCCTTAGAGGCAGGCGGCGAAGGCGGCCTTGGTGCCCTCGGCGCGGATGGTGCCCAGCGCGGCGACGACCGCGGACTCGAGGCCCTCGACGTCCGTAAGGTCCTGGCCCCACATCTGCCCGTCGGTGAGGACGGCATGGACGAGCGCGGCGTCGCCATCGGCGTGGTGGGCGGCATAGAAGTCCAGCACGTAGGCGTCGTCCTGAGCCGTGTAGGCGCAGCCGTCGGCACGGCGCAGGTGCAGGCCGTCGTCCTCGCGGCCCTCGAAGCCCGTGGTATAGAAGGCGATCAGCGCGGCCAGGCTCGTCACGAGGCAGCTCGGCAGCCTGTGCTCGCTCGCCACGAAGTCGAGCAGGGTCGGCAGGTCGCGGGCACGCCACTTGGCCGTGGAGTTGAGGCAGATGGAGAGCAGCTGATGGTCGATGAAGGGATTGTCGAATCGGCTCTCGACGGCGGCGGCGAAGCGCTTGCAGTCCTCGACGTCCAGGTCGGCGGCGAGCGTGGGGATGACCTCGTCGTTCAGGAGCTTGCCCATGAAACCGGAGACCACGTCGTCATGCATGCAGTCGCGCACGATGTCGAAGCCCGCGAGCCACGCGCCCGGCACGAAGCCGGTGTGCGAGCCGTTGAGGATGCGGACCTTGCGCTTCTTGTACGGGGTGACGTCCGGCGTCACGAACACGCCAGGCAGGCCCGCCGCAGTGAAGGGCAGCTTGGCCGCAAGCTCCTCGGAGCCCTGGATGCCCCACATCTGGAACGGCTCGCGCACGGCCAGGAACGGGTCCTCGTAGCCAAGGCGCTCGGCCACCGCGGCGGCCTCCTTGGGGTCGCGGATGCGACCGGGGACGATGGTGTCCACGAGGGTGGTGCAGAAGGTGCAGTCGTGCTCGAGCCACTCTGCGAACTCGCCCTCCCAGCCCCAGTCGGCCACGTACTGCTTCACGATGCGAAGCAGCTCGGCGCCGTTGTGGTCGATGAGCTCGCAGGACAGGATGATGACGCCAGGCTTCTTGGCGGCCCAGCGGACGTGGAGCACCTGGGCGAGCTTGGCCGGGAAGGACGCGGGCGGCTGGTCGGTGGCCGCGCACTCCGGGTCGTAGGCGATGCCGGCCTCGGTGGTGTTGGAGACGATGAACTCGAGGTCGTCGGAGACGGCGAGCTCCATGATGGCGGCGTAGTCGGCCTCGCGGTACGGGTTGAGGCAGCGGCTCGCGCTGGAGATTACGCGGGTCTCGTCAACGACCTCGCCGTTCTCGCGGCCGCGAACGCACACGGTATAAAGGGCGTCCTGGGCGTTGAGGCCGTCGGCGAAGCCATAGCCGCCGGAGATGGGCTGCACGAGGGCGATCTTGCCGCACCAACCGGTCTTTTCGGCCGCCATGTCGAAGAAGCGGTCCACGAAGGCGCGCAGGAAGTTGCCCTCGCCAAACTGCAGCACCTTCTCCGGCGCGTCCTTGGGCTGCAGGAACCCCTTGTAGCCAATCTCCTCAAGCGTCTTGTAGCTCAGCGTGTTCATATGAGTGTCTCCTAATACTCGAGCTCGAGGGGCATATTGAAGTAGCGGACGGCGTTGTTGTAGCTGATGTCCTTCACGAGCTTGCCAAGCACCTCGAAGTCGGCGGGATACTTGCCGGCCTCCACCCACTCGCCGATGAGCCCGCAGAGCACGCGGCGGAAGTACTCGTGGCGCGGGTAGCTCAGGAAGGAGCGGGAGTCCGTGAGCATGCCCACGAAGTTGCCCAGCACGCCCTCGTTGGCGAGCGCCGTGAGCTGCTCGCGCATGCCCACCTCGTTGTCGTTGAACCACCAGGCGGAGCCGTTCTGGATCTTGCCGGCGACGGGAGCCTCCTGGAAGCAGCCCATGACCGTGTCGATCATGGTGTTGTCGACCGGGTTCAGGCTGTAGAGGATGGTCTTGGGCAGGCCGCTCTTCTCCTGGATGGAGTTGAGGAAGTCGGCGAGCTGGTCGGCCGGGGTGTAGTTGGAGATGCAGTCGTAGCCGGTATCGGGGCCGAGCTTGGCGAACATGGCACGGTTGTTGTCGCGCTTGCAGCCAAAGTGGAGCTGCATGGCCCAGTCGAGGCGCACGTACTCGGCAGCGGCGAACTGCATGAAGGCGGTCTTGTACTGCAGGACCTCGCGCTCGGTGGGAACTTTGCCGGCCATGCCCTTCTTGAAGATGGCCTCAACCTCGGCCTCGGTGGCCGGGGCATACATCACGTAGTCGAGCGCGTGGTCGGAGGCAACGCAGCCCAGCTCGGCGGCCACGTCATAGCGCTTGGAGATAGCGCGCTTGAAGTCGGCGAAGGTCTTGATGGCGATGCCAGAGACACGGGCAAGCTTCTTCACGTAGGCGGCAAACTCGGGGCCACGCTCGACGCGCAGGGCCGCGTCCGGACGCATGGCCGGGACGACCTTCACGTCGAAGGAGTCGTCGGCGGCGAGCTTCTTGTGGAACTCGAAGGAGTCGGCCGGGTCGTCGGTGGTGCAGACGAGGCGCACGCCGGAGTTCTTGACGAGGTTGCGGGCGCTCATCTCGGGCTCGGCGAGCTTGGCGTTGGCGAGGTCCCAGACCTCCTGCGCGGACTTGGAGTTGAGCACGCCGTCGAAGCCGAAGTAGCGCTTGAGCTCGAGGTGGCTCCACTCGAAGACGGGGTTGCCCACGCAGCGCTCGAGGGTCTCGGCCCACTTCTGGAACTTCTCGCGCGGGTCGGCGTCGCCGGTGATGTACTTCTCGTCCACGCCGTTGGCGCGCATGAGGCGCCACTTGTAGTGGTCGCCGCCCAGCCAGACCTCGGTGATGGTGCTGAAGCGCTTGTCCTCCCAGATCTCCTGGGGGTTGAGGTGGCAGTGATAGTCCACGATGGGCGTGCCATGCGCGAACTCGTGGAAGAGCCGCTGGCCCGTCTCTGTGCTGAGCAGGAAGTCCTGATCGTCCATGAACTGCTTCACGTCTGCGCTCCTTCGTCTGGCCGGGGTGCCCCCGGCTTCGCGTCCCAACCGGGAGTTCCCGACCTGGGGAGTTCCCGTCCTGGCGTCGCCTTTGTTAGCGGCACTTGTTTGAAACCGTTTTCATAGCTTCTTCGTTCCAAGTGGTGCTTTACGCACCTCTCGGCTTGACATAGTGAAGCCTCTGCGCATGCAAATCAAGTCACAATATGGCCTTTTTCTCGGTGTTTATAGTTCTACAACAGGCATTTCGCTGGAAGCTCTCGCTGGAATCTGATTTCCGATTTCATTTGGTTCTCGGTAAACGGCAGATGGTACCGTTTTCATCGGTTTGCCATATCTTCACGTTTTGACCTTTATTCTGTTATCGTTTCCATAAGCTTGGCGCCGATGATGTCCCACGGTTACAGATAGCCCATTTCACCTGCAAACTCGCATGTGTGGCCCTCGAACGCCCAGCTCGCAAACCGGTCCCACCGCAAAGGAGCCACCATGGCTGCCAAGAAGGCCACCATCTCAGACATCGCCACCGCGGCGGGTGTCTCCAAGACCACCGTCTCGCGCTACATCAACGGCCGATTCGACCTACTCTCCGAGAGCGCTCGCACCCGCGTGGAGAAGGCCATCCAGCTGGCCAACTACCGCCCCAGCGCCGTGGCCCGCAGCCTCAAGACCCAGCGTTCCTGCCTCGTGGGCGTCGTCGTGGCCAACATCACCACGCCGTTCGCCACCTCGCTTTTGAACGGCATCAGCCAGGGCCTGCGCGAGGGCAGCTACGTGCCCATGTTCGCCGACGCCGCGGACTCGCCCGAGACCGAGCACGCGCTCATCGAGTCTCTCGTGAGCCACCAGGTGGACGGCCTCATCGTCAACACCACGTGCGCCGAGAACCCCGAGCTCATCGCCCTCGCCAACTCGGGCACGCCCGTGGTGCTCGCGGACCGCTACATCAATGACTACAACTTCGACATCTCCGCGTGCGAGTATCGGGAGCCCACGCTGGCCCTCATGCGCCACCTGCGCGAGGCGGGCTATCGCCGCGCCGCCCTCGTGACGCAGGAGTACCGCAACAACTCCCCGCGCGAGACGCGCCGCGACGCCTTCGTCGAGGGAGACCTCGAGCTCTTTGGCGCGCAGGACCCCGAGGCGGACGTCTACCTGGCCGACCCCTGGAACCCCGGCGCCATGCGCGAGGTGATGCGCCGCCTGCTCGAGGAGAGCGACGGGCCGGTGGGCGTCTACGCCACCAACACCGTGACGCTGATTGCCGTCAACAACGCGCTCGAGGAGCTTGGCGCGCGCGTCCCCGGCGAGGTGGGCCTCTGCGGCCCCGACGACTGGGGCTGGGCGCACCGCATGGGCTGGGACTGGACGAGCACGCTCGCCGGAGGCGTCACCACCTTCGAGACCAACCCGTACCAGATGGGCTACGAGGCCGCGAAGCTCATGCTCGAGCGCATCAACGACCCGGCAGGCAAGAAGCGCACGTGCCTCATCCCCACCGAGCTTCAGATTCGCGCGAGCACGAGCCTCCAGGCGCCCGAGGCGTAGCGAGCGCCAGCGCGTCAAGCCCACTCTGCGCATCGCCGGACGAGCCTGCCGCATCGTCAACCGATATCCCCCAAGCATGCCACGCTCGCCCCTTCGTGGCCCGCTCGACGCGACGCGGCCTTCACAAGCGCGTAACGCCCCTTCGATAGAATAGGTGGCCAACGTCGAGGGCCCCATGGCGGGCCATGAGGGGGACATATGGCAATCGGTCCGTTTGGCAAGGGCAAGAGGGAGATCACGGCGCCAATCGGCAGACGAGGCGGAGCCGGGGCAACGCCTCAGCAGGCTTCCGCCAGCCAAGGCGAAGGCAGCGTCCCGCAGCAGGCCGCATCCCCTCTCCCGCAAGCACGAGGCGCCCGCGCCGCGGCGCCCGGCGTCCCGCAGCAGGCAGCCAGCCCCGCCCCGCACGTGCCCGGCACGCATGCCGAAGCCTCCCTCCCACACCGGGCCAGCGCACAAGCGCCAAGCCCCTACGCCGAAGCCACAACCCCGCTCGTGGAGCCTGCCGGCGCCACCCTGCCCCGCCCCGCCGCTGGCGCAGCACCGGCGCAGCCGCGCTCGAACCTGCGTTCGGCCTCACTCGGCACGCGCTTCAGCCGAAAGCGCGCCCAGCGTCCGCGTAAGCCCCGCAAGCCCAACAAGCTCGCCCTGCTCATCTCGGCCTGGTGGAACCGCCTCATCGGCGCCGTCTACTCCGGCTCGCTCTCGAGCCAGACCGAGCAGTACGCCGCCCACAACACCACGCAGGACTACATCTGGAACTCCGTGGGCCTGGGCGCCTGGGGCGTCGTGTTCCCCATCCTCTCAATCGTCACCACGCAGCTCGTGAACGTGGATGCCGCCGGCCGCTTCTCCATGGCGTTCGTCACCGGCACGCTGCTGCTCTTCATCGCCAACTACGGCGTGCGCACCTACCAGGTCTCCGACATCGACGAGACGCACTCGTTCTGGGACTACCAGGTGAACCGCATCGCCACCTGCCTGGCCATGCTCGCCGCGGGCTTCGCCTACTGCAAGTTCCGCGGCTACGACGCCCAGATGTTCACGCTGTCCATGGGTATGTTCCTCTACCGCGCCATCGACGGCCTGGCCGACGTCTACGAGGGGCGCCTTCAGCAGATGGACAAGCTCTACCTCGCCGGCGTCTCGCAGGCGGTGCGCTCGGCGGCCGTCATCGTGGGCTACACCGTGCTCATCTTCATCACGCACGACCTGGGCATCGCGGGCATCGCCATGGCCGTGGGCGCCATCACGAGCTTCGTGCTGCTCACGCTGCCGCTCACCTACTTCGAGACGCCGAGGAGCGCCCGCCCGACGGTCTCGGGCGTGAAGGACCTGTTCGTTCAGTGCTTCCCGCTGTTCGTGGCGCTGTTCCTCTACAACTTCATCGACAACATGCCCAAGTTCTCGATGGAGGGCGCGCTCCCCTACGCGGACCAGCTCTACTTCAACGCCCTGTTCAGCCCGGCGCACATCATCATCATGGCGATCGGTTTCATCTACAAGCCGCAGCTCACGCGTCTGGCCGAGATCTGGGCCGACCCCAAGCGCCGCGTGCGCTTCGACCTCATCGTGCTGGCGGTGCTCACCATCATCGTGCTGCTCACGCTGGGCGTGGCCGCCTTCATGGGCACCATCGGCATCCCCATCACGAGCTTCCTGTACGGCGTGGACTTCGAGCAGTTCAGGGGGCTCTGCTACGTGATGATCGCCACCGGCGGCGTCTGCGCGGCCATCGACTTCCTGTACCAGATCATCACGGTGCTGCGCCGCCAGAAGGCCGTCACCCGCGTCTACCTGCTCACGCTGGGCTTTTCCCTGTTCATCCCGCCCTTGCTCATCGGGTTCACGGGGCTCACGGGCGCGGTGCTGGGATATCTCATCGTCATGTGCATCCTGCTCGTGCTGCTCGTGACCGAGTACCTCTCCATCCACGCGGAGCTCTCCGAGACGATGAAGGCGCTGCACTTCCGCCGCGAGGACAAGCCTGCCGTTCGAGAGGAACCGGCAGCCGTAGCGAAAGCGGGCACGGACGAGGGCGAGCGGGCCGAGTAGCGAGGCCGGACGGCCCACCGTGCCCGGCGCGTGAGTCGAACCCGGGGGGAGTCCAGGAAGGCCAAGCAGCAAGTTTGGACCGACTAGGCTCGGCATGGGTATCGATTTGGAGCCCAGAGAGTCCGAGCACAGCCCAACCGACACGCCCTCCCGCCACCCAGGCGCTACCATGGGAAACGTCGCAGAGCAGACGGACGCAAGGGGGCCGCATGGACACTGACGAGAGCCGAGCCGCGGAAGGCAGAAGGCCCACGCCCGCAGGTGACACGCCAGCGGGCTCCTCGCCCGCGATTCCCTCGCCCGCGCCGAGGGTGCCGCGCCCACAGGCCCTCCCCCGCGAGCTCTCGCCCTCGCGCGCGCTCACGGACTTTGCCTACCTCGGCCGCTGGAATGACTTCCTCGCCCAGCTCGCAGACCGGGCCCTGCCCGAGCGCTGGGACTTTGGCGGCGCGCGCATTGCCAACGAGCCCGAGCTCACGCAGGACGCGGCCGCAGGCGAAAGCGCGATTGCCGGCGCCGGGCCGCTGCAGCCGCACCTGCACCCCATCCTCAAGAGCTACATCGCCACCACGTTCTACCGCCTCCAGCGCGAGGGCAAGGTGTGCGTCTCCGAGACAGACCGGCTCGCGGCCTTCAACTCCGGCCTCGTGGACCGCCACTATGACGACATCTACGTCTGCTTCAAGCCCAACTACATGCCCGGCCGCATGCCATGGGTCTTCGACGGCCTCTGCACGCAGGGCGAGGGCCGCCTCGGCAAGGAGCTCGTGCGCCGCTTCAACCCCCTGCCGCAGCCGGCGTCCTACTTCGAGCGCAAGGAGGACCTGCTCTTCGACCTCGACCGAAACCTCGTCATCAACTACGACCACGTCCTCGTGGACAACATCGGCAGGCTGCCGCTCGCCTTCATCGAGGAGGGCCTGCGCACGGACCACGTCACCTCGCTCGAAGAGGTGCGCGAGCGCCTTCGCTCGGACCCCTCCGCCTTCCGCTACCTGCGAGGACGCCTGGACGACGCCGTCGAGCTCGCCCGCAAGCGGGTGCGCTGGAACTGGCGCACGGCCATCCCCATGTACTACCCGCGCGCCAACGTGATGAGCCTGCTTCTCCCCCTCTGCCTCATGGATGACGCTCGGGCCGACGCCGCGCTCGTGGTGGAGCTCATGGAATCCGGCAACTACCAGGGCCAGACCATCCTCACCATGCAGCAGGCCTACATAGACGCCCGCATCGTCTGCCGACCCGACAGCGACTGGCTCACCCCCACGGCGCACTAGCGCACCCGCACGCCGCGCTCCGTGCCCCCACGCTCGCCCACGCCATTCCCTCCGCCCCATCCGGCCCAGCCTTGCCCTTAGAGAACCCGCTGCTGGTAGAGGCCGTTGTCAACAAAGCCGAGACGGCGATAGTAGGCGCGGGTGCCCACGGCGGAGATGACGTTGATGCGCCCGTAGCCCGCCTCGCGAGCAAGCTCGCAGGCACGCTCCACGAGGGCGCGCCCAAGGCCGAGGTGCTGGGCAGAGCCCGTCTGCTCGCCAAGGCGCGAGACCGTGCCGTAGACGTGCACCTCGCGAATCATGGCCTCGCCCGGCCTCACGGGCAACCTGCCCGCATGGGCGCGCAGGTAGTCCTCGCGCGGCAGCGAGAGGCGGAGGAAGCCCGCGATGCGCCCCTCCGGCGTCACCCATTGAAGGAACCGCTCCGAGGTGTTCGTCGTCTCGTACGTCAGCACGTCGAGCGTAAGCGTCGACACATCCACGTCGCCAAGCGCCACCTCACGGGAACGAATCTCGCGGATAGGCGCGGCGGCCGAATCGATGGCCGAGGAGGCATCATCGGGGCCTGCCGCCGGAAGACACGCCAAGCCGGCGCTCGCAGGGGAGCCAGGGGAAAGCGCACCGCCAAAGTTTCGCCCATCGCCCTTTCCGGCGGCACGCGAGCTGGCCTCCCCCGCCTCGCGCATGCGCTCGTCTATCAGCTGCCGAAGGTTCGACTTCTTGTTGCCGGCCACGATGTCCTTCGCGGCAAAGTCTCGGATCATGCGCGAGATGCGGCAGAAGGCGGGCGTAGCAAGCACGTCCGCAACCAGCACATCCACGAGCTCGTCCTCGGTATAGGGGCACCAGGCCCCGCTCGCGTAGTCACGCGCGAGCGGGGCGCTCTCGATGAGGGCGCAGGGATAGAGCTTGATCTCGTCGGGCTGGAAGGCCGACGCGCTCACGAGACGACGGTAGTCGGCGATGTCCTCTCTGGGCGTGGAGCCCAGAAGGTTCACCATCGCGTGCGCGTGGATCTTAAAGCCGAATGCCCGCAGGAGCTCGAAGGATTCCTCGATGCAGGCCACCCGCACGCCGCGGTGGTTGATGTCGAGCACGCGCTGGCTCGTGCTCTGCACGCCCATCTGCACCTTCGTAGCGCCCAGGCGTCGGATGAGCGTGAGCGCCTCCGGCGTGGCGGCATCGGGACGGGTCTCCACCACGAGGCCCACGACCCTGTGGCGAGCAGTCTCGTTGATGCGTTGCTCGCGCTCGAGGTCCTCACGCGCGGCGCGGGCCCCACCCCCGGGTTCCCAGGGCCCGTGTTCCCCGGCCCCGGATTCCCCAGCCCCATAGAGCCTGCGCACGGCGGCGTTATACGAGAGCTCGCCCGCAGTGACGGCACGCTGCGCCTCGGCCACGGCGTCGGCATCGGCGAGCGCGGGACCGTAGCCGCTTGGCCCGGCGAACTCACCCGCACGCGCATCCGCGTGCCCGCCAGTGCGCTCCTGCGCATACGCGCCCGAACGACCCCGCTCATAGTGCGCCAGGCGCCCAAGAAACGCCTCGTCATCGAGCCGCTCGGGAGAGTCGTCCGCATCGTTGAGCGCCCGGAGCAGCTCGCGGGCAAACCACAGCTGGTAGCCCTCGGGATAGTCACTCCAGGTGCCGCCCAGCACGATGAGCTCCACCTTGTCGGTAGCGTGCCCCATGCGCGCAAGCGCCGCCAGGCGCACGCGAACCTGCAGATAGGGATCAAAGTAGTTCTGTTTGGCCCGCTCGCAGGCAGGCTCTGCCGAGAGGTAGCTCTTGGGCATGCGCACGTCGCTGGGGCAGAACCGGCACGCGCCGGAACAGGGCCAGGGCTTGGTGATGACGGTGATGGGCGCCACGCCCGAGGCGGTGCGGCGCGGCTTCACCCGCAGCACCGCGAGCAGGCGCCGCTCGAGCTCAGGCGTTATGTCCCAGCTCTTCCAGCGTTCAGGCTCCGTCGCCTTCACGCGCTCGTAGTAGGGCGTGAGCAGCCGCTTGGCATAGGCCCGCGAGTCGCCGATGCCGCTCAGCTTGAGCGCCGCGTGCGTGATGCGCAGCAGCTCGCGATCATCGACCTCCTGCCCGCTCCGCAGTCGCTCGAGAATCTGTAGGATGATGTGTTCCATGCGGGACAGTATAGACGGGTAGGCCGAGGCGTCGGCTTGCGAGCGCAGGCCGGCCGTGGGCACTTGGGCAGACCGGGGACAACACGCCAGCGCAAGCCACAGCGCCGGCACTCGGGCCCGGCACCACCCCGCCACCATTCCCAAGCAGGCACGCCAACCAAGAGGCACACGTGGACGAAGCAAGCATACGAACGCTCATCGAGCTCAACCGCCGCTTCTACGAGCGGCACGCAAGCTCGTTCTCTGCAACGCGCGAGAACGGATGGCCCGGCTGGCGCAAGGTCATGGAGCTCGCTCACGGGTCTGGCGTCCGCAACGCGAGGCCCCTGCGCATCCTCGACGCCGCCTGCGGCAACCTGCGCTTCGAGCGATTTCTCGTACGTGAGCAGCCAGGCATCCCACTCGACGCCCTGTGCATCGACTCTAATGAGGAGCTCATGCGGGCAGGCGCACAGGCCCTGGAGGGCGACGCGAGAGAGAGGGCCCACCCCCCAGCGGGTGGCACGCATCGAAAGGCCCGGCCCCCAGAGGGCGATACGCAGCAGCGAGTCCGCACGCTCGACCTCGACATCCTGGAGACGCTCCTTGCGGGCGGCAAGCTACCGGTCCCAAACAGCTCCTTCGACCTCGTGGCGTGCTTCGGCTTCCTGCACCACGTGCCGGGCGAGGGGCTGCGCCGCACGCTCCTCCGCGCGCTCGTACGCACGACGCGCCCGGGCGGCATCATCGCCCTCTCGTTCTGGCAGTTCATGAACGATGAGCGGCTGCAGGCCAAGGTGATACGCGCGGACGCCCAGGCGGCAGCCATGCGCGCACCCGTGAGCACCCCGCTCCCTGGAACCCCAGCCCCCGGAACCGCGACGCACCTCGAGGCCCCGCCCGCGCCCTTCCACGCAGGCGTCACCATGCCCGCGCTCGAGCCCGGCGATCACTACCTCGGCTGGCAAGGAGATGCGCAGGTACTGCGCTACTGCCACCACTTCAGCGAGGAGGAAATCGGCGCCCTCGCGCGCGCCGTAGCCCCCAAGGCACGCGAGGTCGCCCGCTTCTCGGCAGACGGAAAGACCGGCGCCCTCAACCGCTACCTCGTCCTCGAGAAAAGCTAGGTCGTAAACGCCTTCTGGAACATACGCAGGTACTCCTGGGCGTCGGGCTCGCCCCTAGCGCCCGCAGGAGAACAGCGGCTCTATCACGAGGAAGTCGTCCCCGTTCGCCTCCGGGAAGTGGTCGAAGTGCGAGGTCGGATCCACCGCAAGCCAGCGCGTGATCTCTGAGGAGGGCCGCTGCGAGCCCGTGATGTTTCTCTTCCCTCGGTCTCGCGGCCGTTCGAAGTAGCTGAACAGCACGTCGTCGTGAATCGAAATAAACTGGAACCGGTCGCCCACGAGCCTGCCCTCGCGCACGATTGCCTGGTGATGGCACACGTAGTCCATGAGCTTGTCCGGCTGCAGCACGGCGATGCGCCCGCAGCGCTCGTCGGGTGCGGGCCTGCGCAGGTAGCTCTCGGGCGTCGTAGGCTCGTCAAACCAGAACACCGGGCACATGTAGGCCCAAGGCTCGAGCCCACGCAGGCCAGGGAACGGCACGAGCAGGCCGTCGAGCCAGCGCCATACGGCCGGAGCTCGCCGAATCGCCGCGAAATCCGGCAGCGCGCAGCGTTTGGGAACAAGGTTCGGCCTGCTCGCCACACCATCCTCCCCGCCACCCTGTCCCTCATAGATATGCTCGAGGTAGAGGAACAGCTGGTTGTGGTAGCGATAGAGCCCCGCCGTCAGAAGCTCGCCCTCGTGCACGCGCACCCGCGCGTCAGACGCGGCGGCTGCAACTGCGGCCTCGAGCGCCTCCTCGCTCGCGTCATCCCTCAGCACCGCGCGGTACGAGGCCCGTTCCACATATGCCGTCATGTGTCATCGCTTCCCTTATCTCGTGCCACGTCACAGCGCCGCGGCGCCATGGCGTCCCGCCCATGGCCCTCGGGCGTGCCCACGGTCGCCTCTCGGCACTCCGGGCGCCACAGTATCTCGGGCGTCCACCCGCAGCATCAGCCAATGGCCACGGGCTCGCAGAGACCCACGCCTACCGCTCCGCCAGCTCGACGGTCACCTCGGCCGACGCCTCCACCTGCGAGAGCGCCCCCTCGGCAAAGACGCCCTCCCGGCGCACGCGCCCGCGAATGTGAACGTCGGCGGCGGCACGCACGTAGACGGCCGGCACCTCGTGCTCGTAGACGTCGCGCACGCTCGGTTGCTCGTCAAAGACGTTCGGCGGCTGCGTACCCACGACCCGCTGGGTGAGGTGAAGATCGGAGACCTCCACGCCCTCGATGAGCGGCTCGTCGCCGGCAGAGACGTCACCCTCCCCCGCGATGAAGACGCCGCCCTCGCACTCCATGAAGACGTGGTCGAAGGTCACGTTGCGAATATGGCCGGGTTCCTTTGCGGTCGGCACTCGCCGCGGCGTGGCCGAGATGAAGATCGGCTCTCCCATGCCCCACCAGCGCGGGGCAAACTCGCGCCCGGGGCAATCGGCGAAGTGGCGCGTGTTGCCCGAGACGTGGTGGACGTGGATGTCCTCGATGGTCGCCCCGTCGCGCGCCCAGATGCCCACGCCGCGCGAGCAGTCGCGGAACACGCAGTCTGAGAGCATGACGTTGCGAATGCCACGTGCCGTCTCGGTGCCGATCTTGAGCGCCGAATCGTGGCTGTAGAGTACGCAGTTCGAAATCACGACGTTCTCGCACACGCCGTACTTCTCGGCCATCGGCGGCGTGTTCTTGACCACGATCGCGTCATCTCCGCCCTTGACGATGCAGTTGGTGATGACAACGTCGGAGCAGGTGTCGGGGTCGATGCCGTCGTTGTTGGCACCGCGCTGGTCGTTGAGGATGCGCACGCCGTCCACAAGCACATGCCGGCAGCCTGCCATGTGGAGCGTCCAGAATGCCGCCTCGCGAAAGGTGACCCCGCGCACCGTGAGGGTCTCGACGTCCTCGAAGAAAGTCGTACGCGGCCGCTCCCACGCGGGTACGCGCACGTTCTTGGGGCACTCGTGGAAGCCGCCATCGGCGCCGTCGTCGTAGAAGACCTTGTCGCCCTGGCCGTAGATGGTGCCCGCGCCCTCAATGGAGATGTTCTGGGCGTGCCGGGCGAACAGGAAACACCCGCCGGTCCAGCCGGCGTTCTCGGTGTCGTCGTCGAACTCGGCCGCGAAGTCTATGCCGTCGGCGAGGTCGAGGCTCGCCACGAGCCAGGCGCCCTCCTCGAGGAACAGCGTCACGTTGCTCTTGAGCACAAGGGAGCCGGTAAAGAAGCGGCCGGTCGGGATCACCACGCGTCCGCCACCGGCCACGTGCGCGGCGTCGATGGCGGCCTGGATGGCCAAGCGGTTGTTGGTAGCACGTGGGGAGTCGGGCGTGGCGTCGCAGGGCAGTGGTACCTCGTCCACATAGTCTGCGACAGCACCAAAGTCCGTGATCGGATAGTCCATGCGGGATTCCCTTCTGGTAGGGTGCGCTCGGGCTGGGCCGTAACGGACGCCACGCAGCTCCTGGCCCAGCCGAGTCGGGCGCGCCCCATCGAACCGTAAGCGAAGGACGAGTGGCAGGCGCATGGCCACCACCCGCCCGCGAGGTCGTACGCAGGCGGTGCCACATGGACCGCCGCGCTCCGCGACCGGCCGGGGTAGGTGGGGAAACGGCCGGTCACGACCTTGAGAAGGGTTGCCTCGATACGTAGCGTATGCGGTCGGTTGCACGGGAACGTGGTGCCGGAACGTTCACGAAACTTTTCGCTGCGAATGGCCCAAGGTGCCCACCGAACAAGAATGAGACCGATACCAGCCTACGAGGCAGGCCATCTCGTTGGGTCCGGCACTCGGAGCACCTCCAGACGCGCCCACGTCGGGCCCAACGCCTGGGCAGGCCGGCGCCAGACGCGCCTGCGCCGAGCTCGGCATTCGATATAGCACCCGGTACACCTACGCCAAGCACAGCGGATGGCTTTCCGAACTGGGGCCTCGAGGCCAGCGGCCCCAAGCCTGCCGGCACACACTTCCAGTTTCATCCATCCGAGACCCGCCGCGCACTTGCCCTATACTTTTTCGAACGTTTCGGAACGAGGGAGCGACATGGCCGACCAGACACCTTCCAGGCGTCGCCCCACGCTGCGCCAGATTGCCAAGGCGGCCAACGTCTCGGTCGCCACGGTCTCCAAGGCGCTCAACGACAACGGAGACGTCTCGGCTCGCACGAAGGTGGAGGTCTGTCGCATCGCCGCCGAGCTTGGCTACGAGCCGCGCGGGGCCAGGAAGGTCGGCGCTGGCTGGCGCTCCGGGCTCATCGGCCTCGTGACCTGCGACGTCTACGGCAAGCCCTCGATGCCCCTGCTCTTTGGGGCCGAGCAGGTCGTGGGGCTCGCACGCCACGCCGTGCTGCTCACCAGCTCGCGCGGCCAGGCCCGCCTCGAGCGCTCGCGCGTGGAGCAGCTGCTTGCTCGCGGGGTGGACGGGCTCATCGTCTCGGGCCCCTCTGCCGACGCACGCGCGCCGCTCGACCCCGAGCTCATACGAGACGTGCCCGTCGTCTACGCCATAAGCCCCTCGACCGACCCACGCGACTGCTCCGTCGTCTCCAACTACGAGCAGGGCGCCCACGACGCAATCGCGCACCTCGCCGCCATAGGCAGGGGCCGTATCGCCGTGATAGGGGGCGTCGAGCACGCCCGCGCGAACCAGGAGCGGCTGCATGGCATCGAGCGCGCCCTCGACGAGCTCGGCCTCGAGCTCGCGGCTCCCGTTCATTATCGCGACTGGTCGAGCTCGTGGGGCCGCGCGGCAACGGCGCGCCTGCTCGACAGCCACGCGAACTTCGACGCCCTCTTCTGCTTCAACGACCGCATCGCACGCGGAGCCGAGGAGATGCTGCTGCGCCACGGCGTGCGCATACCCGACGACGTGGCGATCGTCGGCTTTGACAACTGGGACGAGTTCTTGCTCGATACCGAGGTGCCCCTCACGACGATGGACAACGGAGCGGAGCGCGTCGGGAGCCTGGCGGCCCGCTACATCCTCGACGCCATCCACGGAAAGCCGCATTCCGGCCTCACCCGCATACCCTGCGAGCTCGTTCGGCGCACGTCGACCGGCTCGTGAGCACGTCAATAGGGCGTTCAATATACCGTTCGCCGTCTAATAGCTACCGCCTAAGGATTCTCGTTACATTTCTATTGAAATGTTTCGATATTCGTGATTCTTACTTGCACTCTTGAGGACGACGCGTCAAAGTGTGTCGCGAAGCGCCGGGGAGCGCTTTGGATGAACAGCTTTGAAGAAACAACCGCGAACGACACGGAGGCGAGAGTCGTGGCCAAGAAGGTTATGAGCGCACTCGATTACCTGAAGACCCACCTCATGAAGGGCATCGAGTTCGAGAACAAGTACAACCGTTTCTAAAGACCGGGCCCGCCCGCGGGCACATGTCTATGACACGACCCCCGCGCGAGGTGCTCGCACGGGGGTCGTGTCATACGGCGGGGATTAGGGCATGAACGTCACCAATAAGGGCGTGAACGTCACCGGAGCTCGAGTCGTCCCCTACGAGGCGCGCAAGAGAGAGGCGACTCCCAAGCCTCGGGCGAGATGGCCTCGCACGACGCGTCGACGCGCTCGGACCCCTACCGCACCTCAGGCTCCCACGCCGGAATCTCGACGGTCTCGCCCGAGCGGATGCGCACCGCCCTGCCGTCCACCTCGAGCCACACGTCGAGCCTGCTCGGGTTGTAGAGGTAGTCGCCGCTCGCCGAGTATACGACCGAGCGCAGCGCCTCCACGTAGTCGTACACCTCGATGTTCGAGGCATACCACACGTCGGCCTTGCCGCTCACGCGGTCGAGGAAGCGCTCGAGCGTACCCCAGGCCGCCCTGCCCGTGGCCTCATAGCCATGCCCCCACACGTAGAGCAGGTACGGGTCCCGGTAGCTCTCGATGGGCGCCAGGAACTTGTCCACCACGCCGTCGAGCTCGGGTTGCACATAGCTGCACGCCGCGTCCCAGGTCATGAAGTCCGCTGGCAGGCCCACGCAATCGTAGCTGCGGCGCGTGGTGCGACCGTAGCAGATGCCGCAGGCACGGGCCGTCTCTACCACGCCCGCCACGTCCGGGAAGCTAAAGCTGATGGGCCACGCCATGCCACGCACCGGCGCATGCGTGATCTGCTCGAGTTCGCTCTTGCAGCGCACGATCTCATAGGCCGCCATGGAGCTGGGAACGCGCCCCAGGTGGGCATGGGTGTAGCCATGCACGGCAAGCTCGAAGCCATCGTAGGTCTTGGCGATGCGATCGGCCGCGAGCTTCTCGTGCTCCACGGCAAAGCCGGCCTGCTCAAGATGGTCCTTGTGGCCAAACAGCCCCGTGTTGAGGTTGAACGTCGCGCGAAGGCCACGCTCGCGCAGCATGTCCGTGATGCGCAGGTCCTCGACCGTGCCGTCATCGAACGAAAGCGTGCAGCACTTGCGCACGCCGCCCACCCAGAGCGGCCGGTCCTCGCGAAGCCTCAGCATAAGAGGTCGATCCGGTGAATCGCGGGGTGGCCAAACCGGTCCGTCACGAACAGGATGTACCTGCCGTCCTCGGTGAAGCACGGGTGCGGGTGCGCGTCTTGCGGCGTGCCCCAGCGCGCGCTCCAGCTTGTGCCGTGATAGGCGAGCTTGACCTCCTTGCGGCTCTCAAGGTCGATCAGGTACAGGAAGTCGTTGAGGATCTTGCCGCTCGCTCGCCGCGCCTCGATGTCGGCCTCCTTCTGGAGGTGGATTGGCGTCGTATCTCCCTGCGCGTCCCCCACAAAGAAGCGGCCGGCGTGGTCGCAGATGCAGTGCGCGAAGGTCTGGCACGGCATCACCACGGTCTCCTCGAGCGTGTCCGGGTCGATCTCGTGGATCTCCTCGACGCCCGAGCCGTCCATCTCGCGGTACACGAACGCCAGGTGCCTGCCGTCCGGCTCCCAGAACTCGTGCGTGAGGATCAGGTCGCTCGGCTGCTCGCGGCAGCAGCGCTCGTTCGAGCCGTCACGGCTCACGAGCCAGATGCGTGCGTCGATCACGTCGTAGGGGCCCTCGTGGCAGAACATGATCGTGTCCGGGTCGCCGGGACAAATCTGCGAGTGGCCGAGCCAGCACCTGCGTTCGATGACCACCTCGTGCTCGCCGGTCTCCACGTTCACGTACACGATGCGGCACAGCGGCTTGGCCAGGCAGTTCTGCTTGAAGAAGTCCCAGTTCGTGCCACCGATCGCCGAGGCCATCGTGTCCGTCTTGACCTCCACGATCGTGAGCGCGGGCACGTCACGCGACACGCCGATGTCACGCCCTTGCCAGCCCTCGGGCGTGCGGTAGACCTCCTCGCGGCTCTGGTCGTCGAGGGAGAGGCGCCAGATCGCGTTGTCCTGGTGGTAGAGCACGTGACGCTCGTCGCTCGTGAACTCGGCGCCCCAGTCGTCCACGCCCTCACCCTCGGTGAGCTGCGTCGCGTCGCCGGTGGTGAGGTCCATGAGGAAGATCTGGCGCTCGCCCCCGATCTCGGGCGAGTAGAGCAGCCAGCGACCATCGGCCGTGGTCATGTGCGCGTAGAAGTACATGTGGTGACACGTGATGTCGGGATTCGTGAGACGCTCGACGTGCGCGCCGGTGAACTCGTCCACGTAGGTCGTGAACTCGTTGTGGATGATGGTGCCGATCGCCATGGTGCTCCTTTCGTATGCGAACGCTGCGCCCGGGCGTCTCGCAAATGCTTTGTTGCGCCTTTCTTGCTACCGCAGTCGCTCCCCCATGACCATTCGCCGCATGCAGGCCATCTTGGGTAAAGATTGTCGCGCGCCCCCCACAGGGAAGGGCACGCGACCAAAGCGGGGCAGGAGCACCGCGAAGAGCTTCGGGGGCAGAACGGGGGACCCGCTAGGCGGCCGGAGTGGCCTTCTGGGCATCGTCGGTGCCCTTGTTCGAGAAGTTCACGACGCGGTTGTTGCCCCAGCACTTCTCGTACGGGAAGCCCGTGAGGTCCTCCACAAGCGCGCGGGTCTCGGGGTCCACGTCGGCCTTGGAGCCGCCGGCACGCAGGCGCTCGATCTCTGCCTGGAGCACGACGCGCTTCTCCTCGTCGAGCTTCACGCGGAAGGTGAAGAAGATGCCGAGCAGGCAGAAGAAGATCGGCACGAAGACGAAGATGTTCGTGAGCATCTCCACGACGCCGTCAGGCTGCACGTCGGCACCGCTCACGAAGCCTCCGGCGGCGAGCACGGCAGTGATGACGACCTTCTCGATAGCCATGAAGATGTTGTCGATCGTGGAGTTGACGGAGGCGTACTGGCCCTCGCGACGCTTGCCGGTGAGAATCTCGTCGACGTCGGGGATGAAGCTATAGGCGAAGTCGGTAGCGTTCACGACGCCCGTGATGCCGAAGTTGAGCGCGAGTGCCAGCACGATCCAGGCAACGATCGTGGCGGCCTGGCCGATCTGCTCGTGCACATGTGCCAGAACGAACATGAGGAGGAAGACCACGATGGCCTCGACGGCGCCCACGCGGTACGAGCGGGAGCTTCCGATCTTGGCGTTGAGCCACATGAAGAAGCCCACGAGCGCGATGCCCACGGCGAACGAGATGCCCGTCTGCAGCGACACCTGCGACGAGGTGAGGCCAAGCACGAAGATGAGGAAGTAGGTGAGGATGGCGCCACGGACGGCACGGAACATCGTCTCGGAGAGGTACATGCCCAGGTAGTTGCGGAACTCGCGGCAGGCGAAGGTGGAGACGTAGTTCCACACCACGAGCGGGATGCGCTTGAGCAGCGGCACCTTCTCGCCGTCATGCGCGTCGGCACCGGAGAAGTCGGTCGTGACGTCGTGGGGGCGTTCCTGGATCGTGAAGAGGCCGATGACGATGACGATGGCGAAGAACACGTTGTACAGAAGGCTCATGTTGAAGTAGACGTGCCAGTCGGACTCGCCCCAGGCCAGGAACAGATAGGTGTTGATCGTGGACAGGGCGATCGAGGCGACGGCCGTCGCGATCTGGTTGACGCCAACGAGCTGGGCGCGCTGCGTGGAGTTGTTGCTCATCTCGGAGGGCATCACGTACTGAACTGTGGAGTAGCCGCCGTTAGCCGTCCAGTACAGCAGGTTCGAGAGGAAGTAGAACCACATCGGCAGGCCGGGGATGAACTGCACCTGCATGAAGACGACCTGCACCGGTACCGTGAGCAGCAGCGTCGCGCGCCTCCGGCCAAACTTGCGTCCGAGCGCCGTGCTGTAGAGTCGGTCGGAGATGTAGCCCCACACCGGCGCCATGAACGCCGCGACGATCGTGCCCACCGAGACGATCATGCCAGCCGAGGCGATGTCGATGCCGCCGAAGGTGGTGAAGAAGAACATCTGCCACAGACCGAGGAAGGTGTTGGCTATGGTGCCGATGCCCACCGTTCCGTAGCCAAGCTTTGCCCTCAGGGGAAGCTTGGCGCTGAGCTGCTCCTTTGCGTCTTTCGTCGCGTTTGCCATAGGACTCTCCTTCTGATTCAGTGCGACCCCGTCCGAATCGTGCGGGTGACGGGAGAACGCATGCCCTCTGCGGGCATCGGACGCGCGCGGTCGCATGCCGCTTGACGTGGTTTCAGAATAAGGAGGCAGTCTTTGATGGCGGCGAACGCGCCGACCAACGCACCGAACGGCACCCCATATGAAAATGGAACCGGTTCCATAACCATAAACTCACGACATGATGGAATGCGTTTTCATACCCGTACGGCACTGAGCCACATAATCGCAGCTAGATTGCTTGCTCAAGAGAAAAGGCGATGCGACGGGTGCCGGGTGTTCGGCACGTGCGTCCGCCTATCAGACCCAATGGCGGCAGGCCTTCGCCCTCTGGAACAGCCGCGATTCCGCTCACCGGAGAAATCGCGCCGCTCGCCCGCCGCGGCAGTCTTGCACGGCCCCGCACTCACGAGGCGAACGTCGCCGGGAAGCCCCACGCCGCGTCGGGCAGGCCCTGCTCGCCGGGCTCGAACGGTCCGTGCACTCGGCCGCGCTCCCACAGGAAGCGCACCAGGTCCACGCGATAGATCGCCGGGTGGCCGTCGCGGTCGGAATTGAAGAGCACCCAACGGTTGTCGGAGGAAAACGCCGGGTGCGGATGCGTGTCCTGAATCGTCCCCCACTGGTGACCCCAGCTCGTGCCGTGATGGCAGAGGCGAAGCTCCCGCCACGCACCCACGCCCATGAGGTAGAGGTAGTCGTCAACCTCGGCGGGCGCGGCAGGGGCGGCGTCGGAAAGCAGATGAAGCGGCACGCCGTTCGAGGCATCGCCCACGATCCAGCGATGGTTTCGAGAGCCCGAGGCGTGCGCGTAGAAATGACACCTCGTGACCTCACGAGACTCGAGCGTCTCGAAGTCCGTCACGCAGATGCGCGCCCCCTGGCCAGACGTTGCGCCATCCTTGACCGTCTCCTCATCCAGATACTCGTAATAGAGCCCCGACCCGTCCTTGGCCCATGACTCCCCCACCACGATTGCGCCCTCGGAGGTCTCGCGCACGCAGCGCACGTTCGTGCCGTCGCTGTTCACGAGCCACATGCGATCGTCGATGTAGTCGTACGGCCCCTCGTGGCAGTACAGGATGGTGGTGGGGTCGCCGGGACGGAGCGTCGCGAGGCCGAGCCAGCAGTGCTCGTCGCGCACGACGTGGCACTCGTTCGTTTGGCGGTCGAGCAGCACGATGCGACAGTGCGGCGAGGCAATCGTCGTGAGCGCAAAGTAGCTCCAGTCGGACTCCTCGACGCTCACCGGCACGGAGGTGTGCTCGTACTCCGTGAGCACCACGTAGCGGCCATCCTCGGAGAGCGTGAAGCACTGGGGAAGCCATCCTGGCGCACAGGTGTAGACGCGCTCGCGCAGCAGCGTCTCGAGGTCGATGCGGCTCAGCTCGTCGCCCTGCAGGACGAGCACGTGCGCATCGTCCACATCGAGCCAGATGCCCCCGTACTCGCACAGGCCGCGTCCGCCCGTGAGCTGCACCGAGGTGTCCGTCATGAGGTTCATCGCATAGAGCTGGCGCGTCTCGCCGTATTCGCCCACATAGAGCAACAGCGAGCCGTCGGCCGAGGTGTACCGACAGGTGTGCTTGGGCAGGTGGCAGGTCACCTTGGGCGAGGTGAGCCGCTCCAGGCGCGCGCCCGTAGAGGGGTCGACGAACGACGCGAACTCGTTGTGGACCAGACTGCCTACCGCCATCCCAATCTCCTCCATTGCTCCCCCACCTCTCGGAGGAGCCATGAGCATCCTGCCTGCGTGACTACGGCACGCCCGGCCCCGGCCGCATCGCCGGGCGAATATCCGACATACGTAGGTACGTAGTATCACCGATGTAGCGCCAGAAGCCTAACCCATTGGGTCACCAGAGGCAGCGAGCTCTCCTATGCGTGCGCGCGGACGAACCGGCCGATCGCGTCGTTCTCCGTGAACTCGGTGAGCACGTAGCCATGCGGCTTGGCTGCGGTCACGGCCGCGAGCACACCGTCCACGTCCATCGAGCCCTCGCCGAGGTTCACGCGCACGAGCTCTCCGGCCTCGACGCGCCAATCCACGAGGTGCGTCGCCACGATGCGCGGCGCGAGGCGACCAAGCATCTCGTGGGTGACCTCGAGCTGGCGCGGGGCGAGCTCGGGCGTCACGAGCGCCGTTGGGTCGAGAATGAATCCCAGGTAGGGAGAGCCGCCCACGCGCTCGACGAGCCGCGCACACGTCTCGGCGTCGTGGATTGGGTGGTTCACGCCCGGCTCGATGCCCACGATTGTGCCCATGCGCTCGCCCACGGCCACGAGCCGCTCGATCACGGCGGCGGCCTCGTCGAAGGCCTCCGTCGTGAAGTTGGCCTCCGTGTAGCGGAAGCTCGGGTCCACCGAGCCCGTCTCCGACGCCACAATGGGCGCCCCGAAGTGTCGGGCGTTCGCGAGATAGGCCTCGAACTTCTCGATGCCCACCTCGCGTGCCACCGCATCGGCGTCAATCATGTTGAAGTAGCAGCCCATGACCGCCACCTCCACGCCATGGGCGGCCAGCACGCGACGCACGTGGGCACCCATGCCGGGACTCACCTCGCGCGCCCCGCTCGCCATGTCCGGGAACGACTTGGCGAGCGCGAGCTGCACGTACCGTACGTCCTGCGCCTCGCAGGCCGCCCCCAGCTCCTCGGGCGTTCGCGGCGCCGTGAGGTCATGCGCCCTGCAACCGAACTCCATGCCGGCCTCCTAGCAGTAGCTCACGAGCGCCTCGGTGAGCGCGAGCACCGAGAGCGACTGACCGTAGGGCATGTCAGTGATGCCAACGTTGCGGTAGCCGTCGAGGTCTTCGAAGAGCGGCGTTCCCACCGAGACGTTCGCGAGCTGGCCGTGGTCGCCCATCTGCGCGAGCACGCCGTTGATGGCGCGGTTCGCCACGTCCTCGTAGCTCGGGTCCACGTAGCGCTTGTGCACGGCCTTCAGGATGCCGTAGGCAAATCCGGCAGAGCCGGAGGTCTCCACGTAGGAGTTCGGGTCGTTCACGAGCGTGTGCCACAGGCCCGTCTCGGCATCCTGGTACTTGGCGAGGGCGGCAATCTGCGCGCGGAGCACCTGCACGAGCATGCGGTAGAGCTCATCGTCCTCGTCCAGGTCGAGCACCTCGATGATCACCGGGAAGGCGATGGTGATCCAGCAGTTGCCGCGGCACCACAGGGCCTCGGCGTAGTTGTCGCGACGCTCGAAGCTCCAGCCATGGAACCACAGGCCGCTCTTGCGGTCCACGAGGTACTTGATGTGGATCATGAGCTGGTAGCGAGCCTCTTCCACGCAGTCCTTGCGCCCCAGCAGCATGCCAATCTTGGCGAGCGGCAGCACGGCCATCATGAGCGTGTCGTCCCACATCTGGTTGGTGTTGGCTGGGCCGTAGGTGACGTGCTGGAAGCCGCCCTCGTCGGTGCGCGTGAGGTCGTTCATGCACCAATCGGCCCAGCGCTCGAGGTACGGCAGGTACCGGGAGTCGCCCGTGTCCTCGTAGAGGCAGGCCATGGCGAGCAGCGGTGCCATCGTGTTGATGTTCTTGCTCGGCGCCCCCTCACGCATGCGGGCCTCGAACCACTCGGTGACGATGCGGCGCGCCTTCTCGTTCCCGGTGTTTCGGTAGTTCATATAGGTGCCGAACAGGCCCACGCCCTGCGGCCAGTTCCAGACGCACCAGCTCTTGTCGTCGACCTTGAGGCCGTCGAAGTCGAGCAGGAACTCGCCGGAGGTGTCGTCGATCTTGGTGAGGCAGTTGAGCAGGAGGTCCACAGACCTCTCGAGCGTCTCCTTGGATGGCAGCTCGACCTCGGGCTTGTACTCGGTGCGCATGATGGGACCTTTCTGACAGATGGCGTAACGTTCGGGAATCGCCCCGTGGGGCGAGAGATCCTGGGCAAGGGCGGAATGGGGGCAAGGGACCTAAAGGCCTGCCCGCGACCAAGGGGGCGCAGGCGGGAGATGGCGGGCTCGCTAGCTCAGCTCGACGGCGGGGTCATCGTCCACGGGCAGGTCGTGCGACATGCGGACCGGCTCGGAGGCAACGCCGTCGGTCCAGGCGCACACCGCGTACGTGACATGACGGCTCTGGCCGGGCAGGGGCAGGCTGAGATACTCGGGCTTGATGGTAACCGAGCGCGTGTAGACGCGGCCCGTCTCGGCGCTCGCCCGCTCCACCACGTAGTAGTCCGCGCCTCCCGCCGGCTCCTTCCAGCGCAGCCGCACGGAGGGGCCGATGTTGTTGCGGACGTTCTCGGCCTCGAGCTCGCGCACGGCGCCAGGCGCAACAGGCCCGGGCACGGCGGGCGCCTCGGGCGTAACGTCGCTCGCGAGCGTCACCCACGGAAACGCCTTCGCAAGACCACGAGCCACGATGCCGGCGTACTTGAACGCGCCGAGCGTGGAGAGATGCGTGGAGTCGCGGATGCCATCGGGATGGCTCGCGTACTGGAACGGGTCCGCACGCAGGAAGATCGCCTCGCGCGCCTCGTCCGGCAGGGCCTGGAGGTACCCAAGTGCCTCGGCACGTAGGTCGACGAGGGCCACGTCGTGCTCTGCGGCATAGGCACGAGCGACGGCAGCATAGTCATCGAGCTCGGTCGCGGGGCGCTCGGTGCCGGCGGCCCAATACTGCGGCGTCGTCGTCACGAGCACAGGCGTGGCGCCGCGGTCTGCCACGCTCGCCACATACCGGTCGACCCAGACCGCGAAGTCCTCGGGCGAGGCATAGCGCATCGGACGCGTCTTAGACGTGTCGTTGATGCCAAAGGCGATGAGCACCGCGTCGCCGGGACGCAGCACCTCGAGCAGCTTCTCGAAGCGATGCTCGGCCGCATACGACCTGAACGCGCGGCCGCCGAGGGCCTTGTTGTAGATCGTGGGGCCGTTGCCCTCGAACACGCGCGCCTGACGCACGGCGCTCGTGTCATCGTGGCTCACCGTGGCGACATGGCCCTCGTAGAGGTACCAGTAGAGCCATTCGCCCCAGCCAGACTGCGGACGCTCCTCGTCGAAGTAGGTCTGGACGGTCGAGTCCGCCGCGATGAGGATGCGCGGGCTCCTGGCCGGCTCGTGCTCGACGGGCGTGCAGACGAGCGAGGCGAGCGTGAGGTCGCTCCAGGCGGTCGTGGCGTCGTCGGCACCCTCGGCCGGCACGAGCGTGAGCTCGAGCTCGCGACGGTCGAGCGGCACGTCGAGCTCGACCGTGCGGCGTGCGCCTGCCGCAAGCGAGAGGCGCGCGCGGGCCACGCCGTTCGCGACAACCGCAAGCCGCTGGTCCTCCGCGGCGCCGACAAGCTCGAGCACAAGATGCCAGTCGCGGGCGGCAAGCGAGGTCAGCCGCACGACCGTGCCCTCGTAGTAGGTGGCGCGGGCGATGGTGTTCGCGTCCCCGTTCAGCGCCTCGGACTCCTCGGCAAGCCGACGAGCCCGCACGGCCAGGCCCCCGGGCGCCGAGGGTGCCGGGCGCTCCTCGGACACGCGCCACACGTACGTGCCGTCGACCCAGCCGGCGGCCTCTCTCGGATACGTGCGGACGATATCGGTGCGATCCATGCTAGTTCCTCTCAAGACGTGAAGCGGGAGAAGCAAGACGTGAAGCGGAGATGGTCCTTGCCGTCCCACTTGCCGTCCCTCGCGACAGGGAGGCGGGGCAATCAGAGGACTCGCGACTCCAGCTCGGAGCCGCGGGCGTCAGGGAGCGGGCGGCCGTCAGAACGGAACCTCCCAGCTCGAGCGAGCCGTCGCAGCGTCAACCGCGTGACAGGGCAGCTCGGCCGCGTCGCTGAGACAGGGTCCGTCTGCGGAGGAGCCCTCCACGTAGACCTGCCACCCCGGCTCGCGGCTCACGCCGTAGCTGTGAAGGCCGTCCACGCAGGCGGCCCCGATGGTGCCGAGGGCGGTGATTTGCCCGGTCCGCACGTTGCGTGCAAGCACGCGGTATTCGTCCACTCCGGGGCGGGCGTTGAAGCGCACCGAGAAGTTGATGCGGTCCGCGATGCCCGCGGCGTCCACCTCGTAGAGGTCCATGCCCGTGATGCGGCGCTCGGCAGCGGCGCCCGTCGCGAACTCGTGCGTGACGGAGACCTCCGACACGGGACCCGCGGCGTTGCCGCGCCACGCACGCACCACGTAGCGCACCTGCCTGACCCGCCCTGGGGCGGCCACGTCGAAGAAGTCCGGGAGCAGGGCCGTCATGCGAGCGGGGGCGCAGGACCCGTCCTTTCCCTCGAAGCGGTCGATGGTGTAGTAGGTCGCGGCCGGGTCGGCATCCCAGAAGAGCCTCACGCCGGGACGGGCACCCGCGTCGTCGACGCGCGCCTGGAGATGTGCCGGCGCCACGGGTTCGCCAGACGGCGCATCGTCCGTGAACGAGAGGCCCGGCACAACCGCAGCCAGGCCCTGGGCCACGATGCGCCCGAAGGTGCGCGCGCCGAGCGGCGAGAGATGCGTCGAGTCGTCGATGCCGTCTGGATGGCTCGCGTACTGGCCGGCTGAGAGCTTCATGTAGAGGGCCCGCGAGCGCTCCGGGCCGAGCCCGGCCACCATCTCCCCCGCACGTGCGGAGAGGTCGACAAGCGCCACGTCCTCGCGTGCGCAATAGGCGCGCTCGACGTCGGCGTATTCGGCGAAGTCGATCGTCAGCCGTCCCGCAGCGTCGAAGTTGTGGCGCGGCGGGGGCGTCACGGCCACGGGCGTGGCCCCACGGTCGCGCGCCGCGGTGACATAGCGGTCGAGCAGCCCCTCGAACGCGGAGGGCGTCGCGTAGCGCAGGGGTCGCGCGCGCGTGGCGTCGTTGGCACCAAACTGGAAGACGAGCACGTCGCCGGGACGCACGCAGGCGAGCACCTGGGCGAGCTTGCCCTCGGCGATGAACGAGCGCGCGCTGCGCCCGGCCATGGCCGCGTTCACAACGAGGGCGCCGGACGCGGGCACGTAGCGGGTGGCCTGCTCGTAGTCGAAGCGCGCGTCATGCTCGACCACGCAGGCGCCCTGACCGAGGTAGCGAGCGAGCGCCTCTCCCCAGCCGGTCTGGGGACGCACGGCGGCGCCGTAGGTCTGGGCAAGCGAGTCGGAGGCGATGTAGATGGTGGGACGCGCGAGAGATACGGGGGCCGAGGAGGCGGCGTCTGGGCAAGCAGACGGGCGTCCGGCCGCCGCGGGCACACTCGGCGCCTGCGCTACCGGCGCCGCCTCGAGCGAGACGAGCTCGACCGCACAGGTCCCCTCGGCACGCACGACGGGCTCGGATGCCGCCTCGGCAGACGCCGGCACCACGAGCTCGGGCGCAGCCGAGACGTCGAGACCGCGCCTCGTGAGCGCCACCTCGATCGAAGCCTCGACGAGGCCCTCCGCCGGCACGTCCACCACCTGACGCAGCGCCCCGTCCGCGACGAGACGCACCCGGCAGGCCGTGCCGTCCACAGAGGCGAGCCCGAGCGACACCCGGAGGTTCACGGAGCGGGAGGGCACGCGCACGAGCCGGCCATAGAGACGATCGAACGTGCCGACCGTGGCGCGCGCCCCGTCGAGCGAAGGGCTGTCCTCGACGACGCGACGCGTCCTGAGCACGATGCCGCCACGGGCACCTCGCTCGGCAGCACGCACGGAAAGGACCTCCTCGCGATCGCGGAAGATGCCGCCCTCCCATGCGCACGGGCCCTCGTAGCCGCGCTCGAGCACCTGCATGCCTGCGGGAAGCCGCGCCGGCGCACGTCCCGACCCGGCAACCTCGTCCACGCCACGCGCTCCGTTCTCCAGCGCCCTCTCGCCCACACCCTGAGAGCCTCGCGGATCGGACATCACGCCTCGACCCCCAGGGCCTCAAGCTTGACCATGTCGTACATGACCATGCCGCTCGTGGTGAACGCAAGCACGTTCTGCTCGGCAAACGCCGATGCCGGAACCTCCACGGTAATGGTCTGGGGCTTGCCACCCGTCACGCTCGATCGGTAGGCGGCGCGGTCGGTCCCAAACGTCTCGCGCACGAGCTCACGCCCGTTCAGACTCGCCACGAACGCCACGTCAAGGCAGCCGCCCGTCATCGAGCTCGCCGTCGTCGCGGCGAGGCACACCGTGAGCAGGTAGCGGTCGACCGCCAGCTCTGGCCGCGCAAACTCAATCGACCACGCCCCGTCATTGCGCTGCAGGTAGTACCAGTCGTCATCTGTCCCAACGCGATATGTGTGGTTCTTGGGCGTGAGGCCCATCCACACGTAGTTGCGCGGCTGGTCGGAGAACTTGAAGCCCTCGGTGGTGCCGGTGTGAAGCCCGAGGTTCCACGCGAGCGGACGCACCACGTTCGGCACCGCAATCGCGCCGGCATCGAGCGCCTCGCCCGGGGCGAGGTCGAAGGTGCCGAGGTCATGCTCCTGTGCATCGGTCGTGGCGTTGAGGCGAGCCCGGAGCCAGTAGCGCCCCGGCTGCAGGCCCGTGAGCTCGAAGCGATCGACGTCTGGCACAGACGCGCCATCCGTTCTTGCGTAGTAGATGCGGCCCGCCTTCTGGTCGAAGTAGTCTCCCGGAGCGTCGGTGGCCACCACGGTCCAACCACGCGAATGGTCAACCGGATGCGCGAGCTCCAGCACGCCGGAGAGGCTCGCGTAGTCGCCGCTGTAGAGGCCGGGCTCGTCGAGCCAGGCCGCCGGCAGGGCCGCACGCTCCGCCGCCGCGCGCGCATGGGCGTCCGCCACCGGGTCGGGCCCGTGGTTGATGTAGAGGCACCAGGGGCCGTAGGCCTTGAGCCAGCCCTCGGGCACCACGAAGTCTCCGGTACCAAAGTGGGCGCCCGTGAGGTAGTTGAGGATGATGCAGTCATAGTGGACGAGCAGCTCCTGCTTGAGCGGCCCCGTGGGATAGCAGCTCTTGTCGAGCGGGATGAACCACGCGCCCCACTCGTCGTCTCCACGGCCGCCGCTCCACTGACCCCACAGCTCGTTCTCGGCGAAGTAGCCTGCGTAGTCGTACTTGGAATACACACTCGAGTTGGAGTAGCGCGTGCCGTCGGCGAGGCGATAGGTCTCGTCCTGGAGCCACTCCCCCTCCTTGGCCATGTACTGGGCGCGCGGCTGCAGGCCCTCGCGCGCATCGGTGTAGCCGGTTGTGAGCAAGCTCGAGTCGAAGCGATAGACCGTGCGCAGCTCGTTGATCACCACGTCCGGCTCGTCGGTGCCCGCCACGACGTAGCCGTAGACGGCGGGCGTCTCGTCCGCAATCACCAGATGGTAGGCGAGCTTGAGCGGGCTCTCGTCGTCCACGTAGGCAACGTGCGCGAGCTCGGGCGTGCTGGCGACGACCTCGAGGCGGGTCGGCACGAGGTTGCGGGTCTTGCCGCCCACGTGGTAGTCGCAGTAGAAGCTGTGCTCGCGGTCCGGATCAGCGTCTGCGCCAGAGAGGTTCACGAGCAGCTCCCGGCCGTCGACCACGACCGACGTGGCCTTGCCGTCCTCGGAGAAGGTGACCGAGATGCGCCCGTTGCCAAGCGAGCAGGACATTCCGTCCGTCTTGACCCATGCCATGTGAGACTCTCCTCTTCTTGGCGACCGTGCGATGGGCCGCCTCCACGGCCCCTCGTCAGCCACAGCCCACCTGCAGACTGCCCTCTCTTCCACTTAGAGGGTACTCAGCGCCATCGCACGGGACCGCGTAGTCTCGACAGGCGTACGCGCAGGATGCGTTTGACGGAAATGGTACCGGTACCATTTTCACGGCAGCCGCCTCGTCGAAAACCGTTTTTCTACCCGAGTTGGCCGTGATCTACAAACCCGCAGGTAAAGCCCACATCAAGCTTCAGACGAAAGGTGTCCTCCGCACGCTGTCTGCGCCGTACGGAGTTCAGACTTGTCGCCATCGAAACTCTTCTCAGACCGCCAGGAGCGCCGCTCCTGCCGCTCGCCAGGCAAAACCGACCGTTCACGGGCGCTTCCGGGCAAGAGGCGGCGGCTCGACGTCCAAGGGAGTCGTCCGGCAACGCAACAAGAAGGCCCCGACGTGGCACATGCCACGCCGGGGCCGCAAGCGCTGGCGTTCGACGCGCTAGTTCGCAGACACCGTCTCCGCTGCGCTCGCCACGTCCTCGACCTCGGGCTTGTGCTCGAAGTTCATGACGCGGTTGTTGCCCCAGCAGTGCTCGTACTTGTAGCCGGTGAGCTGCTCGACGAGCTCCTTGGTCTCGGGGTCCACGTCGGCCTTGGAGCCACCGTCACGCAGGCGGGCAATCTCTGCGAGCAGAATCTTGTGCGTCGTCGGGTTGAGCTTGACGCGGCTCGAGAAGTAGATGCCCATGACGGCGAAGATGATCGGGACGAAGCAGAAGATGAACGTCAGGCCGTCGGTGACCGACTGCGGCTGTTCGGTGGCTCCGGTCACGAAGCCCATAGCCCCAAGGACGCCGGTGATCACGATGGCCTCGATGGCCTTGAAGACGTTGTCGATCGTCGAGTTGATTGAGGCGTACTGGCCCTCGCGACGCTTGCCGGTGAGGATTTCGTCCACGTCGGGAATGAACGAGTAGGCGAAGTCACAGGCGTTGAACACGCCGGTGAGGCCAAAGTTCAGCACAATCGAGAGCACGATCCAGGCGGTGATGGTCGCTGCGCGGCCAATCTGGTCGTGCACCTGAACGAGGCCGAAGATCACAAGGAACGTGAGGGCGGCCTGGACGGCGGAGAGCTGGTAGGCCTTGTAGGCGCCAATCTTCTGGTTAACCCACATGAACAGCACCACGAACGCGATGCCGAAGCCAAAGCTCACGCCCTGCGAGACGGACACGTCGGCAGAGGTGAGGCCGAGCGCGAAGAGCAGGAAGTACGTGAGGGTCGCGAAGCGCACCGAGCGGAACAGGATCTGGGAGAGGTACATGCCGAGGTAGTTGCGGAACTCGCGCAGGCTCCAGGCAGAGAAGTAGTTCCAGACCACGAGGGCCACGCGCTTGAGCGGAGAGACCTTCGCAGACTCGAAGCTAGCATCGGCGTCGGAGAAGTCGGTCGTCTCGTCGTAGGGGTGCTCCCGCACGCTCACGACGGCAATCAACGTGAACGCGGCGGTGACGACGGCGTAGATGACTGCCATCTGCGTGTAGGTGAGCGCCACCTTGTCACCCCAGAGCGTGAACAGGAACGCGTTGACGATGGAGAGCGAGATCGTAGCCACGGCGACCGTGATCTGGTTCATGCCGGCGAGCTGAGCGCGCTGGTTGCTGTTGGAGGTCATCTCGGAGGGCAGCACGTACTGGATGGTCTGGAAGCCGGCGTTGAACGACCAGTACAGGAAGTTCGACGCCGCGTATGCCCACAACGGCAGGCCAGGCGTGAACAGCAGGATCATGAAGGCGAACAGGCCGGGGATCGTGAGCGCGAGCGTGAGGCGACGACGTCCCACCTTGCGCCCGAGGGCCGTACGATACATGCGGTCGGAGAGATAGCCCCACACCGGCGCGAGGAACGCGGCGCAGATGTCGCCGAGCGAGACAAGCACGCCGGCGGTCGCCACATCGATGCCCGCAAACGTGGTGAAGAAGAACATCTCCCACGTCGAGACCATGGCGAAGCCGATGCTCGCCAGGCCGATGGAACCATATCCGAGCTTTGCGCGAAGCGGCAGCTTGTCGGCCTGCGCCTCCACTGCCTTCGTTCCAGAACTTGCCATGACGTCCCCTTCCTTCGCTTGCCATCCGCGCAGGCCTCCGTTGCCGTGCGCCGGGTCGTGGCGACCCTCATGCCGGGCCTCTGTGGCCCGGTGCCCCTAAGGGGGGGGTGGCAAACCGGTTGACGCCTTGCATGATTACGCGAGGCGATTGCGACACCGAGGGGGAGTCGCCGAGTGCGCGAACCGGCACCATGGCCGGGATTGGAACCGATGCCATTATCGCAATACTGCCAAGGCGGAGAAATCCGTTATCCGTCCGAGGCCTTTTCTCATCGCCATATCTGCAGGTAAACGTGATATTTCTCACCTGCATGCACAAAGCGCCCCGTATCGGTCCTACGGGAAGCCCATCGCCCCAAACGAACGCGCGGGTGAGCGGCACCTCGCCCGATGCCGCTCACCCGCACTATTCGACCGTTTGCCTCTGCCGGTACCGGATCAGGACGGCAATCGACCGTTCGCCTCTGCCGATGCCGGAGCACGGGACGACAATCGGCCTCATGGCATAGTCGGTGCCCGTGCACGGCGAGCGCCGGGGCGTCCGCGCGCGCGGTCGCCCGCGAGTCCGGCCGCAACGAAAGCTACGTGTCGCAGTACGTGAAGCACCACACCGGGCTCACCGTCACTGAGCTCGTGACGACAGCGCGCATAAAGGAGGCCCGCCACCTCCTGGGAGAGACGACGGGTCCCTTCGACCGCATCGCGGCGGTAGTGGGCTATGAGAGCCCGAATCACTTCTCGGGCATATTCAAGCAAAACAACGGCATGACCCCGGGCGCTACCGTCGACGGAGGCACGGCCGGTAGATTCCGAACGCCGGCGTGGCACGTCTCGGCTCGTCCGCGGACTTCGCCGACAGGCGCCGGCGTCCACGCTGGGCCGATCGGCTGTGGCCGACACGCCCTAATCCAGGTGGAAGGCGCAGGGCAGGTCGACCGAGACCGGCGAGTTGTCCTCGTTCGTCTCCATGACCGACGCCATGAAGTCCCACCAGCGGCGGCAGACCTCGGTGCTGGCGCTCTCGGCGTAGCGTTCCGGGTCGTCGAGCTCGATGTAGCCGAACAGGATGTTCGTCTCCTCGTCGATGAAGATGCTGTAGTTGTGGCCGCCGTACTCGTGCAACATGTCGGCCATCTCGGGCCACAGCTCGTTGTGGCGCCTCTCGTACTCCTCGGCGAAGCCGGGGTACAGCTTCATCTTGAAGCCCGAGATCGTGCGTCCCCCCGCCGTCTTGCGAACCGTGCCAACCATGGTACGTCCTCTCGTATCAAGCGTTTTCGACTAGTTACACGACGTCCGCGTGCCAACCTCTCGGCCCGCACCCGCCGACCCTAGTCGACGAAGTCCTCGTTGATTTTGATGCCGAAGTCGTGGCACGTATCCTTGAGGCCCTTGTCGCTGATCACGTTCAGGAACTTGTCGGAGCCACCGTTCGCGGCGCGCGTGGCAATGTAGAGCTGCGCGGCCTTCTCGATCGTGTGCGCGAGGCCGAACGTCTCGTCGAACTCGGCGCCGGTGGCGAACAGACCGTGGTGCGCCCAGACGGCGGCGGTGTAGGTCTTCATCTTCTCGCTCGTCGCATCGGCGATGGCGGGGCCGCCCGGCACCATCCAGGGCACGACGCCAACGCCCTGCGGGAACACGACGACGCACTCGGTCATCATCTGCCACAGGATGCGGGAGAACGCACGGTCCTCGAGCGGCACGATGAAGCTCATCTCGATGATGCCCGGAGTGTGCATGTGGTAGCAGACGCGCGTCTTGCCGCCGTCGTGCTCGCAGCGCACGGCCTGGTTCATGAAGTGGCTCTCGAACTCGCTCGTGGGCTTTCCGTAGAGCGTGAGGCCCCAGCGGATGCGGTAGGTGTCGCCCTCGGGGCCAATCTCCACGATGCCGGCGTTGACCTCGGTGTCGGAGAGCATGTTGCGCATGTAGCAGCCAGAGCCCTTGGCCATAAAGAACTTGCCAGCCATGGACGGGGCCTTGATGCCCATCTTCACCCAATCGTGCGGCGTCTCGTCAAAGAACGAGCGAGCTGCCTCGACCTCCTCATCGGTGAGGCGGTACGTGAGGTTGCCGCCGTTGCGCTCGTGCCAACCCTGCTTGAAGCCGTCGTCACACAGGCGGGCGAAGCCCTTGACGAACTCAAGATCGGTCATGGACATGTGGTAATTCCTTTCGCTTTAACTACATGTTACGGATCCCTTTTCTCATGTATCCGTACGCAATGAGAAGCGGGGCGCCCGACCACGGGTTACCGGGCGTCCCGGAGGGAGGGAATCGTACTAGCGGACGACCACACAGGGAACGTCGATGATCTCGGCGACCTTGAGAATCGTGTGAGTCCAGCTACCCTGAGCAGCCGCGAAGTGGTGCGTCGGGCCCTCAGAGCACCAGCGGTTGTTCCACTCGCGGGCGCCCATCGGGAAGCGCGTGCGCCACGTGGTATCGCCGTTCTCCAGCTCGGGACCAGCCTCGATGGTTCCCTCGGAGACCACGAACTTGAAGTGACCGTCGGCATCCTGCGTGGTGGCGAGGAACGTGACAGGGCCGGGCTTGGGGTAGAAGCGCGTGGTGAAGCCGCCGCCCGTCTTGCCGTGGAACACCGGCACCATTTCCATCGACGCCTTGCGCGCCGTGGAGAAGTCCGCGTCGCCGGAGCCGGAGTGGCCGATCAGCATGACGTCATCGTTGAAGTCGAAGGTGTAGAACTCGGAAAGCTGCGTGGAGCCCGAGATGGTCTTCATGATGCTCATGCCCAGGGAGACCTTGATGTCGCCCTCGACGGCGCACGCGGTGCCCTGCTTGATGAGCATGGAGAATGCCGGGATCAGCATGGAGTCGAGCACGCCGGCCTTGCCCTGCGCGAAGCCGTCGTAGTGGCTCGCGATGAAGCCGAGGTTCTCGTCCTTGACCCACCGCTCGAAGGCGAGCACGTAGCGGGCCATCTCGTGGACGAGCTTCTCGTCATACTCACCGAGGATGTCGAAGGTGTCGTGAATCTTGGCGACCTCCTCGGAGATGGCCTCCTCGTCGGTGACGCCATCGGCGATGGCCCACATCTTCTCCCAGTCGAACTGCTTGGTGTAGACGCCCATGCGGTTGTAGAGGTTGGTCTCGTCGATGTAGAGGTCCATCATGCCGGGGTACGGGCGGCCGATCTGCGCGAGGTTGGTGGTGCGGAAGCGACGACGCACCTGCGCGGCGAGGCACCAGTCCTCGATCTCCTTCTGGGCGGCCTCGTCGCCACCCTCGACGACGCCCGTGATGACGGCGTGACGCTTGCCGGCGCGATTGAGGTCGGCGACCATCTCGCCCACGGCGCCACCGGCGTAGGCGATGCCCAGCCAGTCGGCGGTGCCGGCGGTCTTGAAGTCGAGGCAGCGGACCTTCTGCAGGTTCACGACGACCACGGGGACGTTAAGGTCGCAGACCGCAGGCAGCATGTTGTAGCTGGTGCAGTAGGTGAGCAGCTGAAGGATGACGAGGTCGACGTCGGCGGCACGGAACTTGTCGCCCGCCTCGGCGGCCTGCTCCTTGGTGGTTACGAGGCCACCGTCAACGAGCTCGACCGTATCGGGGAGCGTCTTCTTGAATGCGGCATACTGGCCTTCGAACTCGGGAACGAGCTGCGGGAACTGAGGCAGGTAAGCCTTGAGCGCAATGGAGAAGACGCCCACCTTAGCCTTGGTGTTGACGAGCATGTCCATATCCTTTCTGCTGGCAGCCCCAGGCCGTCTCTTGGGCGCGGAGCTCTGGCAATCTGAGCCACAGCCGGTGCGCGAGCCTGGAAAACCGCACGTTATGACCTATTGGTTACTCGCTCGGGTCGACGCGCTTCACATCGAACGACTTTGCGATCGCCGCTCGCGCCTCGGTCACGTCGGCGAATTCGCCCGAGTGGATGAACTGCACCACGAGGTTGCCCAGGCCGGTTCCCTCGACGGGGCCGGCAAAGACCGGGAGTCCGCACGCCTTGGAGGTGAGCTCGTTGAGGTACATGTCCTGGCAGCCGCCACCCACGATGTTGATGGCGTCGTAGTCGCGCCCGGTGAGCGCGCGCAGGTCGTCGACGGCCTCGGCGTAGCGCCGCGAGAGGCTGCAGTAGACGGTCCGCATGATCTCGCCAACGGTGCTGGGGACGGGCTGGCCCGTCTCGCGGCACGTGGCCACGACCTCGTCGATCATGGAATCGGGCGCGAGGAAGCGGTCGTCATCGACGTTTACGTAGGCCTCGAAGTCCGAGGCCTCGCGAGCAAGGCCGATGAGCTCGGGAAAGCTGTACTGGTGGTCGCTCTGGGCCTTGTGGGAGGTCTTGCCCGCCACGTAGTCCACGCCATTGAGCTCGCGACGGACCGACTGCATCATCCAGAGGCCCATGATGTTCTTGAGGAAGCGGAAGCGCTTCTGGAAGCCACCCTCGTTCGTGAAGTTCTGCAGGCGGCTCGCGTCGCTGGTGACCGGGCCCTCGTGCTCCACGCCCAGCAGGCTCCAGGTGCCCGAGGAGATGATCACGGAGTTCTTGTCGCGCACCGGCACCGCAAGGAACGCGGAGCCCGTGTCGTGCGTGGCAGGAAGCACGACCTCGCACTCGTAGCCCACGCGCTCCGAGACCTCGGGGGTGAGGCGCCCGAGGACCGCGCCAGGAATGGTCACCGGCTGAAAGATGCCGGAGGGGATGCCGCAGGAGGCAAGAATCTCAGGATCCCACTGGAGCGTGCGCGCGTTGAGCATACCCGTGGTGGTGGCGTTGGTGTACTCGTTGGCCTTCACGCCGCAGAGACGCCAGTTGAGGTAGTCGGGAATCATGAGGAAGGTGCGCGCGGCCTCGAGCTGCTCGGGATGCTCGCGCGAGAGTGCGATGAGCTGGTAGAGCGTGTTGAACGGCTGGCGCTGGATACCCGTAGCGCGGTAGACCGTCTCCGGGTCGACCATGGCGTCGGAGACGGCGTACATGCCCTGGGTGCGGGCGTCGCGATAGGCAACTGAGTCACCGAGCATGCAATCGGCGCCGTCGAGCAGGACGAAGTCGACGCCCCAGGTGTCGATGCCCACGCTCACCGGCTCGGCGCCAAAGTCGGACTTGCACTTCGCAAGGCCGGTGACGATCTCGTCGAAGAGTCCCTCGACGTCCCAGCAGTCGTGGCCGCAGGCCCGGTGCTGGAGGTTATCGAAGCGGTGGACCTCCTCGAGCTTGATGACCCCGTCCTCGACGCGGCCGAGCAGCACGCGCCCGCTCGAGGCCCCCAGGTCAACGGCAGCGTAAGTGCGCTCTCCCATTACTCGTTCCCCCTCTCGGAGCCGGCGTCGGCCAGCTCAACCACATACATCACGTTCGTAGGCGCAAAGGTCGAGGGGTCCGCCTCGGCGCGTATCGTCTGCTCGCCGGCGAAGCGACGGTCGAGGTGCGGGCTCGTGGCGCGATCGCCGCCGGTGACGACGGCGATGTCCCCCACGGCAGCCAGGCCCGCACGAAGCACGCGACGCTCGGCATCTGCCACGATGGCCCCGATGTCGCCACCCGCATTGCCCAGGGCCGGGATGACGCCCCAGTAGAGCTGCATGGAGCGCATCACCTCGGGCGTGGAGGCCACGGCGAAGATGGGCACACGCGGACGCAGCTTCGAGACCAGGCGCGCGGTGCGGCCGGTGGTCGTGGGCGTGATGATGCAGGCGGCACCCACGCTCTCGGCGGTGCGCACGGCGCTCATGACCACGGAGGGGGCTACGAGCGGGCCGCCCTCGGAGCGAGGCACAGGAGCGCCGTCAAGGTAGAGATGCTGCTCGGTGGCCTCGGCGATGCGGGCCATGGTCTGCACGGCGGGCACCGGGTAGAGGCCCGTCGCCGTCTCGTCGGTGAGCATGAGCGCGTCGGCGCCGTCATAGATGGCGTTCGCGACGTCGCCGACCTCGGCGCGGGTGGGCGTAGGGCTGCGACACATGGAGTCGAGCATCTGCGTGGCGATGACCACCGGCTTGTGGCGGTGGTTGCACTCGCGGATGATCTGCTTCTGGACGTGCGGGATGTCGTATGGCGTCATCTCGAGGCCCAGGATGCCACGTGAGACCATCACGGCATCCGCCGCGTCGACGACCTCCTCGAGGTTCTCAAAGGCATCGGCGGTCTCGATCTTCGCGACGATGCGCACGGTGGTGCCCTCGTTGGCGTCGAGGAACATGCGCACGCGACGCACGTCCTCGGCCGTACGCACGAACGAGGCGGCCACGAAGTCGACGCCCTCGCGCAGCGCGGCGATGATGTCGCGACGGTCGCCGTCGGTGAGGATCGGCAGCGGCACCGTGGTGCCCGGCAGGTTCACGAGCACGTTCTCGCGCAGCACGCCGGAGGTCTGGACGGTGCATTCGATCTCGCCGGCATGGGCCTCGTCGACGGCCAGCTCGATGCGGCCGGCGTCAAGCAGAATCGTGGTTCCCGGACGCACGTAGCCCGCCAGGCCCGCGCACGACTGCGAGACGATCCGGTCGGTGCCGGCGACCTCGCGCTCCGTCAGCGTGAAGTGGTCGCCTGCACGCAGAACCTGCGAGTGACCACCCGCAAGCGACCCGGTGCGAATCTCGGGCCCGCGCGTGTCGAGCATGACCGCGACGCAGGCATCGAGCTCCTGACGCACCTTCTTGAGGCGCTGGATGCGGGCCACGATCTGCTCAGACGATCCCATGGACGCATCGACGCGCGCCACGTCCATACCCGCGACAATGAGGTTCCTCAGCGTAGACTCGCTGTCGACCGCCGGCCCCAGCGTGCAGACAATCCTCGTGCGCTTTGCCATCCGTCCGTCCCTTCGACGTCCGCCCTTTCGTTTTTTCGAGAGGAAGTGTACGTCGAACCGGGATTTGTTTTTCATTTGATTATTGGATATGAAAAGCTTTTTCTTACTCTGGTACTTCGAGGATATGGCTACATACCAGTGCTTATATTCGGCTGTTGACGTCTATTATTGAATCGCTATCGCTCTTCCCCATTCTGCGAGTGGTCTGTATACGAGGGCGAGCGGTATTTGTTTGCATGATTGAAATTAAGGACGGAAAACTCTTCCGCCGCTACGATTGGGCGTGCTCGGCACGTCTGATTGGACGTGATCGGCCAGCCTGATTGGGCGTGCCCTGCTGATGAGGTGGCCTGACTGATCAGGCACATCGGGTTGATTGGGTATGTTGTCAAGCCGAATCGGACACGCCGAGCCAATTGGACATGCCAGGCTAGTCGACAGGCACGGAGCCACCGGACTTCTCGACCGTGAACGCCTTCTGGAACATCCGCAGGTACTCCTGGGCGTCGGGCGAGTCGTGGAACAGCAGCAAGATCATGCACTCGACCACGAAGTTGATCGAGTTGTGGGATACGGCGAAGTTGTTTGCGAGCAGCTGGTCGCGGTTCGCCACAGACAGGATGTGGTCGGCGCGCGAGGCAAGGTGCGTCGTGGGGTCCGCCGTGATGATCACCGTCGGGATCGCCGAGTCTTGGGCGTTGTCCATGATGATGTTGAGGCGGCGCGACATCGCCGAGTTCGAGATGAACACGATGCAGTCGTCCTTGCCGAGCAGCTGCGCCAGAATGGCCGCCGCATCGGTCGTGGAGGGCGCGATGGCCTTGACCCCCACGTGCGAGAACTTGGTGGCCACCATCTGGGCATAGGAGAGCGAGGTGCCCGCTCCCACGAACATGACGGTCTGCGCGCGCTGGATGAGCCGGCACGCATCCACGAGAGCGGCGTCGCTCAGCATCGAGACGGTGTCGTTGAGCTCCTCGACCTTGCGGGCGAGCACGTAGCGCACCGAGCCCTCGACGTCGTCGAACGAGATGCCGTCGGAGGAGTCGAACGGGCGCTCCTTCGAGACCTCCTCGCGCGCGAGGGCAAGGCGAAGCTGGGCGAACGAGTCGTAGCCGAGCGCGCGCACGAAGCGCGAGACGGTCGTGTTCGAGGTGTTCGAACCACGCGCGATCTCGCCCGCCGTGAGCGAGGAAATCGTGCCCCCTCCCTGCAGGATGAAGTCCGCGATGCGACGCTCGGCATCCGAAAGGCTCCCATAGTTCGACAGGATGGAGTTGACGACGTACTTGTCCTCGCCCATGGCACGCCCTTTCGCCTGACGTTTATCTAGCGCAAAAGAATACCACCCGCATGGGCATGACGCCCGCCCGGAGATTGCCCGCGGCATTGGCTAGCAAGGGAGCACGGATGAGCCACGTCGCCGCCCCGATTGGCTCATTGGCCCCAGCGCCACGAGTCGGACGGAATGGCGAACCGACTCACCTCAATCCAAAAAAGGCGCCGCCCGAAGGCGGCGCCTTAATGAGCCAGATTGGATGGCAGACTCAAACCGGGGCGACTCATCCGCAAGCTAGAACAACCTAGAGCGGGCGGATGTTGACCTCCTTGAGCTGCTTGGCGGAGACCTCGCTCGGCGCGTCGCTCATGAGGTCCGAGCCGCTCGCCGTCTTGGGGAACGCCATGACGTCTCGGATGGAGTCGGAGCCGGTGAGCAGCATGCACACGCGGTCGAGGCCAAGCGCGAAGCCGCCCATGGGAGGCGCGCCAAACTCGAGGGCCTCCATGACGAAGCCAAACTGCTCGCGGGCGCGCTCGGGCGTGAAGCCCAGCTTCTCCAGGATCTTCTCCTGCAGCTCGGCATTGTGGATGCGCATGCCGCCACCGCCGGCCTCGTAGCCGTCCATGACGAAGTCGTAGGTGTGGGAGCCCACGGCCAGCGGGTCGGAGTCGAGCTTGTCGATGTCGGCCTCGACCGGCTGCGTGAAGGGCTGGTGCTCGGAGGCGTAGGCCTTGCGGTCCTCGTCCCAGTGGAACAGTGGGAAGTCCACGACCCACAGGAAGTCGTGACCCTCGCGCGGCACGTCGAGCGCGTCAGCCATGTGGCAGCGCATGCCGCCGAGGATCTCGTCTGAGGTCAGGCGCGGGCCGGCGGCGAACATCACGAGGTCGCCGGGCTGGGCGTCGGCACGCTTACGGAGCTCGGCCATCTCCTCGTCGGAGAAGAACTTCACGATCGGGCTGTTGATGGAGCCGTCCTCGCGGAAGGCGATCCAGGCCAGGCCCTTGGCGCCGAAGGTCTCAGCAATGGGCTCGAGCTTGTCGATCTGCGCGCGCGGCCAGGAGCCTGCGCCCTTGGCGTTGATGCACTTGACGACGGAGCCCTCGGTGTTGGCGGCACCGGAGAACACCTTGAACTTGGAATTCTTGAAGACGTCGGTGACGTCAACGAGGTGCATGCCGTAGCGCGTGTCGGGCTTGTCGACGCCGTAGGTGTCCATCGCGTCCCAGTAGGAGATGCGACGCAGCGGCGTGGGCATGTCGACGCCCATCTTGGCGAAGGCGTCGTGGAGCACGTCCTCGAGCGCGCCCATGACGTCGTCCTGCTCGACGAAGCTCATCTCGATGTCCACCTGCGTGAACTCGGGCTGACGGTCGGCACGAAGGTCCTCGTCGCGGAAGCACTTGGCAACCTGGTAGTAGCGCTCGACGCCGCCCACCATGAGCAGCTGCTTCAGGAGCTGCGGGGACTGAGGCAGGGCGTAGAAGTGACCCGGCTGGATGCGGCAGGGCACCAGGAAGTCACGCGCGCCCTCGGGCGTGGACTTGAAGAGGCTCGGCGTCTCGACCTCCATGAAGGAGCGGCTGTGGAGCGCCTCGCGAATGGCAAAGGTGAAGTCTGAGCGCAGCTTGAGGTGGCCCATCATCTCCGGGCGGCGAATGTCGAGGTAGCGATAGCGCAGACGCGTGTCCTCGGAGGTATCGATGCCATCCTCGATCTGGAACGGAGGGGTCTTGGAGCGGTTGAGCACCTCGATGGTGTCGACGCGAACCTCAACCTCACCGGTGGGGAGCTTGGGGTTGACGGTGGCCTCGTCACGGCCGCGCACGACACCCTTGACGAGGATGGGCCACTCGGGGCGGATGACCTCGGCAGCGTGGAAGGCGGTGCCGCCGGAGTGCTCGGGGTCGAAGGTGCACTGCGTCATGCCCGTACGGTCACGGAGGTCAACGAAGATGAGGCCACCGTGGTCGCGGCGACGCCAGACCCAGCCAGTGAGCGTAACCTCCTCGCCGATGTTCTCGCGACGAAGCTCGCCCGCGGTCTTGGTATGCATGGAGTGCTCGTGCATGGGCGCGAGCTCGGCGGCGCTGGTGAACGTGGCCTCCGAGGCCTCGGCCTCGACGCGCTGCTCTGCGCTGGTGCTATCTGACATGCGGCTCTATTCCTTTCGTCTGCGCCACCCCGTGCCGGTGCGGGTGGCAAGTCCCAGCCGGCGAGCGGTCGCGTAAACAGCGCGAACGTTCGCACGGGTCGGTATCATACCGCAGGAAGAGGGCGTGGCTGCGGCCTCTCGCGACTGCTGGTTGATTTCCGATCCCAACCGAACAC